>Ga0123342_1000072_pt1 | contig 108654 bp, 52 predicted proteins | sample Turbeawhitnodule_FD_89960 | JGI IMG/M metagenome (GOLD analysis project Ga0123342, IMG submission 89960) | Root nodule microbial communities of legume samples collected from Mexico - Turtle bean Mexico white nodule | ecosystem: Host-associated > Plants > Roots > Nodule | place: Mexico: Nepantla... | reverse complement strand
TTTTAAAATATCAGCCACAAAATCAAAAATGGTGTCCATTAATTCTTCCTTCTAAATTCAACTTAATTAACCTGATTTTACAAAACAAATAAGATGAAAATATTTCAGAATGAGCTTTATACCCAATTAAAAAATAACTTTAGATAGGTTAGATTAAAAAAGTTTTTCTTCTATAAACTACAAAATTTTACATACGATGGAAAGTGTTTTTTTGGATGAAATAACATTTTGTACTAGTTTACTTTTTTTCATTCAACATGGAACTTTTTTTTGGTGGTCGGACATGGAATTTTAAAACAATTATATGCTTAAAAAAATAGTTCACCTTCCTCCACACAAAAAATCAAATTCAAATATAAATATACTTAAATGGCAATCAAATTCAAATAAAAAAAATAAAAACTAATGTCCTCAACACTTAAAAGTTGTTTATATAATAATCTATTCACGGTAAGAAAATCATGAAATAAAAACTAATTTAAAAAAAAATTAGTTACTATTAGAAATATTTTAGAGACTAAAACAATTTTTAAATTAGTTTTTAATGATAAAATAAGAATTATATTGACACATTATCTTTGATGGAAGTGATATTATATACACATGTATTTAATTGATGAATATTTTGGATTTATATAAATCCTTGAGTTTTGTATATTGTATTTGATTGAAATTATTTAATTTATGTTATTTTGATTTGGTTTTGATTCATAGGATATGTGAAGTTGGTTTAAACTTTTTTTTTGTTATAGATTAAATGCGACTATTCGTAAAAATCATAGCTATAATTTTATTTTCCAATATTACTTTTTTTTAAAACAAATAACTACGAAGTCTTTATTTATTACAATATTTTTTCATAAATAATAACAATGAGCTTAAAAAAATAAAATATACCCTTTTTAAAACTATAAATACAATTATTTATATTTTATATAATTAATTATTAATCAAAAAAGTATTATGAATTATTTTAAACGTAATCACATATTTATAAAGTCATTATTTCACTTATTATTTTTTTTAAAATATCATTTAAATAACTAATTAAAAAAATATCATTAATATAATATCTAATATTATTATTATTATTGTATTTACACATTTATAAATTATCCAATAATAAAAATGTTTATAAAATATTTAATATTTAAATAAAATGATATTATAAAATTGAAATTTTGATCACGCCAAAAAATACTTCAAGTTTTCCTTTATTTAACTTTTACAATAAAAAAAAATAAAAATATATATATATATATATATAATTATTAGTTATAAACATAAGGAAAACATAAGGATATGTAAACAAAGTATTCACAATTATGAAATTATGAAAATATATACTTGTATTCTACTATTATAAATTTATATTTTGAGACTAGCCCATAAAAAGTAAAAGATAGCAGTTCTTTTAGGATAGTAGAAATCGTTCTCTATCAGCACGTAGTCTATTCTATTGAGGTATAGACGGTGGTTCTAGAATCGTTATTTATAAGTTACATATAGACAAAAAAATATTAAAAAAAACAAGTACTAACCTCAAGGTGATGGCAGTAGCGACGGTGGAGGACAGCGATGAAGGGCAACAATGACAGTGGTGGAGGGAAAGCGGAGCATGATGGTGGAGCAATGAACAAGAACCTTAAAAAATGAACCAATGAAAGAATGAGCAATGAACCAATGGAAGAATGAAGGAAAAATAAGATGAACGGTTGTTGGGTTAGAACTGTTGTCTATCCCCTCTGTTATTTAAATAGATTGCGGTTCCTCTTACAATCGTTGTCTATTTACCTATTATAATTTAAAAAACATCATCGGATTTTGATAAACCAATTTTAATAGTGAAATATTGTATATTAGTTATCGTAAATAAATATTTTTGTGATCACGCCAAAAAATACTTCAAGTTTTCTTTAGTTTAAAATTTAACTTTTACAAATATATAATGATTAAGTTGGCTATATAATAAAAACACAATATTTTCCATTTAAGATATTAATCATTTATATTTAATTCTCATTATATATCTAAATCTCAACCTACTTTCACTCTAGAAAAGGGATAAAATTGGAAAACTAATCCTTAAGCAATGAGAAATTAGGGAAAATTAAAATTAAAAAAAATGCAACTGGATAGGAGATAAAAGAAAATGAGAAAGCTTGAATCACCTAATTCTTTATTCAGAATATTGATGTTATATTTGCAATAATGGATGACTTGGCCAGAGAGAGGGTTCAGAGTCTGCTACAATAAACAATATCATTGATCAGGAATATTGAATATCTGATCTAAAGAAATTTGCAACTATGATTTTCAGGAAAAATATGAATTCTTACCTCTTAAAAATATTGTGAGAACTTATGAATTAATTAAAAGTTAGAGCATAAACATATGAAGGAGATATCATGCAAAGGTAACCTTGTCCATAGAAAAAAATAAGATATATAGATAATCTTTTATTCTTTTCCCAAATGTTTCAGATTCTTTGAATGCAAGGAAAGAAAATTAAATTGATTTATTAAAAATGAAACTCTTAATAATGTTGAATTCAGTGAATAAGATATTATTAACCATCAAAGTGTTTAAGAGACAAAAGTAGTGAAAAAACACAGATTCTCACTTCACATTTGCTTCAAGAATTTGGTAATCTCTTGTTTGAAGTTATCCCTAAAGTGTTTGCATTATACTCCATTTGTGGCTATGTTTCTATAACACTAAAAGAAAATTATAAAATAGAAACAAATTTTTAGAGATTAAAATAATTAGTTGCAATAGTAATTAAATTAGAGACTATTTTAGAAACTAAACAAAAAATTGGTTTCTAAATTAGTTTCTATTATTGTTAAATAGTTTCTAAATTGGTATCTAATTAGAAACCAAGATTTTTGCTACCAAATTTATAAACTAAATAATTGGTAGTTAAAACCTTGGTTGTTGATTAGATACCAATTTAGAAACTATTTAACAATAATAGAAACTAATTTAGAAACCAATTATTTTTTTTAGTTTCTAAAATGGTCTCTAATTTAGTTACTATTGCAACTAATTATTTTAGTCTCTAAAAATTGGTTTCTACTTTATGATTTTCTTGTAGTGTAACATTTTATATTTGTATCAAACTTAAATTAGGATAGGGTTTAATAAGTTAATTTATGTTTTAAAAATAATAAATCAAAATAATATTTTATTTTATTTTCTTGCTCAAAATAATTTACCAGAAACTTAAAAGGAAACATTATCTAACCAGTTTATTTCAAATTGTTACGATATTATGAGTTACAAATTTATATTTACAAGAAAACCTGAAAAATATATATATGGTTGTGTTGGAAATGTGAAGAATATAGAATCTCCTAACGGCACCCTATCCTTCTAAACTCACCCTTTCATGCTATTCATTTGGGTTTTATTTATTAACTTTTCTTATTTTGAAACCAACCAAAATCTAAAACAACTCCAACCATTTTAGTTCTCAAACCATATACTATTATTTTACACCATCCATATAATACATCCACTACATTAATAAATTAAATATTAAGTATAATGTATATATAATTATCATCTTTAAATTATTGCACTCACGTAATTAAGAAATTATAAACACTAGTCCATGCAAACAAGACCTTCATTAAAAAATACTTTGCTTCCTTGCTAATTATTCAGAGAGATATTACTTGTCAAACAGTTTGTATAATAGTTGATATAACTTAGAAGTCGAAGTCAATGATAATTTATAAATATTTTTTTTTTCGAAATGTTTTAAAAAAATAAAATCATCATAAAATTTCAAAATAAACAATACCAAAAACACGAAGGGTGATTTACTATAGGATGGTGAGAATAGAGTTAGAATTGAATGAAATTTGACCTTCTAAAACATCTGTGGTTAATGTCTCATCGATCTCTAACCAAGTGTGACTTAGTGTATAGTTAAATCAAAAATACTGTGGGAAGAATGCTAAAGCACAACCTAAATAATTGTTTCACTATTGCATAACCTACAAAGTGTTTGGTTCTATAGCACCATGAAGAAACATTTGGTCCCAACACCTTGGAACGCTTGTACTATTTCTGGAAATACATGGGAAATGAAGATAAACAACTCATGCTTAGACTTGTTGTTGCAATTGCAGAGGGTCATAAGAAAAGAATTATCCCTTCCTCGTCTTCATTCATCTTATCATCTTGTTTAATAATCTGGGAATCTTGTGGAAGTATAGATGCACCACTTGACTTGTGAATTGTAACACCTCTATCCAAGCTAATGTTATCTACACCAGTTGACAAAGTTTTAGTAACAACTCCCTCTGATGGAGGTCCGTCTTCGATCTTTTGTCTTCCTATTTCCTCAATATTCTGTGCATCACGAATGGAAAAGAAATGTGTGTGTATCTTCAGAGTTATATCTTTGAAAAGCAGTTGTTTCATAAGGTACATCATGTGTTAGTACAACAATGATTTGAGCAAATTTAGTGGTTACCGTTATTTCTCCGTGTGCATGTTGGCGTGGAAAACTTGTTTCATTGTTTGATTCTTTGTGCACCGACTTTTATTTGAAATATTGAAGAAGCATAACAAAAATTAGTGTTTATAGCAGGAGTTCTGTTTACGATCCTAGTAATTTTTAAATTTATAAATCCTAGTAATTTTTAAATTTATAAGAAAATGTGGTATATATTAACCATTCTTTTTCTTGTGAATTATTTAGAAAGTAATAAATCATAAATGAAAATCGATTATCATAATAAATAAAGTAAAAATTGAGATAAAGTTTGGAAAATTTTAATGAAGCAATTGGTGGTGTATACTCTACTTTAATGACATTATTGTTATGATCATTTCACTAATAGCTTGACTGGTTTTGACCTGTGATGAAGGCAACTCATTGTCATTTGTAGAAACTCCATCTGATCTTTTTATTCTATCAATCAGCCAACCAAATTCCCATCGATCAATGATAAAGTTTTTTGTGAAACCTGTAACAAAATTGCATAGTCAAGGACTTCAGTTAACAATGAAATGCAGGGATGAAAAAATAAAGCGACATCAACATTCCAGGAATGATCATTATATTGTCAGAACTAAAAAGGTTTAAATGGAAAAGAAAATAATGAGTAAACAATTAAAAATACTAGTCATTATTTGTGTACAAGTGTTTGATTTAAAATTTGAATGAAATAGCTAAGTTGTTCATATTTTCTTTAGCTGGAATGAAGAAACATAAATCATTTGCTACTTGAGGGGAGTTATTTGAAATGTAGTTATACTTTAATTATATGAACAATTAAAAATGTTAGGTGAAGAATTCAAATTTCACAACAACATTAGAACACAAGTAGTGAAATCACCATGAGTAGTTTATATATAAAGGCTCAATCATAACATGTAATATTTGCAGCAACATATCCATGTATAGTATTTTACTTACCTAGAAATCCAAATTTTTGTTTGATCTTGTCAAGAGTAGTTGTTGAAGTGAAAGAGAGTTTTGGACAATTGCGAACAATGCGATGCTCCACATTTAAAAATTGAGTCTCTTGGCAAAACTTTGAAAGATGTATAAATATTAAAAGTTTTAGTTCTGGAAGCTCAACTTGGGTTTTTCCTGTCTCATTAAACTGTAGTAGTTCAGTGGCTCCATTAATAACTAGAAACTCCAAGTTGGGAAAATCATTAGATGCAGATACAAAGGTCAAATATTTCAACTTGTGGCATTGTTCAACAATCAATGTTGTAAGTTTGGGGAAGCATGGTTGTGGAGAAAGGGGATTGGACAATTTTTTATCCTCCAAATCCTCTTCAATAATGTGCCTTAATTCCTTGCATTCTCTTACCTCCAGTGTATTCAATTCTGGTAGGCATCTCAGCACAGACTGAGGAAATATTACTTCCAATTTTTCACATCCTATTATTTCTAATGATTGGAGATGTTTGAGGGTAAATGTGTTCTTGGTAGCCTCTCAAATATTATCCATTTTAGGTAGATTTTGCAAATGCATTTTTTCTAGCTTTAAATTCACTTGTTGACCCATCGTCTGATGCCCATTGAGACAAAAAATAGCTTCTACTTTGGCATTGACCATGCGTAGGGTTTGGAGGGTGAGAAAATGGTTCTGAACCCATATTGCATCCTGCAAGGCACTAATATAAAATGTAAAAAATAGAGAATCCACATCGAAAAAAAAGAAGTAATAACTAATAATTAAAAGAATAAGGACTACCTTGCCACTTGTGCTGATATTAACAAGTTGGGAGCATCCAGAGTAGTCAAGTTTCTTCAAAGATGGCCATGCCATGGATGGGGAATCAGTAGCACAAATACTAATAAAATTTGGTAAATAATCCAGATAGAGTTTTTCCAATGTTGGAAAATGAAGATGAATCTCCTTATAATTTTTATTATCAAGAGGGTATTGGCCAATCATATATTTCAATTTCTTACAACAGAACACTGAAAGAGATTTTAAGTTTGGAAAGATAGCATCCCAATTCTTACTCTCATATTCTTCACCAATGTCTATTATGTGTTGAAGTCCAGAACAATTCTTAATATGCAAAATTTGCAACTTCAATAATGAAGCAACAGACAAATCAAAAAGGTATTTTGCATTATCAAAACCATTTAGATTAATCTCTCTAATATTATGCTTGATGAGAAAATTCAAACCCTGTGATTGCTCTGCAAGATATTGAGAACTTTCAAATAAGTGAAGAGAATCCGAGCTAGATATCTGCAATTCACACAATGTTTCTTTAATTATTTAAGTGATTATTGATTTTTAATATATTCTTTTTGAAAACTGAAATTTCAAAAAAAGAATTGAAATTTATTTTTAACTAAACAAAGAGAGAGAGGCAAAGTGAGTAACAGTTAATCATACCTTGATTTTAATATAATCTGAGTGTCTCATTTCTGAAGCATTTGATGAAGAATTTACAGTGGAAAATTCAACATATCTCCCCACACTCAATGACAATGTTTCCAAAGATGGACTTCTTACATTATAACTATATGGGATTATGTAGTTTGGGAGATAATAAAGTCTGAGTTCTTTTAAAGCAGGAAGCTCCCCAACAAAAGACTCTAGGAATATATGTTGCAATAATTCACATCGCTCAATACGTAGCTTTTCCAAAGTTGGAAACATTGAAAGATGAGTTTGGAAGTCATGGCCATCTTCAACCACGTTTTCCTTTTCATTTCTTTTGACTCTTGCCTCAGTTACTATATGCTTCAAACCATCACAATCTTCTATGGTCAAATATCTTAATGAAGTCAAGGTCTTAGCTACAGATATCTCAAACAATGAGTCCAACACTGGACATGCAAATATTTCAAGAATTACAAGATTAACTAGAGTCAATGATCCTGAAAAATAATTATAAATAAAAAAATATTAGAGTTAATCATATAAATCTTTATGTCTACATCTTATATTTTTGTTTTCAAAATATTGATCTCTAGGGACTAAAACCATAAACCCAAACATAAAAAAAAAACATGATAATGATGAAAGCTTCATCTTCATCTTAATTTTAGTTCCTATGTTCTAAACTTGTATCTTTTTTAATCTATAGAGATACTATTTTTAGTTTATTTTATTCATTAAATAATATATATAAAAACTAAAAGAAATAAAAAAATGTTTAGTATTTTAGGGACTAAAATGAAATTATCTTAATTATATACACTAAAATATAAAATTTTGTAACAACAAAGATGAAATGAGTAAATAATTCATAATTTTATATGAAAAAAATTAAAATTAAAATGCATGTCTCTTACTTTTCATATATAATGTTTTAACAATAAATCTAGTTATATTTTTCATATATGACAATATATTCAGAATTTTAATGTAAATAAACCCAAAACGCATCTCACAAATTTTAACTAACCAATTACATTAAAAAAATAACTTTATAAGATAGGAAACACACTTATTGGTTAAATTTCAAACAAAATCTAGATTCTGTCTTTAGGAATGGAGCCAGTTTCAATTTGTTTATAAAGGGCTATTGTTAAATATTTGATATTGAGAAAAGTTATCTAAGACTTTTTTGCGTGGTAAAAATATATACATAATTTTTTACTGTAGTATCTTTTAAATAATTATTTATTTAATTCTATCAGCATAAATTTTATTGAATATGCAAAAATAATAAAATGTAGAATTGTGAGTTAAAGATGGTTATGAGATGTAAATGAAAAAAAGAAAAATACCTGCGTTACGGTTCAGAGTGGTTGGTGATGGAATTAAAGTGGTTTTGAAGTGGTTTGATTCCTCAATAATTTCATCTCTTTCTTCTTTTTCATCAACAACATCCCCAATTATTTCTTCTAGCATATCACATCTTTTTATAGAAAGCTTTTTCAATTGAGATAGGTCTCCTATGATACTCGCCGAGAATACATGACTTAATTTCCCACAATCTTCTATCTCCACTTCTTTAAGATTTTGAAAAATTTTGGATTCCAAGAAATGCCCAACTGCATAGTCCCCTCTAGTAATGACATATGTGAAGAGAGATGTCAACTCTGGACAATTTGTTAAATACAGTTTCTCTAATTTTTCAAAAGACTCATTTCCAAGTACACAACCATGCCATAAAGCTCTTAGATGTTTCATCTTCTCCATTTTCAGGTATTGCAACTTGGAGAAGATATTTCCCACCTTCCTCAAATCATTGCTAGTTTCAACCAAATACTCTATCTCTTCAGAACTCATTATCCTCAACTCATTCAACTCATTCATACCCCCTTCAACTTCAAATATACCAGGCATCATATTTTTTACACCTCCTTCAATATTTCCTACAAAGAGCTCATTTGCTTCTTTTGCCAAACCTTTAATACCCTCATTTGATATGTTAAAACAATTAATTCGTATAGTTCTTTGGCAAGAGAAATTTTTTGATGGTATATCAATAGGAGAAAAATCTTGTCCTAATACAATTCCACACCTTTGTAGTGTTTGGACAAAACTAAACAAGTTAAAGCATTCAATGAACTTTCTATCATTGTACTTCGATCCTGTTTGAATGATATACAATTCTTCTAAAAGTGGGATGCTTTTGATCTCTTCAAGATTCTTTATTTCAATGTCACAACGATTAAACTCTAACACTTTCAAGTTTTTAAGTTGTGTAAATGCAACATCAGTTTGCATATCAGTTAATGGAGGCCATGAACAATCATGCAATGAAAGACTTTGAAGTTTCTTCATATCTCTTACAAATGAGATGTCGCTCAACTTGCAATATTGAAGGACTAAACAACGAAGATTTGTTAATGTTTTGAAAGACCTCGTTGACAACAACAACCTGACGTGTGTTGTTGGATTATTAATAATCAAAACTCTAAGTTTTCCCATTCTTTCAAAAATTTCATCGGATACTTCCAATTTTGCTTTTATGCACAAAAACTCAAGATTGGAACAATCCATATCATCTGGAAATTTCACACACCATAGATATCTTATTGGACTTTGCTCCAAAGTTACATCCTTTTCCATTTCACACGTGATGATGTTATTATCATTATTTGCTATCCAGTGGGCTACATCGCGAACCAAGTCATGCATTTTGACACTTTCATAATCTGCATCCAATATCAGACAACAACTTACAAGCTTAATTTTGGCTGCCATCACTTCACTCCTTGCATTTTCATATGAGTTAACTTCTCCAACCACACCTAACCCAATTGCATATCTTATTAAACATTCGACTGGAATCTCATAATCTTCGGGGAATACAGAACACAACAGGAAAAGTGATTTAGCTTCTTCAGAATCTAGATTATCATAACTCAATTGTAAACACTTATAGGGATCTTGCAAACCTTTTCCAATATTGATTGGCTTAGAACTTCTCAATCTATTCAATGCAACACTCCATATCACATCTTTTTTTCCCTTCAAGCTACTAGCAACAGTTGCAATGGCAACAGGCAATCCTTTACATTCATCTGAAATTGATTTTGCTAAATGCTTGATGGTTTCAGGGGTGTTTTCATATATAACTGCTTTTTTTTGGAACAAAATCCATGCTTCTTCATCAGTTAAGATTGGCAAATAAATATTTCTTTGACAATCCATTGAAGTACAAACTTCTTCTGATCTAGTGGTAATGAGAATCTTGCAACCTTTATGGTGTTTAGAGGAGGGAATCCCTATGCGACCAAAATCAAGCTTCTCCCACACATCATCTAGAATCATAAGAATATTTTTTTCTTGAGTTAATCTTATGCACAAGCGTTGGGCTCTCTCCATTTCTTCATTTTCTGGAAATTTATACTCTAATGAACTGCCAATTTTTTCTTGAATCCTTGGAACTTCTACTATACTAGACACAGGCACAAAACAAATTTTCTCAAAAAGATGCTCATCTTCTGCCATCTTCTTAATTTCCATTGCTAATGTGGTTTTCCCACAACCCCCCATCCCATACAATCCAATCATGGCAATCCCATTATCTTTAAGTGCTTCCACTAGTTGATCATAAGCAATTTTTCTACTATCAAAATTCATACATTTTTCTGTGAGAATATCAAGAATATGTGAAGGAATTGAAGCAGTGCGTTCAAGTTGTATATATTGTTTACCTTCTTGAATGATATTCTGAAGGTCCATTTTTTTATTTGCCAACTTCTTTCCTAAACGGTATCGCCAAATCAAATTTGGACAGTACCCAAAACAACAACTTTTTTTGGTTTTTGCCTCTTTCAGTAAGCGATTTACTTCTTCTGCATCAATCTTAGCATTCTCCACCCACTTATCCATAACTTCTGCAGTCTTTAAGGTTTGTTTCCGAGCATGTGTGACACGATCTTCAACACTATTTCTTGTTTCGATAAACTTGTCATCTTCTTTCTCAAGCTCTTTAACAAAACCATTAAAGCAAAAGGAGTAATGTAATTGATTTACAGCCCCACACACCAAATCTTTTAAAATATCAGCCAAAAGATCAAAAATGGTGTCCATTAATTCTTCCTGATCTTACAAAAACAAATAAGATGAACATATTTTAGAATGAGTTTTATACCTAATTAAAACATAACTTTAGATAGGTTAGATTAAAAAAGTTTTTCATTTATAAACTATAAAATTTTAAATACGATGGAGAGTGTTTACCCGTTTCATTCAACATCGAACTCTTTCAAAAAATTCTAATGTTAAAAAATATTTGTCCTTCCTCCACACAAAAAATCAAATTCAAAATATGAATATATACTTAAATGGCAAACAAATTTTCCGAGACTCTCCAGGGGAATAAAGTAACAACGTTAAAAAGATGTCTAATAATACTTGTTCACTAAAACAAGTACCATTCTTTATTAGTAGAAAAAGGCTAATGTCCTCAATTAACACTTAAACTTGTTTAATATAATAATTAATTTAAAATAGGTTGAGTATAAATACTCGTGAATCGTTAATCACAAAAAGGTTATTTAATGTAATTGATACTGGAATTTAGTCATTACTTTCACTTATTATTTTGAAATATCATTTAAAGTAACTAATTAAAAAATTTGCATTAATATAATATTTAATGTTATTACTATAATTGTATTTACACATTTATAAATTATCTAATAATAAAAATGTTTGTAAAATATTTAATATTTAAATAAAAGGATATTATAAAATTGAAATTTTGATCACGCCCAAAAACACAGTTCAAAATTTAACTTTTACAAAATATATACATATATATGTATAATTATTAATTATAAACATTAGAAAAAACTAAGGATATGTAAACAAAGTATTCACAATCATCAAAATGAATACTTATATTTCTTTAGTTTAAAATTTAACTTTTAAAAAATATATATGTATAATGATTAAGTTGGCTATATCATCTAGTTGGCTATATAATAAAAACATAATATTTTCCATTTAAAATATTAATCATTTAGAATTAATTATCATTATATATCTAAATCTCAACCTACTTTCACTTTAGAAAATGGATAAAATTGAAAAACTAATTCTTGAGCGATGAGAAATTAGGAAAAATTAAAATTAACAAAAATTGCAACTAGATAGGAGATAAAAAAAAATGAGAAAGCTTCCATCACCAACCTTTTTATCCAGAGTATTGATGCTATATCTGCAATAATGGGTGACTTGCCCAGAAAGAGGGTTCAAAGTCTGCTACAAGAAACAAAGTCTGCTACAAGAAACAGTATTATTGATTAGGAATATTGAATATATGATCTAAAGAAATTGCAACTAGGATTTTGAGAAAAAATATGAAACCTTACCTCTTAAAAATATTGTGAGGAGTTCTGAATTAATTATATATTTATGGAGATTGGTGAGTTTATGATCCGAAAGAGGTGTTGTTGAGTGGTATATGAGTAGGTTGGCTGAAATGAAGGTGAATTAGGGCATAAACATATGAAGGATATCATGTTGTACAAAGAAAAAATGAACATATCCCTTGTATGAAGTTATCCCTAAAGTGTATCCCTTGTATGAAGTTATCCTTAAAGTGTTAGCAATAAGTTGTGTGATCCTCCATTTGTGGCAGTTATTGAGCATCCATGAATTTTGCAAATGAAAGGCAACTTGTTGGATTCTCAGAAAAGTTTCTTCACTTGTAACCATGGCAAGAACAAAGCTCATGACAATGAGAATTTGGAAACAACTATTCTTGTTGGAATAAAATTGACTAGGTTGGTTAAAGTTGAAGTAATTTGAAGCCATATAAAAAGATTAAGTGGGTTGCTTTAATGAAAAGCATTGGAGATGGTTTGAAAAGTAAAGAAAGTATTGCAAAAATGGGTATTATTGATATGCCTAAAACAACTATGTATGACTCAGAATGATGTTTACAAGGTGATTGATGAATGTATGGTATGTTTCCATAAGCTAACACCAGAATTTATAGACACCACTTCTCGTGACTTAGAACATGAGAACATACACATGCAACTCAATCAAATGAATGGCTTCCACGTCTCTATATTTTGGCAGATATTATCAAGTGATGAATAGTTTCAATGCACAGCAGTTATGACTAGAAAGCTTCTTATAACATGACTCGTTAAAGGAGAAGTTTCCAATTCAATGAGTATAGCCCCACCATAAACTCAAGGTTGTCAACGTCTAAGCAATTTGTTTCTGAAGGCATTAGTATACTTCCTCGTTTGCATACCAAGACAAAGAGGGAGAAGAAGAATACATGATTAACCTCTCATAACGAGTAGGTTTCAGTTTTGGGTGTCGGAGTAGGAAAGCAATCACTTAGAAGAGTAGGAGACCACTATTTATAGCCTTTGAAGAAGGAGGAAGACTAAGCGCCGCTAACGTCACACGTTTGGTGTCACTAAAGTCACGTCCCACCTCGAAAAGCTCAATCGTCACTCCTATCTTAGATAGACTCTTTAAATTAACCATCTTCGAGCCTGGGGGCAAGTGTACCAATAGGGTCTGCACGACCGAAACTATGACTCGAAACCTGGTCCAAACCGACCGACATGACGATATCAAGACTGATTAATGATCCAACGTTTGTTAATATCCTTTTATTAGGTTCATTAATGATAATGGGCCCACAATAATTGTATAAATTAGCACAAATCCCAAAGAATCAGGTACACAATCATCTAATCTTAAACTCTGAGTGCCGAGTGCTGAAATTTGACTTGAGTATTGAAGTACTTTTTGCATGTATCATCCGAATCTAGAGTTAGCAAGAAGGAGGAGTGGAAGAGCAAGAAGGTAAGAGTTCAACTGAGAGGAAGGAGTGAAATGTAGATCGATCGACCAACCGAAGAAGTGTTTGAATTTTAGTTCGAATCCCGTCATTTTTCAAAAAAATTAAGATACAATTATAACAAGATATTTTCTTTTAAATAAAATCAACTACCATAATTACTTAAGTAAATTAATCTAAATCATTATTTTTTTTTTTGGCAAATTAATTTTGTTTGTCCCATTAAAATATTTTATTTACCTCCGTGAATAAGACAGTTAGAAAAAAATAATAATTTCCTTAAAAATTTAAACTTAGAGTAATATATTTCTCGTTACCTTTTAGAAAATAACATTTCAGAAAATCATATTTACCGAAAGTGATTTCTTTTTGTCAAACTTATAAGAGAAACATTTTTACGAAAGTGAAAAACTAACTTTTCTGTTCTCCAAATTAAAATTAAAATTTTGCTGAAAAATAATATCATATTATTTTTATAAATTAATGTAGTAATGAGTTAAATATTTTAATAAAGAAAGACTTACTCTTTTATTTCATAAAACTTGTATAAACACTTTCAACAATATTTTTTACCAAACAAAACCACGTATTTATGCGGCTTAATGTTACTATTTATTAAATTAGAGAATATTTTATAAATTAAAAAATTATTTATATTTAAACTAATTTTTTAATTAAATTAATATTTAATTTAATTTTTATTTAATAATTTTTTTAAAGTAATAAATCACTGTATAATCTAGTTTTAAGCTATCATTACAAGAATGTTCATTTTCTTATATTATTATTACAATAAAAATAATCGGGGCATGAAAAATAAGTTAAAAAAGCCGAAAAGGGGAACTAGTAGAATCGAGAAGCTTCGCCATATTTTTTTGATCACACAACAAATTCAAACCCCTTCTAAAACCCTACCATTTCTCTGCTTAACCAAACGCACTTTCTTCGTCTCTCTCTCTCTCGCCACAATCTTCTTCTCTCATCAATTCACCATGCACAAACTCTCCACCACTGCTCGCTCTTCTTCCGTCTCCGCCTTGTTGCGCTATGGCGGCGCACTTCGAAGGGACGTGGTTGCTCCCATTTCCTCTTCGCACTTAGCCAAGGTTTCCATTTCTTTCACCTTTTTCGCTTTGTAAATTTCTCTTCATTTCGATTTTTCATGCCATAATCCCTAGCTTGCTATTCGTTTGTGTTTGCTTCTGCATACAGTGATTCTGTTTGTTTTTGTAATATTGCGGACTGGCATACTGCATATGTAGATCACGTTAATTGATTATGTAGTGTTAGTTTATCTGATGTTCGTGGATAACAAACACGTGTTGCAACCATTTTTGTAATTGTCGGGGTTTTGTTTGTGAGGAGCAGGTGAGTGATAATGACTCTCAAACTAGATGGTTTTCTATTATGGGATCGGAAAAATCCAGCACGATTGAATCTGCAAATTTTCCAAACTCGAGAAGAGATTTGTTTTTGGGTAGACGATGTGAATCAACTGCTGCAGAATCTTCTACGTCTAGTTCCCCACCAGCTGAGAGATATGAATACCAAGCTGAGGTATGGCTGTTTTTCATGTTGTATGGTGTCTAGTGCGTATGGTATTGCTTGCTTGACTTTGGATAATATGCATCATTGGCAGGTTAGTCGGCTCATGGACCTCATTGTTAACAGTTTATACAGTAACAAGGAAGTGTTTCTGAGGGAGCTTATTAGGTATGCTCTTTCGTAGTTGTAGATGTTTTTTAGCACTGCTACTATTTGCATATTTATTGTGTGGAATTTTTTTGGCTGAAGTAGAATTGGTTCGTTTTTGCTGGTGATCCTATGTAGAATTATGTTGTTTGAGCATTTGTGTTTAGATGATGTGAATACGTTTATCTATATATATTGATATTTAGTAGCTATAATAATTGCATTTTAAGGGTATGTCCTGGCTGTGGCAAGTGATTTCCTGCAGAATATTGCAACTACTTTCAGGATCTGTTTTGAATAAATTATTCAAGTTTCTCTTTCGTCTTTTCGGGAAACTATTTCTAGGAAGAGAGTTGAAATTTTCAATATAGAATCCATGTCCTTGATATTTATTGGACGTATGTAATTCTGTGTTGCCCAATCTGTTAATCTATACATTTTGATGTACAGCAATGCAAGTGATGCTTTGGATAAGCTGCGGTTTCTGAGTGTAACAGAGCCTGGGCTGTTGAAGGAGGCAGTTGATTTTGATATCCGAATTCAAGCTGATAAGGATAATGGGATCATATCTATTACGTAAGAGAAATGACTGTGATTAATATTTGATATAAGATTTTAATCTCAGTTGGTGCTGCAACTTATGTTTTATGCAGTGATACTGGCATTGGTATGACTAGGCAAGAGCTAGTTGATTGCCTTGGAACTATAGCTCAAAGTGGAACTGCAAAGTTTTTGAAGGCTCTAAAGGTCTTAACTTCTTCTGAAAGATGCTTTAAGATTTTACTGTCTTTGTTTGCTTTTGCATTCATATATATTACCTTCTGACAAATGTGTATCATTTAAAAGGATAACAAGGATGCCGGTGGTGACAACAACTTAATTGGTCAATTCGGTGTGGGATTTTATTCTGCTTTTCTGGTTTCTGATCGGGTATGCATTTGTGTAAAAGTAAATATATCATGGTCTTTTATTTTTTCTTTAATTTGGTTATGACAACTTGTGTTGTTTGAAGGTGGTTGTCTCAACAAAGAGTCCAAAATCTGATAAGCAATATGTTTGGGAAGGGGAGGCGAATGCTAGCTCATATACCATAACCGAGGAAACAGATCCTGAGAAGCTGATTCCAAGGGGAACTCGTCTTACACTTTATCTCAAGGTATGTTGATAATCATCTTTTTTTAACATTAAGTAATTATTTTAGTTTTCTTTTTTTCCCAAGCTTACAAATGTGATTTCATTATGCCCATTGCTACCTTTCAGAGGGATGACAAAGGTTTTGCTCATCCAGAGCGGATTCAGAAGCTTGTGAAAAACTATTCACAATTTGTCTCGTTCCCAATATACACTTGGCAGGAAAAGGGATACACCAAAGAAGTATGGCTATCTAATCCAGATCTTTTCAGTTTGATGACACTATCTATTATAATATTACTTGTCTTGAGTTAATTTCATTCTCCACTAGATTTTAGTATTGACTTTTTCAGCATTAATAGTGTTTTGATCTTATTCTAGGTGGAGGTTGACGAGGAGGGTACAGATGAAGCTAAAAAGGACAATCAAGATGAGAACACCGAGGTAACATTCTGATTGTTCTGCGTATGTGATGAATCCATTATTTTCATTGATGTGAATGTGAATTGTGTAGCTGCTGCAAATTTACTCATTGACCAGTGACTTTGACCAATTGTCATGACAGAAAAAGAAGAAAACTAAAACTGTTGTTGAGAGGTACTGGGATTGGGAGCTGACAAATGAGACCCAACCAATCTGGGTTAGTTTTATGATTTCCAATTTCATGAGGTACACTCAAACATTTTAAAATTATTACTTGAATGAAGTGGAATTACTCTATTTATGCAGCTCCGTAATCCTAAAGAAGTCACTAAGGACGAGTACAATGAATTCTATAAGAAAACTTTTGATGAATACTTGGAGCCATTAGCATCCTCACACTTTACCACAGAGGTAAGGATTTTATGGTCTCAAGTGCCCCCTTGTTGTGCTTAGTGGATATTTTTATCTGTTAATGACAATTCAGAGTTTGGCTCGAAAACTAGCTTGATAAAGTCAATTTTTCACCATATTCCTAAGGAGATTCATAGTGTTACAAGTAATAAGTGTGGTGATGCTTGTTATTTCAGGGTGAGGTAGAATTTAGATCTATACTTTTCGTTCCTGCCTTTGCTCCCTCAGGGAAGGATGACATAATCAATCCCAAGACCAAGAATATAAGACTTTTTGTGAAGAGAGTATTCATTTCAGATGACTTTGATGGGGAACTGGTATAAGCACTTTGCTATCTACATTCTACAACCTTGAGTAGCTGGTTGGTGTTGTCAAAATTGTATTATTGTGGACTAATGTGTTTGTTGCGCAGTTCCCCCGATACTTAAGCTTTGTCAAAGGTGTTGTTGACTCAAATGACCTCCCACTTAATGTGTCACGTGAAATTCTTCAAGAGAGCCGCATAGTAAGTACATAGGGCAATGTGAATATGCTTGATGTTTACATCTGGATCTCTATTTTATCATACTAGTTATGCCTTGCTTATTTTTTCCTTGTTGCTTGAAGGTGCGGATTATGAGGAAACGTTTAGTTCGGAAAGCTTTTGACATGATTCTGGGAATATCCATGAGTGAGAACAGAGAGGTATATTATTATTCTGAAAATCGTTCATTGTATACACAGTTTTCTTTTAATATTTTTTTAAGTTGTAGAGTAGCTAGGATAAATTTAGGTGTAGAAGTATCAATATTATATATATCTTATCAGTTATTTTAGGTCTCTTTTTATATAACTGCTGTTGATAAAAGGATGGTCTTTTTGTTAGTATTTTACCTGCTGACTTGTTCTGTATGCAGGACTATGAGAAGTTCTGGGAGAACTTTGGCAAACACTTGAAATTGGGTTGCATTGAAGACCGTGAGAATCACAAACGTCTTGCACCATTGCTTCGCTTTTTCTCATCCCAAAGTGAAGAAGAACTGATTGGCTTGGATGAATATGTTGAGAACATGAAACCTGATCAAAAGGATATCTATTATATTGCTTCTGACAGTGTGACTAGTGCGAAGAACACACCTTTCTTGGAGAAACTTGCGGAGAAGGATCTTGAAGTAATCTTTGTTTTCTTACTAGTGTTTATAACTTTGTATCTTTTAATTACTTATTTCTATCAGTTAATACGTGTGTTGGTGTTTTTTGTAATGTAATTTTTCAGGTTCTGTTTTTGGTGGATCCAATAGATGAGGTTGCCATTCAAAACCTTAAATCGTACAAGGAAAAGAATTTTGTTGACATTAGCAAAGAAGACTTGGATCTAGGTTTAATTTCTTTCTTCTCTAAACTTCCTCTCAATAATTTGATTAGACAAACACTCACATTTTGTCTATCAAACATTTGTTAGTCTCTCTCTGGTCTACAATGGTGCGAATTAATAGCTCTGTTCTTTATTGTTCAAGTTTGTTACGCATTTGTTGTTTCTGCAGGTGATAAGAATGAGGAAAGGGAAAAAGAAATGAAGCAGGAATTTGGCCAAATATGTGACTGGATCAAGAAACGACTGGGAGATAAAGTTGCAAGTGTGCAAATTTCAAACCGACTTAGCTCTTCACCTTGTGTTCTGGTGTCTGGAAAATTTGGTTGGTCTGCAAACATGGAAAGGTTGTCATCTTTTCTCTTTAGATTGATCATGTATTTTGAACGTTTAAGTAACAATGTGCAGCATGTAATCAAACTTACTGCAGGCTGATGAAGGCACAAAGTATGGGTGATGCATCCAGCTTGGATTTCATGAGGAGCAGAAGGGTGTTTGAGATTAACCCTGACCACGCCATTATCAGGAATTTGGATGTAAGATAAATGGCCAATTCCCATTTCCTTTCTTCGTCATGAGTACTAATTGAAATTAAGATAACGCAATCAAAATGGGTCATTTTTTTCAGGCTGCATGCAAAACAAATCCCGATGATGAAGATGCCCTCAGAGCTATCGAACTTTTGTATGATGCAGCTTTGGTTTCCAGTGGTTTTACGGTGAGTTCATACTTGATATTATTGTTATGTCCTTTAAGTTTCCATTGTGAAGTCCTGAAGCTGTATATTTTGGCTCTTTGTTGGTGCACAGCCTGAGAATCCAGCACAACTTGGAGGGAAGATATACGAGATGATGGGTATGGCTCTCACAGGTAAATGGTCAAAACCTGATCAGTTTGAGTCCACTGTAACCAAACCCCACATCCCAGAAACTGTAGAAGCTGAGGTTGTGGAACCTACTGAGGCTGGTCAGAAGTAAGAGGAGAGTAATGTGGACATTTTTGTTTTCTTCCCGATCCCATCTGTTCTTTCTTTGTATTCTTGAAGAACATGGGTCATGGGTTTTGGTAGTAACCTTTTATAGATATCATGAGGAATTCAGTGGCAATGCTATATCTAGAAGCACGTGTAATTCATCCTTTCAGTTGTTTATTTAGTCAAAAACATCAAGCATCGCCATATTTATTTGGATAATTATTTTTTACGGCAGCATGAGATAAGAATGATTGCCCATAGAACTGTTACTTATAAGGTTAAGGTAGGTCTTTTTTAAATGTTATTTCTTTTAAATGATATGTTCGTGATATATTCGTGTTGAATAAATATATGTTCGTGTTGAGTATATTTATTGTAGTATTGGTAGAATATGTATTAATAAAATGTTTAATTTAAAAAATAATTATATGGTATTTGTAGAATATGTATTAGTAAAATGTTTTATTTTATGTATTAGTAAAATGTTTAATTTAAAAAATAATTATTGAATTTTTGACAATTTTATATGATTCTAACAATTTTTAAAAAGAAAAACATATTAATTTTTTAAATATTAAATTTATTGCATATTTTCTATTATAATTAAAAAAATGAGAAAAAAATCTGCCAAAAAATTGAAAAATTTATTAATTTATATAATTTATAATTATATAATATATACATTTGTATTTCATACATTTTAGATTTTAGAGATTGTTTCTCGTTTATATTTTAGAAATTATAAAATGCTGATGATGTGCTATGCTACCTGCTCCATTATTATTAGATTGGGTTGTGGGGGCTGCCAACTACTTTCCGTTCTAAAAGATTACGCGTTGTCTTTGGGCAATGCATTGTCGTTTCAACAACCAATACAAATTGAATATTAATCATTTAGTACGATAAATGTGATTGTGATTGAACTTTCTATAATCAAGTCATAGTTTAAAAAATAATAATTTAAAATTAATTCAGGTATGGATAAATTGTGTTTTATAATACTAGTTTATATCAGAAGTAGATGTGTTTTACTCGAGTTAAAAATAGTTAAAAGTTACAATTTGTGAAAATGCTTTCAATATTTTAATAGAAATAAAAATAATGGCTTAAAATACTATGCCTTTTGCTTTAAAAACTAAAAAAAAAATCTATTTCAAACAATATTTTCCATTAAAAGTTGTCAACTTTTATTTCTGTGAATTTTTCAATTATGAACAGTGTTACTTACACAATATTTTTTTTCATTATATCGTTTTTACTCATGAATTATTAAAAAAAGAATTATATAAGTTGAAGCCAATGCTAAATTCACGAGAGGAGAAGAATATCATACTTCAATATTTTAACAAACCATGATGCGATAAGTTGCGTGCACTCATTGGTTGGAGGGCACTTAGTAGCGTATAGAAACAGTGCTAACAGAACATTCCAAGTCTCTTTACACTTTCTTTTTAACACCTATTTCCTATTTGTTAAAATTCATGTAGGTCCTGCTACTTTAGGGATGAAACTCACCAAATAAGAAATGAGACCCATTAAATAGGACCTGCATAAATTTTGCTCAACTGAAGAGAGAATGTCAAAAGAAAAATGTTAAAAATTGTATTGCTAGTATTTATCATTACGTAATATTGGCAATTTGGGCTGTACCATCTCATCCATATGACACACTGCAATTCATTGGCAAGTGACAAAAATGATGGTATGGATGATGGTTGAATGAGTAGTGTGCATGATGGTATACAGAACACCCAATTTGATTGAAGCTACTCTTGAGATGATGATAAATAAACCCAGCATATGGAACGTGCACTCCAATGTTATATCACATATAGATTCCCTGCAGGGCACACAAATTTTCAAATTTAGTAAAGGGTGATGATGCAGAAGACTGTACATACGCATAAGGGTAAGTTACTCAATTGAATGGCTAAAAGTCACAGTGGAAGCAGAGATGCATTTCACACGCATAAGGGTAAGGCATGTCAATTGAAACTGGTGATAAAATTCGGTGACATGCAGACTCAAATTTTTCGATGCTCAGACACCTATGCTGATGAGATTGAAAACCAACAAAGTAATAATCTTAAAAAGTGAAACATAGTATTTCAATATGAAACAAAAAAGAAGGAACAACTTCCTATGAAAAGAACAAAGCAGGTGTTCCACAGAATTTATCAAGAGAAGGAATACCATTTGAATGATGGACACCCTGTTTGGGTCAAAAGATACCTGCTGCTATTATTATTGGCTGTTGATACAGTATAGCATGGCTTTTATGGTACCTACGATGAACTTGCAAGTGTGGGTGAGTGAGATACATTTCAGACTACAGAATACATCCAGTTTACAAAGGCTTATATCTTAAAGTGAATTTTAGGCATAGTAAGGAGATATAGGAAGGAAAAAGAGAATTCAATGAGAGCAATGCTTTTAATAAATATGTTTCTTTTTTATTCAATTAATAATGCATAAAAATAGGAAGCTATATTTTTCCTGAACATAATACAGTAAATGGCTTCCAAATTAACAGGTAAGAAAAAGTTTCCCCTAGAATAAGATGTACTTTAGATGAATCTATGCTTACCTGCTTAAGTTCTCAAATCAAATCTTTCCGTGGATCACCATGGAAAATGTTGAGTAGAATGTTAAGAGTTGAATCACAATAATGCATGCTAGCATTCAATCAACTTAACGTCTGTTGATAAAAAATGGGGTAAGGTGTGTCAATGATATAAAAATTATTCAAGGGAATATGAATCCATTCGTGAAAAGCAAAACTCGGGTATTACTATTGCAGAAAAGTAATTATATGAAGGCAAACAGAACATTGTCCAGCACAAAAGTTGCATAGCCTCAAATACCAAGGAATGCTTATTAGATTATGCATTTCCTACCAAGCACAGTAGGACCAAAACATAGAAAAGGCATCAAAGAACAAGTAGCACAAATTGAAACATACCCAAGTTACTTGTGGCAGAAATCATCATGTTTTCCAACTTTTGAGCAGCCTCAGTCATCCCTTGGGTGTTGTATGCCAGGATCATACAAGCGAAAGTGATGTTATCAGGTTCACATTTTCTTTCTCTCATGGTCATGAATAACTCGCACATCTTTTTTAGGTCACCAGCCTGCCCATAGGCACTGATTATGCAATTAAAGAAGGGAGTATCCAATACTACATCAGAATTATCAACATGCCTCATGATTGACTCAACTTTGTCAATACGTCCAGCTTTGCTATATGCACTGACAAGTGAGCAATAAGTAATAGAATTAGGCTTCACTCCAAGATGCTTCATTTTTAGAAAATGTTGATCCATCTTCTCAATTTCTCCAGCTTTGCCAAACACCTCAATGACAGTATTATACGTGACAATTGTTGGAGAAAAAACCCTTCTCTCCATGAAATCAATGACAGTCTTCATCTTCTTATACATGCCAGCTTTGCCATAGGACTTTATCATCAAATTGAATGTTGTTATGTCTGGTTTTATGCCCATTAGCTGAAATTCATCATACCACTTCTCCATCTTATCAATTTGCCCATCCTTTCCATGTGCTCCAACAAAAGAATTCAGTGTGAAAACATCTGGGTGGCAGTTGCCATTTTCAATCATATCATTCAATGTACTATCCATCTTTTCGAACATGCCAGCCTTACCATATCCATCAATTATGGAATTATACGTCACAGAGCTACATTCAATGCCCAGAAATGACATCTCCGCAAGGATATGTTCAATCAAATCAAAACGACGAAATTTTGCACAGCAACTGACAAGGATAGAATATGTGTATATATCTGGTTCGCAGTCAACAACTGATTTCATATCTTCAACAGTAGAAAATGCCTGATCAAGGAGACCACTTTGACCGTAAGCACTTACAAGAGCAGTGTAGACATCAACAGTAGGTTTGAGCCCTTCAGAAAACATGATCTCAAAGAGATGAGAAGCCTCTTCAGGCTGCTTGCACTTTCCAAGCATCATCAACAGCTTTGCATAGGTTTGGCATCGTGGTTCATACCAGTTTTGCTTTCGAAGAAGTGCAAAAATCTGCAAAAAGAAATGGGTTGTACTTCAGACACAAATGTTAATCCTAAAATCAATTGCAGTCACGTTCCTCAGCCTAAACAAAAACTACTCAGGTATTACATTCATAGACTACGAAATATTTCAAATTCAAAGCACCCCTAGGTTTTTTGAAAAACAAATTTGTGCTTGCATGAAGACAAATGAACCAGGTGAAAGAGTGAATCAATATTTCTCCCTAGAAAAATAAGATGTCCATAACTCTCCAAGTCATGCCAATTGGAAAAATCATGGTCACACTCAAAATGAAAAGTCAAGCAGTAAATAAAAGCATCACATAATATTGTTCACATTTAAACATGGCAATATTTCCAGAAGAGAACAGAACATCACACTTGACATACTCCTTTCATCTCTCCACAAAACCAACAGTAGTAACTCCGAAATTTCACAATCCCAAGAACAGCTCAATCCAGTTATTTACAGCACAACTTATCATTGCATTGCACTCTCAATCCAAAAATTAATTCTCAAAACATGCAAATGAATTAAAGAGAGATGAAACCATCACCCAACATTTTACACCCGGTGAAGGGACTACATTATCCCTAATTTGATTATTTCAACAACTCAATGCCCCTTAAGTGTATTTATTTTTTATATCCCACAAACTATTAAGAAGTGGATGTTCAGTGACATGAAAGTCTCACAAACTCTTGCTAGAATAATTTTGAAAATGGCACTGATACTTTAGATGAGTTTTGCTAATCACACATCTATTATGAAATTTTCTAATCTCTAGTCTCCTATGGGATTTCCAACACAAACAAACTCTATCAAATTCCGACCAATGAAGTTTGGGTCCAATCCAGCAGAAAATCCCCACATCATGGAAGTGTCTAAACTCAGAATTGGACAAACAAAATTGTGTTTGCCTCGAGAGCGGATTGCCAACGACAGCGTTTGATGGCGTCATCTAGGGCTTCGAGAAGGGCCTTTGGCCAGAGCTGTTTGTGGGAGTTGGACTTGGCCTTGTTCTGAACGCCGTTGATGGCAGCTTCCGTTCGGAGAATGCGCGACAACTCCTTCTTCGGCTCCCTCACCAACCCCGCACTCCCTGCTTTCGCCTTCCGCTTCAACGACACCACGTGAAAACGACGCCGTCTCTTTGGAAGAGCGTTGTTGGTTGCAGAAGTCAAGGGTGTGACGGAGGAGATACCACACGACCATGTCAAGTTCATTGCAGACACACACACTCACTCGCAACAAATCAAAATCATTTTTATAGTAAATACTAAAATTCATATAACTTCTTCCATTTTTTTAATTTTAATTTATGTATTAGAACAATAGGTTTTTAATTTTGCTTTAAAATGATAATTTTCAAGCTTTTTAAAACTATTTTTTCCAATAATAAGATAAATGAATATAACATTAAAACTATTTAAATTTATATTTTTGAAAACGATTTTATTTGTTTAAATTGAAATAACGTTTTTAGTTTATAAACATGGCAACATTCATATAAATTTTAGTCATATTTTCGCTAGAAAAACACGGTATGTTAATTTATATATTTTGTGTTTTTGTTAAATATAACCGTGTAAGTTATTGATATTCAATATTGTGTAATAATGATATTATTTATTTAATTTTTAATATTGAATATAATTAGATATAAATAATAAAATTAAAAAATACGGAAATATATTATTGAACTAGTCATAAAATGGTTTCGGATATTGACTTGCTATGTAGCATAGATACGGATACGGACATTGATACGATACGGATATGAACACGGAGATACGTATAATTTCTAAAATGTAGGACACGGGAATACGGATCTATATATTATATAATTTTAAATTATATAAATTGAAAATAAATATTTATATGCTAAAATATGTTTCAGATTCTTTTTGGAAGTAGAAAGATATTTTTCATGACTTGTTCAAAAGAATTTGTTCCTTATTTTTATAATTATAATAAAAATTAATATAATAAATTTGACTTTTTAAAAAATTATTATATTTATATTTTTTAAAATTGTGTTAAAACAATGTTAAAATTTTTAAAAATTCAATAAATATTTTTAAATTAAACACTTCACCGATAAGATAAGTATATATATAACACGGATACGTTCATTTAATAGAAATGTCGTTTACTTTGCATAATTTGGTGAAAAGATAACAGTGTTAACGTAACGGTCTTTGCAACCGCGTGGACCGGTCACCGTGTGATAAATAACACCGTTCTCCCAGTCACGGAGTAACAGTGAGTTTGATCATTCTCTTGGTCATATTCCGTTTTCTTCTTCATTCGCCCTTTCACCGTTTCTTCTCTCCTTTGACCTATCCAACCCCTCTCCTTGATTCCTTGTGTTGTGTTGTTTTTGTGTGAAGAACACACTTTGCCTTCTCTTCTCCTCTCTCTGGTAATTTTCTTCTCCTTTTCACTCAATTTTTTATTCTTATTTTTTCAAGCATATCTGTGCTCTGACTCTGTGAATTTCGATGCACCTCCTTCAACTGTTGAATTGAAACATTCTTTGTAGCAATTTTTTAAGTCTGAATTTCATTGTCAACTTGTGCTGTGGGTCGTTGAAGTTGTGTCTATGATTTGATTTATTTGATATGCTGTTTGAGTTTATGAGCTAACTTGTTTTTTGCCATCAGTTTGTGGAGAAATTAGGGTTGATTAATTACTAAATAGTTTGGTGTTTACTCTCTCCGATCTCTGCCTCTTGCTTTGTCTTTCGTCGTGTTTCTGTATTTTGGAGGTTTATATGGAGTTGGATGAAAGCCTGCACCTGTTTGCAGATTATGAATTTTCTCAAGTTCCTTTGACTGTGACAAAGAATATGTGTAGTTATTTACAAACTAATTTTTGTTTCTTGGGTATGGTCTCTAGGGTTTAACGAAAAAAACTGAAGCTTTTGCCGCAGAACCATGCACCCTCCACGACAGCAATCACAAGTTGGTGAAGGACTGCAAACTTCGCTGTCTTTGGTTTCTTCAGATCCCCGCCTTTCCCTTGAGGAGCATAGATCAAACACTGGCAATCTCCGTGAATCTCCTACTGAAAGTGCCAGTTCTAGGGAAATTTGGCCTATGGCTGCAGCAATAAAAAAGGAGAGTGTTTCTGGTGCAGACAAAATTACTCTTCATGACGTTGCAAGAGAACGAGTTGATGTGGTATATGAAAAAATGCTTCATCTACCTTGCGAATTTCTTGACGAACTGAAAAATGGGCTTCGAGTTATTCTTGAAGGAGGGAATGGCTCCCAGCACAGAGAGGAATTTTTTATTTTGCAGAAACTTGTTCAGAGTAGAGCTGATTTAACAACCAAGACATTGGTAAGAACTCATCGTGTGCAGCTCGAAATCCTTGTTGCCATAAATACTGGGATTCAGGGATTTTTACATCCTAGCATCAATCTATCTCAGGCTTCATTGATTGAGATATTTCTGTATAAGAGATGCAGAAACCTAGCTTGTCGGAGCCAGCTTCCTGCTGAAGATTGTACCTGTGAGACATGCGCCAATGGAAATGGTTTCTGCAATCTTTGCATGTGTGTTATCTGCAGCAAGTTTGACTTTGAAGTAAACACATGCCGCTGGATTGGATGTGATTTGTGTTCTCATTGGACTCACACTGATTGTGCCATTCGTGAGCAACTCATTTGTATGGGCCCTGCTACACAGAATGGAACAGGGCCAAGTGAAATGGTTTTTAAGTGTCAAGCATGCAATAGGACTTCAGAACTGCTAGGTTGGGTTAAAGATGTCTTCCAGCATTGTGTAATGTCATGGGATGGAGAGGCCCTGATTAGGGAACTTGATTTTGTCAGTAGGATCTTTCATGGAAGTAAAGACCCACGAGGGAGGAAACTCCATTGGAAGTCTGACGATCTCAAGGAAAATTTAAGAAGTGGGAAAGTGGAATCTAAGGCAGCATGCAAGGCAATATTGATGGTTTTCAAAGGTACAAGTTTTCTAGTTTTTTACCTGCAAAATTGTAGTTAGTCTTTAGTGAGGCAACCATTGATGTTAAAATATTGGTAGTTCTATTCATTCTCCTTTCTTTTTGTTCTAACCAACACTTTTCATATGTGAAGAGCTTGACCTGGACTCTCAAAAGACTCTGGAAAATGCTGAAAGTGAAAGTGGAAGACTGATTGCTCCACAGGAGGCATGCAATAGAATTTCAGAGGTGGTGCATGAGGCTGTAAGAAATATGGAAATGGTAGCCAATGAGAAGATGAGAATGTTCAAGAAGGCTCGGTTGTCTTTTGATGCTTGTGAACGTGAATTAGCAGAAAAGGCCAGAGAAGCAGGAGAACTGAACATGGATAGGCAAAAAAAGAAGTTAGAGATTGAAGAACTGGAAAGAATTGTGAGGCTTAAAAGTGCAGAGGCTGATATGTTCCAGATGAAGGCTAATGAAGCTAAAAGAGAATCTGAGCGGCTCCAGAGGATTCTTCTTGCCAAGTCTGATAAATCAGAAGAAGAATATACCAGCAATTATTTGAAGCAAAGATTAAATGAGGCCGAGGCTGAGAAGCAGTATCTGTATGAAAAGATGAAAATGCAGGAGACTTCTCGTTTATCACAAAGCAGTGGTGGTGGTGGTGACCCCTTGATGTTTTCCAAAATCCATGATCTTCTCTATAGTGTTCCTCCCAGTGCAGATGGTCCATCTAATGACTGTCATCCTTTTAGAAAAAACCCATAAACATTCGTTTAGTTTATGCATCTTCTACATATTATAGTAATGTCATTTTATTACATAATTGATGGACAGTCGGTGTCATTAGGTTCCAGATAATGTAACCCTTCCAGACAAATCCCAAGCGGTATATGTTTAAATACAGTTATTGACTGTCTCTTGATTTGTGGAATCTAATTAGCTAATAAATAGCTTTAGCATTGTAATGCAATATAAGTTTTATTCGGTATGTTTGTGTGAGTTGGATAAGGACTACAGAGCAAGTAGGATGTGGAGAAAAAATTAAAGTAATCTTGTGTTATTATTGATAAAATGAAACTGATAGTACAAACTAACTGCTTTCCTTTCCCTACTAGAAAGATGGGATACCCATCTTTTTGACAGATGCAGCTGGGTGAGGCACATTACTGTTCATGGGAGGTTGATCATTAGCTTCAGGAGTTCGGTGAAATGATACCATGTTGGTAAACGTCAAAGCGGCACTGATTCCATGGCATCTTATTGAAGAGCTTTGGCACACATTTGGTGTGACAATCCTTGCATTGTTGACAAACAGACCTGTTCTCCCCATGTTGGTGATGTTGATCACCCTAGTTGGAATGCTGGAGGGAACCACAGAGCCATTTGGAAAATGTAATAGATGACTGAGCAGTAACGGTGTTGGAATAGAATGGCTGAGTATGAAATCAGGGAGCTGGTCTAGAGATATGGAGAACTGTGATAGTTCATCATCATTTGGCATCAGGAATGTCAAATCATTGGTTTGCAGTGAATTTTGGTGGCTGTTGAGTATTTTGAGGAGGATGACAAATCCATGGTAAGAGCGACTTCTCATGTCAGCCATGGCTACCTGTAGGTCGGTTTGGTTGAATGAAATTGTTGACTGAGATTCAGCAATGGCAAAGAGGGTAAGAAGTACCACACACCAGAGAGCCATTAGTGGAAACTTTAATGTTTCCTATTGTGTGTTGTGTGTGATGAATGCAATGACATCTCAATTTGCTTGGTATATATATCCATGTTAATGTTTGAGGCTTATGTTGTCACACTTTTTTCCTCTGTTGGAAGGTAGGCCGTAGGGCGATTGTGCATGAAGAGGTACCCAGAATGTAGTAGTTAGTCCAGAAGCTGATGATGCTTTAGGCATCTTGGTATAACAGATAAATGAGATAAATGAAAATAAGGAGTACTAGTGAAAACAAAAATAAAAGATATAAAAAGATACTTAATTTGAAGATTGAATTCAAATTAATTATAACTTTTAAAAAATATAAAAACCTAATTTACAAATTTTTTCAGTTATCTAAAAGTTGAGTTGAGCTTAGAAATGGCAACGGTGCCTAATTTCTAAAATGTATAATTTCTAAAATGTAGGACATGGAGACACAAATCTATATATTATATAATTTTAAATTATATAAATTAAAAATAAATATTTATGTGCAAAAGTATGTTTAAGATTCTTTTGGGAGCATAAAGATATTTTTCATGACAGATTCAAAAGATAAGTGTTCTACGAGTGTCGACACTCATACGTGTGTCTGACACCGATAGCCATTTAAAGGAAGTGTATGAGTCTCATAGCTACATATACTTGAATTTGCTTAAAAAATCATCTATTTAAAAAAACATTCACGGATTATTTTATATTTACACTTAAGCTTAATTAAGTTTTAAGTCCTGATAAGATTTGTTGTTTTCAATTGATTTCTATTAAATTTGTTTTTCTATTAACTATTTTAACAATGTATATTTTTCAATTGAGTTTTTGCTATTTAATTTATTTATTTTTTGTTAAATGTGACATGAGTTGAGAGACACCGAAAGAAGGGTGAGTTGGAGTTGTGCAAGAAGGTGGTAATGTTCACACCAAGCACTTGGTTAAGTTCTATCAAAACTTTATACACAAACAGAAAAAAAAACAAAAACACATGGGTTTGTAATGCATTTTTTAATTTAATATTACTGATGATGTTTTGTCCCAGAATCGTTGTTATTGTTAAAAACAGTAATTTGATTCGTAATAAGCATTATTTGAGTATTTTAATCAGTTTAGATAAGAAAGTGAGAGAATATGTGAATTACTTGAATCCATCCATTTACTTTAGGCTTTATTTCTGAGTGTCTTTCTGAAGAAAAAAAATATTATAGTTTGTGTTCTAAACAAAATATAAACGATCTCAACTCAAAACATTTAATATAGTTAAGGATAAATGTATTTTTAATAAATGTTTAATATGTCATTTTTATTTATATTTTCTCTAATATATATTGAAAAAATATTTCAATATTTTATCTATTGATTTTGATATTTACTTATTTCAATAATAAAAATTAATTATTCAGTATCGCGGATACAAAATTAATGTCTTTAAATATTAATATTAAAAGATGATCTGGTTATTCATAGAATTTGACTATTTTATGATACTACAGTTTCATTTGATATTTGATAAAATAATTATTTTAAAATTAGATAATTCATAATTGCATATAAGATTTTAGTTTTAGTTTTTATATTAAACTAAAGTTATATATAATTTTATTTTACAGACACGATTTACCTAATTTTAAATTTTTTTTTCAGAGAAAACTTTTTATTTTTCTGAGAATCTTATATTGAGAATCTTAGTTTTTACATTAATAATTTTGATCTCACTTTCATTCAATATGATTCTCATGGAATATTGGGAATCCAACTTTCCTGGCAGAGAAGAAAAGTTATAATTACTTGAAAAGACTATGTTACCCCTTTTACAAATGCAATGTTATCTTTATCAAAAAGTTATCATCCCATTATTGGGCATGGCACTAAGTGTGTCATATATAATTTGCATGCATCTCTTCTTAAATAACATTATATAATTGGAAAATAATGTTTGATAATTTTTAGAGTTATATATAACTTTTAAAATTGTATATAATTTTTTATTTGATGAGTTTAAAAGTAAATATATATAATAAAAGATTAATTTTAAATAATATAAAAATTATTAAAATAATAATATTAATAATTATAATGTGATTTATAAAAAATTTGAGTTGTTGTATATCATTATTATCCGTATACTATGTAGCACATATAAAGATATATAATGACACGACACGAATATGGACACGGAGATACATATAATCTCTAAAATGTAGGACACGGGGACAAGGATCTATATATCATATAATTTTGAATTATATAAATTGAAAATAAATATTTATGTGCAAAAGTATGTTTCAGATTCTTTTTGGAGCAGGAAGATATTTTTCATGACTGGTTCAAAAGAATTTGTTGCTTTTTTTATAATCATAATAAAAATTTATACAATAAATTTGAGTTTTTAGAAAATTATTGTATTTATGTCTTTTAAAATTGTGTGAGAATTGTGCTAGAATTTTCAAAAATCCAATAAATATTTTTTTTGAATTGAACACTTATCAATAAGTGTCCTACAAATGTCGTACGAGTGTCGACACCGATACATGTGTCCGACAAGGATACGCCCATTTAAGAGAAGTGTCTGAGTCGCGTACTGTATGATTACCTTATATTATTTTGATTAATTTTCCACTTCATCTTGGTGAATTTTTTTACATATAATATATAGTGAATAAAAGTATATAGATTGAATCATATTTATTATAAAGTTTGAGTAAAATAATATTTAATAAAGGGTAATTATGTAAAAAGATGTTGTACATAAGGAATCGAATACATCTTTAATTTCCATAAGAGATATCTAAATATTTCTAAGAATGCTTATTATTAATCAAAAGTTTTTTTTATTCTATTTTAAGGAAACATGATTTTTAATATTGTTAGTTTTCAAGAATCATGACTTTTATATAAAAAAAATTCCTTCAAATGTCTTTTTAAAAGGTTCGTCCTTATAAACATTTGAAGAGAAGAGTAATAAAATATGTTAAATAATTTGTTGAGAAAAAGTTGTCATTGGAAGAAAAAGACATTAAAGCAAAATAAAATATTAATCGAAAAAAATAACAATATAAAAGGATATTTTTGGTGATATAGTATTTATATCATAATAATAAATTCAAGGACATTTTTTTTGTCATGTAACAACGTAAATAAACACCTTTTTCACGTTTATATTTTATTTTAATTTATTTTTTTTATCAAAAATAAAGAAAAAAAGTTGTCATTATATATAAAAGAATTGTTTAACACCATAGACGAGAATAAGTATTTAATTATAGTGAAATAAAAAATATATTATTTATTATATCTAATATTACATCACCGTATGAAGAAAACTACAAATACATGTATTAATAATAAAATATAAATAAAACTACAAAATCAATTAAAAATAAAACGTAAAAATTGATTTGATTTAGTTTGAATTTCTTTTATAGTTTTTTTATGTTTGATTTAGATGTATTTTGAATTTACAAAATTAAACCACACAGGAAAACATTACAACTAATAATTACCATAATGTTTCAAACATGTATAATATTTATTATTATTATATTTTACTTTTTTCCAAAAATATAATTTATTCTTGCGATAGAGGGAATATTCTTGTAGATTCAAACATAAAGTGTGTGATTATTAAATAGTCTAAACTCTCTTTTATTTCAATTGCAAACTTCATATTATTTATTAATCAACGTTTTAAAAAGTGTCAATTATGGAAAAATATATTAAACATGAATTCAATAATTAGTAAAGGCTTAATTAAGTTAAGTTGAGTAATCAATAGATAAAATCCAATACTTTTTTATTACTAAAAAATTTGATATTTTTCAATGAATGTTTCTTAAGGTCACTTATTCTTTATTATTTTTAATTTTGATTTTTTTCAAGCAAATATAAATCTAATAGATAATATGTATATTTTGTGAATGATTTTGGTGATCGATTCACCAATTGGATGAATGGTCTTAATCACATTTTTTCTATTAGTGATTTCAATTAGTATTCAACAATTTTATAGTAGTAACAATTAAGCCACCCAATTAAATAAATAAAATTAAAAATAAGAACTCAATTAAAATATGTAAAAGAATTTAAGTATTGAATATGTAATTATTTATTTTATATTTTATTATTAATTTCTTTTATTCTATTTACACGAGGTTGCATATGACGTATAGACGGTTAAGTTTCCTACTTTTATCAGTACATATCTTTTCACAATTTCATAATATCCAAGAATACAATTAATAAAAATATAATAAATAATTTAATTATATAAAACAATTTTTATTTTAAAAAAAGTGTCAATATCTACCAAACTGTAATCATGTGCAAGACAAATAAGGGAAAGTAAGTTGTCAATTTTTTTGAAACCAACCCATCCCATCTCATTTTCTAGGAAGCATACACAAAAATAGGCAAAAATAGAACATCACAATCCTACTCTCATCCCTTCATAGTTATCCCCTCTTACATTCAAAACCATAAAAATGCAAATAAATTTCATAGTAATTTAAAGAAAAGAAGCATGAAGAACATGTTGTAGGAAGAAAGAGAAATGAAAGGAATAAATGGAAAAATTATAAATTAATTGAGGAGTACTAATATACTGACATTGTCAAATGAAAACATACCATTTTGGAGATGTCACATCGAGTAGAGATTATAGTATTTCATTGTATATAAGCAGGTGCAAACCTCACCCCCCATGAGCCGATTTTATGAGGTTGAGTTAGGCTTAAAATCCACTTCTTAATATTGTATCAGAATCATTTTAAAAAGTCTATCTTAGTGAATGTTTGTTGGGCTTATCAAACCACCCGCTATTGGGTCGTTATCGGACCACCCTTAATATATTATCTCACGCACGAGTGCTCGACACGAGGGGTGTGTTGGAGATCCTACATCGATTAAAGATTAGAATTGTATATAAGTGGGTGCCAACCTCATCTCCATAAGCCGGTTTTATGGGGTCATTTAAAGTCCACTTTATAATATATCATTCACACTTTAATAAATTAATATTTTATTTTTTAACTCAAAATATGATTATAAGTGGGGTTAAAGAATTTGTTGTCTTAATTAAGTTTGATATATGGTGTAATTAGGTTAAAGGTTAAAAGAAAAAGTTATGAAGAAATGGTTTGGTGGAATAATTAGGAATAGAATGCATATTGTTGAAGAGAAATCTTCCTAGGGAGAATAATAGGCATTGTGGTGGGTCTATGCCCAACTGGATTTTGTAATTATTGAACCTACACATAGTTACTTGATGTGCCCCATACACTAATGCACTTCCCACATGAACATAGTACTTACCTCCAAAAACATTAATAAATCAATCAAAATATTAAATAAAAATATAAAATAAAATAAAATAAACAAGTTTCCATTGCAAGAAGTGAAAAGAAAAGTTGGAAAGGGAAAGTAAGAAAGCTTCCAATGCCATTATGCCCAAGTGGATTACAATGAAGCATGGCCCTACAAGTTTAAACCATCTAACTCTTCCTTTCATCATTCCATTAGTTCTTTTCTAACCAATCACTTTCTTTTTCACTCTTAACTCTTCACTAAACTACTTTTTTTTTCTCCCACACCACATTTTTATCTAAAAGTTTTAACTCAAATTAATTGAAATCACATCTTACTCCATATTAATTATTTTAAATTAAGAATTAAGAAAATGTTACTTTCACAGCAGCTGCACAATAAAAAGGAAGTAATTTATAATTATGATATTACACAATTTTACATAATATAATTTCAAAATAATCGGACATAGTTGTTGATAAAATTAATATTCTCCAAATTTTGAAATCATATCTTCATCAATATTAAATTAAAAAAATTGTATATTTACAACTATGTTGGAATCCCACTACTAGAGATTAGAGATGAAGATATTTTATTATATATAAGTGGGTGCAAACCTCAACTTCATGAGTCGGTTTTATGGGTTGACTTAGACTTAAAGTCTATTTCTTAATATGGTATCAGAGTCATTTAGATCTTATCCTAGCGAGTGTTTGTTGAGCCTATCGTGCCACCCGCTATTGGACCGTTGTCGAACTACCCATAATATATTATCCCAACTTCATGAGTCGGTTTTATGGGTTGAGTTAGACTTAAAGTCTATTTCTTAATATGATATCAGAGTCATTTAGATCTTATCCTAGCGAGTGTTTGTTGAGCCTATCGTGCCACCCCCTATTAGACCGTTATCGGATTATCCATAATATGTTATGTCAGGCACGAGCTTACAACTATCATATAATACTCTTTAAATTAAGGGAATCAAACTATAAATCAAGGGTCCTAAAGATTAGTTTTTAATTTTTTTTTTCTAGTAAAACATAGAAGCACTACTTATCTCAAGCAATATCTCAACTTATATTTCAGCCAAAGTTTGTTTATTTATATAATAATAAGAATGATAATAACGACAGAGTTGAAAAATATGATATTTTATTAATGTGAATAGATATTTTATGATTTTACTTGATAAACGTACTTCAAGTTAATGGTGCCAAATTGCCAACAATGAAGAGACCCAAAAGAAAAGCAATGGTGCCAAACCAAATCGCCAATTATGAACACTCTCCATAAAAAAACAAAGTAATGGTGCCAATGGGAAACACAGCTACTTCAGCTTGCATCATCATATTCCAATATATTTTGTTATATCACCAAATCAAATTCACCTGCATTTATAATAAGGATTTTTGTTTCCTATCATTTATCATACCAGAACATTTATATCTGTGAAAACACTAGTATTTAAGGAGCTCTTTGTTTCTCAGAAAATGTCTTCTTTTTTTTTTTTTTCTTTTTCAACATATAAATAAAATTAAAAAATTGGAAGTAACAAGAAAGAGAAAAACAACATAGCATCTTTTATAATTAAATTAAAAAAAAATCTAAACTTTTCTATTTGGTATTGTGTTACTCGGTTGAAAATTCCACATACAATATATAACTAGATATAAACCTTACCTTATAAACAACATACAATATATAACTAGATATAAACCTTACCTTATAAATCAGTTTTATGAGGTTGAGTTAAACTGAAGTTCATTTTTTAATATAGTATCAAGACTATCTCGAATCTATCTTAACGAATGTTTGTTGAGCTTATCAGACCACTCGCTATCAGACCGTTATCGGACTATCTATAATATATTATTCCTCGTACAAACTCTCATTCTTGACGTGAAGAAGGTGTGTTAGAGATTTCACATATATAAAAGTGGATGCAAACATAACCTTATAAGTTAATTTTACGAGATTGAGTTAGGCTTAAATCCACTTCTGTTCCTAACATATTAATAATTAACCTATTGTTTAAGCACTTCTTGAAGTGTTGTGGCAGGGCATTAACAACAAAAATGTGTCTGTGTGTGAAACAGTGTTGGTAGTTACTATTTTGGGCAGAAATGACAAATATCACAGCCATAGCTAAACTGAGAAAAGTGGGTTCCACTTGAAAAACTAAAGAAAAACATAACTTACTAATCATAAATGATGATTAATTAATAGCATAAGCCTAGTTCCATATCCCACAATGAGTTAACTCCGAAGGCAAGAAATTCAGAGATCTAAACTATAGATTAAGGGTTTTTGTGGCATTGATGACACCTAATTAAGATGATAAAAAAGAATGAGTTAATATAATAATTGGCATGCAATGATGGTCAAAGCAATTATGGTAGTTTTTAATGTAAATGGGAGTTTTTTTAGTAGCATTGTTGGTGGCTTGATTCTGACTTTCTTTGATTATTAAACATGGGTGGGTGAGGTATATAGCAGATATATAATTTTCTCAAAAACCATTGATTCCAGAATCTTTTGGCACCATGCGCACATTAGCCTTCACCCCTCTGAATAATTGCACATTCTTCTTCCAGTACAATCTCAACATAATATTACAGTGTTAATTTCAACTTCTGATGGAACTGGGAAGGGGACAATGAGCTTGGTGCATTGTCATTTGTACCCTTTTGAAAAAAGATCATTTTTTTTTTCTCTCTATCTTTCAAATTCTTATTCCCTCTCTCTCTTTCTCTCACACCGTTTCACCAGAACCATTTCTTCTCACATCTTTTTTTTCTGACTCTCTTTATCTTTTCTGGCACTTAAATCCGTATTCTGCAGTGCACAGTTGGAGTACTCCCTCTTTAAACACTGAAGGGTGTGGTCTTTTTCAACTCTTGCAAAAGCAAAACACCAAATACAAGTTGAAAACTAAAAGAAAATTGTTGGTTAAATTAAAACCCCTGAAATTCAATTATGCTGGTGATAAAAGAATAAACAGTAATAATTGGTATTAAAAAAAATGTTGGTGTTTTTTTTTCTCCTTTAAAAAATTGATTTTTAATCATGGTTTTTGTTTGCTTTTGGTTAAACCTTCCCCACCAGATGATGAGATAATCATGATCCATCCTCAATTAGCTAATGCTGCACACCAAACTGGAGAGAGAGAGAGAGAGATTGACAGAGAGAGAGAGAGAGGGACACTGAGCGTTTTGTTTCTGTAAAACAAAATGGGTTATATCAGCAAAAATTGCAAGAAGATGATGGTCACTGTGTGATGTTGTTCCACTCTTGATGTTTCTTTTGGGTGTTCAGAGGTCAGTGAGGCAGAAACAACCTGTTATAGAAAAAGAACAAATTTTCCCATCTCATTCACAATTCCTCTCAGTGGGTTTGATTTGGTGTGATAATTACCCCATGCTCCTCTTCCACCTCTTCTTATTGTTATCTCTTCAGCTTCAATCTTCACGGATATCCACAAAAAAACAAACTTTTTGGTTGGACCACTCCAGTTCAAGCATAGTGGAGCTCCTTTCCTGAGATATACCAACTGGGTTTTGAGCAACTTTTCTCTTTTGCCTGGTGGAAATAGCTTAAAGTACCAAACTTTATGCGCCCTGAGGGGTGGATTGGTGAGAGAAATTTTGGGGTTTGCTTCAATTCAGCTTTGCAGTTGAAGATTCATGGTGGGGTGCCTGGTGCTTCAGTTTTTTGAATCTTCTGTTCAATCTGGGGCTTGCCTTGAATCCTCAAGACTATTACTTTGGTGAATTTGGCAAGTATGTCTGTGAATCGAAAGCCTCCAGCTTCGAATGGTAGATTACCATCGAATATGAAGTGTTGGAAGGTGAATGAGCCTCTGCATGGGTCTAATTCTCCCAGGACATGTAGGCGAAAACCCTTGCTCCTTTGGTTCTTTGGCTTTGTTGCCATAGGGAGTATTTGGTTTATCTTGAGCTTCAATAGTAGCTATTTGGTGAACAAGGAGAATGAAGCAATTTGTGAAAAAAGAGCAAGAATCTTGCTACACCGTTACAATGTTAGTAGGGAACAGATTTATGCTTTGGCCTCCTTGTTCCCTGGATCAGATCAGGTGAATCACACTCTTCTCCTTTCTTGCAATTTCTAGCTTCATATATTGTGGTCGTGGAGAATAATTATTTACTTTTGCTCAGAAACTTTAACTATTTGGCTTCTTCTATTACTAACTGCTCTTTCTGTTGAGCGTTATTTTCGTTAAACAAACACCATCTTGTTGGGTTGTATATTTGAGTTGAGTGGAAGGTGTAAAACAATGGAAACCAAGAGATTCTCTTAATGAAAGGGTATCAACTATCCTCTTCTGATTCTTTTCTCCCCAAGGTTTTTCTAGCATCACTTTATGTTGTAGAATCGGTTGATTTCTAAAAGTGACGGGTGCCCTCTTCCTAGATTTTTAAAACAAACAGTAGTTGTTGCTGATATGAATATGAACAGTAAACAAAGTGATCGTCTTTATCCTCCATCTTACCTGTCTATATTGCAGATTTTGTTCAACTGTATTGATGAAAGAAGACTTCGGATGCTGTTAAGGAGTGGCATGGTCAGCACTCCACAGTTAATGTGTCCAGAGAATGAGGAGTCAAAAAAGGAGCGTATATGTGTAGCAGACACTGTAGAACCTATCGAACAATGTCCAATTCTCAATGATTATGTCCAGGCAAGACTTGAATTATCAGTCTCATTCAAAAATTATGTATCATTGGCCTCGGGCACTGCACTTTCGACTGATTTGGTTAGTTATTTCCTCCGTGGAAAGGTAGAATCTTTATTAAAGATAAAACTTGTATTTGTTTTGCTCAATAGTCCAATAATTTAAATTGTTGGTTCTCCTAAAAATTTGTTAGTATCTAAGAATTATAGTCTAGCTTACAATTCCCTTTCCTCACTGCTCAACCTATCCTAGGGGGGCATAATATGGTGGTAGTTGATTGAATGGAGATAAAAGGGCATAGTGACGAACTTTAGGATTCCTAGCTTTCCTTTTCTGTGAGAATGGTGAGTTTGTGGAAGCTAGGGGAGAAATGCAACTACTAATAATGCATCATCTGATTCTACAGTGGTGCCATTTTGAATGCACTTGAATTGAATGTCATCAATAGAATCCCTTAAATTGCCTTCAGTATCATAACATTCTTTTTAGTTTGGCTATGCCATTAATAAATCTTGTCTTGGTGTGTAAAAGATATGACATTACCAGTGATAGTCTAGCATTTTAAATCATTCAACCTACAACCTAACATTATTATATAGTCATATTGATGGAAAACTAGTGGATTTTGGGTTAGTTGCTGCAAATATTGCCTTTCCCATGTTGTGATTTATACCACAGACTCTGCTTATAAGTTCGTGTTATGACCATTAAAACGTGCACTCCTTGCATGCTTATTTGAAACATGTACTTTCATTAAATAATTAATTTGCTAATTCATTTTGGATTTGCAGAACATTGTGCAACCGTTGGAACTGAGGGTATCTGCAATTTGGGGTCATGTGAGTTCATCTGATTTAACTAAAGGATTCTGGTGGGTCCTTAATGGAATTGTAATGTCCTACTTCTGTTTACTATGGAGGAGTCAAAAGCAGAAGCTAGTTCAGGGGCATCCAGCTGCACAACAAAAGCGGCTGAAGCATTTTGCACAGGGTCCTTCAAGGGGTGCTGGGAGGTGGAGGAAAAAGTTACTAGTTATATTTGTGTCACTTGGAATATTTGGGTCCTTTTGGTTATTTTGGCACCTAAATATGGACATCATGCAGAGAAGAGAAGAAATGCTAACCAATATGTGTGATGAGAGAGCCCGTATGCTGCAAGATCAGTTTAATGTGAGCATGAACCATGTTCATGCTCTGGCTATCCTTGTATCTACATTTCACCATGATAAACATCCTTCTGCAATCGACCAGGTATTGTACTCATTTTCCTGCTCCATCATCTTATGCAGACTTACTCATGGCATGGTCAATGACTAGTATTTTGCATGTCGTATATATGCTTTTGCTTAGTGTATCTTATGTGAATGTAACTGTCATATTTGTGTGGCTTCATGATATTAAAGAATAAAGTATAAGTTTTTTTGTTTTTTTTCCGCTAAGGAGAGCAAAATATGATTCTAAATCTCATCTGTAAAACTAGGGGAAAGGCACAGTTCCTCACTTTCATGTAATAACAACTGCATAAATATATAATAAAATAAAATAAAATGAGCAAGAGTAAGGGGAAAAAGAGGGAATGCTGAAAAAATATGATAATATTAAAAAAGATTGGAGTTCAGGTTGAGTTATTGATCTGTAATTTGTCTGCCAAATTAAGCTATTGAGAAGTATAGACAATGAAGTTAAGCTGTTGCTTTATGATTATTTTTTCTCCACAACTAGCCTAAAATAAATTTTTGAGGCTTCTCCACTTCTTTCATTGTGTTATGGTAATGTTGTTGCTAAAACTAAATCACAAAGGAGAATGTCAAGAAGGGTATCAAACAAATTCATTTGGTACTTTTACTAGCTATACTAAGAGAAAGACAGCATTTTTCATTGTCATTGCTATATATTTTTATTAGCCAAGTCTACTCAACCCCAAAAGCTAGCTTGAGGGAGGGGGAGAGAATTGTCCAAGTCTTGTAACGTTTGGATATGTGTGAATATTGCATGGTGTTGGTTTCCATTTTCAAATCATGTTATATTTATGATCCTTCCTATGTTGTTCTTGTTGTAATGCTATCTTTCCTAATTGAAAACAATAAAAGAAAAGAAAAAAAACTAAGGAAAAATAACACTGGAGCTTCTGTTTTACTGCAGAAAATTTTTGGAGAATATACCGAGAGTACAGCATTTGAAAGACCACTTACTAGTGGTGTTGCTTATGCTTTGAAAGTTCTTCATTCAGATAGGATGCATTTTGAGAAACAGCATGGGTGGACAATTAAGAAAATGGAAACAGAGAATGAGGCATTAGTCCAAGATTGCATTCCCGGAAATTTGGATCCAGCACCCATTCAAGATGAATATGCACCAGTGATATTTGCTCAAGAAACTGTTTCCCATATTGTATCTATTGACATGATGTCAGGGAAGGTGTGTTCGCTTAGCTTGCTGTCATCCTAACATGATTTACTTTTATTTAGCAAATTGTGAGGCAATGGCTTAAAATCTACAAATTTTACATTCCCGTCGATGTTCTTCACTGTGTATTCTGCTCAAGCATGAGAAAACTATAGTGTAAAGTCATCAGTTAGAAAGACTTTTGTCCTTGTAATTTCTTCATGGAGGGTAGTAGCATTAGATGCTTAAAGTTTTGTATACATGGAATGGAATATTAGAACTGGAGATCACTTAACACTGTATCTTACAAAAAATTTACTTTGAACAGTCAAAGTTAAATGTGCCATAAACAGAATCAACTTCATACAAACTTTTGAACATCAATAAGATGACTCTGTGAGCACTGTCATCTCCTGTTTTTCATGCTTAATCAGTTTATTCACTCTCATCTCAGTGATAGACTAAGAAGAAATACGACTAGGAGTTATTATCTATAGAATTATTTGTTAAATTTATCTGGCTGTCTAAAAGAAAATATTATGTTGCATTGTTACCCAGGAGGACCGTGAGAATATTTTGCGAGCAAGGGCATCTGGAAAGGGGGTTCTCACATCCCCTTTTAAACTACTAAAGTCCAATCACCTGGGTGTTGTACTTACATTTGCTGTCTATAACACTAATCTTCCTTTAGATGCTACACCAGAGCAACGTATTGAAGCGACTGTGGGGTAATCTTAAAGGCTACAGCTAACTGTCTATTCGTTAAAATATGCATTTCATATGTGCTCTGATATACCTCCCCCTAAGAAGAGAATGACAACAGTGTTAATGTGTATATTGGTACCTATTTATATGCAGGTATCTGGGTGCATCTTATGATGTTCCATCATTGGTGGACAAGCTTCTCCATCAACTCGCCAGCAAGCAAACCATTGTTGTAAATGTTTACGACACAACTGATGCATCTGCACCTATCACAATGTATGGTACTGATGTTACTGACACTGGCCTACTACGCATAAGCAGCCTAGATTTTGGGGATCCGCTACGAAAACATGAAATGCACTGCAGGTTTGCTTTCACACTATCATAATTGTGTGATGTCCAATAATTGACATATCATCAATGCATTTCCGTTTCCTTTTCTTTTGCAGGTTCAAGCAGAGGCCTCCATTACCTTGGACAGCAATCAATGCATCAGGGGGGGTGTTTGTTATTACTTTGCTTGTGGGTCATATTTTTTATGCAGCAATAAATAGAATAATAAAAGTTGAGCATGGCTATAGTGAAATGAGTAAGCTAAAAAGTCGTGCTGAGGCTGCAGATGTGGCAAAATCCCAGGTATGGTATATTTATGTGGTTTATACTTTCTGTTACGCAGAATAATTGTTAGCCTGGTGTCAAGAATTTGGAATTCTCACACAATTATGATGCTTATTGCATCATGATTATCATCATTCAACATCAGAATTATTTCTAATAGTTTATATTCTTTTACTTAATTAAAATTAATATTTTGGACTTCACCTCTGAGAATCGCTTTCCCTTTTTGTAGTTTCTTGCTACAGTTTCACATGAGATCAGGACTCCAATGAATGGTGTTTTAGGTAATTGAAAGTATTGATCTTTTAATTGATAATCCCAACCTGTCAATAAGTGGTGACAATTATCAGCCATTTAAAATCATTTTTCAGGTATGCTGCAAATGTTGATGGACACTGAGCTCGATAAAAGACAGATGGATTATGCCCAAACTGCACATGATAGTGGTAAAGATCTCATATCAGTCATAAACGAGGTTCTTGATCAGGCTAAGATTGAGGCTGGAAAGCTTGAGCTTGAAGCTGTAGCTTTTGACCCACGTGCTATTCTGGATGAAGTTTTATCTCCTTTCTCTGAAAAATCTAAAGTAATAGAGGTGAGTTCTATCTTTCAGCTACCTTAATTTTGTACCTCAATTTTACATTAAGTCTCACTTGAACTTTGTTCTCTATACTTTTTTGTGACTCCAGCTGGCTGTTTATGCATCCAATCATGTACCTCAAGTTGTCATTGGTGATCCTAAACGATTCCGGCAAGTAATTACAAATCTTGTCAGCAATTCAGTCAAGGTTTGCTGTATTTCGTGCTGTTTTTTTTCTGTGATTCATTATTCTTCACATATATTGTTATGCTGGAAACATCTCATAATTTTAGGCGCTGCTGCATTTTCTCCCTTTGAAGCATACTAGGCATTGTAACCCACCTTATCAATTAATCCCTCAGCTTTTGATCTTATCCTTTTGAAAGTGTGCGTGCCCTTTTCGGATTGATTTTGAGACATCAAAACAGAGTTAATAAGTAAAATCATCCATAATCCTGGTGATATTGAGCTTTATTCACTATTTCTTTACAGTATCACCTTTTTGTCTTCATTTTTTTTTAATTTTCACCAGCAAGTGATTCGTGCCAATGATAAGACATTGTAATAACACATAAGCAATTTAAAGGATTTATATGTTTCTCTAACTTCATATTAAATTAATGTATCTTATCGCTGAATAAAAGATAATGAATCTTATTGCTTATTTATGTCTTAATAAGTTTACTTGGTGCATTTCAGTTCAATCATGATAAAGGACATGTGTTTGTCTCTGTTCATCTGGCAAATGAAGTGAAGAACCCACTTCATATTATGGATGCAGTGCTGAGCGAAGGCTTCAACATCAATCAGGACGTATCAAACAGAACATATGATACATTAAGCGGGTTTCCTGTATGCAACAAATGGAAAAGTTGGGCAAATTTTGAGAAGTTAAGTAGCACAGATGATCCTGAAATTATTCAATTATTAGTAATAGTTGAGGACACAGGTACAGGAATTCCTACAGATGCACAAAGCCGAATATTCACACCTTTTATGCAGGCTGATAGTTCCCCCTCCCGAACATATGGTGGAACTGGAATTGGGTTGAGCATTAGTAAATGCTTAGTTGACCTCATGGGAGGTGAAATTGGATTTGTAAGTGAGCCTGGAATTGGAAGTACTTTTTCCTTTACTGGAACTTTCAGAAAAGGAGAACGCACGTCTCTAGATGCAATGTGGCAGAATAATAATTTTGGTTCAGAGTTCCAAGGATTGAGAGCATTAGTGGTAGATAATAGAAAGATCCGAGCTGAGGTCACAAGATATCATCTGCAGAGATTAGGAATGTCTGTGGATATAACTAATAGTCTGAATTCTGCATGCTCTTGTCTATCTAATACTTGCAACATGAGGTAATTTATCATTTTGGCAGTGTAGTTTGTTAGACTTCAGAATACTTCACATGTACTAGTCATTTACAATGGAAAGTGGATTTTAGAATATAAAAAATCAGTATCACCTGCTTTATGGGAAATTGAGTATGAAAAAAAAATAGGTGACATTCACAATAATAGTTTTTTTCCCAGACTGACCTGATGAACCTCAATGCTTGCTTTCACGTGAAATATGAATGCTGCTTGATCTTGTAAAGGATTAAGGTGCTTGGTGTTATGGGGAAAACTCAGTTTGTGTATTAATTAAATTGGATTTATTGGTTCTTTTGAATCAGTTTGATAAATTCTATCATTAAGATAATATACATTTCCTCAAAATTGGTAATTGCTTGAGTTCAATAGTAGCTAGCATCTTTAAGGTGTAAATGGTCATGAAGTAAACATCTAGTCCATAAACTTGTACTGGACATTAGGTTTTGATTTACTAAATTACCACTTTTGCTTTTTCTTCAGTACGTCAAACCAGTTGGCCATGATTTTGATAGACAAGGATGCTTGGGATAAAGAATGTCTTATCTTATGCAAAATCAGGAAGCTTAGACAGAATGGCATCAAAAGGGATCCAATTTTGCCAAAGATTTATCTCCTGGACGCCCACCCTAGCATCGATGAACATGCTGAGCTGAAGTCAGTTGGTATCATAGATGATATACTAACGAAGCCTCTTTGGCTTAGTTCTTTGGTTCAATCTTACAAAGAATCCCTTGGCACTGAAAAAAATGAAGTAAATAGGAAGAAAGTATCCAAACTTGGAAGTTTATTAATGAACAAACAAATTTTGGTGGTTGATGATAATGCAGTGAACAGAAGAGTTGCAAAAGGTTTTCTACAGAAATACGAGGCAAAAGTTACTTCTGTGGAGAGTGGCATGGCTGCTCTGGAGGTGCTTAAACTGCCACATAATTTTGATGCTTGTTTTATGGATCTCCAAATGCCAGAAATGAATGGGTAATTTATCTTCTTATTCCTATTTTTTTTAAGTTTTCTGAATTTTTATTGCAAATTAAGACACTGCTGTCACCTATAGGAATAGAAATAAGGAGCAATGACTGGTCTAGTAAGTAGATAATAATCAGTAGAACCTGTGCCAAAAGTCAGGCCCCTGTGCTTATTTTCTTTTGCTAAAGAACCTACTACCTATAATATTTTAACCACAACTGATTTTTTCTGGGGGTCTACTACTCAATCTATTATAGTTTAGAATTTAGGGTTTAGGGTTTTTGTGTCTATATAAATAGATATTAAGATTATTTCCGTGCCTTGTAATTAATTTCATTAGAATATATAAAATATGTTATCTCATTTTAGGTTATCCTCTGGGATTAGTTTCCCAGTTTTGCCAGAGGCTCAGTTACTGTATTTAAGGGAGTTGATAAATCCTGCAATGTGCATGCTGGGTGACATATGACCAGTTAACTTATGTTAGAAATCTCAGACTCTGAATGCTTTTCTAGACATGATCTCACACACCTGGATCCATGACTGAGATCTAATTTAAAAGTATTTTTCTTTATTTGAAATGGTACAGTTTTGAAGCAACAAGGGAAATCCGCCGACTGGAGAGCGAGGTAAATGAGAAAATCGCGTATGGGCAAGCATCTGCAGAGATGTATGGTAACATCTCTTATTGGCACATTCCCGTACTAGCAATGACAGCAGATGCAACTCAGAGTTCAAGTGAAGAGTGCAGAAATTGCGGAATGGATGACTACGTGACGAAGCCATTTGAAGAAGAGCAGCTCTATACGGCAATGGCACGGTTCTTCTTGCCAGATTCATAGTGTGGAAGTGCCTAGGTTAAAATGACTGATTAGTAGTCCATATACCCTGCTGACAAGTGTTGACCGATCTCCAGCATGATGTGTACTATGAATTCAAGCAACGTAGGTCAAGTGATGTGTACTATGAATTCAAGCAACGTAGGTCAAGTGATGTGTACTATGAATTCAAGCAATGTAGGTCAAGTGTCAGTTTCTCCATTAAAAGAGCTAGTGGGTGGATTAATTTTGACTAGTTATGCCAGATATTGTAATGGTTGGACATACCCCAGATGATGTGTTCCTGATTAAGACTGCTTGCCAGCATCAAAGCTATCAATTCTGCATCATGGATCTCAGCTGTGGTCTTGTTTTGTGATAGTAAGTACCATGTTCATCATCCCTGGATTTTTATACTATAAGTGCCTTTCATTCACTTAGTAATGATGCATGTGCTACAATTATAAATTTCCAGTGAAGTTCAATAATCATGAGCCATGGTGAGGAGTTTACTTGTAAGACTATTCACCCATTAATAATTTCTGTTCCTTTTTTCATATTTTTCCAGGATGCTGATTTCGAGTTCAAGATGTTATCACTTATTGCAGGACAGGAGATCAACAGAAGGCATAATTGCATTGGTGTACATAACCAGTTTTTGGTTCCTGCTTCCCATCTCTGATTATTCTTTGTAAATATTTATCTAGAGCAATTAGATTAAGATAAAATGTTACAGTGACAACATCATTGATTCAATTTTTGTGGCCAAGATGGAAAAGGGTGAAAGATCTTTGAACCCTCTGAATTTTGTAAGTAACTTGTAAAGCAAAGTTATCATTACATGACACTGGTAGAATGGCATATGTAACAATATTTCGTGACTTGTGAAATTTCAACTTGTCACTGAGTTGTAACTGTTTCTCTCCACACAAATATTCTCAAGGCTAAAACATGTCCAATTCATTAAAGTTGAATATTGAGCTACAAGTAAGCCTCAGGTTTGACAGATGAGACAGCAGAACATGAGGACCACTAACGAACTAAGACTTTTTTCCCACTGAAAAGGGCAAAAGATAAAAAAGGGGTTAAAGCTGAGGAGTGTGTGGAAAGTAAGGAAGAGAGAAGGAAGTGAGATAAACAATCATTTTGTCATTGAGAGGGAAAAAAGGTAAATGGTTGTTGAGTTGGAAGAACTTCTGACCACAGGGAAAGTTAAGAATATAAGTCTTTTCTGTGCGTTTTTCTTTCTGTGAGTGCTGAGCACGTGACAAAGCATCACATAACCGCAAAAATTGGAAGTGGCATAAGAAATAACATAATCTTTTGTCATGTTACAGCTCAGTTCTTTCTGTCAAAGGGTAATCATATTCTGAAGGGAGAGGCCACTTTCAATGTGACCACCATGCATGATCCACTTGCAAGGGAATAATAACATAAAATTCCTTCTTAGCCGTTAGAAAGAGACCATAACTTCCTTGCTTATTCTTTGGCTATCTGTGTACTATATAAGCAGCCACATTGCTTATGTCTTTGGTATTTATTCTATACACTCTTTAGTCTCTATCAATCACCAAAGTCTCTCTTATCTTTTCTCCAAAATGGCAACATTCATGTTGAAGTTGATGCTTCCTCTACTTTTCCTTTACATGATTCCTCCAAAAACAGGTAACATTAAAATGTTCCTTGTAACTTTTTATTCCTTCTCTTTATTGTTGCATTGTGTTCATCTCAAAAAGTGCAATGCATTCATGCAGCATATGCAGAGTTTGAGCAATGGTGTGTTGCTGATGAGCAGGCCACTGAGAATGAATTGCAGGCAGCCTTGGACTGGGCATGTGGAAAAGGAGGTGCAGATTGTGGAAAAATTCAAGTGAACCAACCTTGCTATTTTCCAAACACATTAAAAGACCATGCTTCTTATGCCTTCAACAGCTACTATCAGAAGTTCAAGCACAGTGGAGGTTCTTGCAACTTCAGAGGTGCTGCCATGACAACAGAAGTGGATCCTAGTAAGTTCAAATTGATTCATGAATCACTCTCTGATTTCCTATTTTGGTTTAACTAGGACACATGCATGTTCACATGGCAACAGGTGCAGTTTTAATGAACCTGATGCTCGAAGGTTAATCTGTTAAAAGTATAGATTTTAAGGCTCGCAAGGAGAAATACATTAATTTTCTAAAAACTCAATTTATTGTATAAATTTTTATTATGATTATAAAAATAATGAACAAATCCTTTTGAACCAGTCATGAAAAACATCTTTTTGATCAAAAAAATACCTGAAACATACTTGTGTACGTAAATATTTATTGTCAATTTATATAATTTATAATTATATAATATATAGATTCGTGTTCCGTGTCCTACATTTTATATTTACTGTCAATTTATATAATTTATAATTATATAATATATAGATTCGTGTTCTGTGTCCTACATTTTAGAAATTATACGTATTTCCGTGTTGTATCGTATCAGTGTCTGTGCTACATAGGTTATATCTAAAACCTGATGCTCTAGTTTTAAACTGTTCTAAGTCTGCAACATTGAACAAAGTGTATGTTTGTATGAATAATGGTGATTTATAACCTTTTTATGCTTAATGTTTGCTCACAGGTCATGATTATTGTCACTATGACTTCATTCTACGATAGCAACTTTGAATGAAGACTTAAAACTACTGCAGCAAAAACCAGAGCTCGAACTTTTTTCTGTGGTCCCAAACTCCAATTAAGCACTTTTTTTGGGGCCTTTTTTATACTATTGATAAAGCTGAAATTTTACTTTGCACTTTATCTCAGTAGAAGGCTGAAACGGCATAAAATCTTTGTTTTTCCTATATTAATGTATGTGTAGTGCCGTTTAACTTCAAGTTTTTTTTTAACAATGTGAAACAGTACTAATTGTTTGGACTGGACCTGAGGCCCAATAAAAGTAACTTGGCCCAACAGTCAAACCTCTAGACAAGGCAATTTCTTTTAGGACCCTGTACTTTCTTCCTGCACCTCCATAGTTGGGAGAAAAGTCTAAATTATCCATGATTCTGGATAGCACAATTTGTAGATCTGTCAGTGAGTTGTGTAATCTAGAAACCATGAAATATTCAGATTCTATATTATACAATCTAAAATGTATTTTTAAATTTGTAATTCGAAATATGTTTTTGAATTTTGCAATTTGAAAATATAAAACATGACTCACTTGGGATTAATATTCAACAAAATAATCATATAACAGTTGGAAATATGTTTTAGAAATATTTATGTTTATGAATTTAAAATCCACATATTATGTATTTGTTTCAATGTATGTTTAGTGTGTGAAACATTTTTTTATCACTAGTTTTTTATTTTGAAATATTTATTTCACAATGTAAAAATTATATTTTGAAAAATAACCCAAAAGAATCTTGATAGATATTGAAAGAAATATCTCAAATTTAGCTCTCTTTTTTTTCCCACAAATTTTACTTTTTTTTAAGAATAATACAAGTAAAAGGGTAAATGGGCCTCCGTACGAAGAAGTACGGCCCATCAATAGGTAAATGGGCCATACAGTAACTGGTCTCAACGAAAGTGAATTAGTTTAAGCTCAATTTATTTGGTCAATTTAATTATATCAGTTGAAACATTTGGTCAATTTTTTTTAGTATATTCAATATTATTTTTTAACACTAATATTTAAAATTGATGCTATGAAAATAAATTAGAAAAGTTTTATTGAAAAATACTTATTATATTAGAAGAGTGGAAATAATTTAACATTTCAATTAATAAAGTATTTTAAAAGCTGATAACAATAAAACTATTAAAAAGCTCCCTAGAAAACTAAACATTCTATATACTTGTCATTCTATACTTGTCTGACGTTAAGTCTGAGACATCTTAGGGTTAATTACTGTATCGAAGATATTGTCTGTTTTAGAAGTTGGTGTTTTGTCACGATTTTATCTTTAATAGACATCTCGGTAAATTGAAGAAGGAAGAAATATATAAACTGCCTTTAACATCGACTCCTTAACAAAGTAAAACTATATTGAGCGTACCAGAACAATACCTCTTACCTAAATATTATTTCTCTTTCTCTCAGAATCATCATGGCATGCCATATAAGTTAGGCTTTTCATCTGATATTATCCCGAAAATCAAATATTTGCTTAAAAAATATGAAAATATTAAAAAATATATTTTTAAGTTTAACTAAATTTTATAAAATCGACATAAAAAAAAATATATAGCATTTATATTCCTGTGTAATATTTTTGCTCTTATATCTATGGACTTTCAATGGTTTCTCCAATACTTAAGGAACCAAATTGAGAAGCCCTACAACAAGAGTCAACCAGAATAATTTGAGGGGTGAAGCATTCTACTGTCTCTATTTTGAATTTGGAATTAGAATAACAGGGTGGTTCCTCCAAAGTCAAAGTCATTGCTGAATTCTGCAATTTGAATAAATCAAATAAATCAGACATTCTGATTAAGACATCATATAAAACAAAAAATGTACATTAATTGAGGAGTAATCCTAGTCCAAGAATCTCACCTAAACCCTAATACTAATCATGTCACAAGTTAAATACACCATTCTTGTAAAATTATAATTTTTACTTGTTTAACATAATCTTACAAATCCTAAATAATTATTTCTCTTTGGTGAAACTTTTTATTAGAAAATTGAGTATGAAGAAATATGAGGTTAACCTAAAACTGGCTTGCTTTACCAGCTAAAACATGGTACTATGTTTGACAATTTCAAGTCCAAAATTTGAACTTGAAATTCCCAGATGTTAAAAACTTTGAAGGAAATAAACAGACCATGGCACACAATGTTTCTTGGTCTAATATGTTGAAATGCCCTAATCAAATAACTGACTTCTGACTTCATATTTGAAGAATTCTAAATTGCAATTGGCAAATACCTAAATTCTAGAAAATAACCTACAATTAAGTACTAAATGCTTAATCCCTCAGAAATTGGATTAAACGTGTCATTTACTTTTTGGACAATACTATGCTTTTCATAGGAGATGGTGTCTTTATTCTTTTATTCTACAAGAGAACAAGTATAATAATAAAAAAAAAAATTAAAAATGTCTTTTTTTACTCTTATACGAAATTAATTTTCGTTCCTAATTTAGATTTTTTTTTGGGTATTTAGAGAAAATAAATTATTAAAATAAATTTTTGTTAGTTTTTTTAAGTGACAAAATCGATTTTTAATTAGATTAAAATGTTAAAATATTTCACGTTAATTCATAACTGATATAAATATTATAATATTATACTATATGTCAAGCTAAAATTTGATTTGTTACGTAAAAAAACACTGATAAAAATTTATTCCAATCGTTTTCTTGTTACATATACTCAAAAGGTTTAAAGTTTGAATTAAAAAAATAATAATTTCATTTTATATGATAAAAAAAAAATCATATTTAACTTAAAAAAAGAGACAAAAGTGTTATTTGATATATGTATATATATTTGTTAATTGGAAATGATGAAAAGTGTTAATTATTAGGAGTGATGAAAAGGGTAAACCCTAAATGAGAGATGGAAGAAGAATCCATGGGAAGTCATGGACCACACACTTCCCAATTGGAATTTGGCGCGTGATGAAGAAACAAGAATGCATTTTGCAGCCTAAAATATGGAGTGTGTGAAGAATTTGTTCGAAAGTAGAGAATGGCACATGTGGGGAGAGGGCCCCATGTGTTTGCTAAAATGCCTGGCAGAACATGTTGTTGAACAATACCCTTTCAAATTTTACAAAACCTGCAACTTTGGTATCTGATAGAATAAGAATAGGACAAATTGTGCAGATAAAAAGGAGAGAAGATTAAGGTAATGTATCTCCCAAAAGCCCTTACATGGGCGGTGCCATGACAGAGAAACTGAATGCAAAAGTCAAGATCTCTCATTATGGCTCTCAGCTTTGAAACACACTCCTCAAACTTGGTAACGTTTTCAGAGATAATTGGACCGAGTTTAAGCCTTGTCCCACGTACCAGCTACTCTCACTCTGTTCATCAAACATTGCTCACTCAAGTTAGGTTCAGCTTCATCTAGGTATTAGAAACGGGGGACAAATGTTTACCACCAAGCCCTACATTTGCATCCTAAAGTACTACAATCCACAGCCTTTTGTTCATTCATCAACATTTTTCAATGATAACCTCATGTCACCCGCAGGCTATTGGACTGTTATTGGACCATCCATAATATATAGACTCACGCACGAGTTAATAATCTCGGTGTGAGGGGTGTGTGTTGAAGATCTCGTATCGATTAGAGATAAGGACATTTCATACTATATAAATGGATGCAAACCTTACTTTATAAGCCGGTTATATAAGGTTGAGTTATAGTCTTAAAGTTCACTTCTCAATATAGTATAAGAGTCATTTAGAGCCTACACTAGCGAGAGTTTGTTGGGCCTGGTGGACCACTCATAATATACAGTCTCACGCACAAAAGCCATTTAGAGCTAGTCTTACGCACGAAAACCATTTATAGTCTATACTAGTGAGAGTTTGTTAGACCTATCGAATCACTCATAAAATATAGTCCCACGTACGAGAGTCATTTAGAGCTTATACTAGCGAGAGTTTGTTGAACCTATCAGACCACCCATAATATATAGTCTGATGCAAAAGTTGGAGGAGTGTGTTAAAAATCACACCTAACAACATTTTATTATACATCTCTTAATAATGTCTTCAGTTCCTCTTCATTTTCATAAGCTTTTGAGTTTGGTAATCATTAATGTTTCAGCTTCTGAGTTTTTACTGCTACTATTATTTTTTCTTTTCTTTTACTGATTTTTCTAATTTTTCTGTTTATAGAATTAGAGAGTAATCACACCAACTGTATTACAAATGATGCTGAATCAATAAATAGATTTCAATGCATTAATTAGAAGATAAGGCTTTATCTTTTAGTTGAAGATATTTTAAATTATAGAAAGAATAATTGGAGTATATGAAGTTTATTATAAAGGGATATGTCTCCCTCCCACATATATGGATGAATTGAAGTCAATTATTGAAAACTATTTCTAATATGTCACGTGGCTAATAGAATAATTAATTCATTAGGTCTAATTGTCCTTTAACTTTAGTATTATACTATAACACTAAAAAGGACACTATAACATGTAAATGTTTCTTATTCTTTAATTAAAATTAAAATTTTACTTTAAAAAATTACATATTTTTTTTATGCAAACTTAGATTAAGCAAATTGCTAAAGTAAAACTATAGTTTTAACTAGAAATGAACAAATATGTAGGTTTTGTCTTACAATGTGAATATGAATATTCAACAATATATGGACACAAAAGTACTTTTTCTTTTTCTCCTGTATTACCAAAAGCCTTGATTTGTTAAATATGAATTCCATTTTGATAAATAAATATGTTAATTAAATAGGTAAAAATGTATGCAAGTTTATTCTACACAAGTCAAGTAAGACAATTTAAATTTAAAATTTTTATTTTCTTGTTTCAAGGTTACCATCAAATAAATTTTTTTATTTAAATATTGAATAATCGTTAATAATTCTAAATATAAATATTGATGATTTTTTTAGTTGATATTGATTAATGTTATTTTTAGTCATGAACAATATTTTTTGTACAAGAAATCATGACGCCACTTTCAATCAAATAATTTAATACAATAGATCTATGGATTTTTTTTCTCATATATCACTACAAGAAAATCATGAAATAGAAATCAATTTGTATAAACCAAAATAATTAGTTGTAATAGTAATTAAATTAGAGATCATTTTATAAACTAAAAAGAAATTTGGTTTCTAAATTAGTTTCTATTATTTTTTATTATTATTAAATAGTTTCTAAATTGGTATCTAATTTGCAACCAATGTTTTTGCTACCAAATTTAGAAACTAAGTAATTGGTAGTTAAAACCTTAGTTGCTAATCAGATACTAATTTAGAATCTATTTAACAATAATAGAAAATAATAAAAACTAATTTAGAAACTAATTTTTTTTTAGTTTCTAAAATGGTCTCTATTTTAGTTCATATTGTAACTAATTATTTTGGTTTCTAAAAATTGGTTTTTATTTTAAGATTTTCTTGTAGTGTATGTAGCTAATCTTGTCCATTTCAACTCCTTTAAATTCCTAGATAATATGGTATTATTAGTGTTTGGTACAAAATTATTAAAAAAAAAGTGAAGAACAATGGTATGTTGTAGTTTGGATGAGTAATTGACTTGTTAAATTTAACATTTCAAAAGTTGTGTTGGATATAATTCTAAATTCCAAAAACCTATCCCTTATTATTATTTGAACTCTTCAACAGTTAAAAATGCACTGAACCTTGGTGAAATGAGTAGAAGCTGAAACATGGCATTATTAGACAACTTTAATCTTTGGATTAGAATTGTACTACTTTATGATTAAAGTACATTACATGGATTAAAAGGATAGTTGAACTGTTTTACTTTTTTTTTATCTTTTTAACCAATGTTGTAAGCAACAAAATAAAGTCGCTGTTAACAAGATGAAAAAAGTTAAAATTATTATAGTATTTTAAACCTTCATCCTTTTTGAACTCAGAGTTCCACCCCCCACATGAATGAAACAGATTATTATGTGTTCTTCTAAATTTAGTATGAATGGTAAGAAAATTAGACATGGAGGTGGTATGTATGAATTCTATTAAATAATTTTGCTTACTTTAATTTGGTATGTATTACTAAATTCTTAAGGAAGAAAGAAGTTGTGTGTTTTGTAGATTAATTGTAGGCAGTCTAACTATCATGGAGTAAAGTGATTCATTGCAATAGGAGAATGAGCATCTGCTCCTTACATTAGATTAACATAGGTGTATTTGTGTCGTGCAAATACTATGTACTTTTTTTTGTGTTCGTGGTTTGTTAAGATGTTATGATTTTTTTATAGGGGATTAAAAAAGAAAGGTCTTTTACGGTTGTAGGTTATAGTTTGGTGAGTTATTTATTTTTGTATGTATTTTGGAATTTGATGTGATGATATGTCTTGTGTGTTGCCAAGGACGAGCCTCTTTGATTGCTTTTTTGGAGTAAGGATTTGTTGATAGTTTCTCTTGAGAGTTTGGGATAAACTGTGCAATGAAGTTCTATATTTTTTTTTTCTGTATAGGGTTGTGTCACTCCTTAAATAATTCATATTTATTTATTTTTTTATCTGATAAAAAAATCTCTTAGACATGAAGGCGAACAAATCTTAGACAACAGTCCAACTTCAGAAAGTTGATTGATGGCCTAAAGCCAAGGCGTAAAGCAAAGAACATCCAAAACTCCATCCTAACATCACAAGGCCATTCCAACAATTCAGCATGAATTATGTGCTGCCATTTTATACACAAAGAAAGAGAACAGTTTTTCTTTTTTTTCTTCCCTTTCAATAATGACAAAAATTTCAAATCTCAAAAGTTTAATTGAGAAACGTGTGAGTTCTTATATACTCTGTGACACGTGTTCAATCAATAGAAAAAACTTGTATTGCAACATCTTTTATTCAAATTTGGATCTTTAAAGATTGAACTCTGTTGATATGCAAATCCTTTGGCCAATTCAATCAGTGACATGATATGAAGATCTAAACATGATTAGAGTGGATGATAGCAAAATGGCTTATGTCCCTTTCATTTCATCTGGGGTCAATTTTGTTGTCCAACAAATGCAAACCATAAAAGCAAATACAAACATCACTTTCCAATGTATCTGAAGTATTGTCAACTTAAAATTTCGTCATAATTTTGATTTTAAAAAACATCTTAGGAAGGAGAAATATGTATTTTTAAATTGACATTTCTAAGTGACGTGAAACTATATTGGATATATCGAAATAATTTCATTTTAATAGACAGTTATTTCTCTTTTCAATTATAATCGGATGCAGAGTTATCAATTCACTGATAAAAAAAATGATTTGTTGTTGGCTTGACCCAGAAGCTAAATTAAGTAGATGCTCCACAATGTGCCAAATAAACAACATTTTGCTCTCTTAGAAGATCTTGCACACAATCGGTGGTGCACACCAGAATAAACACAAAACTCCAAATTTGAGCAATTGGCAAATAAAAGGCAGTAAATAAGGGTGTGGGCCATTCTGCACACTCACTTTGGAGTGGACAAAGTATTACCAAGATTCCCTTCTTTTTTTCTTCCTTTTCTCTGTTTAGTTCTTTCCTACATTTGATTCCCTTAGCATATTTAAAGGAGAAAACCACTTCCCAAATCACATCAACACTCTCTTTCATGTTTTGGTTTTGCAAGAACAATCTCATACTTGGTTTCTCCAAAAACCCTTTCTGATTTTATTCATTTACTGTTTCCAGAGAAACAATTTTGCTCTCTTGGAGAAAGATCAGAACAAATTTTCTTTCTTGGATGTAGATACAAAATGGACACTTACAGAAACAACAAACAGATAAATGGGTATAGATACAAAATGAACACTTGGAGAAACAACAACCAGATAAAAGAAAAATAAAGCAAAAGAGAACAATGTCATCGAAATTTTTTAACGTGATCCTCAACTTAAGAAGTAAAATTCACGGAACCTAGTCCAGAAAATGTCTCCAATATGAAAGTAGGATTACAATCAGAAAAGTGAGGATAACACTTAATCTCACCCAAGCAGAATGAAATACAAAATCTCTCTAATATCTCAGTAAGATTTCTGATCTCACACTACGATGAATATCTACACCAAAAAGCCAGAATTAGTTCTGATTTTCCAACTTGCATTTCCTGCCGTTGATTTTTCAGCATTTCATCGAGAACATGATCCAACAGTATCACAACAGCACGCGTATAAAGTAACATATATATATATATGTATTATGTATGGTGGACCTTAATAAATAATAGCTCTTTGCTTTGTCTTTTAGCTTTATTTTTCTTCTAAATTAGTCAGTTTATTTGAAATTTGGCATTCGAAACAACGTGGATTCAAAGTCAGTTATACGCAGCTTGTTTATTAACAATCTTCCAAAAAGTTACCTAAGTCCTATTATATTAATTCTATTGGGTACATCACTTCAAAGATAAAAAAATATAAAAAAGGCTTCATGTTGCATTAAAAAAATGTATTCAACAAGAAAATAATTGAAAGCTAATTAATGATAATCAGCCATTATTTAAATTCACTTTATCTATCTTAATGCAGTTATCTTCCAATCCTTTTTTGTGTTTAATAAGTTGAAGACGCAATTATGAAGATATGGTCCAAGAATGCGCACACTTAAATAATTTGAGTTAGTAACTTTCCATGGACTACATCATTATAACTTCAAATTGGATTGGGATAAGAGGTAGTGATTATTTTAAAGCTTTTCAGATTCTAATAGATGTTTTCTAGATAAGTTCAATGGATTGTGAGAGAGAATAAGTGCAACAAGCAAAATAGAAATATATTATAAAAAAATGTAAGGGTTTAAAAAAAATATAAATGTTAAATTAGATAGAAAGGGATCAAGTGCATGTTAGCTGAAGTGTAAGGCACTACTTCTTACATCATTGATTCCATTGCTTTTGATTTAATATAAGTTTCTCTTCTCTCTCTCTCTCTTCAATGTTTTTCAATCTCAACCATTATTCACTCATATTTCTACTCTTGTAATTAGTATAAGAGGTATGATATCATCATAATCCAACACTTAATTGTTTTCTATTATCATTCTTAAAATTAGAAGAAGAAATAGTATTTTAGTGAAATGTGAACTCATGAAAAAAATTTAAAATATTGTTGTTGATTGCACTTATCAAGTAATAGCGAGATCATGGGCTGTGTGACGAAACGATCTTAAAAAAATCTCATTTACTTTTCATAAAGAGGGGATATAATTAATTATGAAGATGAGCCGAAGATGTGAGATTGTAGTTAATTTGAGAATATAATTCAAATTAGAATCAAGTACAAGGAGGAAAACGAGAGATAAACATTGAAAAAAAGATGATCCGATCAAGGTAGAACAACAACTCGACTGAAAATCATTGTTTCTGATTAAACTAAATATTTTAGTTGAGAGACCTCCTTCTCAACTAGAAGAATAACATTTGATATAATACGAAAACCATCTTATGAATTTGGTCACACACTTATTTTTTAATTTTATTTCTTTGACATAGGCTAAGATAAAGGAAAGAAATAATAGAAGCACCTGGAATAAAAAAGTGAATCTAATAAAATGAAATTAATATGTACACAAGATCCAACCTAGATTGGGCAGGAGGATGAGCATGCTTTTAAAGATTTCAATTGCAGACATGCACTTTGTGTAACTCAGGTTCTGATTATTGACATCCAAAGTGAAAAAGTGTCTAAAGTGATAAAGTAAGAGTGTATTTACTCAGTTTTGATTAGAAATACATGGTATTTCAACTTTTATCAAGAGTAGATAAACCTTTGCTTTCTCACCATATGTACTTTTTCACTTGAGTGAAGTTAAATTCATGATTTGTACACTGTTTGTTGTGTGTGGAAGGTAAGCAAAAAACACAAAACAAAACAAAAAGTAAGAAGAGACATTTAATCTACAGCCAAGTGGGGTTACTGTGTTACACTGTTTTTTCCCATAACTAAAGGTTCTATACTCTTTGGTTCTTTCTTACTTCAATGTGTGTGTTTGCATATCACATAGAACAAGTCAAAATCATTTTACTTCTAAAGTTTAAAAAAAAGTAAGTTGGTTCATTTTATTTATTGCTTTTGATCTGCTAATATCCTGCAAAGAACTATGCTACTGTAGTCCCCTGCATTCCATTTGCAGACTTTTGTTAAATCTGTCTTTGGAATTGAATATGTGATATTAAGCAAACCAATTTCATTTAAAACTTTTTCTCTGCTTTTGTTCTTTGATTTTCAAAACAACTCAGTGAAACAGTATTTCAGCTAAACAATTACTCTTGAAATTTCCCAAATCAAAAGATTGGATTTTGCTAGTAATTTCTATACAATGCAAGTAGATGCATCTTTTTCCCCACAAAGGGCTAATGCAGTTGTGTAGCAAATTGTATATGAAGCAGTTCATGCTCCAATTTTTAAAAACTTGAACAGAAACTCTCATAAATAACACTAACAATACAAGTTTTTGTAACTAAAATAATAGTAATTTACAATTGAAGGATGATTTGAGCATGTCATTTTTCTGATGTCATTGCCCATACATGTCGTGCAAGAGATATAGGTCCAGCTAAACCACCCTGGATGGATACACATCTAAACCTAGTCATTATCATAATTACATATATTATTTGCCTACAATACTGAACATTAATCTATATAATAATCCTTATTATTTGAGGTTGTTACTTTAAATAACTATTAATTTTGTTGGGGAGGTTTTTTTGTATCAGTAGTTGACAAATTAAATTAAAGTTCACTGACACTGTTTAAGTATTCAATACCCTATTATTCAGCAATGATTTTCACTATGTGAAATCAGAGAAATTTATGAATATCTTGTGAATCATCTGTCTAAGTAGTGAGAAGGACTTAAAAGTATTGGTTTCCACTAAATGATTAACACTTTATTACTAGGAGCAACATGCTAATAGTTTTGTTATGGCATTCTTGAATAGAGTTAAATGACAAAATTACTGACACAAACAACTGGTATTTGCAGATACAGTTGTGCTTCTGTGTGTGTATGTCCTTTTAGTCACCAAATTGACATCAAAGTTGGTAGGTCATTAATGAAAACCATATAGGAGGTGGTGTGGTCAAGAAATTATGTACTAGATATGGTTTTGATGGTGCTACTATCCAGTTAAATACTCAGAGATAATGATAATTTGATACTAGTTTCATTTATATTTTTATGGTACTACTATCCAATTAAATATTCAGATTTTACTATTATAGTATCAGAGAAACTATACCAGTATTTGTTTCTTTTTACATTTAGTATAATGTTTTTCTTTTGAAAAAGAATGATATTAATGATCTAAGAAAAAAGGAATTGGTAAGTAGATGGATTGAAAAGGAAAGTGAAGTGAAGCAGCTAATGCTAGCTCACCCAAAGAGGGCCACGTGTGATGTGAGACACAATTGTAAGAGTGGCATTGATGGCTGTATTTGACCAAGCAAACTGATAACAAGAGGGTGTTCTTGTCATTTCAATAAAAAAGAGTCGTCACTGCGCATCATATCAATGGTTTCTGAGTGGTTTCTATAATAATGGAAGAGCGATTTATCCTTCATTATTTTATAAACCTCTGCATTAGTTTTTTCTTCATTGGAATAGCCTTGTCTTCTGCACTCCCTCATGCTGTGAGATTCTAGTCCACTGTGCTTATCCAACCCTGAAGTTTTCTCATCAAATCTTGGTAAGGAACTGCTATAATGTTAAAAAACTTCTCAAACTGAAGCCATTGGCTTCATAGTTTCCTTGAAAATTTGCTTCTGTTTGTATCTTCTCTGATTTTACAAGGGCTTGTGAAGTGAGGTATATTAAGCTCATACTTCTGGCAGTGGACTTTTTGAGTTCCAGTGTTTTAGCATTTCTGTTTTGATGTCATGATGTGAATGGTTTTTGCAGAAATGTATCTCTCTCTTTCTCTATTCTTCAATTGATTCTTAACCAATTCATGCAATGAGATGTGAACTTTAATTTCCAGTTCTAATCATGAGTTGATGTGCATTTTGTTGTTAATCTATGTGCTTATGACATAAATTATGATTTATGTGTGATTAACCTTGTCATGTATAGGTGAATATTGGCCAAAGAATATCTGTGTAACTTCATTAAACTACAAAAAGAGAATACTTCACGTTTGCTGTTTCTGCTTTTGTGTTTTGTACATCTGTTCTGACGAAATTCTAAGGTTTTTTCTTTCAGCTCAGCCAAATCCGAAGCACCCAAATGAATTAAACAAGCAGAATTGGAAATTTTCTTCTCAGCGTTTCATAAACATTATATTTTTCATTAGATTTGGCTGAGGATTTTCCCTTAAATTCTGCAGTTGTTTTGAAAACTAATGGAACAATATGTGGCGCCATGTACATTTTGCGCGTCTTGTTATGGAAATCTGATGTTCATGTTTAGATAATTCCCTTTCCCTTTCCGAATAATCATTCCCTTCTCTTTGTTTAATTCTAGAAATTTCAAAAGTATTTTTCTTTCTTTTTGGCAGAGAAAAATTAGCAATCTTCAGAATTGGTCAATTATGATGTTTCTTGGAAACTCTCAGTGATTGATCCCAGTTAGTTCTTCATTCTTTTGTGGTAAATTGTTTGACTTGGTATGAGAGTCAAGTTGATAATACACGGTAGAAGAAGAAGTAGATTGATGTTAACAGTGCGCTGACTCCAAACGCCTAATTTCTTTAAGACATGAAAAAGTTGTCCTTAAATTCTGTTGCTTTTTCTCTGTTCTATTCATTGTATGCAAGTTGCAAGTTGCAATGAATATGATAAAACTGATGCTGTGATTTTTCCACGCAGACAGAAGATCATGTTAAATCTGCAGCTTATCTCCACTCAGAAGAGAGAACCTGACCAATTCAGGACCATATCTGTTATGTTGCCATGAGGATCAATTAACAGATATCTCTAGGCCACTATTGTTAATTGTTCTGCTTCAAGATACAAGAAAGAGATCACTTGAACTACCACAACACAATTATAATGCAGGCATCAGAGCAACATAGAAGTTCAAGCATGTACTATCAACCATTACAACAAATTGAAGCCTACTGTTTGCCACGGTATCGGAGTCTAAATCAACAGCTATACTACCATGATGGAGGCCATGGAACTCAGTTTTCAACTCCAAGTTCTTCTGAACTTTACTGTACATTGGAGTCATCTTCTGTAGCTGGTAGTTTCACCCTTTACAACTCCCCTTCAACTGTTAACTTCTCACCGAATGGTAGCCCCATATCTCAGCAAGACTCTCACTCATATCCACCTGACCAGTATCATTCCCCTGAGAATACCTACGGCTCTCCAATGAGTGGCTCCTGCATAACCGATGATTTAAGCAACTTCAAACACAAACTGAGAGAGTTGGAAAGTATAATGCTTGGCCCTGACTCTGATAATCTTGATAGTTATGACAGTGCCATAAGCAATGGAAACAACTTTGCTTCACCTGAGATGGACAGTTGGAGACAAACAATGGTGGCAATTTCTAGCAAAAACCTGAAGCATATCCTTGTTGCATGTGCCAAAGCCATTGCAGACAATGATTTACTCATGGCACAGTGGCTGATGGATGAATTAAGGCAGATGGTGTCAGTTTCTGGCGACCCAATTCAACGATTGGGAGCATACATGCTGGAAGGACTAGTTGCACGATTGGCTGCTTCAGGGAGTTCAATATACAAAGCTTTAAGATGCAAAGAACCAGAAAGTGCTGAGCTTCTCTCCTACATGCACATACTATATGAGGTTTGCCCCTACTTCAAATTTGGATACATGTCTGCAAATGGAGCCATAGCAGAAGCTATGAAAGATGAAGACAGGGTGCACATAGTTGATTTCCAAATTGGTCAAGGAGGCCAGTGGATCACTTTAATTCAGGCTTTTGCAGCTAGACCTGGAGGGCCACCCCACATTCGGATTACAGGTATTGATGACTCACAATCAGCTTATGCCCGGGGTGGTGGACTGCACATAGTGGGAAGGAGGTTATCAAAGCTTGCTGAGCATTTTAAGGTGCCGTTTGAATTTCATGCTGCAGCTATCTCTGGTTGTGATGTTCAAGTACATAACCTTGGAGTTCGACCGGGGGAAGCTCTGGCTGTGAATTTTGCCTTCATGCTACATCACATGCCAGATGAAAGTGTGAGTACTCAGAATCACAGGGACAGGCTGTTGAGGTTGGTTAGGAGCCTATCTCCAAAGGTGGTGACACTTGTAGAGCAGGAATCTAACACAAACACTGCTGCATTCTTTCCACGTTTCCTTGAAACTCTGGACTATTACACAGCAATGTTTGAGTCAATAGATGTGACTCTTCCCAGAGATCATAAAGAGAGAATCAATGTGGAGCAGCATTGTTTGGCAAGAGATTTGGTTAACATCATAGCTTGTGAAGGGGTTGAGAGGGTGGAACGGCATGAGGTGCTTGGGAAGTGGAGGTCAAGATTTGCAATGGCCGGTTTCACTCCTTACCCTTTGAGTTCACTGGTGAATGGTACCATTAAGAAATTGCTTGAGAACTACAGTAATAGATATAGACTTGAAGAGAGAGATGGAGCTCTTTATCTGGGTTGGATGAATAGAGATTTGGTTGCTTCTTGCGCATGGAAATAAGACCTGGGTAATATGTGACTCCTGCTAGTTTGAGGGGGTACAAAGAAGAACCTATCCCTCTTCATTTTCTGTTCCATTACTGTAAAAGTTAATGAGAAATTTCTGACATTTCTTTGTTTCAAGCATTTCAATAGAATTTGTAGGTACAAATTTTCTTTTTCAGCAATATTAATCTGTCATTTCAAAATCTTTTCTGGCCCCTGAATTCTCAGCACCCCAATGGTTAAATAATATACTTAGACTTAGTCACGGGGAAAGTAATTTCTAGAATATTAGGAGAGTGCCATTTCGAAGCTATGCTGTCTTGTTATCAAACATTGTTGTCCATATACTTTGTTAGATGTTTTGCTTTAAGTGTTCGGATTAAATTAATAAAACAGCCCCACGTGGCTTCATTTAAGATAACTAGTGATTTACTGAAAGAAAGTAACATAACTACAAAAGAGGATGTGGCTTGCATCATTAAGGACCTCAACATTTGCAAGTGTCTCTTTGTGAAAGGAAGGACGAATTTCTTGCAAGCTGACTTGCTCGATCATAACTTGTAAAGGTGGATTTGACAAAATAATATCAGTGCCAAATGGGAGAATTGCATAAATTAGAAAGGGTATCGTGACGTATAAAATATTGACAATTTTTTCAGGAAGGTTTTCTCTGGCTTGTAAGATGCAAGTCTTTCTATGTTTTCAATTCAGTAGAAAGAGAGGTGAAAGTCAAAAAATATAAATTATAAACGAATGTCTAAGAATAAATCCTCACATTCTCTCCATAGACTTCAAGAATGAGCATAAACGTAATGGACCCATAAAATTCTTTAGCAGCCTCCAAAGTTGACACCAATTGGTCTTCTCGTGTAATGGGACAATGTATGACAGAATTGGCTGTTTATATAACACAGAATAATCATTGTTGCACCTTTCGATAAATGATAAAATACCAACCAGTAGGCCATTGAACATGGCATTAAAGAATGAACCTAAACCACTGCACCAACACTCACATTTTAGCGTATGGAATAACTTTAGCTATATTCAACTACTACAATTCTGCAACGCACTTCTAAAATTACAACGAGAAAGGAAGATTGGAGGATTAGTAGGCACAAAACAAGAATTACATGCGAATGACTGAGTGTGCTCAACGATATATTGAAATCTTAGATACATGTGTACGAAAATGTAAATCTTATTTAACTCTTAACAATAATGGTATACAAGTTTGATATCCAATGTAGTATTAATTGTAATTTGCATATTTAGTCAAACTGCCCAAAGACAATGAGAGAGCTAGAAGAAGAGTAAAGTGAAGGTTAGAGTAGAAATAGGAATTATAATCCCACAATATATATCTGTCAAGCCTATGTCATAGTCAAATATTTATACTCTTCTGTAACCATCTGCAGCTTCAAAAAATATTGCAAATTTAGCTTTGGACCGGTTCTGCATCAGGTGCTGATTGCTTATTAAATTCGCTTTCTGTACTGGGGGTATCATGAATGGCAACCTTGCTAAGGCAATCCTTAGTTCCTTCTGATAAAGGTTTTACCTCCCCTTTCAGCTGTTCATTTGATCTACATGGAACTCCAGAACTAGAATGGCATACAACATCATTGCTGACAGAATCGTCTTTAGTACCTAAGTTATCTTTTTGTTGTTGCTCCTTTAATTTAATTTCAGGACCCTCATTAGAAAGGCTGAACCCGCCAAAGTCAACCATATCGCCGACCTTTGACTTAGTAGTTGACTTGCCATTTAGTTTCTCTGTTAATTTGCTTGGTGAGTCCAAGCCACTTTGTTCCCCTCTATTAACAGTATCTTCAGATTTGGTTCCTGCCTTGCCATTCATGGTTGTTGAGTTCATATTTGTAGCTGCATTATGAGTGACAGTCCTTCCAGGGGGAAGTTCATGATCATGTTGTCCCTCATAGGTAGTTATTACAATTTTTGAATCATGAGAGGCCCTTTCCACATGCTTTTTGACAGGGCATCCAGGATTTGAGCATCGGTAGTAACTTCTGCAGTAGAGAGAAGATGCAAACACATTAAATTAAAACATTTTTGAATGATGTATCCATGTAAAGCTCAGAGCATAGAGGAATAGAGAGAGCACATAAACATCTAAAAACAGTGTAACCAGAATGAGAAGAGGCAACTTGACAAGGGTAACCAGCTGGAGAAGAGGATGCAGTTTGACTGAAGGAATGGGTATTCCCAATATACTAATTCAGAACCGGAGCATTATTGACACAATTTCCATTGCTTTCTTTTTACGCTAAAGAAACACGGCACTTCTCATAAAATTGTTCAGCTATGTTCAAACATTCAAGAGTTTGGCTTGCATTTCAAAACCAGTTTAGGACTGCTAAATCATGGTTAAGCCCATAATATTGAGACTACTAGTTGTGTTGTGTGGACTTAAGTATTAACCAAATTAAAATCCTACAAAAAGTTCATGTGGAACATACTTTGAACATAATATAGAACAAAATACTATAACCACTTCCTGTTGCTTTCAAGCAGGCAAATAATAACTCAAACAGATCATTAGACTGGAAGCTAATGAAATTAATTTACGGCGACAAGGTTTCAGGCTAGCTCATCCAGGGCAAAGTGAGATACTTGAGATACTATGGATCAATATAAAACACACTCTAACCCACACAATGGCAGAAAATAAAACTGTATTTGAAATGAAAATTTAACATGTACCTTGGGTTTGCATTCCCTTTAACAAGCTTCTGCCCATATTTGCGCCAGCGATACCCGTCATTTACTAAATCAACCTCACTTGAAGTCTGAACAACAATACGAGATTCACGAGTTGACATGTTAACTCCAGTGGTATCCGCATTACTGTTGTCTTTCTTCCTGCTTGGTATCAATTTGGCAGTAAAGGTTAGCCATCCATATATATCAACACAAATTTTAAAACATAGTGATAACAACGTACAGTCGCTTTGACTCAGGATCCTCGTTGTCATGAACCTGATTCCTTGCCTTAGACAATTGTGAATGTGCAGCTTTCAACTCATTGACTGGGGACACTTGTGTAGGTGGAAGGGACTGTAAAGGCTTGATCTGTTGAGGAATGCATCCTTGCTCAACGGATGTTTTGTCTTCATGAATGATGTCATAAAACCCATTAAGATCTTTGCTATGAAAGCATAGAAACTAAAGTACTAACAGTGTTTACTGCTCACCTTTCACATTGGCTAACAAGGGCTTGCGTGCTGCTTGTTCCACAACCGGCAAAACACATTCAACTGATACTGTGGAGTTCAATTGAGGCCTAGGATGATTATGCTGTCCGATAGAAACACAATCTGTGATGTTCCCATTATTAGACTGCTGCAACTGCTTTTTTGCCTGGCAATTTGGATATGTACACTTGTAATAGCTCCGTATAAATTCATTCCCCTTGACATGTTTCTGACCATATTTTCGCCAGTTATAGCCATCTTTAGATACCTTCTCACGTATTACAGAGGGACTTTCCAGACTGGATTGCAATGGAGGCAATTCATTCAAAAGAGTATCAGGGCTCTGCAAATGTTTCTCAAGTGGTAAGGAGCACGTGCTTCCTTCTTGATCTGATTCCAGGGCACAAGCAGTAGCATCAGAGTCCTTCCCCTCTTCATTTTTAGCTACAACAGAAGGAGTACTTGTTGCTCCCTCTGGTTTGGACAGAACATTTTTAGTATCATGACCTTGTGACAATGTAACATCACTATCAGAACTCGCTCTATGCTGCAATTTATCAGAAGGGGTATTTTGATCTACACTTTTGTCTGAAGAAACCATGTGAACCTCTTTCTTATAAATCAGAAGGAAATAGGTCTACTTTCATTAACTGCTTCCATGAATGTCCACAATGATGGCTAAGCAATGTGCGCTTGTGGCTGTTCAAACCTGACACATTTGAAAACCTATTAGAAGTTCCATGTGACAGAAATATCAGTAATAGCTATAGCCTGAACACTGGGTCAGAAAACTTCTGTTGAACTTTTTATCAGTTCTGTTAATGCCAACCCTGTTCTGAGGCAAAAAAATGCGGAAAGTTTTCATTGGAAAAGTCACACTTTTTGTTTTTCCCATGTAATAATTAACAAATGTTTTCTTTTCTAATAAAAACTTCCTGTTTCCACTTTTACTTGCTAAACAGCAGATGTTAAAAAAAATACAACTTTTATTAGTAGAAGCAGCAGCAACACGAAACTCACTTTAAACATGCGAAATCATCATTCACCCATGATGAACCAAATACTATAAATATTCCAAATCGGAGTCTTAACGCCAAATATGCATATAAAAACACACACTCGCATAGTTAAAGCCATGCTAATTTTCAATTGACAGAAGCTCAAATCCCAAAAAAACTTGAATTTTCAGCTCTTACTTTGAGATCATACCATACTCTACTTAATTATACAAGTTAAACAATCCAATTGCAAACAAAACATTTAAAGTTAGCTTATTCCTTATTCTTTATTCCGTGTCTGAAATCAACCCAACGCAACCAAATCAGCGGTAAGAGAGCGGAGAGAGGGTTAATTCATTCCTTAGGGTCTCAAAAAAACCTTCTCTCGAAACATCCCTTAAACAAAAAAAAAAAAAAAAAAAAAGTCCCACATCGATTTGAGTGGGTTGAGATTAAAAAGGATGAATATAAAGAGAAAGAGTGGACGTGGGAAGACATTACTTACCCTGAAAAGAAGAAGGGTTGGTGTCGAAATTGGAGAAGAAGGAGTTGAGTTGAGTAAAGAAAAGAAGTGTTGAAGAAAATGTTGGTGATGGTGTGTGGGTTTGGGTGGAAGGAAGCAATGCAATGGGAGTGAGTCCAATGTAACATCCTTATTTAATTGACCCAAAAAACAAGGCAAAAGGTAACAAAAGTCCACTCTCTCTCTCTCTCTCTCTTTCTCTCTCTCTTTCTCTCTCTTTCTGTGTTATTAATTTTAAAGCGACACGCTGACACACACAAACATAGAATATGCTTTTGTGTGCTTTCATTTCATTTGCCAAGTCTTCAATCCATGGTTCTTATTCTCTCTCTGCTCTGGGCTACATTCACCAATTGGGCCTACTTTACATTAACATCAAATTTAAAGTTTTGATGTTTGTTGAATAAAATTTTGAAATTGGTTGTTATAAATTCTAGATTTAGATGTTTTATTTAAGTTTTCATATGATTATATTTGAAAGTGAGTTGTGGGTTTTGAATTTTCATGTTCAGGTGTGTTGCAAATAGTTCCAGATTTAGATATCTGGAAAGTCATTTCCGTGCTTTATTTAAACTTTCAGATGACCATTTCCGGAAGTGTGTTATGAGTTTTGGATTTCCACGTCCAGAATGTGTGTTGTGAATGTGTTTAGGAATGGATTTGGAAACTCATTTATGTTTGCTTATGGATCTTGGTATCTCGAATGTCATTTATGTTGTCCATATAAACTTCTGAATGATTAAATCTGAAAGTGACATATTAGTTTCGGACTTGTATATCAAAAACTTTGTGATTTGAATTATGAAAATGAATATTCAGAAGCGAAAATCTTTTAAATCATTAAAAACAAAACAAATATTTTATGTAAATGTGTTGAATGCGGATTTGAATTTCTTTCTGGTTTCATGTCTAGTTTTCACAGTGTTTAAAGAATAAAAGTATTTTTTTAAACACTCTTTGTCTTCTTGAAAAATATTTTCTGAAATATTTTTTATTTTCTACGAAAATAAAAACGTGATCAAGAAATTAAAAATAATAAAACCTAAAAGGAGAAAAGATATGTTATAGATAATGTACTTTCTAAATCACATGAAACAAGAAAGAAAATTAAGAATGAATATATGTCATGGTAAAGAATTAAAATACGGTGCATTTAGAAATAAAAACAAGTGCAAATAGCACGAGCCTAAAAGAATTTTTGTTGTTTTTGGTACATTAACTCTTTTTGTTTTGTCATTCACGTGTAATCTCTGGTTTAAGATTTTATTTAATTATATTTCATTCCTTTTGTAGTTCATACTTTATTGTAAATAATTGGTTTGATAATTTTCATAAATGTTATTCATAAAATTGAGATAATTTTATTAATTAAAAAAAGTTAGGTGATAATGTTTGATTAAGTTAATTTCATTTAAAAAATAAACAGTTATGAACTACTAAAAGAGTTATTACAAATATTAAAAATTAATTAATTAATAACATATTTATTAATCACTTTCAACTTTCTGTCAAAATTTCATTTAATTTTTTTATGGCAACATTTAAATATCTTCTATTAATGTTAATAACATTTAAAAATTACAAATAAAATTATTTTTATGTATTGAAATCATTTGCCTTGTTTTTTAAAAGGAAATTAAAAAATAGTTTATATTAATTAATTAAACGATGTTTGTAATAAAAAAAAGTTATTAATTAATTAGAGTTTTAATATTTGTAATAACTCTTTTATTGTTGTTACCAAAGTCAAAAGAAAGAGTAGTTCACAACTTTTTTATTCTTTAAACGAAATTACTATAATCAAACATTCATTTAACTTTTTTTAATTAATACCGATTATTAACAAGGGAGTGATCCTTAATAAAATTATCTCAATTTTATGAATAACATTTATGAAAATTATTAACTCTGTTCAATTTAAAATATATTTTTTAAATATATATATATATATATATAATAAAACTAAATTTAGAATATTATAATCAATTTAAAATTATTTATGATAAAGAGTAAAACCTAATTTTTTTGTTGTGAAGATTGAAAAGATAAATATTGATTGATAAGTATATAAAACGAAGAACGCGTTTTGCGTTTTGCGTTTTAGGAAATTTGTTCCAAGTTCCGATATCTTTTCGTCTCCTTGTTGAACCAGAAAATCATCTTTTACCCAATTCCTTCAAATCTTAACCTAAAAGCTTCGAGTTTTGAACTTGCAATCACAAATTCATTGAATCAATTGCTGTGTTTGCCCTCAGCAAAATGCTTCAATCCCCAGGGCACTCGCCGCTGCACTTGTCGTCGCCTTCTCCTTCGATTTCGCAGGTGTCGGCGCAAAACCCTAACGATCCAACATCGTCGTCGTCGTCGAGTGCGAAGAACCCTAGGGTTTTGGATGAGGACACCTACGTGGAGGCGTTGGAGAAGATCATCGAGCGCGATTACTTCCCCGACATCTCGAAGCTCCGCGACCGCCTCGACTGGCTCGAAGCCATCAAAACCGGCGACCCCGTCGTCATTCGCGAGGCTCAGTTGAAGATCCTCGAACGCCGCGCCGGCGCATCGAAGGTAACCAATCCCAACGATACTTCTAGAACCATCTCCCACACACCGGGTTCCACCTTCGTTAGGAATTTCACACCCTTGGATGAATTCGACGGGAAGCCCCCTCAAACGCCGCGTTTCACTGCTCCCGATGCTAAAGAGGGGGATAACAGTGACGGTGGAGTTGATGCCTCGCTTGGTCTCGATCAGTTTCTTCGGAGGTACACCAGTGAGGACAATCATAGCTTTTCCAAGATTTTAGAGAAAGTGAATAGGAAGAGGAAGGATAAGTTTGAGTATTTGAACGAGGATGTGAAGGGTATTGAGGATGTGAAGAGGGATAGAATCACTGATGGATATGGAACCTCTTATCAGCCTCCGAGCACCCTTGAAGGGTGGAATTACACTGCCAAGAATTTGTTGATGTATCATCCCGCGGATCGGGGTGAGGTTCCCTTGACTGAGGAGGAGATGGCTGTTAGAATCAAAGCTGCCACGAAAGAGATCAATCGTGGGAACACTAGGTTTCTTGGTAAAATGATGGATTCTAGGCCGAAAGATGATGGAACAGTGGAGGTGTTTTACACGCCTGTTGCGGGTGCTACACCGGCCCCTATGTGTCTCAGAGATGGGGATAAGTTACAGAAGTATGATTTGGAGGATCTGAGGAAGACTCCGAATCCATTTTATTTGGAATCTGAGAAGAAAGCTGAGAATGGGTATAGCTATGTTAAGACACCATCCCCTGCACCGGGTGTGGATGAATCCCCCTTCATTACTTGGGGAGAAATTGAGGGGACTCCATTGAGGTTGGACCAGGAGGATACACCGCTTGATATTGGTGGCAGTGCTGATGGACCTCATTACAAGATTCCTTCTGCACCGGTGCGAGATGCTAAGGCACATGCTCTTTCAAGGGAGGCTGCAAGGAAGCTGAGGGAAAGGTCAAAGATGTTTCATAAGCCCCCATTGGCATCACGGGTCAGAGGAGGGAGTGCTAGCCCAAGCATGCGTATGCTGTCTCCTGCTGCTCAGAAGTTTATGAGGAATGCATTTGCCAAGTCCTCTTCTACTGTTGATGAAACGCTTCGAGCAAGTTACCGTGGTTCTACTCCTGCATTGGCTACTCCTAGAACTGTTGGTAGAAGTGTGTCAAGGGTTGGTAGAGAAGAGAGCACGGTTTCTAGGTCTCCATCTGTTAGAGAAGACTCCAACCCTCTCTGGTGATATGCTGTAGGTGCCCCCCCTCCCCCTTGATAATGTGTTTAAATTGCAGTACTGTATAAATTTGGAGAGAAAGAACAACAATCTGAGAATAATAGACTTTGCATACTGAATTTTGTAGCTTCAGCTTAGATTGTTTATTCTTTTAGTTATAGTCTCACTCTTTGATTACTGGTTTTCTGTGTCCAAAATCTTGATAAAAGTTCTTCAGAAGGCAGTGTTGTATATTGGATTAACGATGAAGTTACTATCTGACTCTTTTTGTTTATTTGATAGGTTTGGTTCTTATTGAATAGTTTCTTCACGTCTCTTTTTGCTTAAAGTAGTTTCTTTCTGGTTTCACCATACATCTGTGCAGTTGCCTGTCATGGACCCAAATCTCACATGAAACTGATGAGCGGGTGTGAATGAACATTTTTTTCATTGATGAACATTTTTTTTCAATTGATCCCTAATAAATCGCTTGAAGCTGTATTGCACGAGCCTTAGTATATGCGAGAATCAGTAATGAAATGAAATTGGCGCAATTGTATTCAAACCAAATTTTAATTTTTTTTTAAAACTTTTGTAATTTTAGCTAAAGGCTACACCAATGCTTACTGTACGCATGGACCAATGGTATTTGCCAGCAGCAGATTATATGAATGTATAATGAAAAATGTGATGTTATGGAAAGGTCTAAGATGCATTCACGTTCGTGGTATTGTACTTTGAGGGTGCCTACACTTTTAAAAAGTACCAACATTTCAGATGGAAGCATTTGACTGTTAGACATGTCATCATCAAGGTGATTTAGCTGTTAGAATACGTGGATTCAATTTTTACGTTAATTGAACTCTGAAGTCGGATATTTCTCTTAAATGGTGTGTCCGTGTTGAACATACGTATTAGAATACTCGTAGAATACGTAAAAATATTTGTTAAATTTTTGACAATTTTAGTACTAACATTAATTTTCTTTAAAATTTAAATTTATTTTATAGATTTTTATTATGACTATAAAAATAAGGATTAAATTATTTGATTATAAGGATTAAATCATTTTCAACCAATCAAAGAAACATGTTAAAAAAAAAATTGAAACATACTTATATGGATAAATTTTTATTGTTAATTATATAATTTATAGTTACATAATATACTAGAGTTGTATTTTAATTTATATAATTCATTGTTAATTTATATACTTTATAGTTACATAATATACTAGAATTTTCGTATCCTAATTTTAAATATTATACATGTTTTGTGTTAGGTGTTTATGCTATATAGTCTATGAAGAACATTACACCTGCAGATACTATACACTTTACATAGGGCGAATGGTATTTGCAGACAGATTATTTGGAAGAATGGTGAGGCAGTGATATTTGCAAAAGCATTATTAAGCGGTTGTTGAGCCAATGTTTGAAAGACCGAGAAAATGAGAGAGAGTGTTGGTAATTTGTAGGTACTCGAGCACGGGCTTCGCCTGAAAAACTTTACCACTGAGTGCACCACTCTTTCCCCATTCTTCTCGTGAATCCAGTTGCAGCGATTCTCTTCAGATTACGATTCTGTGTGATACTGCCACCTCATCCATTCGTTTCCACTTCTAACAATTTCCACCACCATCTTCTCTCACCTATTTAATCTCCACACCTCCATTTCACACCTTCAATTCGCATTTCTCCTATCGCTTCCTGTTAAGGTAACCTTTCCAATTTCCGCCTAAATTCGCCGTTCTATTTTAAATTTCATGCACAGCAGTAGCAGAAATTGTAACAATACAAGAAAAAAATGATGTAATCAACAAACAGAGGCCGAAAAAGTAGGGTTGTTCAAAATTATTGAACCAATGGTGTAATAATAATGCGGTTTCGTGATTATTTTTCAATTTGTTTAGTTTAGTGTAGGAGAGAGATTGAAAATGCCTGCGGAGAAGTCCAACAGTTGCGACACCGAAGTGGAAGCGTTCGTGGAGGTTGATCCGACGGGAAGGTTTGGGCGTTACAACGATCTTCTCGGCTGTGGAGCTGTGAAGAAGGTTTACAGAGCTTTTGATCAGGAGGAAGGAATTGAGGTGGCGTGGAATCAGGTTCGGCTCAGGAATTTCAGCGAAGATCCTGTTCTCATCAACCGTCTTCATTCTGAGGTTGAGTTGCTCAGAACCCTCAGCAACAAGTACATCATCGTCTGTTACAGTGTTTGGAAGGATGAGGAACGCCACAACATCAATTTCATCACTGAGATTTGCACTTCCGGGAACCTCAGGGATTACCGCAGGAAGCACCGCCATGTCTCCATTAAGGCATTCAAGAAGTGGTCCAAACAGGTCCTCGAGGGGTTGGAGTATCTTCACACTCATGACCCATGCATCATTCACAGGGATCTCAATTGCAGCAACATCTTTGTTAACGGCAACATTGGCCAGGTTATTTGATTTTGTTTATTGTTCATTCTCATGCTACTGAAATCATATAAAGAAATGCAACACTGTCATTACAAACTCATGCAGTTCTTTTCTTTTTCACATGTTAAGTTTACTTTTCATGATTTAACAAGTTTTAATTTATGTGCATGTTTGCCTTCCCAGCTTAGATATTTTAAATTTAAGATGCATTCTATTTTCAAAAGGTGATCAAACAAGGTTATCCATACATATAGAACAGACTGTTAGAATTAAAGATGTTTAACAAAACGAGAACAGAAGAAGAAAATGCAAATTAATTTCTTGTTATCTAACTTTAGAATACTTGTTTAAGAGACAATTTTTAAAAACTGAATAGACTTTGGATGCGAAATTGATTACTAAATATTGTGAAATTGTTTCAGAAAGTAGCTTTTGAAACTAGAATGTGAGAATGAAAATGAACAGATCCTTGGTTTTTTATCTTGGGTTTTTGTAGGTGAAAATTGGTGATCTTGGATTGGCTGCAATAGTGGGACGGAACCATGCTGCACATTCTATTTTGGGTAATGATAATATTGAAAACTCACATTCTTTATCCAATCACATCACAACTTTCACTACTATTATCACAACTTTCAATACTATTATTTTAATATTTTTTCATATCATTTAGTTTCAAACTTACCTTTTAATACATATATTTATTTATAAACACATCACATCAAGAATTGTTATAATTCTCAGATTGTCAAAATATAATTTTCTTTCTATTTTAGGGACGCCTGAATACATGGCACCGGAGCTGTATGAGGAAGATTACACTGAGATGGTGGACATATACTCTTTTGGAATGTGTTTGCTTGAAATGGTTACAATGGAGATACCCTACAGCGAATGTGACAGTGTGGCCAAGATATACAAAAAGGTGACTAAGGGAATTAAGCCTCAGGCCTTGAGCAAAGTGACAGAACCTGAGGTGAAGGAATTCATTGAGAAGTGCATAGCACAGCCAAGGGCAAGACCTTCTGCCACGGATCTCCTTAAGGATCCTTTCTTTTATGAACTCAACGATGATGAAGAATCAACGCCCATAAATTGATACCCTTCATCACAGAGTTCATTGTTTCATCCTTTTCTCCAATTCAACTGCTTTTTACTTCCAATCAAAGTATATTCCTATAATTGGTTCCTAGATGCATTTCTGCTGCAGGTTCACTATATCTGTATTGTACAGAACTTCCTCAGTGCACTGAAAGTTCCAATCATCAACCCACTTGTACATTTTTCAGCTGATTCCCTCATTTATTTCTTCCATATTCTGTTTTATCTGCTATGTTCTTCTCATCAAATTGGTTGCGTCTAGCTAATCTTAACTTCTTAAGCTGTAACTACATGTTATTACCTAAATAATAATACTATTAGGTATGTATATTTTTTAAATAATATAATATAAAAAGGATATTTTTATTTTTTAAAAATATTGTTCAATGGTCAAAGTGGACTAACTAATTAAAAACATAAAATGGACCCATTGTTCTCACACCTTGAAAAAAATGATAAGAGTGGACACACAAATACACACAACTTCCCCATGGAAAATAAAAAGTGGCTAGAAAACACACTTATGCTAAAACAAAATAACTTTATCTTTATAAAAAAAATCAGTTATTCAAAAATTAAAATTAATTATCAATTCATTCAATTATTTAGGTAAAATAATCCAAGACATATACAAGCATGTTAAAAAAATAACTTTAAATTTAACTCATCCACAACATTTCCTAGAAATGTAATTGTCCCCACTTTTATATGTAAATTGGTCTTTATCTATTGGGATTTCCAATATTTTTTCCTTTTAAATTTAAAATTCTTTCAGAAGAATATCTATTTAACCAAATTTCAAAATTTTGACACTAAGAAGCCCAAATCTCCTTCAACTATTTGGTATATAAAAATACAAATATAATAAGTAAGTTGCAAAGGAACAACAGTTGAAATCTCATACACAGAGTTCAAATTACAAATTACAAAAATAGAGAAGAAAAAAATAACAATAATATATAGAAAGAGAGAGTAGAGATGTAGTATATTAATTAAAAGTTGGAGTTGTGCATGTATGAACAGCTTTAGTAAATGATTGCTTCATTTCTAAGAATAGAAAACCAAAATATAAACAGCTTCATCAAATTGCCAACCTCTTTGATGTAAGACTCAATTATATTAAAAACACCATGAGAATCACACACATGCAATAACCACTTTTCAATACAACCCACCCACTCATTAACAAAGAGGATAATTATGCCTTAAATAATTGTATGCTTAACAAATTACTATATAATTACACCTTCAATTCTTCTTCATTGGAGTTTAATTACTAACTTTGTGCATAAATCACCCCAACAAAATAACCAAGCCATAAGAGAAAAGCTTAACAAGGTATTAACCTCACAACAAAACACAAATCAAGATTTGTTTATTAATAATAAATAAGCTTCATCAATATGAAAATAAACAAGCACACGTGTGCAGAAAACACTACAATAACAATATAGTCCCAGCTGTGACAACCTCAAAAGGTTTGTACCTTGTGTCATTTCCACATCTCATTTTTTATTTTTTTTTATAATTTAACTAAAAATAAAGATATTTAATAATATATAAATGAGTGGAAAATTTATTTATAAAAATGAATTAAAATCCACTTTTTTAGAGTTTGTTAAAACTTATCAGAAGATCCTATATGAAAAGGTAAAATTAAACTAAATTATATCATGATTAAATAAAAGAAAAGCCAAAAGAATGTGGTATTTTGCAAGAGATGATGTAGTTTTGAAAGGGTGTGAAAAGGTAAAATATTGGGAGGGTTGAAAGCAAGGAAAACCCAATAACCGAAGCATGCATCCCAATTTTGAGTAGCCGTGCCGTCTTGGGCGTTAGCAAGGGCACACACAAAACTTGAGATGCACTTAACCATCTTCTTCCCTTTCTCTTTTTTTAATCCAATCTTTTCAATTCCCCATTTATTTCATACCTACATTTCTCTTTCCCAGTAAACCCTTTTGTACCTTCTTTATCAAACCTAAACCAAATCCAACGTAACTTCTGTAAACTGTTTCCTCCCATCAATTAAGGCCTCATCTTCACAAAAACAATCCACCCTCAAAACTTCTAACCCTTGGATATTATGTTCAATATGCTAAAATAACATCAGATAAAATTACAAAAGTACTCTTTTTTTACAGTGTATATGAGGCAAGACTATTTTAATCAGATAAGTATACGAAGTTCGGACACGTCTCTTAAAGAATGTATTTCGTATCGAACACGACATTCGTACGACACTTGTAGAACACGTAGTGTTAGAATGTCTAATTCAAAAAATATTTGTTGGATTTCTAACAATTCCAACACAATTTTAATAATGTGAAATACATTAATTTTATTATGATTGTAAAGACAAGTAACAAATTATTTTGAACCAGTTATGAGAAACATCTATCTGCTACAAAAAAATTGAAACATACTTGTACACATAAATCTCTTTATTGTTAATTTATATAATTCATAATTATATAAAACATAAATTCGTGTCTCGTGTCCTACATTTTAAAGATTATACGTATCTCTGTATCCGTGTCGGTGCTATATAGAGTATATAAGGTATGATAGAATTTGTCTTTTAAATTTGTAACATGGTTACCCTTATAAGTCACCATATTCTATTGGCCGAGGCCGCCAAGTTGCAGCCCAAGAATTCAAGTTCCCAACATTCAAGAACGTTTTTGAAGCCTTAAAATTTGGATTTCTAGTTTCACTCGTGTGCATGTTGACTTTGACTGCACCAAAATAGTACAGTACATGCTTGCAATAATGTCTTGGGGATAAACTCCTCAAATCTCACTTCCATTCATCACTATTTCTTTGACATCTGAATGCTGCTGCTCCAGTTCCTCAACAGATAATTAAGGACTCAGAATCAGATGTTTTTGTTTAGTTACAGCTATAATAGGTAGCAGCCATTGTGAGCAGTAGCACCAACATGGAGGTTGTGAGTCCAAAAGATTATTCTGTTTCTTCAAGTCCTTTCTCTTCACCTAACATTGGAGCCTTGCTCAAGATCAAGGTCATCACGTGGTAAGATATGTACACATATCATGGTGTTGACACGAGTAATGAACTCTTCCATCTTGTATCAGAATCAAGCTTTGATACCACTGTTACCACTGTTGTAAAAATCAGAACTTATTCTCTTTTGCTCTATTTTCTTTATTCTTATTATTGCTTCCTCATGCTCATTTTATATATACACCAAAGGAGAATTAGTTCTGATTTTCTCAATGGATCATTCCATTTCCACGTGTTGTTATATGCCTGCAGTTTGTCTCATGCACTTCGATTTTTTGTCACAGGAGCCAACAGACTGGTTTACCTGTTTCTGTCCGTGTTCGAGTTAAAGACAAGATGTTCAACCTGCATAAAGTGAGTTTGACAGAATTGGAATCCAACAATGTTTCACATAGCAAACTGCCTTAATTATATTATTTGAATGTTGTGTTTTTTTTTTATCAACAGGAAATAATATATACATAAGAAAGAAAGGGATCCAACCCATATACAAAAGAGACTAAGACATTTGAATGTTGTGTTTATTGCAGTTTCCTTTGACTTCGAAGAGTGGATACTTCAAGAAGCAGTTGAGCGATACATCTGAGGTTGAGCTTCCGGAAACATTTCCTGGAGGACCAGAAACCTTTGAGATGATAGCAATGTTCATCTATGGATCCTCCACTATGATTGACCCTTTTAATGTTGTGGCACTCAGGTGTGCAGCAGAGTTTCTTGAAATGACCGAAGATCATTGTTCGGGCAACCTTTGTGAAAGGTTTGATCTTTATCTGAATCAGGTGGTGTTGCAAAGTTGGGATGACACCCTTATTGCACTTCAAAGGTGCCAGATGCTGCTTCCTTGGTCTGAATATCTGTTAATAGTGAGTCGCTGCATTGAATCTCTTGCCTTCATGGCATGCATGGAGGTGCTTGATCCGGAGAGAAGAAGAGACACCCCAGTTGTGACAGTGGAGGAGTTGGCTTCTCAAGCTTGGAGCTGTGAAATAATGAAGGATGTTTTGAGCCAGGACCTGTGGATGAGAGATCTGATTGCTCTGCCCTTTGACTTTTTCAAAAGGGTTATAGGATCTTTAAGGAAGCAAGGAATGAAGGAGAAGTATGTGAGTCCAATCATTGTCTTCTATGCAAATAAATGGGTGTTCTCTAAGAAAACTCGCCAATTTTGGGAGAGTTCCTGTGATGAGATTGGAGAAGGTGACATGAATAGCAAAGGTTCAGTGATTCTACAAGGTGTTGTTGATCTTCTTCCAGTGGGTGATAAGGCCAGAAAAGTGATTCCAGTGGGGTTTTATTTTGCCTTGCTTTCTAGATCTCTTGAGTTGGGGTTGAGGACTGAAAGCAAGGCAAAGTTAGAAGAACAGATTACATCACTTCTGCACTTCTCCCAAGTGGAGGATTTTCTTCTTCCAGAAAGTGGAGCAGAGTTGAAGTCCTCTAGCATGGAGTTGGAGACTATGGAAAGCATAATTTCAGCATATGTAGCATCTAACTCACATGTAAACCATGCCCCAGAAGCTAGCAGTTTCAGGGTTGCAGAACTGTGGGATGCATATCTATTCAATGTAGCAGCAGATTCAGATATGGAACCGAAGAGATTCATGGAACTCATTGAAAGAGTACCACCATCTTATAGACAGAACCATCACCCACTTTACAAAACAACCAACAGCTTTCTCAAGGTAAGCAAGCTTTCAGCATTCCTCAAAAGTTTCTTAAAAAAGGTCACATCTGAGTTCAACTACATTGCCTAGTTCATTACACATGCCAATATCACTATCTGTTTAGGAAGAATATTATAATGAATGTTAAGGACTCTACCAGGTGGTCTAACTGAATGATTAACTAGAATGATACAATAATCATGATCCTCGCAAAAGGAGAAATAATGAGTAAATACTATTTGCAGGCTTTGCAAAGTTAATCATAGTACATTACCCATCTATTGGAAATCCCATGTCGACTAGAGATTAAGACATTTAGATAGTAATTTAGTGGGTGCAAACCTCACCTTATAAGTTAGTTTTATGAGATTGAGTTAGACTTAAAATCCACTTCTTATGAAGTGAGGTTTGCACCTACATATATACTATTTGAGTGAGATCTCCAACACCATCTTATACCAAAAACAAAAGAATATATACTATTTGAGTGAGATCTCCAACACCATCTTATACCAAAAACAAAAGGAAATCATTAACAAAGAAAAAACAATTTCAGCTTTAACATGTTTAGTTTTTTCACTGTATAGACACATCCGGGTATATCTGAAGACGATAAGGTAGCAGTGTGCAAGTATCTGGACTGTCAAAGATTATCACAAGAGGCATGCATTGAAGCTGTCCAAAACGAATTGATGCCTCTACGTCTAATTGTCCAAGCACTTTTTCTTCAACAACTGAACACACACAAAGCCTTCAAAGAATGCTCAGATTCATTTAGATATGCACATTGTGGAGACATATCAGGAAGCCTATCAAGTTCTAGGTGTCCATATTCTGCAAGTCAGAATCTAGGAGAGAGTCCATACACTGATAAACCTGAGCTGAGCAGCAGGCCCTTGAGCTTCCTTCTGCAGAAGGACAATGTGATGCAGAATTTCAAGTTCTCAACCACTGAATATGAGTCCACAAGCTTCAGGATTCAAAATCTAGAACAAGAAGTCATGTCCTTGAAAAGAAGCCTTCAATTGCACAACATTGTGACAAAAGCAGAACCAAATTTGGTCAAAAGCCAGAAGATGAAGCCTTGTGGCTTAGAAACTCGATCACTGAGCAAAAGGAGGAACCCAATTGGACAAGCTACTAGTTGCATCAGTTCTGTAAATTTTGCTTCACAGAGAAGGTATGCCAGCAGGCTACTCAAGGTCTTTCACCGCATAACTTTGTTTGGAAGTTGGAAACTGAAGAGAAAACCGGGAACTCCTAGTCAACTGTCCAAGTAAATGTAGCATGTGAACTTAACTGTTGATGTGTTTGAATGTGGATAAGAAAAATCAATGCAGAGTTGCAGACTCAATTCTCTTTTTCCTTTTATCATATTTCATTGACAAAAACAAGTAACAAGGAAAAGAGGGAGTGAGAGAAGACAGAAAAGGAACTAACAAAGAAAGTACTAATTGCAATTCAATAGGCTACTATGCTTCCTTAACATTCATAACATATAACATATAACATATAGAATGAAATAGACTTTAAATCTAACTCAACCTCATAAAACTGACTTAAAAAGTTAGGTTTTCAGTCACTTTATATACTATAAAATGCTCTAATTTTTAGTCCAATATGTTTATGAAAATCATACAAAGGTATTGAATTCTGGAGAGTTGACAAAATGATTGGGGTTCAGAACGCTTCAGCTTGTCATATGAGTATAGAACACTCTTTGTTTAACTTAACATGATAGGATCAGGAAGAAACTCAACCATTACATCTATAAATAAATAAAAATATTGACATAACTAAGCCATGTGAGATTCCACAATACCTGCAGTTTCGTTGCATGATTTGCATATTGGACAATGACATAGTGATGGTGGTTGACACTGACAGGCATGTAGACATCAACCCACTATTCAAATCAGTTTTGTCTGTCTTTTTGTCAAGCACGTTTGCTTCATAATTCATTACTGCCTGTCAACTTAGTTACAGTATCAGCAAGTGGTGTAATGTGAAGCAATGAGCCAAAGCTTCACCTGAATGGTTTAATCACACACATATGGCATAGTGTTTGATTATGCAAAAGATAGTTATAACATTTCAAGTTTGATTGTGACTCATGGAACTTAGGCTAAATAACTTGCAAAACTGATACTAATATGACAAAGTTCAGCTTGGCTTAGGTACTTAACTAGTATTATTGTAACAGGTTCCTCAGACTGATTCATCCATTTAACAGTCCACCATGAATAACTTTTAATTACTCGGTGTCAATCACATAAAACTAGATATGATATGATTCCAAATAGAGAACTAAGAGCAGAATTGGGCATTTAAGATTACGAAATGCAATCAATTAAAAATAGTAACAATGAAACCCTAATAGAGTAAGGCACCACAAACAAAGTTTGATAAAGGCTAAAAATAATCATCACAAGAATTGATGGATTCTTGATAAGATTGCAACATACAGAAAAAAACCCTAATAGAAAAACATTATCTCTTAAATTGTCAAAATATTCATTCTCGTTCTGAATTCCAAAAGGGTATAAATACAAATTTAGTTATAAATCTTATATGGAACACTAGACCAAAACACTATACAATGGCAATTTGGCCAAGAACCACAAGTATCGCTGCAATATGAAACGGTACATTACTGCATTATAACCAAAAAGTTAATAACACCGAACTTCATTCATAGTGTGTACTTTCAGTTTCTCACAGATTTGGCCAAACCAATTTATTAGACACTTTTGAGAATTTTTTTCATCATAAAAATTGACCTTAAATCGCACCTTCATACTTACAATGGATGGGAAGGGTAAGGTAACTGTATCGGTTTACCTCGACCGAGCACCAATAAATTAAGGAGATAGTCTTAAAACATTAAAGAGTAAGAGAATTATCGAATACTAACACGTTAACAATTATACCATCAAATTCAGATATTATCCGGACTCACTTTATCTATACAAATACAGTAACCAAGTGTAACTTTTCAAGGAATAATTCCTTTCATTGTTCCACCTTGCAAGCTTCATGATTGAACAGAAAACGCAGGCATCACACAACCAAAAGTTACATTCTGCATATTTTTTTAATGCTGAATACTTTTATGAGTTTTCTCACTTTAAGGTATTCTCAGTTTCTTTTGTTTCCAATATATTCTTATATTCTCTGTTTCTGATTTGCTTGCATGTTATGTCCACCCTACAAATATGATAATCTCAATTGATGGACACCGTTTATTTCATCACTGCAACAAAAAAATCCTTCATGGCATGTGATTAATTTACCCATATCAAATGAATATATATATATATCATCTTTTCACTCTAGAAAAAATATAATCCGTTCATATTACAAGAAAGTCAACTATGACCTTTTCAATTTCCATTGTTATCATCTTTCTGCATGACAACACATTTTGTAATGCAAAGAGAGGAAATTTAATATATATATATATATATATATATATATATATATATATATCTTTTGCTGGCTCATCAAGAAAAAAAAACAGGTAGGTATAACATTATTTAAATAACCCTAATTTTTTTAACAGGGATTTTTATTTCACTTGATTTTCATCAAGGGAGGGAACGATTTCGGATTAAGTTCCTTTTAAAACATATATATTTATATTTTATGTTTTTAATAAAATAATAATTGTTATTTTTTTACATTTTTATATAAGAACATTTCCTTCTATTCATAAAAACTATATAATTCTATATTTCAAAATTTTACTTTTTATACTTTTTATTTAAAATTTAATCAATATATTTTTAAATAAAAAATATTACACTTTATTAAAAATTTAAGAAAGTTAGGTGTTATTTAATAAAAAAATACTATGAAGATTAGTATCTTTTAAAAACTAAATAAAATATAAATATGTATTTTAAATCTAGAGGAAATAACCTAAAAGAAAAGTAAGTGAAAGTCTCGTAAAAATAACCGTGAAACATGTTGACCGTTTAGTTTTGTTGATGATGATTACATTTTGTAATTTGTCAAAATTTTGTCTCTTAATTTATTAGTAAAACTCGAAAATACTAAGAATATCTTTTTTTTTTTTAAATTTAGTATATGTGGTTTATAATATTTATATATTAGAGTATATTGACGTGAAAAATCAATAAATTTAAAATTAATGATCATAAAAATAAAATAAAATAATTATTTAAATTTAAAACAACCTTTTTTTTTATGGTTTGAAAAAATATTATACAATAATAAGTGTTTTTATGTTGAAGTGTAAATGCATTATTGATTTCTCTTCACTTATGATAATATTTGTCTATCTTCTATCAAACGAAATATGTAATATACTTTATGTTCTTATTATTTATGACATGATGCACTTTTAATTGTTTGATAGAGTATAAATAACAATAAAAAATGAAAATAATAATAATAAATAAATATGATTTGTTTGATAGAGTATAAATAAATGAGAAACGTAGAGATCTTTTAAAGGGTGTAATTTTGATAGTAATATATTATTAATTATCCTTGAAAGTAAACAACTAAACTAAAGAAAAAACCTTCAACACACAAACGATGATTAAATATTCTTATTTTCTTTTCTTAACTTTTTTTGGAATCATTTATATTCAATGTGAACATAACATAATACAATTAGTTTAAATATAGGTTAGGTTAATTTATAAGAGTGATTAAAATCGAATCAATTCCAAAAGTAATAATCGAAAATCCAAAAAACTAAAACTTGTAGATTTTTTTATTTAATGTTTATATTTTGAATTTAAAAATAATAATTAAACTATTTATTATACTTAAATATAACATTATATGTTTAAATCTAATTAATAATCACTTAATATTCTTGACATAAATGCATATTTTGAAGATTTTTAAGTGAAATATATTTATGTTTATCAATATATGATAATAAACTTGTATTATAATTTTAAATTATTAGACTATATGATTGTTTTATAACTATAAGAAATAATTTAAAACTATAGATATGAAACTAGTTATATAAAAATTTATAATGTATCATTTTATGCGATGACCTTTATTATAAAATATTTAAGGATTTTTTAAAAAATTTTAATCATCTTGCAATAATAAAATCTGTTAAAATCAATATAACCTAAATGATAAAATATTAGTTTGATTTAGTTGAGATTTTCTATTAAATTAAAATTTAATCCATGTTTAGTTTATACAACTTTTAATGAAAAACTAAAGCAAACAAACCAAATGACAAATGTTATTATTGAAAGAGATATTAGATAAGGTTTTGTAGATCCAATTTAATATAGACCCGAATAATTTGAAGGAAAACATATATTTTAATTCTTTTTACCTGTTCTATTCCAACTTTGGACATATCTTTCTACCAAAACAACAACAACAAAAAATGTGTTCTTCTCTCTATTTTCTTTTATCCTCTCTAGCTAATAAAATTTAAATAAATCAACCACTTTATTATGTTATTGGACAAATTCTCCCTACACCAAATCAACTTCAACATGCACCTAACAAATACATTGATTTTACTAATTTGTCCTACATGAATTTGAATTTAGGGTTTATAATAGTGTGTAGCGGTAGTTTGGATGATAGTTGTTGATAATTGTCGAGTCTTAACGAATCATTTTACATTTTAAGTGGCTAGTAACATTTGTGTGTGTCTTTTTAGGTGTGTTGTGGTGATTTTGCGACAAGTTATAATGCTTATAAGTGATGATTATTTGGAGACGCATTTGTTGAAGAAATGTGAGTTTGATGCTACTTTGATTACAAATTTCTTATGGCGGAACAAGTTCGGCCATTCACTCATTCCATATATTCATATCAATAATAAATGTATAATATGTTCGAGATAACCTCATCCGGATAGACCAATTTGATTTCCACATCCCTGCGTCCACAAATCTTAACCTAACCAACCAATTCAATTATGAATATCGTCATCTGAAAGTCACTCACCAAACTAAATTAGTTTTTGGATGCAGATCCCTAGATAATGTTTTACTCATTTCACAGAGTTTTATCCGAAATTCAATACAACATTTACATTAACAATTATGAATAGTTGCATTTGTAATATTTATCCAAACTCAGGTATTTAAAAAATATTCTTATGTAATTTTTTTCCAACACTCTATTTAAACACACCTATTTACCTCACATATCCAAACTTATACACAAACATAACCTTCCCATATCTAATTGCATCCAAAATATTGCCTCCACCACCACCAATAGACACTCTTGGAACCTTCTAATGTCAAATAAAATGATGGAAGATAATTGTAGCATTTTAAAATTTGTAGAGTTTGCCATATTTTAATTAAATAAAAATAAGAATGAGCTAAAATGTCATGGATCAAACTGCATTTTCACTTGTAAATTTGGCCATTTTTTAATAGTAGATAAAACACATAAAAATAGTCTTTTACTTTATATAGTATATTCAGGGTTTTGTAAGTTGATTGATTACATATGAACATATTTCTTATTGTGTTTTTTTATGTCATTACAACATTGATGTTGATCACTATTTTTTCTGTTTTAAATGGCCTTATATTGTGTGTATTTTTTTCTTTATGAAGAAATTTTAAAAACTAAATTCAAAAATTCTATCTGCAAATAATATTATTTATGATAAGTATCATTGTTAATTGATTTCTTTATCAATATAAGAACTATTATTACGAAGTAATTGATTAGAAATTCAAATGAGGATTCACAACAAATTAATAAAGGAAAGGGCAAAGGAAAAACCATAATCAATCATTAGAGATTAAAAAATAGTATTAGTTTTATTTTTTAATTTAAACATTAGTTTTTGTTGTATTTTTTTATTCTAACTTCTAACTTTCAAATTTTGACAAATTTATAAATTTATTTCATGGGCAGTTTCAAATATTCAATAAAAATTGAAATAACTTTGAAATTCAAACTATAAAATCTTGATAACAACTTTTAAAACATTTTTACAAGCCATTATCCTCATATAGTATTTTAAATTTACAATTTTTTTTAACATAAAACAGTCTTTTAAAATTCTAATCCAAATAAATACAATTTTTTTTTAAAAAATTGTTAACATTATATTAAATTAAAAATATCTACTAATACATGGAGATTCAGTCAATCGATCAATCATATAAATTGAAAAAGCAGTCAGACCAAAAGAAAAAAATTACTTTATAATTTAAAATATAATTTTATTGAAAGAGGATGAAGTGAAAAGAAATACTAGATTCCCATTTTTACTAATTTGTTTGAAAAAAAAGTGGGAAAAAAAATAATAAATAGGGAAGAAAAAAAAAAGAGAAAAAGAAAGAAAATGATGATCTTTGATTTGCAGAGGCCCTATATAATGGTCATACCACATCTCGCAGCTTCTCTCTCGGCTTTCTCCATATAAACTTCCGATGTGTTTTTCTCTTTCTCTCTCCAAATTTTTGTTTTCTTTATAAAATTTTGCAATCGGTTTAGCAACTCAATTTTCATTTGTTAATCAAATTATTAATAATTGAAAAAGAAGAAGAAGGAAAACAAGGGTGGGGAGGCATAGCCAGATAATGAACCTGCCCTCTGTTCTTATTCTCATTGTGCCTCCCCTCAGATCTTAAGATTTGCCATCTGGGTCGCCTTCAATCGGTGGGTTTCGCAGGAATCTCGATTGAAGTTTTGATCTTTCTTCAATTGGGTCTGCCTTTGGATCTTTCATTATTGAAATTTTTTTGTGGGTTTTTTTTTTTCCAGGATTGCTTAGCCTTTGATTCGCAGCTTGATGATTGTTGATGAAGGATCCGATGTTTTGTAACTGAATCCGACAATATCTATTTTTGCATCGTTAATACAGTCTCTCAGTTTGTCTAAATTTAAGGTATTGTTTGTAATGCTTCTGTTTTTGTTATGCTGGGGACTATTTGTATTTGAACAATTTGATGAAGGATAATGCTATCATGCTTTGATTTTATCCTACCCGGATTTATTTGCATTTCATCCCAGCTAGGATTTTTTTTTTGTATCTTGTTTTGTGAGTAAAAAAAGGATATCAAAATTATGCTTTTGCCTGTTGTTGTGTAAGGAATTTGATTGGATCCGTCAGGAACATGCCTTTTCTTATACCCTATGGTTAGGTGCTAAAGAAGGGTGCTTTGTCCATTTCCAATGCTGCTGCTTCCACTTGCATTTGTAAGTTTTTGAGCTGAAATGCTTATTGGATGAAGTGTCTTTTGCTTGTAGATAAAATGCAATCAGATAATGGCAAGTTATTTATTGGTGGCATATCATGGGACACAAATGAGGAGCGACTCAGGGAGTATTTCAGTACTTATGGGGAGGTTGTGGAAGCAGTGATAATGAAGGATCGGACAACAGGTAGAGCCAGAGGATTTGGTTTTGTTGTTTTTTCCGACCCTGCTGTCGCTGAAATAGTCATAAAAGAGAAGCACAACATTGACGGAAGGATGGTAATTCTTGTTATTTCCTCCCTTTTAAGTTGCATTTTGAGATTGAGGTTCACTTTTTGAATTATGAAACATGGGAAGGTAGCATTTTTTATTTATCGAAATGTACCCTGATTAGCTAAATTTGCTGGATTCACTATCTCAAAATTTCTTATCTAGATTTTACAATGGAGGAGTAAAATATTTTTTTTTTGTTATTGTTGTTCCCTTCTCTAAGCATCTGTTGTAAGGATTATAGATCTTCAAAACTTTTTTATTTTCTGATCTATGGTCATACTCAATACTGTTTCTTCTATCTCTAGGTTGAGGCAAAGAAAGCTGTTCCCAGGGATGATCAGAACATATTGAGTAGAAACAGTGGCAGCATCCATGGTTCACCTGGTCCAGGTCGCACTAGAAAGATATTTGTTGGAGGTTTAGCATCAACAGTGACGGAGAGCGATTTCAAGAAGTACTTTGATCAGTTTGGGACTATAACAGATGTTGTAGTTATGTATGATCACAACACTCAGAGGCCAAGAGGTTTTGGATTTATCACTTATGATTCTGAGGAAGCTGTTGACAAGGTCTTACTAAAGACATTTCATGAATTGAATGGTAAAATGGTTGAGGTCAAGCGAGCAGTTCCTAAGGAATTATCACCAGGACCAAGCCGTACCCCACTCGGTGGATATAACTATGGTCTTAGTAGGGTTAATAGTTTCTTAAATGGCTTCACTCAGGGGTATAGTCCAAGTTCTCTTGGGGGCTATGGACTTCGAGCGGATGGTAGATTCAGTCCTGTTGCCAGTGGTCGAAGTGGATTTGCTCCATTTGGATCAGGTTATGGAATGAGCATGAATTTTGAGCCTGGTTTGAATGCTGGATTTGGGGGGAATGCAAATTTCAACAGCAATCTTAGCTATGGGCGGGGAGTAAATCCTTATTTTATTGGCAGCTCCAACAGGTTTGGCAGTCCTGTTGGATTTGAAAGTGGCAATGGTGGAAACAATTCTTTCTTTAGTTCTGTGACTCGAAATTTGTGGGGTAATGGTGGCCTTAGTTATGGGACAAATTCTGCAAATTCCAATGCGTACATTGGATCAGGGAGTGGAAGTATTGGTGGGAATACATTTGGCAACACTGGAGTCAACTGGGGTGGTTCTTCCGCAATTTCTGGACAGGGAGGAGGGAACAACATGTCACAAAGTAGTGGCAACCTGGGATATGGAAGTGGTGACAATAATTATGGTTTGGGGACTGGAGGTTATGGAAGAAATACTGGTACTGCTTTTGCACCAACATCTTCGTACTCTGCATCAAATGGTGGTGTTGATGGGGCTTTTGCAGACTTTTACAATAATAGTTCGGTTTATGGGGACCCCACTTGGCGCTCTTCAAATTCCGAGAGGGATGGATCTGGTCCCTTTGGTTATGGACTTGGTGGAGCAGCTTCTGATGTTTCTACCAAGAATTCTCCAGGTTATGTTGGTGGTTATACTGTTAATAAGAGGCAGCCAAATAGGGGTAAGAGTTACAATTTTTTTTGACGATTTTTTTCTTATTGATATTTTGGATTTTGAGTGAATGTCAGCACCTTATTTCATTGATCTTTGACTAATGTATTTTTTCTTTGCTAAGTTTACTATTATTATGGAACACTTGTAATCAGTTCTTTGTCTATTTTTTCAAGTAGACTTTGTTGCTTTTCTCTTTTACTTAGATTTATGTAGTTAGGTCTTGTTTCTAAGAACAGTTTCTAATGACATCCAATGACGATCATTATTTTATTGAGTTGTTATTCCTATGGAAAGGAGGTGCACTTACTAATTATAGAGTTATTCATGTTTGAGTTCAGTATACTTTTGTCCTATTCTTAACATCTGTTACACGAGTACATCTTTAGGCAGCCATAATGTCATTGAGATGCCAAAATTTTGATGACATTGTCATAGGCGATGTCCTCATAAGAGGTGGTGAATGTATCTTGACTCTTGAAAAATCTCGTTAACATAATGTGAAAGTAGGTGAAGAGGTGGTGGAATAGTTAATGTTTAAGTGGCATTTATGAATGGAATCATGAACCTTTATTATAAAAGGGGTCCTTGTGATGCGAGAAAACTAACTAGCCTAGAGAAGGGGGTTACCACCCAAAGTGAGAGCGCGTGTTGTAATGGGACGGTTTTATTAGGTTTGTTTATAGAACTTGTAATTTGATTTGAGACAGTGAATATTTGTTGAGATGTTCCCATAAATTTAGGCAAGAGTTGTTGAACTACGTAAAATTTGTGCCTTTTTCTATTTCTCCTTGTGATCTATTTTGTGTGTGAAAGGGATTTCCCCAACATATTTATATGGTTTTTTATCCTAGTTTTGTAGGAAGTATAACTTTTAGGCTGTGAAAATTGAGAGGTCCCATACATATCTTAAAGTAAGCTTCAAACAGAAAGATGGCTATTACTGAGACAAGTAATGTTAAGCTTCATAGAAATATGGTTGTCATTATTCCATAATCTGACTTTTGATTAGCATTGCTAGGGCACAATCTGACCTTTTATTTGGGATCAGAATTTGTTGCAGAAACACACATAGATATAGATAGATAAAATAAATAGATATTCTGGGCTCTTTTCAACAGTATTGGCTTCATCTTTCATGTATGTCTTTCACAAAACTTGAAACTGTCTTTTAGAAGTCATAGATGCCATGTTAAACATCAGACCAGAACCAGTTCTTCGATGTCCTTTTCTTCTGAGTCGTCTGATTGATTTTGATTGTTTTGCTGAATGTGTTTAGATTTTTGAGTATGCAATGAGGACTGTTAACATTCTGTTGCGTGCAATACATTTCCTTATGGGAATTGAATGCTTTGTTGTCTGTTATTCTCCTGGTGCTCTACTTTGATCCTTCTCACCTAAATTCTGGTGTTCAATAGTCAAGAGGGCTGCTATAATCCAAGTTCTTTCTAGCAGTGGAGAATCTGTTCTACATTATTTTTTCTTTATGTAATGTTATACTTAGTTGAGACTTTCTTCTAACATATAATCTCAATTTCTCAAGTCTTGGTAAGTAACTCAGAAGTTCAGGGTCTGATATGAATTTGTCTTTCAGTAAAACTTGGTTACAATTCACTACTTTTTTCAATGCTCCATTTTTTCAAATGGACTTATAAAGTGGATGGTTATTGAGTTTGATGATACCTTTTACTTGTGATGTGTCCTTTCAATGATTCATTTTGTATGCCAACACTGACAAACTTGTATCTTGTGCTTCAGGAATCGCGACATAGGAAGATGAATTTGATGACACGAACTTGTAGGTGAAGATAATCCAGTGAAGCAGGTGAATTGTGAATTTTGCACACCACTGTTGTTACTGTATTTGGGTTTAAGAAGCAAGATGTTTGGTTTTCTAGAGCTAACTGGAGTACCTGTTTTGAGGGTTCAGTCAGATATAGAGATAGATTACAAGGGAATGTTAAGGCTTGAGTTTTTTGAGTTACTGTTTAGGTTTTGGGATTTGAGTGAGATGTAAAATCTGATTGCGGGATATAGCAGAAGTGTATCATGCACCACTTGTGAGGCAGCAATATAAAAAGATGGACAGCATTTTTTTTTTCCTTTTTTTGGGGTAGATTTTTTTTGTCTTTGATGTCTTGCAAAAGTTGGAATTGTTTGTTTCTTCATCCATCATTTTGGTTTGGTTTTAGCAGATTGTATCTGAGGTTTTTGTTTATTACTAGTGTGAAAACATTGAAGGGATACCCATCTAGGGTCCCGTGAATAAGTTACCATATGCTCTGATTCTTTTCTAAAGGGGAATATTTTATGCTACACATTCAAGCCACATCTCATAAATGCTTTTATTTTTCCCCATTTTCCAAATTTTATGGACCATTTTATGGCTTTTGACTCACTTAATGGAGAGGAGAGACATGAATATTATGAATTAGATTTTAACTCTAACTCAGCATCATAAAACCAACTTCATAAATCTGACTTATGAAGTGAGATTTGCATCTACTTATAAAGAATGAAATGTCACAATCTATAGTTGATGTGAGATTTTCAACACACCCCTCATGCTGAGAATGACAGCTCGTGCGTGAGACAACATATTATGAGGGGTTCGATAATGATCCGATAGCGGGTGACTTGATTAGTCCAATAAATACTTGCTAAGATAGACTCGAAAATTGCCTTAATACCATATTAAGAAGTGAACTTTAAATTTAATTCAATTTTATAAAATCGGTTTATAAGGGGAGGATTGCACCACTTATAAAGATGAAATATCTTAATATTTAGTTTATACGAGATTATCAACTTGAAAAAGCAGAAGACTTTGTGAGAATCTAGTGTTGCATGTCAAACAAAAACTTTATTCTAAAGCATAGTTGAAAACATATACATATTTATGAGGAAAAGTTAAAGAAAGATTTATGGTGGCATTTGTGTTGGGTGATTTTGAAAGTAATATTAAAGAGATGGAGTGGAATAAAGTGAAAACCTTCTATATTAGTAACTCCAATTTTCTTCTCCCTTACTCCTACCCACGTTTTTCATTTATCTAATTTCTATATTTGCATGCACACCATTTGCTTTCATTTCCCTATTTCTTTATAAATCTTCTGTGAAATAAAAAAAGGCACGAAATTGGATAGTGGGGAGCAACGAATATCGAATAAAATACAAGTTCCAAAGGAAAAGAATTGACATGGTTGGTACTGCTTTTCCAGATATTAGGTTAACTTGTATTAGAGGTAAAAGTGAACAAGAGAATTTGAATCTATTCACAAAAAACTAACATATTAACTATTATATTTACCCTTTTAAAAAAATTCAGTCTTTTTATTATTCTTTGTGGTACTTGGTCACTAATTTATTATATATTTTGCACTTTTGTTTAGTTTTCATTTTTTTTTACATATTTTATCATTCACGTTTTTTCATACATTTTGTTATCATACTTTCTAAATTTTTACACATTTTACTATGATATTGGTAATAAAAAAGAATGTGGTTTTGCAAGAAAAGATAATAATAATAATAATAATAAAACGATATTTTATTAAAACTTGTTGGTAATTTTTATATCTCTAACATATTAGTAAAATACACACAAAAAAAGTGAAAAATCCAATGATAAAATGTATGGGAAAAAATTGCATAGTAAAATTTAAGAAATGATAATAATTGAGTGGTAAAATGTATAATTTTATTATCACTGTATAAGAATTGATTACAAGAAAGTTTATTTTTAAATTTTAAAATGGTTTTTATATTATAAAGTAAAATTACTTTAAAAGCAATAACTAATTGGTTGAAATTTTTTTAATGATGATTTATCGAAGAAAACCAATATGGATATATTTTATTTTATTTATTTAAATATGTATATTATATAATTTATTAATACAATTGTGTGTACCAGTAACGTGAGAAGTATTAAGAGATAGCTTGGTTCTTCACACACAATAACTAGATGATATATTTAATTTAACAAATAATTTATTTTGAAAGAAACTAATATAATAAGTTATTATAAAACATTTATACATATTAACGCACACATAAATGTGATATGTTAGGGTTAATAATTTTTAGCTCCTTTCTGATAATACATTTCATAATTTGTATACGAGTTGAACATGATTCTATTTATTATTTTTTTTTTTGATAAAAAAAATTGTGAAAAAAATTATACTAACTCACATTAATTAGTAAAAGCAGTTTTTTTTTTATCATCAATTGTTAATTAATTTGTGTTGAATTAACGTAGAAATCAAATCCTACTTTTTATACACATAAATATAACACGAATTAAGTTTAAAAAATTACAAAAAAATGGTGGCAAATCTTCCTTTTAACGTGTCAAAAAATTATATTACTTTAACATAATTTTATATTGACGTGTCTAAAATCATTGTGTTATTTCAACACAATTTTATCTTACGTTTCCAAAATCGTGATATTGGTACCATTTCACTCTTACATATCATAAATCATAAATAGTACAATGTTGATAAAAATTGGAAAATGAAATGATAGGTTTACAACTCCAAGAGTGGTATAAAATCCTTCATGGATCTAAAAATAAATATATATAATAAAAGGTAAATTTGTAATTAAATAATATGAAAAAATATTAAAATAATAGTATTGAGAGTTGTAATATGATTGTATAAAAATTTTGGGTTCTCCATGTATTATTACCCTTAAAAATTTCTTCCCTAATTTCTTGAATTCCTAAAAATTTGCATCATAATAGTAAAAGAAAAGGAAAATGATGGTTTGACACTCATTGCTCCACTTTATATCTTAGTATTTTAATTTTAAAAATTATTTTAATATTTTATATTTTGTCTAATATTTTATTAAAGACATTTTCTTATTTTTAATTTTTTTTTATTATAAATATTAATATTTTAGTATAGGTGTAAATTGGAGCAGAGTGTTAAAATATAATTAAAAAAAAAAAAAAAACCTCATTGATACCATCAATAAGGTGGCAAATGTATGTATATATATATATATATATGATTCAAAATAATTGGGTTTGGATACAAAAATGAGTAAAAGGTTGAAGAAGAAGAAGAAGAAAGTTAATTGTGAATGGCACTTGAAGTCCCTTTGTCAGAAGCTGCAATGAACCCTTCTCTTCTCATCTTATCTTCCTTGGATTTTCTGCAGAAAACAACCCAAGAATTGACCTCCAAAGCAATGCAGACACCAATGAGAGTGGAGAGGCCAAGACAGTATATGAGCTTGGCGTAGGACCTGCTGGCTCCCATCACCTCAAATCCTTGAAACACATTCACAAACCCAAGCACCACGCACGAGTACCCTACAAAGTGGTGGTACGATTTCCAGTACTTTCTGAACTTGTTTCTTGCGTTTGGCCTGAACAACAGTGCCAGACTCTGCAACGCCCCCAGGCAAAACACTGCGATTCCGAGCTTCCGGTGAAGGCTATACTCCACTCCCGGCGACAGTTGCCCCAGCCGGATTCCTATGGCAAACCCCACAGTTCCCAGAACGAAACCAAACAGTTGTACTCCTGCACCATGCATATTATTCTCACTCCACGTTAATTCTCATTGTACATGCATTTCTCCATCAAACGTGTTTTTGTGATAAACCAACATAAAAAGAAACATGAAATGCAAATGGGTGTTCAAGTTAAGGTTAAGGTTGTAGTGTACAAAATTCAGAACTGCAACTGAACAAAAACTGCGGTCTTTCACTTCTATTTACACACAAAAAATATTTTCCAATCCTTCCGATAAAGGTTGCAATCATAGCGCTAACATTGACACAAACACTGATACTACAACATGAACACAGACACAAAAATACGTATAATTTTCACAATGTAGGACATGATAATACGGATCTATGTACCGACACTAAAATATGTATAATATCAAAAATATAGATACAAGAACACACATCTATATATTATATAATTATAAATTATATAAATTAAAAATATGTTTTAATTTTTTTTTTTAAGTAGAAAAATATTTTTCGTAGTTGGTTTGAAATGATATTTTCCTTCTTTTTATAGTCATACTAAAAATTTATACAATAAATTTGAATTTTCAAAAAATAATGTATTTTTCTTTTTAAAAATTGTTTAGAATTGTCAGAAATTCAACAAAATATTTTTTAAATTGGACACTTCACGTGAATGTATATGCGTGTCCGAAGATGACATTTAAGAGAAGTGTCTGAACTCGTATTTCTATATTTATCTCTTGTGTACTAGAATATAGTTGTAAAATTTAAAATATGAATGGTGGAATTGAAATGGAAGAATGATAGTAAGGTGAAGAAATGTAAGGATGACCTGCATGAGCGTAGAACCATGCAGGTCCGAGTGCTTGAATGTGGCGGAGGTAGCGGGCGGTGATGGCTCCGATGGGTAAGAGAATGCCCCAGGAGATGGCGTTAAGGGTGCCATGGATCACTCTCAGCATAGTCAGATCCGTGTGCTGAGGAGCAGAGGATCCCGACAACACGTCAAAGGTGGCAATGGAAGACAGGTCGGTGGAAGTGGTCGGATGAATGGTGGGCGAGTAGCCCTGCACGTAGAGTCCCCTGTTCCAAACAAGGTGGATCTTCGTTTTGTTGGTTTGCAGTTTCATGGTGCCGTAGATTTGGATGCCGGCGCCGTTGTGCACGGTGGCCATTTTTCCGCCGTACATGGCGGCGGTGGAGGAGAGGAGGTGGATGTCAAGAGGGCGAGAGAGCAGTGGAGATTTCTGAAGCTTCACTGTGGGGTCCAAGATGTAAGGTAGAAGCACTATTTGGCCTGAATTTGGGTCCGGGAAGGCTATTAATGCACGTGTTCCTGTCATTTCAGGCGATGTGGGGTTTATGCCCCAGCCAACCCACCCAGAAGGTGAAATGAAGCTTCCAAAGAAGACAAGTTCCAAGGTTGAGTTGTGAGGGTGGAAGGTCCATGCTATGGAGGCTTGTTGGGTTGGGAGGTTCATGCATTTTTGGAACGTTTTGGTGGCTGTTTCGACTGTGCAGTGGGATGAGAATGCAATGTGGGGAAGGCAACACAGAAGGGAGAGGTAAAGAAAAAGCATGGTGGCGTTGATGGAGGGAGAATTGGAGTGAATAAGTGATGGATAGGGAGAGAGTTAATGGTTCATGGTTGAGTTCTTTTGGTAACAATGCTGTGTTTTGTAATGATGTGTTAAGGGTGCCATTATGGATTTTGAGCACGTAATAAGTGCAAAACGTTAGTGCTGCTTACTTTCTTTTTCCTTGACTTTGAAGGGAAGAGAATGTTGTGTATATATATGTGCGTTTGGTAGAAATGGGACATTGTGATTGGTTTTAAAATTTGTGATAAATAGTATCAAACCAGATATTATGATGTCGACCATTTTGATTGTAGTCGTTGTCTTCACGATATACGGTAGATTCATCTCTGCATACTGTGCTTGGCTTTGAAGCTATGCAATAATCATTCAACTTCAGAAAATTTGACTTACCATCAAGTTTGTTTTAAGCAAATGAAATCATCTTTTATACTAAGATTATAGGTAAAACCAAATTATGTGGTATAATTTTAAAATGCTCAATATATACAAAGTTAAAATGCCCATTTTAACGGCTTAATATAAATATAACTGATGGAAGAGGCCTTCAAATAATAAGTTAGACAAAATCCAATCTTCTATTTACGTTGAAGTTATATTTAATTCTCCCAAATGAATATCACATGTGGTAAAAAAAAGAACCACGACACAAAGAAACTTCACATGAGAAATGTGGGACTTGGAGAAAGCAGAAGATGAAGTATTCAACATGGAACTTCACAATTGTCCAAAGATGTGCATGGATGATCCTTGTATTGAAGGGTGATTATCTCGCTAATTACTTGTTGTTTATCTGCTTGAAAATGGTTGTCCGCTGAAACATTAAGTACAGAGTTAACTTGCCTCACCAATTCAAATTAGAAATACCATACATTGAAGTGATGCAAGATCTTTATACCTTTGTCGCAGTTGAAGTTTTCCAAAAATTGTAAAAGCTTGTGTTTATTTGTGACAAGGATGTTCACAACTTCAGGAGGCTTATTTTGATTTGCAACAAATAGCTGTCAATACCAGAAACTACAGTAGTTAAATTCAAAGCTCCATATTTAGAATTAAGATCTCAAAGAAATGAATATTAATAACTCCATTCCACACCTTGAAAACGTGGAAGGTGTCCAATTGAATTGTCTTGTTTGAATCCTGCAAATCGAGAGAAAACAAAAATAATTAGTTTTATTTTGGGTTTGCAGGTCTGAAAAATTAATCTGAGTATCGGAGAAAGCATACTCTTAGGAGGTTCATGAGGATCCTCATATTATCCAACGAGCTCACATACCGAACCATTACAGCAGCATTCGAGCGATCCAATAACATATCCCCCAATAACTGTAACATATTTCATATACCATGATTAGGACAGTCCCGAATTTAACACGTAGTAAACTGGTTATGATTTATGCTTAATTCTCATTGTATAATTAAATTATTTATCGAAATGAACTCTAATTTCTTTATGTATACAAGATTATTACAATTGTGCAATGGGTAAAAAAGTTTGTGACTAGTGCAAACCATTAAAATGGACAATCGATGTTATTTCAAATTCAAACCAAAAAAAATGGCTGAGGTAAATGAACTTGGGACTTAAGGAATGAATCACAGAAGAAATTTACCTTGATAGCGTACCGTCTTGTGAAATAACTGGTGGATTCAAGCAACCGATAGTTGTACTCTTTGAAGAACTGACAGGCAGAGAGTAAAACGGTTTAACTGATACATCTTAAAATGTTGATGAAAACATATAACTTAAAAAGCTACTGAAATTTTGGATAAAAACAACCAAATTACTCATGGTATAATAAATTTGTTGACAGTGAAAAGAAAATGACTTCATTTAGTCATGTAGACTTCAAGGGAATTAATTTGTGGTGCATATGCCTTACAATCACGCATGTTGACATCAACTACAAAGTGCAGAACCTTAACATTCCACCGAGAATGCCACGAACTCATGACAATGGAAGCTTTGTAAATCAGGTTGAAGTTATTAACTAAACTTTTAATTCACATGCATGTTGGATGATAAAACAGTAATAGGGGAAAATTCTATCCCTCTTTGATTGCTTTTAAATTGTCTAATATTTGCAGACGATAAAAACATTTACCCTGTGCCTTACATAAATTCTAATGAATTTATAAACTTGTATAGCGGACTTACCCAGTCATAATTTTTTGAAAGAAATTCAGCAACTGTAGATTTATGTCTTGTCAATAACTCCTGTGTTGAGTCAGGGAAATGGATCAAGTTAATTATCATTTTAATGAATTTGTCGTAAGAGCAAAATAGTCGTATACTACTATATTAGCAGCGTATGATATAACAACATTTTAATTAAAACCAGATTTCTAGTTTTGACACGATTTTAGCTGCCCAAACCTGTCTGTATAAAAAGTAATTATCATAAAAAGTTCCAAATTCAGAAATAATTTATAATTATTATATAAGTTGTCTGAATGTACCTAATTGTAGCTGTCAAAATATTACTGCCTACGTATCATAAACATGGAACATTATCGGAATCTTTTATATTTTATAAGATTTTTTTTCTGTAAATGTTTCCAGAAATTTTGAAAATTTAAGAAAAAATTTGCAAGAAAAAAATTATAGAAAATTTACCAAAGGAATTCTATGAAATATGAAAAATTCTTTTAACAGACAAAAAAAATATAAATATGAAAGTTTAATAGTAAAAATGTGTAGAATTTTGGTGATGAAAATTGAAAAATATGATATCATAAACATACTTTAAAAGTGGCAACAGCATCGGATGCTATCTCAAAATTTGGTAGTTGAATGTAGTCAAAGAACTTCTTCATATTATCTGATTCCAACACATGTCTGAAAAAAACATAAATAAAACTTGTGAGAATTTACAAGAGGAACAGGAAAGTAAAATTTCAAGTTAATCCATGTATGATCCTTCGCTATATATTTTTAATCTCCGGAAAGGTATAAAATTAATTAACAAAGAATTGGAATTCGTACCTTGCTACACTCTGGTGGCGTATGCACTCCCTTGCAACCGCACCAAACGTCAAAGCAACGTCACACTCATTGTCGTAACTAATCAAATCAAGTTTCGCCAATCAACCATTTATCCAACGCGCAAAACCATAATTTAAAAAAAATTGAATGTGGATTGAAGAATTGGTACCCGCATATGAGCATGTCCACAAGATCCAAGTTTTTTTCCAGGTACTGAGAAGCAATTAGTTGCGAATTAACTCGTTGCCGCTGCAAGTTCGCAATTACATGCGTTGCATCTTGACGAGCCTATATAAATCAATTTTTACAAATTTAGGAAAAAAAGAAGAAATATTTCAGAATACCTCAACCTTATTGAACAGAATTCCGTTAAATCTCCGATCCGAAAAAACCATCCAGCAATACCATAAGCTCAAAACACGAATCAAAATACGAAAAATCATAAAATGTGAAAAAAAATGGCTACCCCGAGTTTGAGTTTTGCCAGATAGAGGATGAAAATCCGAAACGTATCGTCTCTGAAAAACTCGCGAGTGATGTGAGCGCACGCGTCGGGATTTGGCTCCGATTCACCGTTTCCGTACAGAACCGTTCGTATCTCCAGTATCGTTTTGCTTAGATCTGACAGCTGCAACACATTTTAGACACATAATTTAAAAAACGCAGCATCGTTTTCGTCACAACATTGCAAATTCTGAAGTGTCTGGAATTTTTCGCAATGATGAGAAGCACAATGAAATTAAGAACGTTGAATATGAAGAAGGCACGGAATTCGAAAATGAAATTACCTTTTCTTCGCGTTTACTTTCGCGCGTGCAGGTTTTGGAGTCGACGAAGATGATGAGTTCTCGGGCATGGCGCACGAGCTCCACTGGTGTTTTGGGCTTTTGCTTGAACAGGGCTTTCTTCATGTTTGATGAAATTGATTGATTGAATGATTTGAATTTGTTAATGTGAATTAGGGTTTTGCATGAGAAATGAGGGAAGCGAGTATGTTATTATCATGCATGTTGTGTACGTGCGTAGAATGTGTGAAACCGTTATTTTGGGCATCAGAAAACGAAGGTTAGTTGTTGACAGGTAGAGAAAATTAATAAATCATAATAATATTATTATATTATTATTAATAATAAAACAGAAAATAGAAAGTAATAGTAATTAGGAAGAGATGTTCTGTTTCTGCAAACCTCTAGCATCCCTTTTTTTCCTCTCAATACATTTTTTTTATCATTAAAAAAATAAATAAATTAAAACAAAACACTTTAAAAATATCTTAACCTTTACAAACGATATTAACTATATTAACATTATAGGTAACATAACTAACAGATAAGACACGTGTCTCAATAGACTAAATTTTTTCTTTTTCTTAAGTCATTATTCTTCATTATCTTCCACTTCTTATTATTAATATTATTTTTTTTATCATTCGTGTAAATAATAATTTCTCCTCGTCTTATTAATGAACATAGTCAACTTGTAGTGAATATTTGTCGTCAGAAATTTTCATCAGTATAATTACAAAAAAATTATGGAGATATTATTCTGATTACGAAGTTTTGTAAAATAAGTTAATGCTCTAATTGGTTCTTTGAAATTGAGTTGTGATGAGAATTGAATCTAAATCAAATGGTTGATGTTATGAATTTTACATTATGCATATACTAGTGCCATAATTATATTAAAATGGTTGAGAATGGCTAGATTTGAACTATAAGCTTTGTTTAAGTTTTATGATTATTTGGTTAAGTTTAATGTTTATTTGTATGTTTGGATTCTTCCTAATTGTTTTCTAAGTTAAATATTTCTACTAAAAATAATCTAAACAAGGTAAGTATCTCTTTTCAACATGATTTTAGTCAAAATCTGTGATAAAATGTTAATCTTTTATTATGCATGATTTTTTATCTAAGATTTTGGTGTTTAAACTACATTATTGTACGTGTATATTTTAGATTATTAAAATAACAACTGATATGACATTGAATTATAATGGATTAAGTCACATATGAGATGTTTTCACTTGTATGTATTTTTTAATATTAAATAAAAAAACATGTGATATTATAAAGATTACTTGATTTATGAATAATTTAAATAACATAAATTAAGATATTAATGAGTGAGAAGTTGATAGAGATTTCTTATCTATCAAAATAATTTAGTATGATGTATGCATTTCAATTGTTTTGTTATGAACTCATTTGAATATTTGATTATTGAAATGTGATGATGATTTAAAACTTCGATTTAGTTAGATGTTAGTTTATGATAAGATATAATTAATATTATGAATTTTTTTTTGAAAGAAATTGTTTGTTATTTAATATGTGTTTAAGTTTATTGTAAGTAGATATTTGAGATATAATATATTGAATATTTAAGATGAATTGTATTAAAACATATATCATATTTATTATTATTATTGTCCATTTGTATTTTTTTTTTAATTTTAAGTAATTTACTAGTTTGTGTGATTGTTTTGATTAATCATGAAAATAACTAAGATTTTCTTATTAGTTTTTGTTGGATTTTCCATATTGTTTTGATATATTTAGATTAAATATAACTATGTGTACTTATGTAAGTTCTTTACTGGTATTACCTTCACTTTATGTAATAGTTACTAAAAGTATAAAATATCTTTATATGCATATGGTGGACACAAATGAAGAACAAATAATCAAAATCTAAACATTTTATTCACTAAAGAAATATATTTAATATATCACGAACAAAACTACATGAGTTATGTAAAGATAAAAAAATAAAAAAAAAATTATTATTGTTTTTATATTATATATAATGTTTATTTTTAATATGATCATTTACCTGTGATGTTTCTTTTAACTACAAATGGAATATTTAAATTATTATTATTTACTTTATTTTAAATACTTTAAACGAATTGAGTATTTATTTTTTGAAAGAAAAAAAAAACTCCGAATTTGAATATAAAAACAAAGAATTAAAAGAAGGGATTTAGTTTGAGAGCGCGAGCGAGGGTAATTGACTCTTACTCTTGTGTTGTGTGTTTTGTTAAAGTCTCTTACTTGGATCTGATTAATCTCACCCCTCAGGTATGCTTCTACGTTTCTACGTTTTCCTTATCAATTCAAATTTTGTGTTACTGGGTCTGCTTCAATTTCTTCTAATTGTTGTTTAACGCGTTAAGCAATACCCAATACTATGCCTTTCAACTGTTTGATCAAAGTTCCCAATGCAATATTTTCAGAGAAATGGCTTCTTTTCATTTTTTACGTTTAAATGTTTTTGGCTTCGCTTGTGGGTTCCTCATCTTTAGCACACTGCCTCAAGTTCGTCTCCTACCTTCCTTTTTCTGTTGCACTTTTATCTCGCAAATTTTTGGGCATGGACGGAGGTTGAAAGGGGGAAAAGTTTATATTTAGTTGATATTTTGAATTCTGCATTTGCCAGATATTCAAACCATGAAATGAACTTGTATTTTGTGGATACATTGAAATGCTTGGCTTCTTGTTTCATATGGCTGAGAGTTGATAATTTTTTATGGGTGTTGGTTTCTTGAGTTTTATTTGTTATGCCAAAAACTGACACAAAAAAGTGTTTTTTTTATAAATTTTATGCTTATATTAGCTAGGGTTATCTTTTTGAAACAGATATGGTTATACCACCCCCAGTGAGGCCTCCTAGGATTATAAATTTTCTCAAACCTTATGTTCTGAAGATGCATTTTACCAACAAGTATGTGAGTGCCCAGGTGATTCACACCCCAACTGCTACTGTAGCCTCTTCTGCAAGCTCACAGGAGAAAGCCTTGCGATCAAGCTTGGGAACTACTCGCGATGTGGCTGCAGCTGCAAAGATTGGGAAGATACTGGCCGAACGCCTTTTGCTCAAGGACATTCCTGCTGTTTCTGTTCACTTGAAGAGAGAACAGAAATACCATGGTAAGGTTAAAGCGGTTATTGATTCTCTTAGGGATGTTGGTGTTAAGTTGCTTTGAGTCATGATTGCGTGTTCAATTATACCTCAGAGACCGTCCTGTTTGGATCTTATTTTCCTTTTTATTCTTAAGTTGTCATCATAACAGGAAGTTATCATTGAACATATTTCACTATGACCTTAGTTAATTACGTTTTGAGAAATAAGACGAGTGTTGATGTGCATATGTGTTTGTTTTATTGTTTGCATATATTCTAAGTCAGTTGAACTGAAAAACATGTGAGAGGAAGGTCAGATGGACGTGCATTGAAGCATTTCTAGCTGAAATACTAACACATTGGAGTAGTTTGCTTTTATTCATTTTCTAGTTTCCCATGCCAATCCATGTCTCAATGGTCATTGGTAGCTGAAGTACAAACACGTTGAGTGTGTATGATTTATTTTATTCATTTCCCAGTTTCCAATGCCAATCCAAGCACAGTTAGTATCTTTTGCTTAAGACCATAGAATTACTTTTAAGGGATATATCAACTGTGATCCACTCACCAAAATAGCAGATAGACATTGACTAACCAGGGCAGTGCTCTCTTGTTTAGATCTTAACACCTAGATGTTCTGCAGCAAGATGTTGCAGTGCTCTTCTGCTACTTGGACCTACTTAAACCCAAAGGTAAGTATTAGAACACATTACAGGGAGATTTGGAATGTAAAATGGAAAAACAAAAACAGATAGCTACGTGTATAATGGAATCAATATCATGTTTCATAGTCAACTCCTCCCCTGCATTCTTTTTTCATTTGCCAGCAGACCATTCACTGGACTTGCCCAATGCACTTACACCACCATACAGGATGCTATTCATTCAAACAGTACATAAAATATCAACAATGGTAAATTAGGCACACACTTAAAACTAGCAAAACAACAATCCTGCAGTTACAAACCCTATATTCAAGACACCCTTTATTCAATACCATTAAAAATAAGAGCTGCGAGTCAGGTGCCAAGACCTTTGCATTGGTATAGGAAGTTTGGTCAAGTACCATGGCGAACAACCTGTTATCTGGGTCACCATGCTTGATTTATACTAGTGGAATCTTGAAGACAGTATTTTTTTGGTTTTCCACTAAAGATATCCCCCAGCTGATGATAGGAGATTAATTAATTTTTTTCTATAGTTAGAGATCACCAATTAAAATTTTGTTTCTCTTAATATAGTTTTCTTCATACACGTAGTTAGGAACTGAATCCCTGGCAAGATTATTCATATATGAAGATTGTTAGCTATCCTATACATATAGAGTAGCTGTATCACCATTAAATGTGTTTGAAAAAATTACATGTTAAACACAAACATACCCAGTTAATATTGCTATTGTTAACACCTACTGATGTATGTACTTACATACCAGTCGTAAGCTTCTTTAGGTTCCCTCTTGAATCAAAATTTGCAATGTTAGCAAGCGGTGCAGACTGTGAAACTATGTTATGGAGCACAAATACTCATATAACACGCTTACGGACATGAAGATACGTATAATCTTTAAAATGTAGGACACGAGGACACAAATTTATATATTATATAATTATGAATTATATAAATTGACAACAAAGATTTATGTACACAAGTATGTTTCAACAAAGATATTTTTCATGGTTGGTTCAAAAGGATTTGTTCCTTATTTTTATAATCATACTAAAAATTTATACAATAAGTTTGAGTTTTTATAAAATTAATGTATTTCTCTTTTTTAAAATTTTGTTTTAGAATCGTGCTAGAATTATAAAAAATAAAACAATTATTTTTTGAATTGAACACTTTATCGATACGTGTTCTACAAGTGTTGGTGTCCGATACGTGAGTCCGATACGGATACATTATTTAGGAAGAGTGTTTGAGTCTCATATTGTTGCACAACAGTGGTGATAAGTGATATTATTATAAGTAAATAGTTCAATTAATATTAATAAAATTATGGTTAAAATAAATAGGCATATAATTAGAAAAAATATTATCAAACTAAAACTGAAAAAACATGCCAATACTTAAGCAATGTTATAATGTATCAAATTTAACACATTTAAATCAATTGTAATACAAAAAAATGTTTTTATTTTCTTATGCTTTATTGAATGAATCGATTAAATAATCTTAAAACTTTAAAGGATCACACCAGTCAAGTGTCAATAATTTAAATTAAACAGCATTCAACGTTCCATCTAATTAAACCATGTGTCGTGGAGAAAGGCACACTGCAAGATTTTTCTTAAATATAATTAATTCTTCAAAAGAAAAATACATAGGAACAACATAATTTGTAATAACTAATGGTGAAATTACATATTTAAGAAATGTATAATAAGAGATGTCTTGATTATTAATACAAAATATATTATTTCCTTATACAATAAATAAGACATGTGTTTCAACCATTGGATCAAAACCATAAACTATTAGAATAAATTAAAATATTTTAAACTTACTTTTTTAAGATGATCTCTATTTGTTAAGAAGACTGTTAAAAGTTATATGATATTTTACGTAGTTACATAATATTAAATATTAATTATCCACTTAAAATTAATCTTCTCATTCATGATATATATATTTCATGCATGCATCCATCGATACATGATGTATTAAAATTGAAAAATCACATTTAAATTAAAATGAATAAACTATATTCCAAAATTTGGTATAGCGACACAAAATTTAAGATTTAATTTAAATTGGTAATTTTTTTGGAGGATTATGAATAAGAAAGAAATAAGATAACTATTACAGAAGAAATGACCTGGTTTAACGAGGAAAATATATCTCATGGAAAATACTTTGATTTAATAATAAAGAATCACTTATATCACATTTAAAATAATATTAATTTAATAATGATACTAATAATAATAATAATAATTATGATAAAATTATTAATAAATAAAAATAATTATAAAAAAAATATTACAATTAATAAATTTCTTATTAATAATAATTTAAGATAATTGTTAGAAAGGAAGGTTAGTTTGTGTGCGAAATTGTTTGATTTTTTTCTAGGTGAATATTCATCCGTTTGACCTGAAATTTGTCGCGTTTTGCCCAAATTCAGTCGAGATTCTTACGTGGAATTTCAGGAAAAAACTATTCTGGGAGAATTTTTCAGAAATTTTATTGAAAACCAAGGCTATTCTCTACCAAAACTTGTAAAATTTCGCCATACTTTCTGTAATTTTATTCTGGGTTCGTATTGTGTTGAAAAAATTCTCACCAGTACTTTCATAAGTTGTTTGCTCCCAGGTAAGGAGGCACATCCATCAACAAATCACAAAAAAAAGATACAGGGAAGAAAACCCAGGACGTTTTGTTTTCGGAAAACCAGTTTTGTTCAATCTCGATCTGGGACTTACTATGCGTTACTCCTTGGGTATTTTGGTATGAAATTTTTACCAGATATTCGTCATTGTGTCTATTGAGTTTTGGCTAAGATTAGAGCCCCAAATACGTCCCACAGGATTTGCAATAAATTTTTTAATCATCACTGTCAGGGCCGAAAGGAAGGTTCGTTTGTATGTCAAACTATTTGATTTTTTTCCTAAGTGAATACTCATCCGTTTGACCTGAAATTTCATGCGTTTTGTCCCAAATTCAGTCGAGTTCCTAACTTTCGTATGTTGTTTGCACCCAGGTTAGGAGGCACGTCCATAAACAAATCACAGAAAGAAGATACGGGGAAGAAAAGCCAGGACGTTTTGTTTTTGGAAAACCAGTTTTGTTCACTCTCGGTCTGGGACTTACTGCGCCTTACCCCTTGAGTATTTTGGTCTGAAATTTTTACCAGACATTCGTCATTGTGTCTACTGAGTTTTGGCTGAG
>Ga0123342_1000071_pt1 | contig 108903 bp, 66 predicted proteins | sample Turbeawhitnodule_FD_89960 | JGI IMG/M metagenome (GOLD analysis project Ga0123342, IMG submission 89960) | Root nodule microbial communities of legume samples collected from Mexico - Turtle bean Mexico white nodule | ecosystem: Host-associated > Plants > Roots > Nodule | place: Mexico: Nepantla... | reverse complement strand
TTTTGCCAGTTAACATCAAATGTTCATATTATTTCAACTAATTTATATGGATTTGATGAGCAGGGGATTCAAAAATTCAGAACTTTCCTGGATCCAAAATTTTGGAACTTTCTCGGATCCAAAAAATCGGAACTTTCCTGGAACTATAAATTCAGGATTTTACCGCAAGCATAAACTCGGGATTCTACCGGATTCTATGATCTGGAATGCAAGAAAACACTTACGGAAACAAAAATCCATAAAAAAACCGGATGTGCAGATTCGAAAGCAAAGAAATTAACTTACCTTGATTAAAAGCACTCTATATCAACAACAGAAAATGTCTGAGATTGTAAGGATAGCAATTTGTAGGTGCGGCTGCTGCTAGAAAATGAAACCCACGGCGATGCACTGAGAGAATCGTTGCTTGCGCCTTTTAGGGTTTTTTTAGGTGAAGGGTATTTTTGGAATTTTAAAAACTATTAAGGACGATTTAGTCTTTGCATAAGAGTATGGGGGTGCAGGAAGAAAAACGTGGGGGTGCAGGAAGCAATTGCCTAAGTGCAACTCACAAATGATTAATACATGTGTTTGTTAATGTATATTTTATTTTAATGCTAGTATTATCTTTTACATTGAGTTTTATTTTTATGTTCTAGCACTTCTTTGTTTTACATTTAATAAATTTTATTTTAATTATATCATTAGATACTATATAATAATAAAAATGTCATCTTATATGTTTTTATCCTAGTTTAAAGTAATTAATTTTTTTTATTACTAGTTAAGTTATTTTGATATTTTAAATTTTCTATGATTAAGAAAGAAAGCAGTCCATAGCCCAACATGTTTAGAACATGGCCTAGCGGGTTAGAGTAGCAAAGGTTTAAATTTCAGCTCTTTCTTCCATATATAATTGGAATCACTTATACTTCTTTTACTTTCGTCATACATTTCTTTAAGTAAAAAAAGTCTAAATTATCCTTATGATTACATATGTATTCATTACCCTGTTTTTCTTTCTTTTACCTACACTTTTATACTAAAGCAAGTCTTCCCCACCTATCACCATAAGTGTTTTCATTCTATGTTGTTTTGAGTATGTTTTATTCCTCATCTTGTATTATAATCGTTATATATCTCATCAAGATCTTAAGGTGAGTCAATTGTCTTTCTCTTTGTGTGTTTGCACGTTTATAATTTTATTGGAGATTTTCACTGTTAAATCTAAATAGGGGTGGATATGGATTGAATTGTTTAAAATTTAATCTAGATCCCAAACAAATGGATTGGATTTAAAATCCATATTCATTTTAACTAGAACAACTTAGCTCAATAACGACTCAACATCGGCCCGAATCGATTCGGTTTGACATGGGTCCGGGCCAACTCAGCTCAACATGGACTTGGGTGGACTTGACTCTCCATCGGCCTAGACCGACATGGACCCGAGTTGACTCGGCTCTACATCGGTCTGTGCCGACTCGACTCGACATTTACCCGAGGCAACTCGACATGGGCCTGGACCGACTCAACTTAATATAGTCTCGTGCCGACTCGGCTTGATATGGGCCCAGACTGACTCAGCTCGACATTGGTTAGAGAAGACTCGGGTCGACATCGGTCGGGGTGGACTCAGGTCAACATTGGCCTGAGCCGACTCGATGACTTGATAGGGACGCGGGCTGACTTGACTCGACATGGGCCCAAGTCGTCTCAACTCGACATCGGCCTGGGCCGAATTGGCTCGACATGGCCCGAGTCTACTGGGTGTGACATGGGCCCAGTGTCGACTCGACTTGGGCTTTGGCCCACTCAACTCAACTTGGGCCAGGGTTTACTTGACTCTACTTTGGCCTGGGCAAACTCTACTTGACTTTTGCTTGGGTTGACTTGGCTCAAGTTTGGTCCAAACTGACTCGACTCGACTTTGGCCCAGACCAAATCGTCTCGACTTTAGCCCGAGCCGACTCGACTCAACATGGATTTGGTAATTTAGATTTTTTGCCCACCCTTAAATCTAGGAAGCAATATGGATAAACCAATTTAAAGGTTTTTTTTTCTATATTACATGGTCTATAATGAGTTTTTGGATTGCATAATTTGAAATTAGTTATAGAAACATTTGCAATAATTTTGATTGAATAATCCAAAGTGCATTTTCTAAATGAATTCTCAAATTGTATAATTCAAATACATTTTGTATTGTCCAATCCATAATATATTTTACGTTATTTTTTAATGTGCTATATTTTATCTTAAATAGATATGCATAGGACACTGAGTGGTGCCTCTCAGCCTAGTGAGTGCAACAAACATACAACCTTCATTTGTAAGAGAGACATTTTGGACCATGTGATGTGGGTCATGTAGATAATAATGTGTATGTAAATGATGTGTTTACATAAGGGGTGCATAATGTGGAAGCATTTCTCAAGAGACTAGTAGATATGTCCATATTGAAAACCAATGATGATTACATTTCTAGGATTTTTGTGGGATGAATGTCTCATAGATGAAAGATGACTACATTTGGGGTCATAATTGAGCATATGAAGACTATAATGAATAATTATGGTCAGTTGCCCTTTTGTGACGCTAGTTATGAGACGATGGACAATAAGTTATTATATGATTTTTGGAAAGGTGGCTTAAAAGACCTACAACTTCCATGTAGTGGGAGGGACATCACATTGGATTATGGTTTCCATTTCTTCACATTCATAAAATTATGACGGTAACATCACAAGTTTTGGTGGAGCTGCACAAGTTTTGGTGGAGTTGCTTAGAGTGGAGTATGACAACGCCTTGATAGAAACCATGACTTATTTTCTTGCATGAAGTATATGAGGAATCTTGTGCGCACATCATTGATGGACATCCACTAGCTTTTTACATTTTCTTTTGACATTTTTATTAAAGTGAAACCAACATAGAAATTCATAAACTTTAGAAAAAACGGTGTTAACTTTATTTACTAAAGCAAAAATTCTATTAGAGAACATATTCGCTATCGTAAAAACGTTTTTAGTCTTTTAAGAGACAAAACAAAGTTGTTTTCTCATTCACTTCCCAAAAACACAAAAGTTGCAAAGAAAGTCAACTTGGTGTACGTCACATCAAGAATCTCATGTAAATGTGACTTACAGTTGTTAGTTTTGCATGTATGGTTCGTCAACAAAAACAATACTAATTGATTATACTAAATTAAGGTGTGTTCACAAAACATCTATCAACTCTTGAGGTTTTATCCAACCTATTTTCATTAATATGTGTCATGCTATAAAAACATCATTAATTATTACATTATAATTCTTGACATTTTTTATATTTGTACCTCATATAGTAAATTTACTTTATAATGGTAACATACTCTTGGTTGTTCTCCTTAAAAATTAATGAAATGTTTGAGTTTCACTAAACTCATTGTTAGATTACTCATTAGTTTTTAATTTGCCATCATACCTACTAATATATGCAACTTATAATTATGATATTTATAAAGTAACTTTACAATCCAATTCAAACACTAATTTACAAGTAATTTAAATAGAAAATTATATTTTTACCATTTTTAGTTGCAATAAGTTACAAATACTTTTAAAAACTTGTATTTGTTACCTATTTTACAATCTAACTACACAATATCCTTCAACTAATTCTTTTAATGTTGAAGAACACTTATAAACTTATCAACTTTGTATGTATACTACTTTACTTTAAAATTGATCATCCATTACACTTTTCTTAACCAAAATAATGAACTTCAATAAAAAGTATTGTATTTTAAAACATTTGGTTGATAAGTAAAAAAAACTTTCAAATTATATAATTTGTAAGTTAAAAACAAACTTTTAAATTGAATAATCTAAAAAAAAAAGCAGAAAACTATACTTTGGATGGTTAAATATAAAATTTGTAATTATATTTGTGGATTAAGTGTTTTAATAGTGTCTTACGGATCTCCCAAACCAAAGGTTGAAACATATAATTCAAAATTGTATAATGCAGAAATTTTAAGTGTGATACTTTTTTAGATTATACCATATATAGAACTTAATCATTTACAACTATGGATTCTATAGAATTTCAAAATATTACATTTAGGGTCAACGTTCCATAACAACATTAACTCTAAAATTACTATCATAAACGGATTAATAAAAAAATATAAATACCTCTATTATTACTAAAATAATTAAGAACAAAACGTAGAATTTAATTCAATACAACAAACTTCAATACTCGGAAGATTTCCTAAAAATAGTAATAAAGAATAGAGATTGTTCTAAAATAGAAAAGACAAACTACTTTAAAAAAAAATGGCTGTGTAAGAAACTAAAGCTTGGTGAAATCTTTCCAAAGTTATGAAACGAACAAATTATTCATAATAGTTTTTTTTTTATAACTTAGATCGATTCATCCCATTTTCTGTTATGAGAAATCAAAGGTGATTTTTTTTTAACAACTTGTAAGAAACAAAGTTTCCTAAAATAAAATAAAATTCAACACCCTTCAAGAAAAAGAACATTCCACAATCAATTCAATTTTAATCTATGAAATCCTTATTTACAATGATAGATGCCATTACATTGTATTTCAAAAGATCAAGAATACATTTTGAATATACTCAGAATCTTGATTCAGTATTAACATTATGTCATTGCAGTGTTATAAAATGCCCAAGTAAGATAAGATTTTTGAATTGTCCACTTCAGATTACATATTCACAATTGCTTTATTAGTTTTTTCTAGAAGGGCGTTGACTTCTTTCTATAATGGTATTTTTAAAAGGGTAGTTGATTTTTTTTTTCGAAATTAATTTCCTAAAACTTATAATGTTTTTGTAAGTTGCAATTATTTTATAAGAAAGATTTATAAATTTTTTTTATTTTTAATATATTATGAAAAGTCTTTATTTTTAGTTGATGTGAGATTGTTAATAATTCTTTTACGACCTATTAACTCGTATGCAAGACTATATATGTATGAATGATCAATAATGTATGATATAATAAGTTTAATAAATTTAGATTTTAAATAATCTTGATAACATCTAAATTTTATTTTATAAAATATCTCCATAAGCAGCCTTTTATTTACATAAATATGATCCAAATAATTTTATATATCAATGTTTTGTGGTACCACAAATATTAACGACTAGACTTGGTTAACGAGAATGGGTGAGTGAAGGATGCATTTGACTAATTTTATTGTAAAACAAGGGTAGGTTAGGTTCAAGTTGGGATTAAAAACTGTGCAATTGCAATTCATTTTAATACCTAATTTCATATATGTATTGTTTATATTTAATTTAAGCAATATATAAAAGCAAATAGACATAAAAGATTAAAATAAACATTGAAGAATTGAACCGGTTGGATAATCCTGTGGTGGTTTGACTGGACCGGATCATACAAAGCGAGAGTTGAGTAATGGTAAAGAAAAGGAAAACGGGGTAAAACCATAGCAGACAGCAATAATCAATTACGCACAGCTGCAACAACCAACACAGGCAGCACCAACCTCCTTCTTTCTCTTCTCTTCTATTTTCTTCTTTTTCTCTCTCGCGCAATTCGCCTTCTTCTCCTCCATCTCCACACTTTCATTTCCGTCGAATCCTCGAGCGGAACCGGCGATCGAACCGAACGCCACTCCGCCCGGAATCTTCTAGAAGGTACGCCAAACGATGACCTCTATTTCCTTCTTCTTCTTCGCTTTCCTTGTGTTTGAAGCAGCAATGCCGGTTTCGTTGCGATCCGTGCGTTTTCTTTCATTGACTTTTCAAGCTTCGATCGAATCGTGCGCGAATGCGCGAGATGTAGCGGAGAGATCTGCTGTCTCTCGATCTGTTTTCGCAATGCGAGGCGATCCGAGTTGATTTGATTGCTTGAGTTTGTGTTCGAGCAAGATCCGAGACTTGTTTTTTTGCGTTCTTGGCTAAGCGACGACTTTTTGTGTTGGATGAACGTGTGGTTGTTTTTGCTTAGTGTTGTTGCGTTCTCGTTAGATAGAATTTATTTCAAATAGTTAACTTAGCTAAACGGTGGAGCTTGTTTCAGTGTCAGTGTTATTGAGCTTCGAGTTGTGCATACTTTACTTCATTTAGTTGTTGGAAATTTGTTCTCAACTCTAGTCTAAGCGAATGAACTAGTTGTTTGAGTTGACCGAGGAAGCTAATGAATTTCCTCCTAGTGTGTACTGTAGACTTTTAATGTGAGGTTTTATAATGGTTTCTTGTGTGGTTGGTCAAACTTAAGATTGTTTTGCTTACTTTTAGTTGCCTCACAAGACCTTTTGTACTGAAATCGTTGATGAACTGTCATTGTCAATCATTTACCTGCTGTTAGTTAACCGGATAAATGAATAGTGTGCAGCTCATCAATCACCTTTATTACTTCGTTTAGGTTCAATTTTATGCATATGGAATATAAGATTAGAGTCATAGTGGATCCAGATTCGGTGCAGTCATTTTTGTCTGCAGTCATGCATTTTGTGCTTTTATAACTGTTGGATGAAGATCAGACTGCTGAGATTTAGATGTGTTTTAAGTTGATTCACCAAGATATTATCCAAGCCGTCTGATCTTAACTTGATGGTTCTAAATTGCTGAATGCGTTCAAAAGTGAGTGCAGGGAATGTGGATCTGAGTATAGACCATCAGAGATGCATTTTCTATTTTCGTTTAATTGGTTTCTTTCCATATGGTCTGCGGTTTTCTTGTTTGATGGATGACATAATGTCTGTTCTTCCAAAAGGTTCGTATAGAACTTGCTGTTCATTAAGCTGTTTTGTGGTTATCGTAATTTTACTAATTATTACTTACAGGTGGATTGGGCTTTCATAATTGGAATGAATATTTTTTAGATTACTCATAAATATTTTGATGGAAGAAATGGAAGAAACAAAGGATATAAAGATATCCAATGAATTAGATTCTGATGAAATAGTAGATAGTGGTGTAAAACAATTTATTGAAAGTCCTCATCAGGAAAATGTAATCTCTAGCAGCAGTGTTGGGGTTGAACTTATAGATGAAAGGGATAACTTGCAAGAACAAGTTATTGATTCTGTAACTACAGCAATGGATGAGGACCAGTTTGAGCAAGTATCTTTGAAAGACCAAGATAAGAATAATGAGTATGAGGATTCAAACTGCTCGCCTGGTTCTGATAATAAACAGCATCCATTTAGTGGAAATGCAGAGAATTCTCGATATTCTTTTGGATCAAACTCAATGGAGAATGATTCTTCCCCTGTTGCGGACGTGCATCATGATAATCTTTCTTATAGTCCTGGGTCAGAAGAACATTATGGTCATACATCCAAGCATTTTTCTGCATCAATTAATTTTAATTCTAGCGGATATTCTACTGTTAATTCTCCACCAAAGCCAAAACAAAAACATGCAAAGCCGAATGTGTCTCCAGAATTGCTCCATTTAGTTGATTCTGCTATTATGGGGAAACCTGAAGGTATGGACAAGCTGAAGAATATTGCAAGTGGTGTAGAAATTTTTGATGGTGGGGAAGAAATGGATAGTGTGCCTTTCTTAATTGTAGATTCACTTCTTGCAACAATGGGTGGTGTGGAAAGTTTTGAAGAGGATGAAGATAATAATCCTCCCAGTGTGATGCTGAATTCTCGGGCTGCCATTGTGGCAGGTGAACTTATTCCTTGGCTTCCTTATGCCGGTGATGCTGATGATCTGATGTCACCAAGGACACGGATGGTTAGGGGACTACTTGTGATATTAAGGGCTTGCACTAGAAATAGAGCAATGTGCTCAATGGCTGGCCTGTTAGAAGTGTTGTTGAGAACAGCAGAAAAAATTTTCACTGTGGATGTTGGCTTAAATGGTGAAATGAGGTGGGATGGAACTCCTTTGTGCCACTGCATACAATATTTAGCGGGTCATTCTCTCAATGTGAGCGATATTTATAGATGGTTTCAAGTAATTACAAAGACACTTACAACAATGTGGGCTCCACAATTAACACTGGCATTGGAGAAGGCAATAAGTGGAAAGGAGTCAATGGGACCAGCTTGCACCTTTGAGTTTGATGGTGAAAGTTCTGGTTTGCTTGGTCCAGGTGAAAGCCGTTGGCCATTTATCAATGGATATGCTTTTGCAACATGGATCTACATTGAATCATTTGCAGACACACTAAATACAGCTACAGTTGCAGCTGCAATTGCTGCTGCTGCAGCAGCTAGGTCAGGAAAATCATCAGCTATGTCAGCTGCTGCTGCAGCTAGTGCACTTGCTGGTGAAGGTACAGCACACATGCCACGACTGTTCAGTTTTTTATCCGGTGATAATCAAGGTATAGAGGCTTATTTCCATGCTCAATTTTTGGTCGTTGAAACTGCTAGTGGAAAGGGAAAGAAATCTTCTTTGCATTTTACGTATGCTTTCAAACCGCAATGCTGGTACTTTGTTGGTCTTGAACATATAGGCAAGCCTGGAATTCTTGGGAAAGCAGAAAGTGAAGTCAGATTGTATATAGATGGATCTTTGTATGAAAGTCGTCCTTTTGAGTTCCCACGAATTTCCAAACCTCTTGCCTTTTGCTGCATAGGAACTAACCCTCCTCCTACTATGGCTGGTTTACAACGCCGTCGTCGTCAATGTCCTCTGTTTGCTGAGATGGGTCCGGTTTACATCTTCAAGGAACCAATTGGGCCAGAAAGAATGGCATGCTTGGCTTCTAGAGGTGGGGATATAGTTCCTTCTTTTGGTAATGCTGCCGGGCTACCATGGCTAGCAACAAATGCCTATGTGCAGAGCAAGGCAGAGGAAAGCGTGCTTTTGGATGCTGAAATAGGAGGTTGCCTTCATCTGCTCTATCATCCTAGTTTGCTCAATGGGCGTTTCTGTCCTGATGCTTCACCTTCTGGTGCTTCAGGTTTGATAATTTCTATCGATTCTTTTATGATATAGTACATGAGTAATGAATTTTAAACACTGCATAAATGCATATTGATTTTTCATGCAGAAAGGCCCCTGGTACCTGGTAAATAATCATTGGAAGGTCAGTTTGTGGATTTATATGATGGAAATAAAAAATGATTTACTATATTTTGGGTTAGTGTTTGCAATCATCACAATGGTGGTTCTTCTCTAAATCTCTAGTAGTGAAATTTTTTCTTTTACCTTATTACTGGGAGGCTTCTACTCTAATTCCAAGTCTTTGATTCTTGATATCTGAAAGTTTATTTTCTTTTGTTTAAAAACTGAATATCTCAAAGACTATTTTATTTCTGGAATCATGAACAGAACAGTTACGAACTTGCATTAAGCTCATATCCTTGCATATATAGTTGCATTAAGGGTATGAAATTCATTGAGAAATAGACATACCATTAGTGGTCTATGTGATTAAGCTGTCTCTTGAGGTTATCTCTCTCTCATTGCAAGTCTGGCAACTACACAAATAGATTAGATAAGCTGGTTCTTAGAATTTGAACGTAAGGCCTCATTCTACCTTACTTAACTAGCTTGTAATGTAATGAATGTCCAAATTTTTTAAGATTTATTTAAATCATATATCTAGTCGATGTGAGACTAAATACCACCCTGAGACTACAATTTAAGACAGTTCCCAAAGAGGCTACAACTAAGTTGGGCTAAGGATAACTGCATTTAATGTGGCTTTCCAACACAATCCTCCTGCCCTGGGCTATTGGCCTGAAGGGTGGTAATGTGGGTGGCCTTACAAAGGATTTAATTTAGTCTTTGAGACCGTCTTAGAGTTTGGATTTGGGATCTAACCCAACCACATAAAACTGGTTTGTAAGGTAAGAACTTCCAAGCTTTATCCAAGACATACCTTCAGTCAATATGGCACTAAACACCACCTTCAAGGCTGCAACTAAGGCATCTTCTTCAGAGGTCGCAACTAAGGTGTGCCCAGGTGACCACAATTAGTGGTGTAAATGAGTTGAGCTATTTGTGGACTGTTCAAACTCAATTCATTGAATGGTTGATTAAATTTGTTTTTAATTAAACAAACAAACTCAATTTTGAAATTGAGCTCGATTATTTAAATGAGCCAACTCTCAGCTTTACGTGTTTGAGAATAACTGTTTGTGAATAGTTCGTTTGCTTCCACAAACTCACGCATGCATACATACATATATATATCATAGAAACATTTCTTGTCTGCAAACATTTTGTATATTCCTTCTCATGACATTGTTATAAATATTTTTTTATTTGCTACGTTTACAGACATGTAAGTAGTAGAAAATTTCAAATTATGTAGATACTACTAGTTGTATAAAAACACTTTTGTATAGTCTTTTGTTAGATCACTAATGCGTTGGTCTTGGGAAAAATGATTTTTAATAATAATTTCATTTCTGTATTTAAAGCTTTCATCCTAAGTTTTTTAAGATATATCTACTGTCATTGCAATATAAAATTTTCTGTATTGTTTTCTAGTCTTCTTATGGTTCCTTTATAATGATTCAGGAACTCTTCGACGTCCAGCTGAGGTTCTTGGGCAAGTCCATGTTGCTACACGAATGCGACCTGTGGATGCTTTGTGGGCATTGTCTTATGGTGGTCCCTTGTCTTTGCTTCCTTTGACTATAAGCAATTTACATGAAAATACTCTGGAACCTCAGCAAGGGAGTCCACCTTTGTCTTCAGCCACCACATCTCTGGCTGCCTCAATATTTAGAATTATATCCACTGCTCTTCAACATCCAAGGAACAATGAAGAATTGGCTCGTGGAAGAGGACCAGAGGTTCTATCAAAAATTTTAAATTATCTTCTCCAAACTCTATCTTCACTTGATGTTAGAAAGCATGATGGTGTAAGAGATGAGGAACTTGTTGCTGCTGTTGTATCCCTTTGTCAATCTCAGAAGATCAACCATGCACTTAAAGTGCAGCTCTTCACTACACTACTGTTAGATTTAAAAATTTGGAGTTTGTGTAGTTATGGTATACAAAAGAAGCTTCTATCATCTCTTGCAGATATGGTTTTCACTGAGTCAATGGTAATGCGAGATGCTAATGCCATTCAGATGCTTCTTGATGGCTGCAGAAGATGTTATTGGACTGTTCCTGAAATTGATTCTTTAAATACTGTTTCCCTTACTGGGGCTACACGTCCAGTAGGTGAAATCAATGCTTTGGTTGATGAACTCTTGGTGGTAGTTGAACTTCTCATAGTGGCAGCATCTCCTTCGTTGGCCTCAAATGATGTCCGATGTTTACTTGGATTCATGGTTGACTGTCCACAACCTAACCAGGTAAAGCAGTAACATTTAAGTGCTCTTCTTTTTGGTGTGGGCAATAAGAAGGGATTGTCAGACAGGACACTACAATGACACATAGGCATATGGGTGCAGTTAATGCTATTAAATGCATTTGCTAGAATAGAATTTCACAATATACTTTTCTGTGGTTCTTTCTTTCTTATATGGCTTCCAGTGGCACGATTGCTTGTTTGATGTTATCAACTGAGTTTTTTTTATCATTAAAAGTTTATCTTTTAGAATGCAGTTTTTTTTAAGTGGTAGGTACTTATTTCAGGGGTTTGGTAGTGTATTTCATGTTTTTCCAATATTATATAAAAAACACCTTTCTTTTTGTTTTATGATACAAATGGGCGTTATCATTTAGTTCCTTTCAGCCAGAGACTCTTTCCCATGCAGTACTCTGTTCCCTTGTGACTTGGCAACATTTTGGTGACAAGCCAATATTATGGCAATTGATGTTGACGTAACACTAACAGATACATACATATATATATATATATATATATATATATATATATATACACATAATATACAACAAAAATTGTTGAATGTAATAAATAGGAAAAACTAATAACATGTATCTAAAACAGTTGAAAGAAATAGATGAAATATATTTTTGAGATGTTTTACAAATGTGATTACAGTCCCAATTTATAGACTGTTTACAACCAAATTAAAGAAAGAAATAATAGGTAATAAAAGCAAGAAATAATAGGTGATTAAAGCTGTACAAATAAAATAAAATAAAATCACTAACAAATCTCTCCTAATAAATAGAGAATGAAATCTGCACTTAATTACAAAATAATTCTCCTGATTATGCAACACCTCCCCTCAAGTTGGTGAATATCTATCATTCCCAACTTGCAAGTAAGATCTTTGAATTGTTTTGTGGGAAGTCCCTTAGTAAACATATCAACCAATTGGAGTCTTGAAGGGATGTACTCGGTGGCTATAAGACCATTATCCACCTTCTCCTTAATGAAATGTCGGTCTATCTCTACGTGCTTTGTTCGGTCATGTTGAACTGGATTGTGTACAATACTAATGACAGGCTTATTATCACACACCAAACCCATAGGAGCTTCATATTTTATTTTGAGATCATCGAGTATGATCTTCATCCATAATAGTTCACAAACCCCTTGAGCCATGGCTCTAAATTCTGCTTCTCAACTTGATCTTGCAACTACATTTTGTTTCTTTCTCCTCCATGTCACCAGATTTTCACCCAAGAACATGCAATAGCCTGTGGTGGGTCTCCTATCAACAATTGATCCTGCATAGTCAGCATCAGTATATATTTTCATGAATAAGTTTCCCCCTTTTTTGAATAGCAATCCTTTCCTTGGAGAGGCTTTTAAGCACTGAATAATTCTATTTACTGCTTGCAAGTGTCTTTCTCTTGGACCAAAACTCCTAGATTTGTTTTGAAAAAAACAGTGCCTAAACTGCTTTTTCGGCCATGGCCACATGGAGAGGTGGCTGTCATAATCTGCAACGTGAAACTTACAATGCCATTGAAGTCTAATGACATTTTGTTCAACTTCGGCAATCCCATCATGGGGTGGTACTGCTATGGCAACCTGGCTTCTAGTTGACGGCACTGACTTGGTGATGGTGGTTCAGGATCTAGTCATGATATCAGTCTCTGCATGCATGATAATAAGGTCATGCTCCTCTATTTCAGTTCTAACCCCACACTTGTGAAAGCCATGTGTTGGGCTGCATTTTATATGGCACAGTAAGGCACAGCAGTTGTGAAACACCTAGCTAGCTGAAATCTGTAGCAGTTCTCTTTTTTAATCAAAGGAGAAAATGCTATGGCATCACTATACAAGTTGCTTGCCTAACTAGGTTAACTCTACAACTTCTGTATCTGTAGTAGTTTCCAGGTTACTAATAGGTTATATTTTGCAGTATGTTGTGTTAGATTGCAATATATTTAATGCATGTAATCTTCATGTTCTGGATCTCATGTTAAGTGTTTTTTAAGTTTGTAAAATCTTGAGTGTTACACATAATATAATGCTTTGGTTTGATTCTTTTATTTGAATTTTATAAAACTAATTTATTATTTCTTCAATTTCAGGTTGCTAGGGTGTTGCATCTTTTATACAGATTGGTTGTCCAGCCAAATGCATCTAGAGCTCACACATTTGCGGAAGAATTCCTGGCATGTGGTGGCGTAGAAACTCTTCTTGTTCTTCTCCAGAGGGAAGCTAAAGCTGGAGATAATGGTGTCCTGGATTCATGTTCAACGAATACTGAACTTCAAAAAACTAAGATTGATGGTGGTAATGAAATGACGAAAGGAAGTCAAGAGGATGAAGGATTGAAGGAGAAAAGTGAAAACATCTTACAGGACAATGACCATGCTTCCCTTTCTGTTGATAGTGGCAATAACTCAGATCCTATTACTCCTCTATTTGCCTCTGAAACTCCTTCTGTCAAGAATTTGGGAGGCATAAGTCTATCCATTAGTGCAGACAGTGCTAGAAAAAATGTTTACAATGTCGATAAAAGTGATGGGATTGTTGTTGGGATCATAGGTCTCTTAGGTGCATTAGTAGCTTCAGGACATCTGAGAATTGGTTCCTGGGCAGGTCCTGATACAACAAGCAATCTTTTGGGTGTTGGACTCCATGACAAAGGTGGTACTATGTTTGAAGACAAGGTCTCTCTTCTACTTTTTGCTTTACAAAAGGCTTTTCAAGCAGCACCCAACAGGCTAATGACTAACAATGTTTACACATCTTTGTTGGCTGCCTCGGTATGGCTACCTTCCTCCATTCCATATTCCTATACTACAAATATGGCAAATATCTTTTCATTTTAATATTTTTTTATAAAAGTTCCATCTTCCATGTCTTTACCATGCTTTATTCAGTATAAGTCCATTTTTTATTTATAAAAGCATGTTTGGCATTACAATGAAATTTTAACATCCCAATTAGGTTGGCATCTTAAAACTCTAATCACATGTCACCACATGAAAACTCCATAAAAAGGAAAAACAAAAAGATACAAAAAGCATGAGGGGACCAAATTAAAACTCATGCAAGAGAAAAACAACTTCCAAGTCACTAACAATACCTAAACTCAGGGAGCTTGAACGATTTTTGATTAAATCAAACTTTATTTGAAGGTAAAAAGATCATACCATAAAAACTCAAGTCTATTAGCAATATCAAGATTAGCAAAGACATCAACACATCTAAACTCCATAGTCTTGTAGGTAGTAAGAGCCTCTGCTAGCGAGCCTTTAACTTCCAAGGAACAACACTAGAGTTTTGGAAAGCATGGCAGACCAAAGAAGAGTGACATTCAAACCAAATGTGTGTATAATTTTTCTCTTTAGATATCTCAATAGCAAAAATGGCAACCATCAACTCAACATAATGGAGGTTTTAATGCCCAAATAGGCTTAAACTCTCCAACAAACAACCCCCGACTACCTCTGAAGATACCATCACATGCAGCATGTCCAGGACAGCCTCTAGCACCACCATTAACATTAAACTTGAATCAAATAACTCTAGGCATGACCCAATAAACTTGCTTAACTCTAGTAACCGTGGAAGATCTAGACTGTACATTAAAAAACTTCAAAATGCAAAGGATTTTTTACCTATGATCTAAATATTCCAACCAGTGTTATCGAAATCCGGTTATGGCAACGCCACGGTGGCGGATTTACAACTTGCCGCCACAAACATGTTCGTGGTGAAATAGGTTTCTCATGGCGGCTGCATTTTGCACCATGGGATGCTAGCGCTGAACGGAGATGGTGAAAAAGGATGAGATAAACCTTAATGTGTGCAGCGACACAAGGCGCAAGACCCATCCGGAAAAGAAGGAGGTTGTGAGGCGGTGCGAGACCCATCCGAAAACGAGGGAGGTTGTCAGCACGAGAAACCCTAATGTGCAGTGTTGGAGATCCCACAATTGTAATGGCATCTCTTTCCCTCCTCAATTCTTGAGGTTATTCTATATGTACATAATTGTTATGTTACCTTTCATTCATCTCTCAGCTAATCCCATGACTTAGTATTTACATTCACTAATTTTTCTTACCTTACACGAATGAACTTTGGGACAAATAGTTGGCATAAAATGTGAGTCTCACGGCCTTTATCATCTCTTTGTTGTAATCATGCTTTACCTCAATTTCTTTGTTGGTATACATGGGGCATTTTGGGGTTTATTTAAGTTTTAGAAATTTGTACCCAGTCTATCCAGATTGTCGATTCTTCATTGTGAGTCTTGTCGGTTAAAAACACATTTGTTATTCATTTCTTAATTGAGTCAACAAAATGGCCATGTTCCCATTTTCCTTAGTTCATTTAGATGTCTGTGGTCTTTCTCATGTTGTTACTCTGTCTGGTTTTAAATATTTTCACATTTACTGGTGATTTTTCGCAATGTGTGCAATTTATGTTTGATGAAAAGCAGGTTTGAAATATTTTATTTACTTGAGGAATTTTATCATGAAATTAAATCCACTTTGGTATCCCTATATGGTCTCTCCGCACTGATGAGGTAGTATATATCTCATATAGTACTTTATGATGGCATTGAAGGTCATTCTTCTTTAAACATCATGTGCTACACCCCTTAACACAATGAGGTGGTGGAGCACAAGAATAAATATCTAGTTGAGACCCCCACTCGTTCTTTTCTCCTACATGGCAATGTTCCCCTATGTTTTTGGAGCTATGTTATTTTATCAAATTGCTAACACATCAATTGCATTCCTTCCTCTGTCTTAAATAAGCATGTCTCCTCCCCTTAACAAAATGAGGTTATCAATGGTGTTTTATTTCTGCTGATCTCATTTTTTGAGTCTGCTCATTCTCCTTTGATATATCTTAGGGGTCAGTCTTGGATCCCTTGCTCTTGTTCCACTTTCATCCCTTTCTCAAGATGACCTTGTGGTGCATCAAGATGATCTAGAATAGTTGCTACCAACTATGCAACCTCTTCAAACATATCAATGTCGCAAATGCCTTATTAACATTTCCACACTAGTCCATGCATTGGCTTGTGACAACATAGTAGTGGCTGTGCCATACTTTCTAGGTGCCATCTTTTTACTGGATCTGTGCCGGCCTAATAGTGATTGACTAATTTCTATGTGAAAAGGTATTCGCTTTACTCGAAACTCATTTCCTCACTATATCAACCTCAATTATCATCATCTTTCTTCTTTGATTTTTACTTGTCTTCTTTGTCTTTGGTGTTTAGCCATAACATTCGAGGTGAAGCATTATCATTGAGTTATTGTATATTCTATGTATATGTGAAGTACCAAAGAGGTTGACTCATCATATATCATAGTTTTGTATTAATGGAATCTATTGTTACTTTCATAATGTTGTTTTAGTGATTCATGCATTTGTTCGAATTCAAATTCTATCGACTACTCTGTTTCACATTTTTGTCTACAAATTTTGATTCCCATATTTTGTGATATTGCCCATTCCAGTTTCTTGAATTAATTTCTCAATACTTGATCTTTTGTTAGGGGGAATTTTTAACTACGCACTAACTAAATGTTTTCTTTTTCTAAGAAAGGAAACTTACTAGTTGAAGGGAGAAGGATATTTGCTAATATTAGTGTACAATTTCCTCTTATTAACCATGACCCAATGCAAATGAAAGAAAAAACATAGAAGCCTTGAAATCTCTTTGAATGCTTATTCGAGAAGTATGTTTAAAAATGTCATTAGGTGATCAGGTTACTAAATTGGTAATACTATCCTCATTAGCTGATGTTTTCATTTTTCTTTGTTTTCTCTCCCTGTCAGATAAATGCCTCTTCTTCAGAGGATGGGCTAAATTTCTATGATTATGGTCATCGCTTTGAGCATTCACAACTTCTGTTGGTGCTTTTGCGTTCTCTTCCATTTGCACCTAGGCCTTTACAGAGCAGAGCACTACAGGTATTAGCTTAACAGTCATGCATCTGTTGTTTATATAGTGTGTTTTATATGATTTATGAGGTGTTTGCTGTTTCATGTGTATTGTATGTGATGAAATTCTCAATACAGCTCACTTGTACATAATGTACTGCTTAGTTCATGCATTTCAGTTTCTGGCATTTTATAGATATTTTTTGGGGCTTAAGCTCGCTGCTACTTTATGATTCAAAAGATAATGCTGGAATGCAAACATTTATTGACCTAGGCTTGGTACAAAACTACAATAAAAGATGAGAGTGGTTGTTAAAGCCTAATTTTTTTTTTCAACCATGATTAGTAGCAGTTTTCCCCCCTTAGTTTATAGTACTTCTGTTATTTGCTACATTTAGATTTAGTTTTGAGGGATTTGACTGTTTGATTTGTTATCATCTGGAAAGATAGCTGTAGCTTTATTTTGCAATTGGTCTCAGTTAAGAGAAAACTTTCTCTGTAACATATTTTCTCTAGCTTTGTCATTATTGCTCTCATTTTCTTGGAATATCTGCCTGTATCAATCTTCAACTCTTGGGAGGTTGGGATTTTGTTTGGACAGTTATTATAGTTTGTTAGTAGAAGGGCTAGAGGGTGTTGGAGATCTCACAATAGAGATATGACCTAATTATAGAATATAGTTGGGTGTAAACCTCACCTTAGAGGTCGGTTTTGTGAGGTTAGATTACACTTAAAGTCCACTTTTTAAGATCAGTGATTTGGGAGGTTGTAAGGGATCAAATTGTCAGTAGTGAATGAGCCTTCACATAGTGGAAGATTTTGACGGTGGAACAACTTTATTCCAAATATTTTTCCCCATAAAACATCCATCTTTGATTAATGAACAAGCATCCCTAGTACTGCATTGTATTTGATGTGCAATATTGGCGGGAATTTCAGCTGGAATCTGCCAAGTATTATTACTTATGAAATCTGAAACCTTAGCTTTTAGAAATGATTGAACAAGTCTGTCAGAATTCCTTAAATCAGCTACTGGTTTCATTTAACCATTTATCAGTCCAAAAATTAACTGATTTTTCATTTCCAATTTGCCACGTTGTATTTTCCTTTACCAAATAAAAGTTGTTTTTCTAATCTACCTGAATAGAAGAGTATACAAAAGAAACTATCGAAACAGATGGCCTGAACAGACAAGCTGCAAGAACATTTTCCGTTTTAGATTTCCATTTCGTTTACTCCAAACCATTTTTAACATAGATGCTTCATTAATATCTTCTATAGAACTTAATCTCACTCCTTCTTCCTTGCAATGCTTACAAACAATATCCATGCTACAGAAGTTGCTATAACCAATGTAATTTCACTTGTCCAAATAAAAATTCTAAACCAGCTCTCAATTGTTTTCCACAATGTTTTAAGTCATCTATGTATTTGAAAACTGAAGAAAATCATGTATTGTATCATAGACTTGATCAGCATAACCCTGCCCCTTTAAGGGAGTAAAAAACCTTTCTATTCGGCTAGTTTTTCCTTAATTATGTAAGCAATTGGCATCAGATTATATAAAAGGTACACCAAGGTATACAAAAGGCAGTAGTTCTTGTGAGAAACATGGTATAGATGAAACTTCTCAAACATAGAACTTAGATTTGCTATTATTCATTGTCTGATCCAAGATTTTTCCATATCTATGTAAATCAACCATAATGGTTATCAGGTTTTTCGTGGTACACCTGCAAAAAATATAACGTCATAAGCATATTTTTTTTTTTCCTGTGTGGGAAAATCAATCTGCTTTGGTCCAGCAGCCATTAATAATTTTCTATCTAAATAAAGCAAAATGATGCTTCTACTTGTAACTTCCTCTGCCAGACAAAACAGCAAAGGTGATAAAGGATCTTCTTGCCTCACACCCCATTACAATTAAAGAATCCACTTGGCTTTCTATTCACTAAGACAAAAAACTTAGCATAATTCAGAAGCATATATATCGACGTGCAGAACTTTTCTGCAAAACCAAAAGCTTTTAGTACAGAAATATGAAAATTCCAATCAAGTGTGTCAAAAGCCTTTTTTATATAAAATTTTGTGGCAATATTTCCTGCAGAAGGTTTTCCAGTAAATTATATGCTTCAGACACTGTTCCTGTACAATCCAGGATACTTCTTCCCTGCATGAATCCTCTTTGTTGAGAAGAAATCAGTCTATCAGTTATCATGACAAACCATCTGTTATAATCTCTAAAATGGTTTTGTATTTAAAGTTTGCTAGTGCAATAGGTCTTTAATTACCAATCTCATCAGCACTAGGTTCCTTAGGAATCAATGATTTGACTCACAATTAGGCAACTTCCACCTTTTTCAAAGAACTACTAGACAACATTTTATATATGAGGTTGAGTTGAAAGAATGAAATATATTTCTGAGATGTATTTACAAATGTGATTACAGTCTCAATTTATAGACTATTTGCAACCTAATTAAGGAAAGAAATAATAGGTAATTAAAGCTGTACAAATCACTAAAAGATATCAAATCTGTCCTAATAAATAGAGAATGAAATATGTACTTAATTATGGAATAATTATCTCCTAATTATGCAATAGGTTGGATTATATCTCAATATGATTAAAGATACCATAAACCCATTAGGCCAGTAAACTTCTTGGGCAAAGATATAACATAGCTTCCTTGACCTTAGACAAAGAAGGCATTTGAATTAGTATCATGTTATCAGTTGAATTCACTGTTCATAAGAAATGGACTTTAAGATTAACTCAACCTTACAAAACCGGCTTGTAAGGTGAGGTTTACACTTTTTTATATACTATGAAAAGTTCTTATTTCTAACTTGTGTGTGAGACTATATATATGGGTGGTCTAATAGCGGACTGATAGCGGGTGACACAATAGGCCCAAAAAAGTCTCGCTAGGACAGACTCTAAATGACTGTGATACCATATTAAGGAGTGTACTTTAAGCCTAACTCAACCTTATAAAATCGGCTCATAAGGTGAAGTTTGCACCTACTTATATGCTATGAAAAGTCTTTATCTTTAATTGATATAGGATCTCCAACACAACCCCCTATAGCTGGGACCCTCTAACTCGTGTGTGAGACTATATATTTATAGGTGATCTGATAGTGAGTGACACGATAGGCCCAAGAAACTCTTGCTAAGATAGATTCTAAATGACTCTTATATCATCTTAAGAAATGGACTTTAAGCCTAACTTAACCTTACAAAACCAACTTCTAAGGTGAGGTTTGCACCCATTTATATACTATGAAAATTTGTTATCTCTAGTCCATGTGAGATCTCCAACAACTATCTTATGAATCACCTCATTAATAATAAGACTGGAAGGAATCGAAACTGTCATTAGACACAAAATATTCTTAAATGCTCCACCATATGCTCTTCCATTTCTAATTTGTCTAGAGATTAGTCTTGAATCATGCTTGAGAAAAGAAATTCTATTAACAGAAGTAAAACATCATTCTCTTGTTCAATTAGTGCTTTCCTCATATTCTTTTTCTTATCAATTTCCACTTTTAAACCTTTTACCTTTTGGGGAGTCAATTCCTCCCCTTTCATGTACATTACCAAACACTGTTTTATTCCACATTCCTATTCGGATTTTGACTTTCTTAAGTTTTTGATTTAGTGTATATATAGGACAAGCATTCCAAGTAGTATTCCATGCCTAATTATAATTCTTCTTTAATGGCTTAAGAACTTTTTCCCCGAGTTAAGGTTCTTGTATATTCCACATGTATAATGAAAATTATCTATGGAGCTTTTCAAAGGAAGTACGACTTCCACTTATGGACATATTCCGACTTGACACCATTTTAATACCAACTAGTTTTAAGATGTTTGTTTGTGTATGATTTCAGGATCTTCTATTTTTGGCTTGCAGTCATCCTGAAAATAGAAGCAGTCTGATAAGCATGGAAGAATGGCCCCAGTGGATTCTGGAAATCTTGATCTCGAACTACGAGGTAATAATATTGATAAAAACCAACGTTTTTATCCTCACTTTCTCTTTCTCTTTCTCTCCTTGTTTATTATTTGTCTTCATTTCTCTCTAATATTTTTTGATACAAGCACAATAAATTCATGCCATCTTCTTGTGTAAAACACATATTTGTATGGTTGTTGGGAAGATTCTTTAACTGTTCAAATTGTGCACATCTGTTTGACAGGTGGGTCCTGGTAAATTATCCGATTCAACGACCATTGGAGATGGAGACATAGAAGACCTTATCCATAATTTCCTGAGTATCATGCTAGAGCACTCAATGCGCCAAAAGGATGGATGGAAGGTTCATATTTGTTAGAATTGTTCACTTCTTTCATGTCTCTGCCTAATTGATGTTACTGCCAACTGTTGCCCAATTTTCTCTTTCAGTATGTTTCTGTTGACAGCATCCTTGTGGGACGGCATGTTTAAGTGTTTTGTGTATCTTCATTAGTTTTTTATTTCATTGGCTGGCCATATAAATTTTGAACATCAAATATTAGACATTTCTTGAGGTTGCAATGGATGTGTAAATCCTTTTTGATTCCAAGAGGCTTATTTGGGTTTTTAGATATACAAACTACTGCTTACTTCCTTTTCTTTTTACCTTCATGGTAAAGGAAGAAATTTTGTCAAGTCAAGAGAAAATACAAGCGGGGGATAATTTCTTCCAAACAGAAAGCCAAATGAATACTGGAGGTTAGAGGTTGAAAATGTTTCAGAGCTCCTATTTGATAGCACATTTCTTGTCCTGGTGATATAGTGCGAATCTTTTGGATGTTCTCTAAATCAGCTCTATTTGAGCAATGGATTATCTATGAAGTATTGAAATTTCATTGCAAGACTGCTAATATTTTATTTAGTTATCACATAATTGTAGTCATCCCTTGGAAGTAAACTTTGTCCTTGACCTGGAATTTCAATATAGTGGGACTTACTAGTGTGTTTGGAAAAGTATTGGGTTCAACTAAATGCCAAGCCATCTCCTCCCTTCCTTCTATGTTTCGTACATTGGAAAGTGGGATCTTCCATTACAAGGCTCCAAATGGATCACCAGGCACAGCCTTAGTCATCACATAATATCAGTCATCTGGAATTTTTCTTTTACTATATGTATTTGTTTGCTTGCATGATTTCGTTTTTTCAGAGTAATTCATACTGCTCAGTGCTGTTCGTTTTGTCCAGGATATTGAAGCAACAATTCATTGTGCAGAATGGCTTTCTATCATTGGTGGATCTAGCACAGGAGAACAACGAGGAAGGTAAGTTTATGCATCCATTATGAGCTCAAGTGTTTACTTCTCAAGTTCTTCTGTAATGTCATTTGACTGTTACTGAAATAGAGTTTTATTCCATTTCATTTTATTTTGATGCTGTTTGGCATTGTTTTCCAGCTAAATTTGTTAATATGAAAACATATATTCAATATAAAACCATTCATTAGGCTATATGTATTTAAGGGAGTTGGTAATTGACGTGGCATAAGAGCCTTTTAACCAAATTTTTAGGACTTCAATCCTCTTCCCATTCTAATTAAACAAATTTAAGCACAATGCAGTGTGAACCTGCTTTGTCTGTGCACAAGCCCAAATGGCTCTTGGATGAGTGGGTGTTAGATATTCTTAAATTTTTGGGTTTAGATTTAACTCAACCCTTTTAAAGGTAGTTCATAGGGTGAGAGTTGCCTCCCATTTATATATAGTATTCAGTCACTCTAGCATCCCAATCAACGTGGTTTTGGATTTTCCCCAGTGGTTACATACAGCCAATCACAAGTTTTTACCTTACAGTTTATGGTTTTAGTAGAGTTGGTCCTTGACAGCACACTTATGACATCAGCACAAATTTAGAAGATACTTCTTTTGTATAACTTCTTTGTGAAGTATTATGTTTGGAAACTATCATGTCACCATGCTTCAATTATAAATGGTACTGGCTCATATTTTCTTGAAGGGCATGATTTGGAATAGGATACCCAAAAACTCCACACATCTTAAGAAAATCATACATTAATTACTATGACAAAATAATCGTGTTTAAATAAGCACTTATTAAATAAGTTAGAGTTAGTTGTAAATTATGAGCATTTAGGTGAGCGAGAAACTAACAAATAACTAATGCTTTCTAAAGCATCATTTTGAAACAAACCGAAATTCACTGGCAGATAAGTTTCGAACATAGGAAGTATTATGCTGTGAAGTGAAGGTAGTAGCTAAAGAAAAATATACTGAACCTTAAAAAAAAGTTTATGTTCCACTGGTGTTTGTTACCAGGTAAATTCTAAATTTGAATAAAAGTTGCTAACGATTGATGATGAAATATGATGAAGCAATAGGGATATAGATTTGACATCAGTTGACTAGGAATTGAAAGAGAGACAATCATGTCAGAAACATGGTCAAAGAAACTGATGTTTAAAGTGATGATTTTGGTTTGTAGAAAACGTTATGAAGGCTTTTGAGGAGTTTTACAATCTCCTGCTATACTACCATATTACTCCCTAGTTTTGATTGACTGTTTAAAGTGGCAGTTGACAACAGTTACTTGTTTCATGTCATTTATATAATCATTCATGTCTGGGTTAATTTCTGTCTTGAAGACGTGAAGAAGCATTACCTATTTTTAAGAGGAAACTTCTGGGAGGCTTGCTGGATTTTGCTGCTAGGGAATTGCAGGTTCAGGTACATTTTTTTTCTATTCTTTTTTATTTTCCTATGAAGAGTTTTGTACATTAAATGCCTTGCTTGATAATGTCATTCATTCTTGTATTCTTTTTCCTCCAGTTATTTAACGTTTTAAATGTGTAATGCACACTTAATAAACAAATCCCTCTCATGTATAAACACAAATTGATATTAAATCCCCATGTATTAGAATATCTTAGAATAAAAAAATAAGAGATATTCTTTTCTTTTTGTATCTTTCGGTTACATCTTCTCTCTTTCTGGTCTGGTCTGTTATTTCCAGCTGTCCCTTTTGGTGAATCAATTTTTGGGTTTTTTGGTCTTTTTGCTTTCAAGGGTAGCTTCTATAAAGCCTCCCTTTGTATTCAGATTTATACAGAATAAAAGTAATAAAAAATATCACATCTGTTTCTCTAAGATATATAAACTGGATTAGAAACTTAAGAAAGATGAAGTTTACAGAGATATGAAAGACAAACATTGTATATTTCCTGCTATATATGCTGTTACAGATACAAGAACTCTGGTCCTTCGAGGACCAGTCTCCTCCCAACATACATTTTTCTTGCCCTTTCTCTAGACCCAAAATGTATTTATACAAACCTCTCTTATTCTTAACTAACTTTTGCTGAGATGGTAACTAACTCCTAACTGCTCAAAACTTCTTGTTTTTGCTGAGGTGTGGATGGCAAAACATCAATAATTACTACATACATCTTTTACTTAATGCAGACTCAAATTATTGCTGCGGCCGCAGCTGGTGTTGCAGCTGGGGGTTTGTCACCAAGAGAAGCTAAGACTGAAGCTGATAATGCTGCTCAGTTGTCTGTGGCTTTAGTGGAGAATGCCATTGTGATACTTATGCTTGTTGAAGATCATTTACGAGTACAAAGCAAACATTCCTCTTCTACACGTGCTGCAGATGCTTCACCTTCTCCAATTTCTGCTGAGTATCAAATCAATAGTCGCCCAATGTCATTGTCGACTATTGAAGAATCATTAGAAACTAGTGACTCTGGGGCAGTCCCTCTAGATGTATGCATACAGTAATTTAACTGCACATCTATGCATGTTAGAAATAAATATTGATGTCTAGTTTTTATTTTGTAGATCTACAATACTGTTTCTGTTATTCTTACAAATTCCATTCCTTGGTGATGTGACTGTCATTTTCTCTAAATATTTTTATAATATAAATCAGAGTATTATTCTTTTAATTCCTTTTCTGTTTTCTTATCTCTAACTGCATTGCGCATTCTTCTGATTTAAGAAAATATGGATTGAATATTTTTTTTATTCGCATTACAATTCCTTTTATTAGCATTCATGTTACTTTGAATTGTGTAGTTCTCGTTCTCATTTATTTTTGTATTGGTGAAACTAATGCTTTCAAGATAATTTTAGGTGCTTTCATCAATGGCCGACAGAAGTGGCCAGATCCCATCGTCAGTGATGGAAAGGCTTGCTGCAGCTGCAGCAGCTGAGCCCTATGAATCTGTTTCTTGTGCTTTTGTGTCATATGGGTCCTGTGCTAAGGATTTAGCGGATGGCTGGAAATACAGGAGCCGTTTGTGGTATGGTGTCAACCTTTCTCCAAATCCAGCCCTGTTTGAGGGTGGTGGGAGTGGATGGGATTTTTGGAAGTCTGCTCTAGAGAAAGATGCAAATGGAAAGTGGATTGAGCTTCCCTTGGTGAAAAAGTCTGTGGCAATGCTCCAAGCCTTATTGCTGGACGAGTCTGGGCTTGGTGGTGGTCTTGGTATAGGTGGAGGGTCGGGTACAGGAATGGGAGGGATGTCTGCATTGTACCAGCTACTGGACAGTGACCAGCCATTTTTGTGCATGCTTCGAATGGTTCTTCTATCGATGAGAGAAGATGATGATGGTGAAGATCATATGCTGATGAGAAATACAAGTTTTGAGGATTCAGGATCTGAAGGAAGAAAACCACGGTCAGCACTTTTGTGGAGGTAAAATAACCTATTCAATCTTGACATATATATATACATATACATAGTTCATTTTTTTATCCATAAATGATCAATGGCCATTGAACTGTTAGAACACTTATATACTCTCTCTACTTTAATAATAAAATATGTAGGTGTCATTTAGAATATACCACTTGTACTCTAAATTTATTTTCTAGGTGACATTTTTATTGCTCAATTATTTTTTGTCTATCTTTATCTATTATAGAACATACTGAACAAAACAGAATAAAAAGGGGGAGAGAGAGACCAAGAGATATGGGTTCTGACTTTGAAATATTGTTCGCACACATCTATTTATCACAATATAGCATTCCTATTTATAGTATAATAACAAACAGTTAGTTAACAACCCACTAACTACCTGAATAACATACAACACTAACTGAATTATCTGCAACGCTCCCCCTAGTTCAAATTAGGCTTCATTAAAATATAAACCATATGTTTATTTCTACTGCAAAATTTTCAACCCTAGCCAGCGTTATCAAATGGTGGTTATGGAAGTTTTGTCGGTCACCGCTATCTGCTATTTTAAAGGATATGGCGTCTTCTACCATTTCCGCCGTAACACCATGGTGTATTGTGGCGCCTGTGGTGGAATATTGGTTTTCAAATTTAATTTTTGTTTTTCAAAAACATGATTTTGGGTTTGGCTCAATTTTAAATCCAAAGGTTGAGGACGGGAGAGAATGAACCCTCTTTTATGAACAAGAACCTTCTTCACGGAGCGAAAGTCCTAAGCTGTGAAAGCATTAATAATGAGCCTTCTCTGTTGTCAAGTCTTCTTGGAGTTGTCTATGTCAGTAATTTACTTCAGCGGTCTGAACCACTGTGGTGACATCAGCTCCGATGACCTAAACCTTGAAACCATGTTATTTTTTCTGTTTTTCCTTCTTCTTCCTTCTATTTGTTATTTACCCCTCTCTTTCTTCCTCATCTGTTTTTCTCTCCTTTTCTCCTCTTTTCACATGTTCTTCATAGAGTTTTTACTCTGTTTTTATAGTTGTCTGTTTTTCTCCTAAATTTCAGAACCAGTTATTTGTTTGTTGTTTTTTGGTTTGCTAATAAAACATTTTCCCCTTATAGGATAATATCAAGCACCCACAACCAAAGCAATGGTTCCTCAAACTATAAATGAAGTATTAGAATTTTTATGTATTAAGAATAAAGAAAATAAATATGGGATTAATTTCCCTTGCACACATAGGGTTGTTTGTTTATATATGTAAATAATACCAGAATAACAGAAACTATGGGCTAAGTCTGTTACATTCAACAATCCCCCTCAAGCTGGTGCATATAAATCGTATATACCAAGCTTGTTAGAAATATAATAAATTCTAGATCCCCCTAAAGATTTAGTGGAAATATCTGATCATTCAAATTAACAAACTCAGTCTTGATGTCTCTAGATACAATCTTTTCTCGAATGAAATGACAATCAATCTCAATATGTTTGGTCCTCTCATGAAAGATGAGATTTGAGCTAATATGAAGAGCAACATGATTATCACATATGAGTGTCATTTGAGTGACCTCTCCAAATTGCAATTCTTTAAGTAACTGTTTAAGCCAAATAAGCTCACTAGTAGCTGAGGCCATGGCTCTACATTTTTCTCTTCCAAGAAATCAAATTATCACCAATAGAAACATATTAGAAAGTGGACTTTAAGCCTAACTCAACCCCATAAAACCGGTTCATGGGGTGTTATATACAATGAAAGGCTCTAATCTCTAGTCGATGTGGGATCTCCAACACACCCCCTCACGCCGAGACTGCCAACTCGAGCGTGGGACTATATATTATGGGTGGTCCGATAGCGGCCCGATAGCGGGTGGCACGATAGGCCCAACAAATATTTGCTAGCATAGGCTTGAAAATGGCTCTGATACCACATCTCCAACAAAACACAATATATGGAAGTGGATATTCTATCAAACGGAGATCCTGTCGAATTAGCATATGAATGACATACAACTCTAGTATAATTATTGTGACCATATAACAAGCCTTTTTCCAGGAGAATCTTTAATATACTTCAATAGACGAATGACTGCATTTCACATTTCAATGATCAACATATGGAGAATTAAGGACTTGACTCACCATACTAACCGTAACCGGACAAGTAACATTAAAATTGTTCAATTTTCCAACTATTCTTCTATACTTCTCGGTATCTAAGAGAGGCTTCCTCTGACTTGGTAGGAGTTTGACATTAGGATCCATAAGTGTGTTAACAAAGTTTGAATTTATTAATTTAGTTTCCTCCAAAATATCCAATCCATACTTCCTTTGACAGATAACAATACCATTGTTGGATTGTGCTACCTTAATTCCCGATAAATATCTGAGTTTGCAAAGATCTTTGGTCTGAAAATGGTGACAAATATGTTGTTTTATTTGAGAGATTCCTTGGTGTTGTAAGAAAAATGTCATCAACATATACTACTAGATAGATACACCCAACACTTGAGTGACGGTAAAAACTAAATGATGATGGCGGAGAAGTGGTGACAGTGGCTTCACCGCAAAAAAATTTAACCCTAACCCTATGCTCTGATACCATATTAAGAATGAAAAAAATAAATATAAGATTAATTTCCCTTGTGTAAAATACACATATAGGTTGTTTATTTATAGATTGAAATAATAACAAAAGAACATAACAGAATATAAAAAAACTATGGACTAAGCCCGTTACATTCAACATTATGAATTAAGTTTAAGACGTTATCTGATGACAATTTTGTAGATGTTATGAAATTGGTTTGTCATTATGCTATTTTTAATATATTAATTGTTTTTTTAGTGTGTATATATAAATATATATATATATATATATATAGTAGCATGAAAATTTGTCCACCATAAAATTTCCACCACAGGCTGCCATGCCATCTTTGATATTCATATGGTAGTATCTAAAATTTTATTTCACACATAATATGTATCACAATATATCACTATTATTTATAGTACATAACAAGTACCTTACTAAATATCTAACATACTATTCTGTCCCAAGTATCACACAAACACGTTCCTTACAGTAACAAAGTCCAGCTGCAAACTGCTTTCCCCGCTCCCTTATTTAATACCTTTTTTTTATTTACATCTATTTGAAACATTGTCCTATATTTTTAAAATGGTCTTACTAATTGAATTTCCCATTTTGTCTATATTTCTTATTTCTTAGCAGATGAATATCATCATCACCGACTGATAATATTGAAGGGTTTTTCTTGTTGTTTATTTATTTATTTGTAATTTGAACAGTGTTCTCTCACCTGTTCTCAACATGCCAATTTCTGATTCTAAGAGGCAAAGAGTTTTGGTAGCATGTTGCGTGCTGTATTCTGAGGTTTGTATTATCATCCTAATCTTTCCTGTGCACATGTGTCATTTGTCTTTCTTTTGTGCACAACTATTGTAGTTACCATAGTACAACATCTGTCCAGGTATACCATGCTGTTAGCAGAGATCAAAAGCCTCTTCGTAAACAGTACCTTGAAGCTATTTTACCACCATTCGTTGGTGTATTAAGGAGGTGGCGCCCTGTTTTAGCTGCCATTCATGAGCTTGCTACTGCTGATGGCTTGAATCCTCTTATTGCAGATGATCGTGCATTGGCGGCTGATTCCTTGCCAATTGAGGTACTTTGCTTCACATGTGTTTTTAAATATATAGTTGGGATTGAAATCAGCATAGTGATGCTTTTGCATACTTATTTTCATTTAAAAGAAGTGTTAGTTATAACAGTCTTAACTGTTTTATATGTATTACTGCACTGGGTACTATTAATACCCAGTCTTCCCTGTATGTTCTGTATTCAATCATATAATAAAGTTCTCTCTTTCTTTCATTCTTCTCTCTAAACCCCTTGTTCTTTCTCTACTCTTTTATGGTATCCAGAGCCAAAAATGGCCTCATCATCCACCACTGAAACCAATCCTGAAAATTTTTCTTCCAAGCCCGAAGCTCTTCTCCCTCATAGCTTTCATACCCCAATACCTCTGAAACTGGATCCAGACAATTTCCTTGTCTGGCGACAACAAGTTAATGCCACCCTTCGAAGCCTAGATCTTCTTTATTTTCTGGATGGTTCTTGCATTCCTTCGCGCTTCATCTCTGTCGAGGAAGACTCTTCCCCCACTGTTAACTCCAAATATATCCAGTATGATCGTCAGGATCAGGCAATCTTGGCCTGGTTATTGGCATCTATGACTGCAGGTATCCTAACTCAGATGGTAGGCATGGACACTTCAAATCAAGTGTGGCAAAAACTCCAGACCCATTATGCATCTCAAACTCGTGCTCAAATAAAGAAGCACAAACAGCAGCTGCGTACACCCAAGAAGGACCGCTCCATCTCTACCTACCTTCTTGATATCAAGAAAACCGTAGACCACTTGGCTGTTGTGGGTTGTCCCATTTCTACAGAAGATCACATTGAAGCTGTTCTTGATGGGCTGTCCGATGAATACGATTCTTTTATCACCTTTGTCACATCCCGTCTTGACCCATATACGGTAGCAGATACACTAAACCTTTACAGCTTGTTTTCATTGACATTTAGGGGCCGTCTGCTACCCCTGCAACTAATTGTGCTACTTACTATATTTCTTTTGTGGATGCCTACACTAGATATGTTTGGTTCTATTTAATTCACACTAAATCACAAGCACTCACTGTTTTCAAATTTTTCAAATTATATATTGAAAAACAAACTGGTTTTCCACTGTTAAGCATTCAAACTGACAATGCAAAAGAGTTTCTCTGTTTTAAATCTTTCTTGTTATCCAATGGCATATCTCATCGTCTAACTTGCCCTCACACTCATGAACAAAATGGTTCTGTTGAACGTAAGCATAGGGCATATTGTTGATATAGGATTGACTCTACTTGTTTGTTCTAATTTACCCATGCATTTCTGGGCCTATGCTTTCACTACTGTTGTTTCCATTATAAATGTTTTACCCACATCTGTTTTAAACAATCAAAGCCCATATTATCTGTTGTTTAACACACCCTGATTATTCTTTTTACAAATTTTTTGGATGTGCTTGTAATCCTCTTCTTCGCCCATATAATAAACATAAAATGAGTTTTTGTTCATCTTTGTGTGTGTTTCTTGGCTATGCCTCCAATCACAAAGGTTACATGTGTCTCTCTCCAACTGGGCGTATGTATATTACTCGTCATGTTACTTTTAATGAATCTGGTTTTCCCTATGCTGTTTTATCTAACCCTTTTTCTTCTGTTTCTTCACCCACTAATAACCCTTCCTCCATCCCTTCACCCACTTTAACTGTTTTTCATCAACCGCCTGTTTTTGTGTCTCAACCAGCACCCCCTGAATCACAACCTACCGCCCCTGCTTCCTCACAAGAAATTCCTGATTCCTCTGCTACTATATCCTCTCACTTTGACTCGTCTTCCACTGCTTTGACTCCACTTAATCCTGTTCCTCAAAACACTCACCCTATGCTTACACGCGCGAAGGCTGCTTTACTTGGCCCACGTGCCTTTACTGCAGCACCTGTTTTGACCCTTCCCAAATCCACCAAAGAAGCCTTACATCTTCCCCAATGGAGTCTCACCTCTCTTCCTCCTGGAGTTCAACCCATTGGTTGCAAATGGATTTTCAAAATCAAATACAATGCTGATGGCTCCTTTCAGCGGAATAAAGCTCGTCTCGTCGCCAAAGGTTTTCATCAGCAACAAGGCTTTGACTACTTTGAAACATTCAGTCCTGTGATAAAGCCTGTCACCATACGTATTATCCTCACTCTAGCTCTTCAATTAAATTGGTCTGTCAATCAAATTGACATTAATAATGCCTTTTTGTATGGTGACCTGGAGGAATCTATCTACATGATTCAACCTCCTGGCTTTGAAACTGGTGACTCCAACATTGTTTGCAAACTTAACAAAGCTCTTTACGGGTTGAAACAGGCACCTAGATCCTGGTTTCACAAGCTATGTACCACTTTAATCTCTCTTGGTTTTCATCCCACCAAAAGTGACACCTCCCTTTTTCTTCACTTCCACAATAACATTACTATATTTGTCCTAATTTATGTTATAACAGTCTTAACTGTTTTATATGTATTAACTACTACACTGGGTACTATTAATACCCAATCTTCCCTGTATGTTCTGTATTCAATCATATAATAAAGTTCTCTCTTCTCTCATTCTTCTCTCTAAACTCCTTGTTCTTTCTCTACTCTTTTAAGAAGCATATGGATATGAACAAACTCATAAAGTGCTTGTACTTTGGTACCCTGTGCAATGCATGATAGATAGACTATTTACTAATTTGTAGGTACTTGTATTATATTTTCTGTTAGGCAAGAGATATAACACAATCTGAGCCTAAGGCCTTGTGAGTCTGCTATAGGAAGAAAAGCCCATAAAAATTTAATTACGCTTTTCTTAGGAAGTTGTTAGAAGTTAGTGAGTAGGCAGTTAGAGAGAAAGGCATATAAATAATCTTTTAAATGGAACATCAAGGAGGGAATTATGTTAATAGTTGCATAGCTATTTTCCCTATGTAGAATGAGAGAGATCCTTGGTGTTTTCAACACCATTCTTTTCTGGAATAAATGTAGCAGAATTATATTCGTTCCATTAGTTCACTTTTTCTTATATAATAATAGCTCTGATTTTCTCTTTCTTTGTAACAAATTTAAAGCTTAGTAAGCTTTAGCTTAAAGGGAAGTGTTAGAATAATATAAAAAATATCTTATAAGATGTTTATATATCATAAGGTGATTTGTTTGCGAGTAGTATTACTATATTAGAGATCAACTCATGCTTTCAGTGTACTTTTCTTTTTCTTTCTTTCTTAGGCTTTGGTTAGTGATCTGGGCCCAACTTGTCAGCTGGCCTGTTATCAATAAATAAAGGATTTCAATCAGTTGTAACTGAAATTGAATTTTACTGAATCATTAATGCAATGCAACTTTCCAGTTACGTAAACCATTTGTCTTTTATATCTTTTGTAATGCATACAATAATTCTCAAGGGATTATTATTCAGTCTCCATTCTCCAATGTGCTCTCAATACCTAAAACCCTATATTTTCAACAATGTATATAATGTGTACATTCACGTGCATGTGGTTTCCCTTTAAGTTCTGATATGTGGTTTGGTCTCATTGATTTTAGGCTCAAAAATTTAGAAAATCTGCAATTTTGGTAATCTCCTCATATACCTTGTGCTTTTTTGGGGTCAAATTGAGTCCTAGACCTAATGTTTTCATTTAAGGTACCATAAAAAGGTATTTTAATTAATTAGTTATAAATGTTAAAAATAAAAGAAAAAAAGTATACAAAAGTGAGAATTTGACCAAAATTGAAGATTTTCTAAAACTAAGGGCTAAAATTGAGGAGGGAAAGGAATTAGGGGACCAAAATTACGACGTAGCCTATTTATCTACTTTATGTTTTTTTATGGTGCCACTAACCTTGAATAAAAATTGCATACAACTTTATGGTGCCACCAACCTTGAATAAAAAGGGGTTTTTATTACTTGAGTGCTTACTATTAAAAATGGAAAACCATTAGATTTGTATGTTATTTATGATTTGTTTGTTAGTTTTGTTAGTTTGCTTTTTTTATTTGTCACTACAATAATGATATGCTAAAACTTATTCATTATGATGCTAATCTTGTATTCATTGAGATATGCATTCAATATCTAGTATTTATTTCAGGCCGCTCTTGCTATGATATCTCCTGCCTGGGCTGCTGCTTTTGCATCTCCACCTGCTTCAATGGCAATGGCTATGGTTGCGGCAGGTACCTCAGGTGGTGAAAGCCATCGGCCTGCAACAACTTCCCATCTCAAGCGTGATACTTCATTGATGGAACGAAAACAGACTAAACTCCATACATTTTCAAGCTTTCAAAAACCTCTGGAAGCCACAAATAAAACCCCACCCCTTCCAAAGGACAAAGCTGCTGCAAAAGCTGCTGCTTTGGCAGCTGCTCGTGATCTTGAGAGATTTGCAAAGATTGGTTCTGGAAGAGGTCTTAGTGCTGTTGCAATGGCCACAGCTGCACAGCGAAGGAATGCTAGTGATATGGAGCGGGTAAAGAGTTGGAATATTTCTGAAGCAATGGGAGTTGCCTGGATGGAATGTTTGCACCCTGTTGATACGAAGTCGGTATATGGGAAAGACTTCAATGCCTTTTCATATAAATACATTGCTGTTCTTGTTGCTAGTTTTGCCCTAGCAAGAAACATGCAACGGTCTGAGGTTTGTTTGCTAATTGTTTCTATGGTGTTCAGATTTTGGAGAAACAGCTTATTAAATATTTCTTGGTTGCCAGATTGACAGGCGTGCTTATGTAGATGTAATTGGTCGGCATCGAATCAGTACTGGAGTCCGGGCATGGCGCAAACTTATTCACCAGTTAATAGAAATGAAAAGTCTTTTTGGGCCTTCTGCAGATCATTTATACAGTCTACCTTGTGTATGTTGTGATACTATTCTTCACATTGTCATTACCAAAATCACATTCTTTATAGCATCTCATCCCTTTCTACGATAAATTCTCTTTTCAGGACATAATGAGAAAGTGACACTAAGAAACATGCATTGTGTTTCTTGCTGCTTGTTCCTTTGACATCAGAAAATCTTGCAAACAAATTTCAGCCTTTTTTTTAATGTGATCCTGACAGTTATATGGGAAACCTTTGGTTTTCCAAAGAATTTGATTGCTTCCTTAATCTTATCCTTTGCTTTTTTTTGTTTCTTTTTTCTTGTTATGCCTTAATTGGAGGATGCACTTTCTAGTACATGAAATTGCAAAATATTTGTGTTTATTTCATTATACTAATTATTATATAATTTTCTAGGTGTTCTGGAAGCTAGATTTAATGGAAGGTTCTTCAAGGATGAGAAGATGTTTGAGGAGGAATTACCACGGCTCTGATCATTTAGGTTCTGCGGCAAACTATGAGGACTATTTTGGGGAGAAAAATGACCAACAGACTCCAATTTTGTCAGCAGAAGCAATCTCATTGGAGACAGTCAATGAAGATGAAGAACCGGTGGAAATTGACAACCTGAATACTAGGGTCAGTGATGATGATAAAGGAGACAATCAGACTAGAATGTCCGAATCGGCTGATCAAGCTGTTCTGGCATCTTTAGAGTCTGGTGCTACTCAACATGCAAGTGATGAAGAACTTGTGCGGAGTTCTTCAGCCATTGCACCTGGGTATGTACCTAGTGAACTTGATGAAAGAATTGTTCTTGAGCTACCTTCATCAATGGTCCGACCACTAAAGGTCATTCGAGGAACCTTTCAAGTAAGTTCTATTGGCCTTATTTAATGTATTTTATTAAATATGTATGTAGTTATAAATGTGGATACCTCCTTTGATACTGAAATTATCCTGATGAAATTGCTTTTTTGGCATAGTAGATTTTGTGTACTATATTTATTGCATTTTATATCCCCAAAGATAACCAAAAAATAGTAAAAGTGGTGCATAAATAGCATTCTTATAATGTTGTACACTTGCAAAAAAAGGCACGAGTCTTCCTCTTGCCTCATTTTCTTGTTACAATCGGGCTTATATTCTTGGCACTGCTATCATTCTACTCCCAGCTGTTCTTCTGTCACAAACTACAGGGTGGGTTTGAAATTGGATTATGTTAATGATGTGTTGGAAGATTTGGATTTTCAGCAGTTATGGACTTTGTGGATGAGCATTGATTTGGGTTGTTTGGACCACAATGCTGTGGTGTGACAATGCAGTGGAATCAACTATAGAAATAATTAAGGACTTGCATAGTTTTAGAAAATGTTTTTGTTTTACTTTTAATCATGGTAGTTCAGTCGAGATACAAATTATGTATTGTAGAGCTTATATTTTGAACCATGAATTGTTTTGTATCGTGAAACATAAAATTTATAAACATTTAAAAAGTTTACCATATACTTAACATGACATATAAACATGCAAAAATATCATTAATAACAACCACATAGTCAAAAAGAGAGGTTGTATCTATGTGTATTTACTGCACAATTTCAATAACAACCTCCCAAAAACACTGCTGCTGCTATGGATAAAATTCTTATAACAATGGCTATATGCTACTAAACAAATTTTGCATTAAATATTTCCCATCATTAGATATTATTTTGTTCCTTATTGTTGTATCTGTTCTTCATTATAAATAACAGTTACTCATGTGGTACACAACACACGAAATTCATTATATTCCTTCTCTGTTTTTCTCTTGTCAACATGGTACAAGAGCAACATCATCCTCTGTAACATGTTTTGTCATTGATCCTTACAATGTTATCGTCTCTGTGAAGCCCAACATTCACTTTAATACAATGTAATTTGTCAAATATCAATATGATTAAACTCCCCATTGAGCTTGGCAGGAACTTTGTGCTCACAAATGACCTCTGATACCTTTCTCCATTTTCATCACCCAACTTGTACCCTATCTTGTGGGACATCTTTATTAATTTTCCCTCATTTTTTAATATTGACACTAGATACTTAAATTTAGAGACTTGTGGCCATCTCCAGTTTTACCCCCAAAGTCATTTTCCTCCTGTGTCATGCTAAAATTGCAATGCTTATACTTGTTTCACTTCTGCTCATGCAAAAATCTTTTGGTTCCATTTTCTGCCCTTTCTATATGATAGAAAGGTAGGTATGCAAAAGCATCGCTATATAGCTTACAATCCCAACTAGGTTGGCACCCCAAACTCATCAATCATTTGAAGCATGCCAAAATCATTTGGTATCAGTTTTTATTCCAGAAGCCCTTAGGTTTAAAGTTAATCAGTTCCTTTTATTTCTCAATTAAACTGAATCATTTACAAAAAAGAACAGTTCACCAATTTTTCTTGAATATCTTGGTTCAAATAATTTGATTTCCTTTCCATATTTTTGGAAAGCTTATATATCTCACATTCCTTTTTCTTTGTCCCAATTCCCAACTTCTCAAAAGCTTTCGATCATTCCTCGCACAGTTTTCCTTGTCTGATTTCTGTCCTCCTTGGTTTATATATTGTAATTTTATTGAGCATGGTCGTTCTCTCCACTAGTGTGGAAAATTATATTTTAAATCCATGATATTTACAAAGATCAATATTATATATGATATTATTTCACAAAAATGTAATTGAATTCTTCACGAGTAAATAAGTTATAAAATAGAGAAAAATGATATATCAAACAAGTCTTTTTAATTATTTTTTTAAGGATTATTTTAGAACAAATTCATTAGCAGATTTTCTTCCCTTAAAACTTTTGGAATTGTTTTTTGAAACAGAATGGTTGAACATACTTTTTCTTTCTTTTCATTTAAAAAATAGATTATAAACTAATTTAATAAATAGTTTTGAAAAACCAAAATAAAACACACACACGGTCGAATTCACCCATAATTTTCTAAACATAATGTACCCAAAATTGGAAACAACATATTCAAAGAATAAAATGAGCTACAACAACGAATATTAATATTTGATTCCATAATACAAGAGATGCTAAATTGTTCCTAAAAGAGAGATGACTTTCCAATCATTTGTATTTTTGTTTTGAATCACATCATATCAATTTCATATCCTGTTATTTTCTGTTGATATTCTCTAATTTCCACCTTCCCTACCTAAAGCCTACAATTTTAGAGACTTTCTTGTCCAAGGTAGGTAATAACACTCATGTAAAGCATTATTCTCTTATTGTAGGTAACCAATAGGAGGATAAATTTTATAGTTGATAACAGTGAGACCAGCACCACAATGGATGGTTCTAATTCCGATGTTGAGGCAGGGAAACAAGAAAAAGATCGCAGCTGGCTAATGTCATCTCTTCACCAAATTTATAGTCGGAGGTGAGCTTATTTCGTAGACCATACCATACTATTATCTATTCATTCTGTTGCATTTTAGTGTTTTTCCATTTCAAGTATAGTCTGTCGTGAGTTTGGTAATTAAGACAGTTAGCATATTAGTTGGTTAACTAGAGGGTGGGTAGTGAAGAAATAATAGAGGTCTTAAAAAGCAGTTTAGGTTTAATTCAGTCTTAAAAAATCACCTTGTAAGGCGAGTATTGTGATCTCTTATATATTATATTGACACTATCTCTAGTTGATGTGGGAGTTAGCTTTTTCCTGATACACCTTTCTCATCTAACACTATTGGGCTTGAAATGTAGATGATGTAGCGAGTGGCCCTTCAAACAGATTTAGGATAAACCCTGATACTATCTTACAAATAGTTTAGGTCTAAACCTTACTTGGAAGGTGAGGATTGTCCTCACTTATATATTTTATTTTGGCACTATGTTTAGCTGATTTGAGACTTGAGTTTTTCTTAGTAAGAGGAATGTAATGTTTAGGGATTCATTGAGTTTTGTCATTTGAGAGTTGAGTTTTTGTCTTTGTTTTTGTCTCACAACAGATAATAAACAACTATCTTAATAAATATTAACCACTTTTAAGCATAGTTAACTACCATTAGACATTTGATTAACTTTATGACATTATAAACCACATATGAATAATTGTATAAATTCATGTTCATTTTCTCTTAACAACTTTTGAGACAAAGCTAATGATATTTACATTATTTAATTACATGGGATGATGGTAACAGTATGAAACTATTAACCTCTTATGAAACGAAGTTAACTACCATTGACATCTCAATAACCTGATGATGGTATACATATCAATAATTGTATACAGTTTAGTTCATTTACTTTTAACCATTTGTGAAACAAGATTAACCATATTTACACATGTAGTTGCTGTGTGCTCGGGTGGACAACAGGTGTTGGTTCCTTATTTCCTTTTTATTTTTGCATTAAATTAATTTTTTTTTATTCCCATTTCTAATGTAGGTTCCTTAGATATGTTGAATGTGCACTTAGCCATTGATGTTTAATATTTGTCTCTGAACCTATAAGGAAATATCCTTGATTCGTTTAAGTTTCCACCATGGTTGTTTGTAACTAAGTAGTTTTTTTTTTTTAAGAATTGAATACTCTCCTCTCTTGAGACGTGAAGCAACGTGTTCTTTTTTTTTTTCATCTACATGAAGTTTTTTAGTAGTTTTTTTATTGTTCATTTGCAGCATACTTCCTTTTTTAAAACATGATTTTAGTGGTTTATAAGCGTTAGTTCCTGTTACAGATACCTCCTTAGAAGAAGTGCCCTGGAGTTATTTTTGGTGGACCGGTCAAACTTCTTCTTTGATTTTGGGGTATTTCTTCTTAAATTTCCCAATTTATTTCCTTTAAATTTTCAGGAAAAAGGATTTGTTCCTTTAATTTTAGGGAGTGCACTTACAGGGATAAACTAAAATTATAACCATTGTTTAAAAAAATCAAAGGTTTGGATTGTGATTAAATCCACACACAAGTATGACAAACTAAGAAGCTGTTAAAATCTTAAGTCTCAACCATTAATTTTCTATTCAATGGTTATATATACTTTATCCTATAAAGTACAACCTAATTTTAGAGGAGCTAAATTCTATCATAATATCATTTAGTTTTTTAGGTTATCTTAACACTGATGTGATTCATAACATTTTACTTATGACTGTTGAATGCTGTACATTATGATCCTTGTCTAAGACTCTCTTACAAGCTTAAGCTTTTACATGGAAGTTTGATTTAATTTTGGAGAATGGAGGTGGAAAGGATTGGACAGTTGACCATTGGTCTTGAAGGCTTTCATACCATATTAAAGATCAACTCTTCTAAAATCCTAAGCTGATTGGTGGAGGCTAAGTGATGGTTTAGTATGACTAACATTTTCCTTTCTACTTCCCTCTTCAGAATGGTGAAGGCCGTAGAAATGCATATCGTGCAATTGTTCAATCACGACCTCCTCATTTAAACAATATATATCTGGCTACTCAGGTAATATCCTTTCTGTGATTTTTGTGTAAATTTTTATGCATCTGGGCTGTATGAATAAATGTCGATGAAATATATACAACTCATGCTGATGTTTACTGCAATTTTACATTTTTTATATTATATATATTTTTAGCATAGCTTTTGGGTTTCATGTGGTTCAAGAATCTAAAGAAATTTCCTTCTTGTTATAGAGGCCTGAACAACTTTTGAAGAGAATTCAACTCATGGAACGCTGGACTAGGTGGGAGGTAAGAGCCTTGGTTCATTAAGAAAAAAATAATTTGAATTATAATTGGATACTTGTCGCTTAAATATGACTACACGAGTTTTGTAATTCCTTTGTGCAGATCAGTAATTTTGAATATCTAATGCAACTCAATACACTGGCTGGGCGCAGTTATAATGATATTACCCAGGTGACCTCCCCATCCCCTTTAATTTACTTCATTTAATTTATCTATTTAATCCTATTTTCATGATTTTCATTTATCATTACCAATTTTTGGCAGTATCCGGTTTTCCCCTGGATTCTTTCTGACTACAGTTCAGAGAGCTTGGATCTTTCTAATCCCTCTTCTTATCGAGACCTTTCAAAGGTGTTATGTAATGAAATATTTCTTTAGAAGCTATTGTAAAAGCATTTATAATCTGTGTCTTCATAGTTAATTTTTTTAATGTCATGCAGCCTGTTGGTGCACTCAATCCTGATCGACTGAATAGATTTCAGGAGAGATATACTAGCTTTGATGATCCAGTCATCCCCAAATTCCATTATGGATCACACTACTCCAGTGCCGGAACAGTTTGTCCCTTATTTTCTATATATTTATAATATCTTTATTGATCGGAATAGTTTGTTGCCATTGCTGATATGCTCTTTGAGTATCTTCAACTATGTTTGGGTCTTAGGCTTATTCGCTTAATCTGAATTTCGCTTACCAAATTAGTTCAATGCAGATAGTTTGATCAAAATGTAGCTTTTTTAAGTGGTTAACTGAACACAGATCTAATTTTATGTTTCACTGTATTGTATTTTATTGTGTTTGGATTTTGTATGTCCAGATATGATGCTTGCATAGTTTCTGCAGCAAACTAACATAATTGCACAGAGAAATTATTCAGATATTATGAATCTACCCTAATTGGGATAGGCTGCCCTTGGTACCTATGATTTCAAAAGTCAACTATACAAACTATTATATTAATGGTCTTTTAGTAACTTCACGTTCAGATAAATTTTAATTAATTGTTTTGGCATCTCTCATTCTGTGTGTAAAGTAAGGCAGTGGATGACTTAAGATTTTATCAATATTGGTTGGCTATCTGTTGTCTGAAAAATTAGTGGCAGATGGGTTGGAGTGTTTCTTTAGGTTTGAGGCATTGGAATTGGAAGCTGTACAGGATGATTTGAGTGAATCAATTTCGGGGGAGAACCAAACTTATAAATACTCCATTGACCATTTCAATCTGAGACTTAGGCACTCAATAATATCAAAGTCCTCACAATGAATGTTTCATGTTGACTGCCAAAAATTGCACGTCATGGAAGGCTTGAATTATATAGTAAACTAAAATGAGAAGAATCTCAATATCTATGATTTCTTAGGCACCACTACGTCTTGCTTTTGATAGCACTGTGCAACCAAATTGGAAGCATTTTGCTGAAAAAATATTCATAAAATGTTCCTTACTAAAACTTAATATTAATCATCATCGTCATCAACAACATAGCCTTATTTTTTTTTAATTCATTGATGCTTTTAAAATCTATCTCTGAAGAAATGGGCATTACATCCTTTTAAATAGAGCTCTTATTTCAAGGGAAAAACCCTGATTCTACAGAGTTAGACTTGCCAATAATATTTCAACTAGGACTGTATAGCATCTACACAATTAAAATCCAAGTGCTTGTACTGAAGTTGAGTTACAATTTACAGAATTTAGCAATCATAGTTTCAATCTAGTAAGGTCTAAGCGATATACATATTGGCCCCAAGACAAAGAACTAAGTGAATATATGAAAGAATTTTATCTTTAAGCTTGTGTTTTCTTGATATTTTGCTTTCTGCTTCGTGTTTCTTTTGCCTCATGAATTCAAGCCTCCTTTTTTGTGTGTATTATAATCACTATGTTCTCTGATGCCTAATTTTACCCTTTTGTTTTTTATAATACAATAGCAATAGAAGTAATTACTCAGTATGTAAACTCTTGTCTTGCATGAGTTTTTTAGTTGCTGATTCTGGAATAACTAATATTTATTATCTTCTTTTACAGGTTTTGTATTATCTTGTCAGGGTTGAACCGTTCACTACCCTTGCAATCCAACTGCAAGGTGGAAAATTTGACCATGCAGATCGAATGTTTTCTGATATTTCTGCTACTTGGAATGGAGTTCTTGAGGACATGAGTGATGTAAAGGAATTGGTATGTGTATTGGGAAAAACTTTAGTACTATATTGACAAGGCATAATACCAAAATACAGTTTATAAGTGGAGAAATTATCACCTTACAGGCTGATATTTTTTGATTGAGTTAGAGCTAGCTACATTCACATTTTAAGAATATATTTGTATACATTAGGGGGATTTTCCCTAGGTGTCTTCAATAGGAGGATGCTTTTTATTAATATTAAATTTTTATTATGGTTATTGAAACTATTATCATTAAGAATTTTTTATTTCCACTTTTTAGGTTCCTGAGCTATTTTACCAATCTGAGGTCCTCACAAATGAAAATTCAATTGATTTTGGCACGACACAAACAGGAGGAAAGCTTGGTATGTGTTGTGTAATTAGGATATGATTATTCCATAATTAGTGCAAATTCTGTTTTCTATTTATTAGGACAAATTTGATATCTTTTGGTGATTTGATTTGATTTGTATAGCTTTAATTATCTATTATTTCTTTCTTTAATTAGGTTGTAAATAGTCTATAAATTTAGACTGTAATCACATTTGTAAAAATATTGAGAAATACATTCAATCTTTTTCTTTCAACGGAATGTTTCATTTATGTTTTCTGCTTTAGTTTTGTTTGTTGAAAATGTCATTTGTGATATCATGGTTAATAGCTTACTTCTCCTTTACCAGATACCGTAAAGCTTCCTGCTTGGGCTGAAAATCCAGTTGATTTTATTCATAAGCACCGGAAGGCTCTAGAGAGCGAGTATGTATCAGCTCATTTGCACGAGTGGATTGACCTCATATTTGGGTAGGTTTTAAACTATGTTTTAATTTCACCTGAATGTTTGATGCTTTGCTCTGCTGCTTGTTTTCTTTTCTTTTCATTTTCATAAGTTGGTTAACCCATTCTATCTATAACTATTTTGGTTTACAAAATTAAGTTGATCTTCTCAGGTATAAGCAACGGGGCAAGGAAGCTGTTACAGCAAATAACGTTTTCTTTTATACTACCTATGAAGGGACAGTGGATCTTGATAAAATCTCTGACCCAGTATGTTACCTTCACATCTCCATATTTTAACTCATTTGTTTTGAGTAAAATCCTAAAGTTTCATAGTGTGCAAATATGCTAATCATACATAATGTAATTATGGTATGGTAATCATACATAAATAAAACTCTTGTACTTAATGCTTTTTACATGAATAATATTCTCAGTTGTGTAGTTGAGACAAATGGATTTCATTGTCTCTGGTTTCTCTCTTCCTTAACATGGTATTCAGTGCTTGAGGAGGATGACAGGTAATCCTCAGCCATTAAAAATGATAGGCCCATTGTCCACTAGTGTTAGACTTTCAGTGTGAGAGAGAGAAAACAAATTATTATTATTGGTGTTGTTAATTGATTACAATTTGGGTGGCTCATTTCACTAGTGAATGGAAGGTTTTATACTCTTTAGTGCAGTACATCAGTCTCCTATACGCTACAACTATAGGCAATTCTTTTGTTGGGAAACCATGACCCATCTATAACTTTCATTAGAACTATCATTGCTCCTTCAGATTTGTTGGTTTCTATCTAGTAAACTTTTTCATTTAATGACCACATTGGTTAGTCCTTGATTCCTGTAGAATGTCAGATCACTGCCAAATCCACTCTGTTATTACACACTTATGTACCAGACAATCTTTTTTTTGTGGCTCTACTCACTGAGTTCTGGCCAACAGTTACATCAGGAAAACAAAGACCAGATTCCACATTATTACAGATAGTGCCTGAATAGTGTATATAAGTGGGCGAATACTCTCACTCTATAGCCCTTTGGGGTTTGGATTAGAGCAAACCTAAATTTTTAAGATATTCATTATAATATGATATTTTTGCAGCCTAAAAATATATTTAAGCTATTATATGCTGTATACTACTATGTTATTATGACACTTAGGATAACTATAAATCCTTGTATTTATTAGTTACAGTATAAATTATGTTTTTCACTGTGTAATGGAGACACATTTCCATTACATCTATTGTTTCACTTCCTTAATAATGTCCCCTCATGCATGAGTTCTTTGAGCTTGAAGCATTGACCAATGCAGATGATTGCCTATCCTGCGTTATGAGTCAACTTTTTATTAGAAGACTGATAGTAGGAAGTATGGGTGGTAAAAGAGATGAACCATAAAAATCTTAATTTGGATTATAATATATCGGATAAAAATAATTCATTACTCAATTTTGATCTGCTAAATTATTTAAAAACCAGATCTGTCCTGAACCATTTGATAAAAATCCATCTATTAATAATTTTTTCATCGATGGATCTCCAATCCATACACAAAAATATACTACTTCAAGTTTAGTTAGAGCATGTGATTTAGTGTGTATTAAGTAGAACCAAACATATCTAGTGTAAGCATCCACAAAAGAAATATAGTAACAAGCACCATTAGCTGCAGGGGTAGCGGACAGGCCCCAAATATCAATGAAAACAAGTTGGAGAGGTTTAGAGTATATAGTTTGAGAAGCAGTAAAGGGTAGTTGATGCGATTTACCAACCACACAAGACTCACAGAATTCACGTTTAGCATTGTAATGTATATTACAACGTTTCATAATTTGGTGAATCACTTTATGTTGGGCATGACCAAAACGCGAGTGCCACAAATGATATGTAGAGGAACCAGGTGTAACAGCAGTGGTGTATGCAGAACAAGGAGCAGTATGAACAAGATTAGGAAAGATATAAAGACCATCTTTAAGCTGACCTTGAAGCAGAATCTCGTTTGTTCCCTGATGTTTAACAAGACAAATATCAGCATGGAACTCAAAAAAGACATGATTATCACATGCAAACCGAGAAACACTTAACAGATTTTTGGATATAGTGGGAACATGTAGTAAATGCTGTAAAGAAAACATATTATGTGTATTGAGATTAGTATAAGTGGCAATGCCAATAGATTTAATAGGGAGCCGTGAACCATTACCTATAGCGACTTTTTCTGAACCTGTGTATGGTGTTTTGGTGGAAAGATTAGTGTTGTGAGCAGTTAGATGATGAAAAGCACCACTATCAGGGTACCAAAGAGGATCATCAAGAGTAGTTGGGGTGCCAAGGATCGATGGTTCATCATCACTAAGAGGCGAAGAAAAATGAGTGGTGTTAGCAGTAACTTGAGAGGGAGTAGAGGAATCAAACCTATGTCAGCTATGAAGGGCAGTGTGCCCATATTTTCCGGAAATTTGACTTTGCACCCGAGAAGAAAAGGTATTAGATGGAACCTTGTTGTAGTTCTTGGAGTTTGAAAAACGTGTCATGGAAGAAAATCTTTGTTTACCAAGACCAGAGGTGTGGGTTGAAGAAAAAGGTTTGGTAGAATTGTAGTTTGATTGGGAGAAGGAAGATGGAACAGAGGACACGTGTGCCTGCAGAATCTGATCCACTGAATGTTTGGCTTTTTCGATACGGCTTTCTTGAGCAAGGAGAAGAGATTCAATGTCTTCTACTGTATAGGGATCAAGATGGGATGTGACTGATGTGACGAATGAATCATATTCATCAGACAACCCAACAAGAATAGCTTCAATGTGATCCTCGGTAGAGATGGGACAACCCACAGCAGCCAAGGTGTCGACAGTTTTCTTGATTTCAAGAAGATAGGTAGAGACAAATCAGTCCTTCTTGGGTGTGCGCAGAAGCTGTTTGTGTCTCTTGATTTGGGCTCTGGTTTGGGATGCATAGTGAGTTTAGAGTTTATGCCATATCCAGGCCAACCATTTTGGTGAGAATACTGAAAGTCATGGAAGCCAATAACCAGGCTAGGATGGATTGATCCTGGTGATCATAGATGATATATTTGGGATTAACAGAAGGAGAAGAATGAAGAGATGCGGTTAGATACATGAGCCTTCCAAGAAGTGAAGTAGATCAAGGCTGCGGAGAGTTGCAGTGACTTGTTGTCTCCAAACCAAGAAATTATTTGGATCAAGCTTCAGGGGTATGGGTGTATGAAAAATGTGAGGAAGAAGAGTCTCGGGTTTGGGGGAAGAATTTTCAGAATTGTTTGCAGCAATGGTTGATGATGAAGCCATAGCTAGCTCTGATATCATAAAAGGTTGACGGAGGAAAGGAAATATTGAAGGAGAGAAAGAGAGATGCAATAAAGATGTATTCAGTATAGCTCTTTATTACAAATAATAGAAAAGAGTGGGTATTTATAATACCCAATACTGCATAAGATGCAGGTAAAACAGTTTTAACTGTTATAACTAACAAGGAACATGTATCTATCTAGGTATGAAGACGAATAAAAGTAGTTAAATTAGTTAGTTTTAATGAATAATGTCATAAATCTAAATTCTATTTCAAAGATACTCATAAAATTAAATAGTTTAAGCGTTTAAGTTATATATAATGACACCACTAATAATTCAATGAGTCTTTCTTTTAACCATAAGAAAACATATATTGTTAATGACACGATAAATGCACCCACTTTCACGAGCAACAATGAATATCTCATTAATATACTTCACAATAAATTAATGGTACAAAAAGAAATTAACAATTATGTATTTGAAAGTGGTTTATGTTTCTTATATTTAGAAAAAAAATGTTAATATTTGTTCTTATACAGAGGAATCGTTCCTATTTTAAATATTAATTATTTTAATCGGGTGGTTTGCACCCACTTCTATACTATGAAATGTCCTCGTCAATGTAGGATCTCCAACACACTCCCCTCACGCCGAGACGAATCAACTCATGCGTGAGACTATATATTGATGGGTGATCCAATAGAGGTCCGATAGCAGGTGGTATGATAGACCCAACAATTATGTATTTGAAAGTGGTTTATGTTTCTTATATTTAGAAGAAGAAAAATGTTACTATTTGTTTCTTATATAGAGGATTCATTCCTATTTTAAATATTAATTATTTTTATTTCCAAAAAATATTAAAATATATCATAAAGTGAGGTTTGCACCCACTTCTATACTATGAAATGTTCTCATCTCTAGTCGATGTGGGATCTCCAACACACTCCCCCTCCCCTCACGCCGAGACCAATCAAACTCATGCGTGTGACTATGTACTGATGGGTGATTTGATAGAGGTCTGATAGCGGGTGGTACGATAGGAACGATCTTAAGAAGTTAAATTTAAGCCTAATTATACCTTACAAAACCGGCCCATAAGATGAGGTTTGCACTCACTTATATACTATGAAATATCCTTATCTCTAATCGATGTGAGATCTCCAACAAAAGTAAATTGAATGGATTTACTTGTGGATTTGGTTTGGTCCACCATGTTTTATATTCCCTTCTTCTCTCTCTTATGTTATGTTTCATGTGATTCTAAATGATTGGTGGATTTTGAGGTGTCAACCTAGTTGAGATGTCAAAATTCCTAATGATGTCTAGCATGAGTTTTAAAGAAAAATTGAATGGGTGACGAATAAAAAGATTGTTTTGCATAGATCGAACTCTAGACCATTTGAGCTCAAAGACTTGGATACCATGTTTTGAACTATAACTACGCTCAAAGCTATTAAGTGAAGATACCTAATTAATTAGTAGTTTTATATTACATCCAAAAAATATGCTGCTAATAATTGTAATTGAGTGGTTAAGTAAAGTTTTATTACAAAAATTATGCATTATAAATTGGGAAAATTGTGCTAACCTTCCCATAACTTAGCAACATCCCTTTTTTTGTTGATAGGTTAGCTCCTAGGCCTTACTGAAGAAAAACTATACCCAAGTCCCTTCTCATATTTATGATTCTTATTATGCATTGACACCTTTATTCTCTTAAAGAACTGCATATACTTCCCTTATAAAATTCACAAACCAAACACATAATGCCTAAAAGATAACAAATCAAGGGACATGTGAAAGAAGTTTTTAGTATAAATTTATTCATACTAAATTTAATCTGAGGGGAAGACCATGTAATATACCCTTAAATTCATCTGTTGCAAGATGGTTTTAGGAAACCACTTTTGTTGCATCATAATCTAACCAAAACATAATTTATTCATGTTTATTTGGATTAATATTTTCTTTTATTCTTGACAAGTAAAGGTACAACAGTGTGCCATACAAGATCAGATTGCTTATTTTGGACAAACACCGTCCCAACTTCTGACTGTTCCTCACTTGAAGAAAATGCCATTAGCAGAAGTTCTGCATTTGCAGGTAACAGCTGATCATTGGATATTTTTTATTGAGAAGTTACATCAAAATGAGATTACATCTTATCCTTCTGATTTATTTAATGGAGAATTATCTCTCAAGATTGAACACTCTAATTTATTACACGAGGGTTCTTTAAAACTGGCAACATTGTTGATTCATTAGCCAACGAATGCTTTTTCCATTGATGTTTGTTTTTATTAGTGCATCTGCAATGTTCAATTAAACTTTGGTGAATTTGTTTTGGAACGTTGGTGCATTTGACTGTAATGCAGCAAATATTTTAAAAAGGTTTCAGTGGCACTACTCTTGGTCTGGATAAGATTAAGCATTTGGCTTTTTATCATGTAAAGTTCACAGCCTTTTAAATGGGGTCTAGCTAGTAGATGTGCAAAGAGATAGGATAGCTTTATTCTATTGATCTTCTGTTTAACATTGTTGTTTCTGTTTTATAGTTGTGAAATTCCTCTTTCTCTTTTGTATATTTTCTCCCTTTACTTAGTAAGTTTCTTTTATTAAAGACAAGGAAGTAAGGGTTAAATAGCAAAAGTCGCATACTTATTGTTGATCAAGTTCAAAGGCTTTTAACATACTTTGGCAGGAGTCAGAATGGAAAAGTGTTGTCATTGTGCTTTGAATGCTGTTGTGTGATATTTTTGGCAGGTTTGAAATCCTCACTTTTATGCTTGATTTGATGAATTGGAGTACAATGGTTTTTCATTACTTGTCCTTGGTGCTCTTGAATGGTTTTTCTTGGTATAACATAAAGTGGGACTTAAAAGCTCTTCGAGAAGTCTTCTTCTGCACTGCATTATTTCTCCTTGCTGTTATATCTAAGAAAAATATTTCACCTTACGTCTTCTTTTTATCTCTTTTTTTTAATAATATTCTGCTCCTCCTAGCTTACAAAAATTTCAACAAATGATACCGAGTCCATCACTGTTGCATCTGAAGTAATGCCAATATAAAATTGGTATATTAAACTTTTCTTTTAGCACATGAAAATTTTCCAATATCTGCCCAGTGAAAGGCTGCGTGCCAAAAAGCTTCAATACTTTTGATATCTTGCTTTTTACATCAATGTTAGGGGAAATTGTACTTAGCTCCCTGAGGTTATACTAAATTATACTCACATCCCTTATATTTTTAATAAAATGACAACACCCACACTTCTTATATTTTTTAAAAATTTATGAAAATTTAAAATTAAAGTTTCAAAATTTAAAAATTAAGAATCTTTTATAAAAAATAAATAAAATAAAGAGGGTGAATGTCACGTTGGTAAAAATATATGGGAAGTGGGTGTCATTTATTAAAAACATAAGATGTATGATGTGAATGTCATTGTATTCAAAACATACGAAAGTTAAATGTCTATTTTAAAACTAGAGGGGATGTTAGTGTTATTTAACATGGTCTCAACGGAGTTATCTCCAATTTTCCCTTAACATTGTTATGTTTGTTTGTATTGGGGTTTAGGAATGAAATACAGAAGAAATAAATAATTGTAGAAATAGAGGAGAAATAAAATGGAAAAAATGTTTAACCGGATATAATTAAGTATTGAGGATTTTTTTTTATTCTTGTTTGAATGAGTGGAAAGAAATAAATTAGATAAAATTACTTTTATAATGATAAAATAATAATTTTAATCTGAAATCTTTTCATAACATAAAATTATTTTTAAATTTATTACTATTATTAAAAAATTGAACCAAACGAAAAGGGAGAGTCATTTCCTTCCCATTTTACTCCAATTTAGAGGGAAAACATTTCTAGTGGGTCCTAACTTCTCTATTCAAAGAAACAGTGAAATGTAGCAGTATTTATATCCTTTTTCCCTCCCAATTTTCTTTTGCTCAATTGTTACTGAAACAAACAGTGAGTTAAGAAACCAGGCCATGCTTGCATGTGTGCGAGAAAGTTGTGCTTATGGCGTTCTAAAAGTAAGCAACATTAACATTATTCCAACATTCTACTTTCCTCATAAGCTGCATCTGTATTGACTATCAGTATTCACAGCAAGTTGTGAACTCATTTGACTTCATGTTGCTAGCAATTTTGGTCAAATAATCTTTCAGATTCTTCTTGTTGATACAGTTCCCCTTTTCTGGGCACTTCATTAGATTATCCAACATAGTCATGTGGAATTCCATTTCTGTTTTTCTTATCAGTGAAATCACTTTCTGTTGTAACTGGGAATACGTAGCTTTTAATATTTTTCACTATGCCTGCTCACTAGTATTCTTTTTAGGAAATGTGTGCTGACTTTGAAAGGTGTTGGGATACCTGATATCTAAAACAATTTTTTTAATCTAGAACTATGTAAATGCTATTTGTTGGCATTAGATTTTTGTAAACCCGTGACTATTATTGTTTATGAAAGAGTTACTATGCTTGATAATAGAGTATGTAAATACACTGTCATTTTCAATGTTAAGTGCGTGACAGTGCTTATATTTCAATATCAGACAATATTCCGTAATCCAAAAGAAGTCAAACCATATGATGTTCCATTCCCAGAACGCTGCAATCTTCCTGCTGCTGCCATTCATGCATCTTCAGATACAGTTGTGGTTGTTGATATGGATGCACCAGCAGCTCATGTTGTACAACACAAGTGGCAACCAAATACACCTGATGGGCAGGGTACTCCTTTCCTCTTTCAACATAGAAAAGCTACGTTAGCATCTGCTGGTGGTACTATTATGCGCATGTTCAAAGCACCGCCCACATCTTCTGTCGAGTGGCAATTCCCCCAAGCTGTAGCATTTGCTGTCTCTGGAATTAGAAGCCAAGCTATTGTTTCTATAACATGCAACAAAGAAGTTATTACTGGTAAATCTAGAAATGCTTAAGATTGTTTTGATATCCTGCCTCTGGTTTATGAAACGAGCTCTTCTGATGGATTTATACTCATGCTTGCAAAACTTTGAATTAATTATATGCTATTTATCAATTACATGGAATCTTTGTTAGGATTTGAACCATAAATGGGTGGGATTATTTTCATGTTATAATGTTTCCTTTTATTCTTAGTTTTAAGGCTGGATTGACTGGAAATCAGTCTAGTCACTAGCCCAAAACCATCATTTCAAAAAAGCCAGACCAAAACTGTGCAGAAAGTCAGTTTGAACTAGTATTTGTCAATTTTTTCCATTTTTAATTTAAATTTAACCTAAAACATTTTTAAGATAAATAAAAAACACATTTAAGGTTTACACTTAGTTATGAATAATTTTTTCCATTACTAATATTTTTATCTTATGAAACATATAATTTAGTGGTTTATATGAATTTATTTTTTTTATATCTTGATTTCTTATAACTTTACATTTTTTATTACTTCAAATAATATATAATATAAAAAAATAAATTTAATTGTTACCGGTTCAACCACAAGTCAACATCGTTGAACGAATGAACCATGAGCCGAGAGGCAGTGTTTACACCTACAAATCCAATTTTTAAAATATTGCTTGTATAAGTGATCAAATTTAGTATACTCAATCATTGTAATATCTACAATTCTGTAGTTCTGTAACCTATAAAGCTAAATGCCCAAGACTGGTGCTCAAATTTTAGTTCCAAATGTTGAATAATAAATTATAATATAATTATTCACTATCAGGATATATGAATGATATCATTTGTATCTTCCTTTATATTCACGACCTTACAGTATCATTTTAAATTTGATTGCTGGTCTGCATTGCTCACTTGAATTGCCATATTTCCAAGTAACATTTACTGAGAAGTAGTTCATCTGTTTTTTGTTTAAAATAACTTATATTTTTTTCATCCTCTTGGATCTTACAGAGTTTAGAAACATGGACTACATTTTGTTGTAGTTGATTTTGCATACTTAATATTTGACGTCTAATTTTGTAGTTTTGCTTCTGATTGATTAGGTGGGCATGCTGATAATAGTATTAAGCTAATATCCTCAGATGGAGCTAAAACATTAGAAACAGCTTATGGGCATTGTGCTCCTGTAACATGCCTCGGTCTTTCGCCTGATAGTAACTACCTAGTGACAGGATCCCGAGACACAACAGTATTACTCTGGAGAATACATAGGGCACTTGCGTCTCACACAAGTGTCATGTCAGAACATTCCACTGGGACAGGCACGTCATCTTCAACTAGTAATGGTTCATCGCACATGCTAGAAAAAGACAGGAGACGTCGAATTGAGGGTCCCATACAGGTACTTCGGGGCCACCACACTGAAATACTTAGTTGTTGTGTTAACTCGGATATTGGAATAGTTGTTTCTTGCTCCCATTCATCAGATGTCCTCTTGCACACTATAAGAAGGGGGCGTTTAATTAGAAGGCTTGATGGTGTGGAAGCCCATATTGTCTGCCTTTCCTCTGAGGGGGTTGTACTGACTTGGAATGAATCTCAGCATACTCTCAGTACTTTTACACTCAATGGTACTCCGATTGCAAGAGCACAATTATCTATTTTTTGCAGTATCAATTGCATAGAAATTTCTGTTGATGGGATGAGCGCTTTGATTGGAATAAATTCCCTTGAAAATGGTAGACCCTATAATAATAGTCCCAAACCCTATAATAGTAGTCCCAACTCAAGTAAGTCAGGTGATGATTTTTATTCAGAAACAGAAGAAATTTTGGAAAACACGGGAATAGATGTTCCATCGCCTTCTATTTGCTTCCTGGATATGCACACGCTGGAGGTACAACATTAAAATTTCATATTTAAATTTGCATTTACGTTTTATCACACATTAAAGTGCTGCTTTCTATTCCTCATTTTCATATACCATAACCAAGCATTTGATCTGAAAGAGCAACAATCAAAGCAAGCTTTTTATTTCCTGTCTTGTAGTAGAATTATTATAAAAATCATCTGCAGATATGTATTTTCAAATAAAAAATAATTGATTTCAAATGAAACAAATTAGATATTCTTATAGCAGCATTTTTTGTGGGTTCCCAACAATGCTAGGCAGTTTTCTCAAAGATCACGAGTCTCCTACTTTTTTTGTAGGTATTTCATGCATTGAAGCTGAAAGAAGGGCAGGATATCACAGCTCTGGCTCTAAACAAGGATAACACAAATCTTTTGGTTTCAACTTTGGATAAACAATTGATAATCTTTACTGATCCGGCTGTAAGTTAAATCTTTCTTATGAAATACCGATGGTCCTTGAAGTTGAGTTTTTTTACTTCTCCTGAATTGTAAACTGATAGACAGAACAAACTTCATATATTTGCCCATGCAGTTTCTTAAAGTGCATAATATTAGTAGTCACTACATCTCATCTGTGTAGTTTGATGTTTCTGTGTATTCTCTAGAACCAACCAAGTGCACAGAATCAAAATATTTTGCGCTAATACTCGTTACTTTAAATGATGTGGAATTTCCACTATTCTTCTTACCACATTTGAAGCTTAGGTGATGACAGCCACCGATGAGATGTGAACTTTTTATGTGCATGAAATGAAAGCCAACTATTTATCTAAATAAATCTCTCAATTGCGCCTCTAATTGTTCTAATGTCTAAACTGTTCCATTCGATGGTTATTAATACTGCTACTTACTGTTTGCAGTTAAGCTTGAAAGTGGTCGATCAAATGCTCAAGCTTGGCTGGGAAGGTGATGGACTTCAGCCTCTCATAAAATCATAGCTTGTAGGGTATACGTTACTGGGTTACAGATCTTCTACACACAATCAGTTAGGAAAGTTAGGTTGGTTATGACACAGGTTTGTAAGCATATTGGTTGCACCCCTATGGTTTAGTCTTGTGGCATATGTAACATCCTACTGTTACCACTAGTGTTAGATTTTTTAGATTTGGCAGAGGGTTCTTTGCTCCTCCGGTTGTGCTATAGTGTTAATATTGGACAAGCTTCTGAGTTCCGACTGAGGTTTGAGCCATTTTTGTCCTACCATTTTTTTTATTACAGAGAATTAAAAAATAGTAGCTATTCTTTCTTGTAATGCTCTGCTTTTCAGATGTGGTGATTGATTAGATTTTGAGGTTTGAATGGTCAATATTTGTTAATATAATAACCAAATTTCAGTTCTTACTTTTTCAAATATCTCGTTATATAAACTACTCCATGAATCAAAGTCGATGTTACTGACGAGGAAATGCTTCTACTGTATCAAATTGATTGTTTATTATTAAGACGTTTTTAAATAATTAAAATATGTGCAGCCTTTGCTAAGACTTTTAGTTGGTCAATTTTAAAATGTGTTAAAAAAGTTTAAAGAGGTCACAAAGTCAAGCCTAAAATATGGTTAATCGTTGCATATATTTGGGACCTCTCTTTAAGCTTGAACGATAAGGAACTTACACAATTTTAGGCATATTTTATTGTCTCACCTTATTTTAACTGGGGATATCCCATTTAAAATATTAGTAAATAGTTATTATTTGATCTCATACATACGAATTTGTAAATGATAAACTCCAATGTTAACCACTTATATAAAATATAAGGTACCATCAACATGATTGGTGATAAAAAAAAACTAATTCACTTTAAGTCTAGTAAAAAACTTTAGCTATTATTAGAATAGTTGTGGTGAGTTTGAGTAATTTGTGATATTGTAGGCTTTATCTTTACGGTTGTAACGGGTATTAAATCATTTAAGATGGATAAATTTGTTGTACCTCTATAGTGTTTTTCTGGCAGTTCATATTTTTAAAAATATTAAAATTATCCATTTTGAAATTTACCTCTATATATTTTATATTTTTAATTCTACAATCATAATACAAAAAAATTTCTGGACTGCAGAATTCATAATACAAAATCTCTGCATTTGGAATTATATAATTTAGAATATAAATTTGTTTTTCAGATTCTACCATCCGCATTATAAATTTTAGTCTCTATTTTGAATTTTATAATCCAAAATACAAATTTTGTATTCTAAATTTTAGAATCTATAATACAAATTTTGTATTTTCAATTCAAGATACACTAAATTCATTGATTTGTATTTTGAAGTGTGCAATCCGAAATATAATTATTTTTTTTGTTTAGAAGGTGAAAATGAGAGGTTGTTGAAGTGATGATACTAGAGGTGAGAGATGTTATGACTGTGATATTAAGTGTGTGTTTGTTTCCATGTGGGAGGAGAGGGAGGTATTTTTTGTGTTTGTTTCAAGGGTGAAGTTACTAAAGTGATGACGTTAGAGGTGAGCGACATGTATGATTGAAGGTGTACCAAGAATTCATCTGTAATCGGTAAGATATTAAGCACTTTTTTTTTATCAGCAAGATATTAAGCACTTGTTTGATTGACGTATTGTTAAATTTAGTTTTAGAGAAAATTCTTCCTACATCATATCAATTTGAACCTTTATCCTATTTGTCATATTTGTCATTGAAGTAACAAAAATCTCCTACAAAATTACGAAAATAACTTTAAATAAAAGGAGTGTAAATAAAAAAAATACTTTCAGGACTTTTTTTTAAAATATATTTATAGATTTGGATTTTTGGTACATATTTTTGAATTCTAAAAATATTTTTCAGAATGTATTTTCAGTGTTTTGAAATTTCTTTTCTAAAATATATTTTTTGCATTATTTATTTTTTCAAAATAAAATTTTGATTTTTGAATTGTATTTTTTTAATTCTGATTTTCAAATCTGGAATAGAGAGTAATTTTGAAAGGTGAGTACATGTTGAAATTGAAATGGTGAACGAAAAATTTGCCTTCAATATGAGATTTTTTTTCACTGATTTAACTTTTGTTATTAAACCAAAATAGCAAAAACCTAAATTTAAAAAGAAACTATGAGACTAAGACACTTCTTTTAAATGGCGTATCGGTGTTAACACTCGTAGAACATTTATCGGTGAAGTGTTTAATTCAAAAAATATTTGTTGGATTTTTAAAAATTCTAACCCAATATTAGAAGGTATAAATACAATAATTTTTTAAAAACTCAAATTTATTGTATAAATTTTTATTATGATTATAAGAATAAGAAACAAATTCTTAAAAAATATCTTTTTGCTCCTAAAAGAATATGAAATATACTTTTGCTCATAAATATTTATTTTCAATTTATATAATTCAAAATTATATAATATATAGATTTGTGTCTCCGTATCTTACATTTTAGATATTGTACGTATCTCCGTGTCCGTATCTATATCGTGTCAGTATCCATTTTCGTATCTGTGCTATATAGGTATTGATCAATCAAATAACAACCTTAAATCATTCTTAATTATATACAAGTATAATTAGGAAAAAAATACCTTAAAAATTATAATGACTATTATTTTTTTTAAAAAGAGCTTAAAAATGTATTGTTTTAAAATGGATGGTATATTATATTAAAATTATTAAATTAAAATAAAATAATTATTTACTTATTTTGGATATTGAAGCACCGAATTTAAAACTAAACGGAGCAGAGTCACTTACTTACTAGGTTATGGTATGTTATAAGACATCGACGGCTAGAAAACTCTTCTTTTTGCTGAAACTTCCGCATTCCCTTCTGCTATCACAACCATCCACCGCCGCAGCTTTTTCTTATTCTTCTTCCTTTAAATCGCCGCTTCCCAAACTTCGTTCACCTCAACTCCGCAATCACAATCTGCATTCACCGCTATTACGAACTACTGATTTTGCTTCTTTGATTAGTGTTTACAGTACAGAGAGAGAGAGAGAGAGAGAGAGAGAGAGAGAGAGATGGGGGGTAAGGGAAAGAGAAGGAGAGAGAAGAACTACAGGGCTGCTCATGGTGGCTACAGTGCCCTCCCTCCCCCACCAAATCCTTCCCAGCTCGAGGCTTTGCCTTCCAAACTCCGCAAAATCATGTCTTTCTCTCAACACCAAAATGGTCCTTCTCTTTCTCTCTCACCTTCCATATCTTCTTTTCTGTTTCTCATACGCCTCTTATCTTTTCAGGGGCTAATGGGTCGTCAAAGAACAAAAATATCGATGATGGGCATGCCCAAAATGTAATCTTTAATCATTTTTCTTTTTTTAATTTGTTGCTCGGTATTTATGTGTTTATTTGAATTGTCTTTGATGGTTTATGAATAAGTGGTGTAAGAATTGCGTTTGTTTTGGTTAATACGAATTTGTTGCTTTATTGTAATAGAATTTAGGAATGTCCGTCGTTGTGATTGTGAGTTCGTGATGCATTTGTTGGCTCCCTTACTGTAATGATTTATGATTCAGTGACTCTTGAATTGGAATAATATGCACATTGCATATTCAGTATTTGTTTTGTACTTTCATTATGGTTTCATTGCAATTGTTGATGCTTTTAGAAGCTTTAAAATGCAGTGACTCTTGAATTGGTCACTCTGGTTGTGGGGACCTAAAAAACCTTGACGACGAGGATAAAATCATGGTCAAAGACCCTTTTTTAAAAAACCTCTTTCTGTTGTTTATCACTTGTATTGAACTTGGTTGTATATTAAAAGTTCTATCTGTCTTATCCTTGTGGGTTGCGGCACTCAGTGCAATAGAAGATATGTATGTAGGTTGAGGTATTTGATAAAATAAAATTTCACCCAACATGAGAAAACTGCATTTGTGAGAGTATTTACCAAGATTCAAGAATTTATGATTAATAGGTTATTATATAAAGATATGTCTTGTTTGTGTATTTATTGGATGATCGTTTGAGCAGAAGACTGCTTCAAAGGACAAAGGTGATGTTCGAACCATAGATGTCAAGGAGGGGAATACTAATGAACAATTGAAGGAGCCCCAACATATGAATAGGACTGAGGAACAACTTTTGGAAAGTGGTGCAGCTGACAAGAAAAAGAAAAAAAGGAAAAGGAAGGAGGTTAAAGATCTCAGGTTTGAAATGGAAGTGGATAAAACAAGTTCCCAGTTGAAAAGACGAGAGCGTAAGAAAAAGTAAGTGAGAAAAAGCCTTCATATTTGTCCTTTTTCCTATTGGGTTTAGAGAGTGTATTTTGTTCTTTCTATGTGAAGTCTATCAGCAGATTTAATTCATCTTTCCTTATCACTTATTGTTAGTATTGCATTTACTGTAAAATGCAAATGGTGCATTCAAAAAGAGTATAAAATCTTATTAATATTGCAACAAATTGAAGAATTTTTTGGTTGTATCCATGTTGATGTCTCAATGCTCATTTTTGGTTGTATCCATGTAGATGTATTTATACCAGTGCTTATTTTCCTTGTTTTATGTGAGCCTAACAATATGCGTAAACAAATAAATACTTTTTGTTATATTTGAGGTGGCTAATATGGCATTTGAAGTTGAACTGGTGAAATTTCTTTAGATTAAAAGAATAACACAGGACATTTTAAATTCTTCAGGTATTTCGAATCTAAAAAGAAGAAGCACAAAAAATCCAATGAAGATGAAAAACTGGACTTCCCTGGACATGAAAAAATAAGATTTGGAGATATTGTTCAAGCCCCACCAAAGCTATCTGTTCCTCCTAAGGTAAAGTACTTGAAATTGTTTGCTTTCCAAAATGGTTCAGACCATGGTCATTTGACTAAAATGTTTTGTTTGTGTAATGAAGGCATTCAAGAATGCTTCTCAGGAGAGACTTAGACTCCAGGCTATAGAGGAATACAGGAGCCGCAAAGGATGGAAATCAAGGCCAGGAAGTTACCTTCCACCTTCGGTTACATCGGACACTTGAATCAGTCCCACCATGTTGTGAAGCATACATGCAGAGTACCCCTTACATGAACAAAGAAGAAGAAATCAACATGGATCTTTTGTTTTTCCTTTGAGGTGGGTTATCTTCATTCATAATCAATTTTTGGGTTCTTACGGTAATTATGATTTGATGACACATACATTTGTGCATGGGTGAAGTTATTTGTTACAATGCAATCCATGTAAAGCCAATTACTGAGCTATGATAAGATAGCTAAACTTTGTTAGAATATAAAGAAGATATCAACTCAAAATTCTGCTGCTATTCGGATTTTGTATCTCTAAATATTCTTTATTCTATGTTTTCCTTGGTTGGCTTTCAACATTTCTCTAACTGAAAATAAAAACTCATGAAACCATCCTAACAAAATAATGAGGTGGAAGGTGGTTGAAGTATCTTAAATAAGAAAAGGACAAGTACTTAAATATTTTTGGTGTTGTTTTCTCATGGAGTTCCTTATCTGTTCAATCAAAGTCAAATGTTAATGCTTATTGTCATTGAAATGGTTTAAGCAATATTGTCAATAATTCAGTCATGATGCTAACATGACCGATGCATGGAATGCTTTACTCCAGTTGGAATGTGCTTCTGTGTCTACAAATACTGTTTCGATGGTTACAAGAATTTGAAACCCAAAATTTTACTTTGCAATTTCAACTGGTGGTGTGATGCAGAACATGAAAGAAATGCACGTATAGCAAAGAACATCGTGGGTACATACTTTCAAACCCAAACAGCTCTTTGGGGGTTGTTTCTTCCTACAACTCTGGAGCTTCTCATTTTGTCTTTAAAAATTTTAAATACTTCTGAATTCTACAATCTAGAAATGGTATTTTTTTTTCTATTTACACCTCTTGGATTCCACAATTTATAATATATTTTATTTTAAAAAAAATTTATTTCATATTACAGAATATTACAGAATCTAGAAGGTATTCTTGAATTCAGTAATAACTTCCGATTGTATTATCCATAACACTCTTTATTATACTATGTATACAATCTAGATTATAAAATACGGAAGATATTTTTAGATTTAGAATTATCTTTTGACTTTTACAATTCATAATACATTATTGTAAAGGAGTGTTATAAATTTGGAAAAAAGTAAAGGAGTGTTATAAATTTGGAAAAAAATAAGCGAACGAAAAATTCTAATATTTACTCAAAAGGGTATGATTAGAATTTAAAAAAAAATATGGATAACAGGAAAATTTGCCTACTTTGAGAAATGTAACAACATTGGACTATAATTTTTCATTTTCCTTAAACAGCAAAGCCAAATGAAATTGCATGTATCCTTTTCTATTGTTTGACATTCACCAAACTTCTACAATTAGATAAGAAACAGAACAAACAGACATCATATGTCATTAGATAAAACACGTTGCAAAATTCTAATCAACTTGCATGAATATGCTTTAATGTTTCTTAACTACAAGCTTATGCTATTGTTATTTTTAACGCTATTTTTATATGACCAATGTGGGATTGAATAAATATTAGGTTAAGCCTTTAACTTATATTCTTTTTAGGTTAACATTAAATTACTTAACCTTAGCCTTTTTTCTTAAATAAAAAAATATTTCTTTTAAACTTTATCTTATTCACAAAAAAAATATTATTTTCAAATTCTAATAATTTATTGTTAAATAAAAGTATAATGAATATCTTTTAAAATTGAATATTATCAGGATAAATATAGAACTTGATTGGTAATTAAAGGATAAAAATTTCATCTCAATAAATATAAAACTTATGGAAGTTGTCTTTAGTCGTTATTATCATGTAGAAAATCATTTTACTACAATAATAATTTTAAATATTAATATAATAATCAAATAAGAATATAATAATGAGCGACCTTGTTTCTTAATTAAAATTTACAAATTTTTATAAACATTAAGTATTTTGTGGGCTATTTGATTATTTGATATCTTACATAGAAATTTAATAGTCAATATTTTATCATAAAATAATTTTGTAAACTTATGAATTTTTAACTTCATATTATTTTTTTGTGTTTATTTAAATGATTTGGCAAAAAGATAATGTTAAACATAATAAAAGGAGTGATCTTGGAGTAGAGGCATTGGTTTCATTAGGTTTATTAATTGTTTTTCTTATAATATCATATTATACAAAATATAATTTACTAAATAAAAGTTTATTATTATCAATTCACTATTTTTGGAAAATGTATATTTTTAAAAAGAATATTAACCCTAAGTTAAATTAAGATAATTCAAAACAAAATTAACGAGTCCAACTAAGTTGGTACAAAACATTTGAAATTTGAACGGATTGAATTGGGCTCACCAAAAGATATCCAATTATAAACGGGTCGGGTTACCAATTGAAGTGTTGGGACCCGACCCAAGAGTTAGAAAGAAAAAATAAAGTAAAAAACGGTGCGCATAATTGTTCAAATTGAACGAGCCCTAATTTGAATTTGTGCGCCAGTCCCAAACCAGTGAAGTGAAAATCGCGTGTATCTGCAATGGAGATTCTGTATTCGAAGCTCTACGACAAGTACACCAAACTCAAGGTTTGTTCTTTCTTCAATAACCGACAAGATTATTACGCTTTGTCACTGATTCTTCGTTTTCTTTCTCGTTGCAGTCTAAGAAACTCTCTGATTTGGATAATCTAAACAAAGAGCAAGAAGTTAAATTCGTGAATTATATGTCCGGTACGTTTCTTCTCGGTCCCTTTCTGCGTGACTTACCGGAAGAGCAACGAACGTGTTATGAATTTTGAAGACTTTGGGTGTTGCAGCTGCGGAAGAGTTGATTGAGCACTTGAAAAGCGAAAAGGAAGAGCTTCTTGGACAAGTCAATGAGTTGAGAACTGAATTGGCTTCACTCAGGCAAGTTTGAAAAATGCAGCTTTTTGGGTTTTAAGCGTATAATTTAGTTCATATGCAGGTCGTAAATTCTCAATTTGGTCTTTACATATAAAAATTTATTAAATTGATTCTTACCCATGCCTTGCTGGTTTAGTCAGTGTTGTCATACTTTGACTGTTAACCTCTTGTGATTCTTAATTTGATCTGCACGAATAGGAACCAAATTACAAATGTGTTAAGAATGTATAAGGGGATTGATGGTGGCAGGGACCAAACCATTAACGCTTACTAGTATAGGGATTGGCTTAAGCAGTTTTCTATCTATAGAGACCAAATTGAGAATCTGCAACTCATATAAGACTGAATTATATGATTAACCTTTTCCTTTTTTAATTTCTTTTCTGTTGTTGATTTTTAAGGAATGTTTTATTTTTGATGGTTTACTCAAGTTTTTTACTTTAAATTTCAGTGCCACCAAGAATAAAGAGATTACAGATTGTCAGATGCTTTTGGTGGAGGAAAGACAGAAAAGTGAGACTTTCGATTGCTTTTGTGGTTCTTACTTAAATTTAAATTAAATGGTTGTTAAAATATTTTAGTATGGATGTTGATAAAGTTTTTATTTAAGTTCGTGATGCACATGGACAATAATAATAATAATAATAATAATAATAATAATAATAATAATAATAATAATAAAGTAATTGTTGGAAATAATACTTCTTTAACGGATTTAAATAATTATAAGGTTTCAAATTTTTGAAGTTCAACCTATTTTTCTCTTATTTAAAACTTTGCAGCCTTTTTGTGTAGTTGGTGGAATATATTATCAGAAATTGCTTAAATAAAAGAATTTCCACTTGTATGTGGGTGAGTTTTGTTTGGTAGCACATTCAATCAGGTAATGAGTATTGTGAGGAGCATATGACTATTAGTGTAATATAACAATTCTTTGATTTTGTAATGTTTTCTTTGTTCCCTTTTCACTGGATTTGTTCATCTCACCTATTCACCCGATGCCTGCAATTTTGGTGTCTGGAGCTACCATTAGTCTTATTGTCCCTTCTACAATAACCAAAAGCCTTTTCCCAAAGTAGTGTCAGTTACGTGGATCAAATGACGCCATAATTTTCTACTTGGCATTCGCTTACTTCAAAGAAAAAACAGGCAAATTTCCCCTTCATGCTGGTACTTTTAATGTGTATTATGTTTCTAGCAAAGTCATAAATATCAGTTAGGTTGTCAGACCCAAGACTTTTTATATCAGGCAGAATTCTTTGCCATTGGCAGAGTGAATCTGTTTTTCCTTTCAATGAGACTTTCATGATTCTTTAAAGTTAGTCAGTGATTTACTTATTCTCCCAAAAAACAAAGAATGTAGTAGTTATTAATCCTTCGGATGTGTTCAGACTTGCAAGTGAATTTAGTTAACTAATTTTAGTTTTTAGTTAATTGTTTTGAGTCTGAAACTGTTTTAGTTTTACTTTTCATAATTTTCTGATGAATTCCTTGTTGAAAAAGAAACCAATGTGTGTGGTTTACCATTATAATCGCTACCTAGTTAATCTTTTTGTTTGGAACTTTGATGGGAATCTGTATTCAATGTTGGAATTTGATTATGTTTCATTGCCTCTTTTGTGAATGTAAGTTCACTACAGTATTACTATGTACCTGTCCTTGAATGTACTTCAATTTCATTTCTTCTTCTCTATTGATGATTTGGTTGTAAACTATGGCAGATGAAGCTCTTTCTGAAGAAGTGGGAAAATTGCTAAAGCTTCACCAGGACAGAACATCTGATTTAAATAATAAGGCTAACTCTAACAGCTCATCTGTAAGAATGACAAGAAAACGGAAAAGGCAGATTGCTTTGGAGAAAGAAGCAAGGCTTATATCTTTTGAAAATGAAGGTAATTCTGTGGAGACTTGCAAAGAGACTGCTTCTGGTAAGGTGAGCATTTAAAACCCTAAAAATGGATATAAGTATGTGTTTATATATGTATATATATGCTGTAATCATTTTAATATGCTGTAAAAAAGCTGCTGGAGCGTTGTACCAAGGCTAATGATCAATCAGGTTGGTATTAGCTCTTGTAATTTGTGCTTTGTGTGTGAACCATTTGGTTGCGATTTTGGTATATTTAATATGTCCTTCATTGCGTTTTACAGGCATTGCTTTACTGGAAAGTGGACATGATAGCTGCCTCATTCATGTTCTTTTTGAGTATGCACTGGGTATGAAACTATCAATTATCGATCAATCTGGACAAATGTGCCTTTCTGTACTGCATCAATCGAGTGGTAATTCATAATTTTGGATTATAACGAATTTGTTGTCTTATTATACATTTTTCTGAGTTAGTAGTTTGTTGGAATGTTGATAATTAACATGCTTGACTATAGTATTTCAATACGTACATATTTCTGGAATTCTGATGGATTGTTTGGTGGTCAAGGCTCAAGATAAAGTAAGGTAGATAGGATGAGAAGGAAACACAAAAGAAGTAAATAATGTAGGCATGATTAGCTCTTATCATGTCGAGTGTGTAACACACCAAATAACCTGACATATAGTAATATAAATATAAATTGCATACAAATAGGGAGAGTTACTGGGTTCTATTTTTTATTTTTTTAAAGATAGAGCATCGAAACAGGACACATAGATCTAGTTGTGTGATAGTCATAAAAGCACTGCACGAAAAGAAAGGTGAAGATACTCTGTCATTATCTGACAGATGACGGTAGAATGGGGCTGAGCTGACAAGACACTCAGTTACCAGTGAAATTTTACTCTTCCTCATTTTCCTGCCTTCTCATAATTTCTCTTTAAATAATATCCATGTTTTCTTTCTAGGGGCTAAAGTAAGTGTCGGTTTTTGGACACTCATTCATTTTTAACTCTGAATTCAAAGTTATTTTATTCTCAGCTCACCACAACCTTTGTTTCATTTGTGGTCCATTCTTTGACAAAGCTGATCTTGGTCACAAGTTTTAACTAAAGTTCTAGCCATCAAACATTTTGCAGATATATAACTCTGCTTGGTTAACATGTTTCTTTCATTTAACCTTGATAGGTTACTCCTTCAGTATATCGTGGATTAGCAAATCACCTAGTAACGAAGACGCAGAGCTCTTGTACCATGTCATATCTCTAGGCACATTCGAAAGAGTGGCACCAGAATGGATGAGGGAGGACATCATGTTCAGCCCAAGCATGTGCCCCATCTTCTTTGAAAGGGTATCTCGTCTTACGAAATTGAACCATTAATGTTTTGTAGCATTGGTTCCATTGCCCCCATGTGGATTTACTGTACATACTTCCTTCTTGGATAGCACTAAGAGTTCTTGCATGTAGATTTCCTTGTTTCTCTCCATTTGCTAATTCAAAGAATTTGTAAGGTTTTCGCAAAGAGGTTTTACAGAGCTCGTAGAGCTTAGCCTATCATGCACCACAGACAGCAAGAGTTTTATTAAGTTATCAAAGGTACTTGCATTTCTTCACAAGCTTTTTTTAATTTTTCAAAAGGTTTTGCCGTAAATGTTATCAAAATATGACTATGTAAGCTCTTTTTCATTAAGTTTTTTTATTTCAATACACTCCAAGAATCACACAACTAATTGCTAAAGGGGAAAATAGTGATTAATTTCGTTTCTTTACCATAATTGTTTTAAAGATGGAAAAGCAGATTGCTCTATCACTGTTGTAAAACTAGGGTCACTCAGTTTATAAAAGAGATTGTTTCAGAAGTAGTAATATAGTATTACATAGGATTATGTCTGATACATGTTTATGAAATATAATGGTGATGAATGCTAAATACTTTTACTATTGTCTTTCAATCAATCAATTAAATATATAATTCCGAAGCATTTACTCAATCAGGGATATATTTATTTTTTCTTAAAAAGTGATATTTTTTAGCCGAAAAGTGTATTAAGAAAACTATTGAAATATCTAAGTTTTTTTTTATATTAACATCATAATTCACACTAAATTTTATTTTTATATAAAAAAAATCTTATGGGAACTTATTTCAATAATTTATTTACTATAAATATAAATATATAAGATCTCTTCAATAATTTATGTACTAGAAATATATAAAATGTTATAGTTTATAACATGTTAAAGTTTAGACTATGTAAAAATCAATTTAATTTTATGTTAAGTAAAAACATATTTAATCTGTTAAATTAAATATATAACACGTGTCATTACAATAACTAATTAAGCATACAAATTAACAGGTTTTATACATTTTATCAAATACTTTGTAATTTCATTAATTAAAATTTTTGTGATTACAAATTTATTTTTCAAGATATAAAGTTAAATTGTATATTGTTAACCAATAAAATTTTTAAGGCAAATAGTTATATTCCATTATAAAACAAGACCAATAACTGTAGTAGATGAAGATGTAAAAAACATCTACACTTCCTCTGAATGATTGAATAACAATATTGTAGTCTAAAAATCCATATGTTCTTTAACACGTTATTTTCTATTATTTTAAATTCATTGAAAAATATAATATTATTGGCCTCTATTTTCAATTATCGAATCTCTCTTAATTTTATAATTTCCAATATTCAAATTCTAACCCTCCCTTGTTCGTAGTGCATTACTTAAAGTGGTTTTAGATAATTAAAAAGAAGAAAAATCGTATGTTTAGTTTCATATTGAGAAATTGATTCATGATCAAAATTGATTTCATGTATAAATAATTTTAGTATATTTTGTTATGGTAACGATTTTTTCAACGAACCTCTTTTAATAACAAAAATACTCTAATATAAATACTATCACTTCAAAATTAATACATCAATAACACCCCAACTTTTTGAGAAATTTTTAATTAGGCTTTTAAACTAAGAGAGTTTTATAATTGAAATCATTAAAAATTATGTATAATGACTTAAAATCGTAAAAAAAATCGTTGCAATTTTACTAGTTCAAAAACTCAATTTCAAAAATAGTAGATTAACTGTTAATTTTGTTATCAAGAAAAATGGATTTGAAGAATTTTAGAGTAAAAAATACATTACCTCTTGATCAAACTTTATAGTATCAAACTTGTTCTTACAAGGGTCTAAACACAAATCTCAGTTTTTTTTTTGTCTTTTTTCTTAAATTGCACTTTTGGTTTCCTATTCCTTTGATTTGGGATTAAGTTTAGACTGATAAACTCACTTATCTAGGTTGGGTCTCACAGTCTCCTCTTTGGAGTGCAAGGCGCTTTGATGCCAAAGTCATAATCAATTTTATAAAGTTATCAGATAAATTCACTCTACTTACCTATTGGGTTAATCATCTGTTTATAATATCTTCTTATTGGGTTTTGAACCTATTTGGACCTTTTCTTTTTGTACCTAATATTTATTAAACACATTTAAGCTTATTTTACGGATTTTGTTACAGTAATTAATTTAATATTATTTATCTATTTAGTCCAACCTTTTGGATTGACTTTTCGGTCTAGATCAGCTTTCCGTCTTACCTTTTGGTCTAGTCGGTACACTAAAAATATTCCTAAAAGGACCTATAAACAAAACTTTTTTCTTCAGAACTCATTGACTTCTTGTTCTTCTCAATCTTTTCTCTCAAATTAAGTTTTCTATGTCGATTTATCGAACACTTTGTAAGATTAATCATTATATTTAATGTATGGTTAGTTTTGAGATTTATAAAAGTATTGATCTCAATTTCTAATATTTAATGTATTTTGTTCTGAGATTTGGAAAAAATATTGACTTCGACTCATTTTTAACTGATGTGTGTATTAAATCGTATTAAAATAAATTTCAATTTTAATTAAAAAAACCTAATTAAATTTTTTAAACAATTTATAAATGTAAACGTATTAAGTTTTAACCATCATCATTTTACTCCAAAAGGGACATTCACTGTTTTGGTGAGCGAAGCACGTGACTGTGGTGAGTGTTTGAGCCAGTGCAAGCTTGTATTTACTTACAATCAAATCCAATAAATTCACAAAAAACTTAAACCTAATCAAATCAAAATACAGTAATAAGTTAAACGCACGCAAACCCAAATTGGCTTTTCCGAGTGATGAAAAGTGAAAAGGGACAATCGCGTTTATGACTGAGGAATGAGTTTCTTTCAGGGAATTATTGATTCCTTTAACTCCATCTTCGTTCCTCATAACAATCACAACACCGCAAATTCACCATCTCTTTCTTCTTCTTCACCGGATCCAATGGAAGCTCCTCCTCCTTCTGTTTCCAACGACCGTGTCGCTTACAAGCTCAAAGGCTACTTCGATTTGGCCACGCAGGAGATCGCCAAGGCCGTTAGGGCTGAGGAATGGGGTTTGGTCGACGACGCGCTTCTCCACTACAGAAACGCGCAATCGATCCTCCTCGAAGCTAATTCAACTCCCGTTCCTTCCTACATCACTCCCAGGTTCTTGCTGTTTCACGCCGATCATTCCACGCGAAAGTAGGGTTTGTGGATTCTAATAATGTGAATGTTTTGTTGATGGAAACTGTGGCAGCGAACAGCAGAAGGTGCAGTCGCATCGTGAGAAGATATCCAAATGGCAGAGTCAAGTTTCTGAGAGATTGCAGACTCTCGCTAGACGAGCTGGTAGCTCATCTGCCAATCAGGTACCCTTGTTGTTGGTGTTTAGATTCTGAACATTGAAGGTGATGTTTGAAGGTGATGAAGGTCCTAAGCCTGTTAAATTAGAATGATCGAGTGTTCTTACTTTATATTGGTCAAAGGTTTATGATTATAATTTATAATGAGACTTTTATGTTTCTTTTCTTTTTCCTCGAAAACGTTTACAGAGCACTACTGCAGTACCGCTTAAGCCATTGGGTACTAGAAAGAATGTGTTACAAAAGCCCCCTCAAAGAACAGGTCAGGTGAATAAAGTTGGAAGCCCAAAATCGAGTCAAGCATCTGGTGTAAATTATGATACCAAACTAGTTGAAATGATTAACACTGCCATAGTAGACAGAAGTCCTTCTGTTAAATGGGAAGATGTTGGTAAGAATCTATGCATGTATGCTTCTTTGTTTTATATATTATCATTTCTTTGATTATCAGTGTGGAAATGCAGCTGGGCTTGAAAAGGCAAAGCAAGCTTTAATGGAAATGGTTATTTTACCAACTAAGAGAAGAGACTTGTTTACGGGTCTTCGAAGGCCAGCCAGAGGTAATGCCTTAAGACCTCATTATATTTTGGCAAATATAGGATCATGGTGAAAATTGAAGAATGAAAATGCCAAATAGTGAAATTGATGAACCCTTTTTGTTCTAGGTTTGCTTCTCTTTGGTCCACCTGGTAATGGAAAAACCATGCTTGCCAAAGCAGTGGCGTCAGAATCGCAAGCAACATTTTTTAATATCACGGCAGCCTCCTTGACATCAAAATGGGTACGTTTCTATCCACATATCAGTTGTAATTACAGGGTTTTAGGTATAGCGGGAAGAAAAGGAAATAAAAGATACTTAATACATGGAAATTTGATATTTTACTGATTTGATTTAACTTGATATGATATGTTATATGATTTACAAAATCCTTATTTATACTAATGCTAGATATAATCCAAACTGTATAATATAACAAATCATGAAACATCAGAAAATATGGAAGTTAATCCCAAACAGGTAATCCTAGATGTTCTAAATTATTCTAAAAATAAAGTGAAGTTATTATTGGATAATTTTCGTATTCTAGCAGTTTCCTTTTTTGAATCTCATTTATTTCTTCTGTTAATATGTTTAAGTAATGGTTAAGACTTTATTCCACGATTAACTTGTGTTGTGCTCAATAGGTGGGTGAAGGTGAAAAGCTTGTCCGGACACTATTCATGGTAGCTATATCAAGACAACCATCTGTAATTTTCATTGATGAGGTATTTCCCTCATGAATAGATATAGAGAAACTTTTCTCCCAATACTAAATATGACTAGAAAGACCTTACAGAAGAATATGTTTAGAGAATAGGGGAATTTTTTTAGCTTGCTTTTAAAGCAACAAACCTCTTCAGAATCAGTTCCTCCAGAGCTTTGTTTGTTAACTATTTGAAGTTTTGAACATGTCCAACTGCCCTCTGTGTTTCAATTATTTTGTTTGAAACTTGGTTCAGAGCACAATATTAATTGATTTTTGTTGAGAGAAAGAAAATAAGAGACATGTGATGATTTCGTATACAATGTGTCGTGGCATAAATAGATAGATTACAGTTATTCAAAACTTAATTTTCTTTATTAGATGATAATAATAATTATAATAACAACAACAATTTATCCACGCACCCTACTTACATTATTTCTAACAATTTTCATTGAATTATTATTATTAACAGCATACAGAGCTTGTTTTAAAATAATGTGGCTAAGGATCCCTTCTGATAAAAGTTGTATCGGGTATCTTGTATCTTCTAACTGAACTAGGCTAAATATTTATTAAGATTGATGATGCACATAACATAACCAATTCCGGTGTCTACATTGTGAAATCACTTCCAGTGTCTATCTACATTGTGAAACAGATTATTTCCTTATCACATTAGTCTGTCCTTCTTTATAACAGTCAGTCTCTGGGTGACCAGCACTATCATTGATTATCCCAAATTCTAATCCCTTATGATGGCTAAAGTGTAAAGTTATCCAATTTGTTGTGTTTAACTGTTACTTTTCTTTTCCAGAAGCCATACTAGTTAAATAGGAGAATTTATAAACAGAAAGTAAAGGTTATATTCTTTGCATCTTAATTTTTTTCTCCACTAACAGTAGTAATTTTCTCTTAATTAATAACAGATTGATAGTATAATGTCAACAAGGTTGGCAAATGAGAATGATGCCAGCAGACGATTAAAATCTGAATTTCTTATCCAGTTTGATGGGGTGACCTCCAATCCTGATGATATTGTGATTGTAATTGGTAAGCATTATATCTGAAGATACTTAGTTATTCACTTTCTAAAATTAAGCAAGAATTAGATTTTAGATCCAGTACACTGGTTAATAACATGCGTACCATTGCAGTGCTCTGGTTTAGTGTTTTTTTGGTAATAGTTGCAGTTGCTGGTCTTAGTTCCCCTTTGGAAAGTGATGATTGATAGTTTAGATGTATGCTCATCTGGGAGTGTTGGAATTTCTGACATTCCTGTTGTAAAGCCTCAATTTAGTCGTCTAAAGTTATGTGTCATCACATAAGTCCTCTAAAACTTTTTAGTTAGCACCATAGTGGTTTCTCAAAGATTTCAAGTGCCATCACATTTGTCCTCCAAAGATTGTTGTCGTCATATTAGCCCCATAGATGGGTTTGGGGCTTATTCCAGAAATAGCTGTTTAATATCATCTGGTGGAATTACACAATGATTAAATTTCCCTCGCTTCTCTCTTTTAAATTCAGCTGAATCTCACCTGTGGTGTGTTAAGAACAATATTAATTCCTTTCCTAGCTGGCTTGCTTTGTAATCTGTCCTAAAAACGTGGCATCTGTATATAATGGGATGCCAGACTGAATTCAGCCATTGTGGATGTGGAATTTCTTTCTTTATCTTCATCTGTTTTTTTATATTCCAGAATAATTATGAGTTTGAATATAGATATAACTGAATACCTGGTCATGTGTCTATAAGTCTATTATTAGTCTTACTAAATTCATAAATTCACTTCTCCTTAATATAGGTGCGACAAATAAGCCGCATGAATTGGATGATGCAGTTCTGAGGAGACTGGTAAGAATTTCTTTATTTAGTGTCCTATACTGGAAATGTAAAAATATAATTCCAGAATGTCATGCTGCTCATGTGATTTTAAATGCAAATGTTTATCAGATAGAATTTTTTTATTTTTTTTTAGCTGATGGTGTGAAATATTGTACAGGGATATAACCTTTTGTTTATTTTTTGCTCAATGACTATTATATGCCTTGTAATAGGTTAATAAATTATGTGATTATATCATACTGTCTTGAATAGTGGTTTTAAAATGGTCATCTGAAATAGAAACCCATTTGTAGATAATATATTAGTATGATTTTGGGTGTATACCTTTGTTAATTGTAACATGTCTGTATGTAGTATACGATAAACTTCTATTCTAATAATCTGTATTATCTTTTATTTACCTTGAGACATAGCTTAGACTCCTAGCAATTGTTTTTATATTTGTAGGGAGTTTCTATTTGCATGGCAATATGGCATTCGTTTGCTTCTTTAACGCAGACTTACGCTCCAACAAAATTTCTAAAATGTTTTGTGGAAAAATCTATTAGTTTTAAAAAAAAAAATCATTAAAACACTTTGAATTATATTTTTTAAGAGACATCTCATTTTTGCTCATTGAAATATATGCATGATTGTATCCCATGGATGGACACTGGTTTTAAACTTAAATGATCTTTGAACCACATGCCGCTTCTCTACTTACAATTTTTGGGTTTGCTGTTAAATCTTTACTAGGTAAAGAGAATATACGTACCTTTACCAGATGAAAATGTTCGAAAGCTTCTGCTAAAACACAGGCTCAAGGGTCAAGCATTCTCCTTACCTAGTAAGCAATATGCTCATATTTTATGTTTTGTGATACTTCTATTGATATGTGTACTTGGTGCTGCCACAGAGTGTATTTCCTGGTTATTTATTCTTCTATAGGATACTTGGTTTACTGCTGCTGGCTTGTACCTTCATATATTCTGGTTTCATCTGAAATTCAATGCCAAATATGGTAAAATTAACTTACCGGTTATTGTTTGCCAAACAAATACTTGAAAATGCAAAAATTGTATTAGTTCTTAGTGATGTTATTTTCTGTTTGCTTTAAACTTGTTATTGACATCTTCTAAAAACAAGCTCCAGATTATTATTATTATTATTTGCACTGTTCTGCTTTCAACTAAAAGCTTTGGATTTTATGTTGCAGGTAGAGATCTGGAGAGGGTTGTAAAAGAGACAGAAAGTAAGTATTTGTAGCTAAAGTGCATATTTTGCTCGTGCCTAGTTTGACTCATGATGAGAAAGAAATTAGAACAAGGAGATTTTATTTTCTCTTCTTTTTTTCTCCCTTTTTAAACGCGACCATTATGTTTGTTATTCTTGATTTGCAGGATATTCTGGTAGTGATCTGCAAGCCTTGTGTGAAGAAGCTGCAATGATGCCAATTAGAGAGTTGGGTGCTGACATTCTTACTGTTAAGGCTAATCAGGCATGCTATTTGATTTGAATTACAAGATCTTAGATGTGGATTGGTATAATCTGGTAAATGAGAACATTTCTCTTATTGTTAGAAGTTAACTATTTTAAGTTTTACCAGGTAAGAGGATTGAGATACGAAGACTTTAAGAAGGCAATGGCTACAATTAGACCAAGTTTAAACAAAAGTAAGTGGGAAGAGCTTGAGCGCTGGAATGAGGAATTTGGCTCTAATTGAAGTCAAGATATTAAACACCATGTGCATGAAATTCAAAGAAAATATAGCAGTGTAGTATGTACATAACTAAAATTAGACAAGACAAAGACATCAATGTTAGTGGCTATGAACTAGGTGCTGCTCATTTTGTAAATGGCTATCCTAAAATCCAATTTAGCTACCAGGGTTTCCAACGTAGAAACCTTGAAATGGCTACCATTAATCATTTTAACTTGTACTCTTTGTACATCTTTAAGATTATATATTTAGTGATTGTAACAACAACGCCCAGAAAAATATTGAAAAGGAAGTTTATAAACATGACAGCATATGAATTTTGAAGTTCATAATCATAGTGTTTGTGATCTCTTTTTTTCTTCTTTTCTTTGTTTTATCAATAAAATGTTGGGATTTTTGTAGGCTTTTAGTTGAACCCATGGCATTATAACCCTAATTTTGAGAGTTTATTAGACATCATTTATGATGACGAGTCTTCTTCTCTAGTGTTCCTCTATTTCTTATACCTTTGGCAATGTTTTCTAAACTTGGCATTATTATTTTATATCGGTGATAGTTTAATCAGACTACACAACATATTTTTTTATTTTACATATAAACTTGTTATTATTAATTAATATTGATGCAAATTGTTGAAATTTCAATTTAAATATGATAATATATTTTATTTAAACTTTCATATGTATTTTAAATTCATCTTTCTTAACGTGGTTTGGTTTATGAAAAAAGGTTGGGATACCCCTTTGTATCCCTCTTAATTTAATTTAATTATAAAAAAATGTATTTTAAATGTTTAGAACTTATAAATTTATGTATTGTTTTTGTTTTTATCACAATTAAGTTATGATATTTTTTATATTCTTATATATATTTCAATTATTAAAATAATTTATTAATATTTATTCGACTTGACCACAGTTAAATCATTAAACCTTAAATCACTATCATAACAAATTCAACGACAAGATCACTTGGTTTTAAAAACTGACCCTAATATTTACTACTTACATATTTTATCATCTAATAATCATATATTATTATCCTTTAAAATCATATAGGTTTGTTTCGCACTTGACCCACAAAAAGTGGGTTGGGTTGGCCCATCCTGCATAGAATTTCCGGGCTGATTTTTGTAACCCAACTCGTATAAGGGTTGGTCCGCGGACCTACGGCCAAAAATAATTTTTTAAATAAAAATTTAGATTTTTTATTATTTAGATACATTAGATAAATGGTCTGATAATATTATGTGTAGTAAGATGTTATTAAAATTTTCAAAATATGAAATATGAAGTCACATAAAAAAAAATATGGAGATGCAGAAAAAAAAATTTACATTTCAAAGTTATACAAGTTATGCGGATTAACCTACTCCGTCCCACATTTAACCCGCGCAGGCTGCGAATTATGCGGAACAAAAGCGAATTTAAATAAACAACTCATCCACGTTTTTTTTCAACGGGTCGACCCGCACATCCCATCCCGTCCCAACTTTGCCACCCAAAACTTCATGAAATGTGTCTTCCATGAAATAATCTTCATATGATCCTTCATAAGATTGCCAAAGCAAACGAACTCATCCACATTATAATTACACGGCATTGAAGAAAGTTGTTTGTTATCTTGTACATAGCACCGACACATTCATGAGAAAGACAAAAATAGATAGGATTCAGGTCTTATCATCCTTATACTTGTTGTCACAAAGTGAAACATCAATGTTTTCAAGCAAGTACACTAATCACTCTTTAATGATGATATAAGGTTTACCATTCAAAATAAATTTCAATATATTTAATATAAGTTTTATACAACGTATTAGCTCTATATTTTTCTTAATATCATTTAGCAATACTAAAGTATTAGGAAAGTAGTGGAGAAAGTGTATTTTACTTTGTGTATTTGTATGAGTTTTAATATGGAGAAATATTTTATATATATATATATATATGTGATTTTGTTATTCTCTTAACTTAAAATGATATTGTGTACTTGTATTCAATCTCAGAGAGAAATCAGTTGATAATTAATAGTAATTTTGTGAAAGATACAAATGATAAGAACATTACTTATAAACTAAATGTTCTCTATTATTTGAGTTAAACTAAATGTTCTCTATAATATATATATATATATATATATATATATATATATATATATATTGAATTTAGCTAAAAGCTCATTCTTGAGTTTGGATTTTTATGTATTTTGAGAATTTAAAATTTAAAAATATTATATGAAGAAAACTATATATATATATATATGATTTACTCATTTTATGTAGGATTTTTTTAAAATTAAGCACTTTAATTTAAAAGAAAATTAAAACAGTTAAGTTTATGGTAGATGTATTTAAAAAATCGGTATTTAATTTTTAGTTTTCTTTTGTAATTTCATAACATTTTATGTCAATCCCATTTCAACCATGATGACAAATTAGCAACCCCGTGATTCATAATATATTTGTACAATCTTTCATATTGCAAAATCCATTATATAAAGATAACCTCTTCAAAAATCAGTTATTAAACAACTTGTTTATGTAAAAGGTGATAATATATATACGTAAATGAATTGGCTCTATATAAAAAAAAAAGTCACAAGTCAAATTAATAAAAAAAAAAGAAAAAAGAAAATATTTAAAGATTTATGCATTTTATAATAATTAAGAAAACAAAATATAAAATGATATTTTATAAATATTTTCCTATATAGAAGTAATGGTGAATAGATGAGATCATTTTAGAGATTTAGTTTAAAAGTTTTTGCTTGAGGATGAGACTCAAATTCACAATGATTTCTCAAATTATATAACCACCAAAGAGAGGTTATGTGAGTTGAGAATGGTGATGAAAAAGTACATATTTTTTAAATTATAATAGTAAATAATTATTATTTTTTTTAAAAGTTATGCAAAAAAAAAAAATTAAAATTAAGTTATGTTAAGATTTATAATTTAAGATTTAGTTAAATACACTTTGTTTTGAATACATTTTTTTAAAATAAGTAAATAATTCACCATCACTCCAAAAAGACTCTAGAAAAGTGAACTTGTATGAAAATATTTTTTTTTCTTTTTTTATGTATTCTCTTTCTGGAAAAAATTTTAAAAATAGAAAATATCACAATACTACTTTATTTTTTATATAGGGTTTCTCATATGAGTTATGTGTAAGACAGTTTCTCTTTTTGTATTTATGCCAATTTTGTTAATTTTTTTGCCTTACAATATATTCTTTTACAACCACCACCAATCTAAAGTATGCCCATGTGCTTCAGAATATTCTTTCAATCTTTTTTTTATTTGTTTCACATTCCAAAGTGACAAAAGAAACTGTGAGAAACTTCCTTTTTTTAATATGTTCTTTATAAAAACCATTATTGCCTATAGAAATCATAAATGTTTAAAAGAATATATGTATTTAATTATTATCAAGTGTTGCTCAATAATAATATGCCATATGTGTGATCAACATTACATTATTTCTTTAAATGATTTTTTCAATGATTATGGACTTATTATGCAAAAGTTGTTGTTCTTTTTGTGAAATTCTTTTAATTAATTTTTCATACAAATTGCATTAACATCTATTTTATTTTTACATTAACGTCTATTTTCCATTAATAACTACAAGAAACTGGGAAAAGAATGAAAAAATTGAAAAACATATGAGGTTTTTTTACCACGGTGGGTATTTTTTTTTTTTTATCAAAATGGGTCATTTAAAAAAAATCAAATTTGATAAGTCGTGCCAATTTGACACGATTTCATACGAAGAAATCATGTCAATTTGACACGATTTTGTCACCTCAATCTTAAATCGTGTCAACTTTGTATGATTTTTGTCACGTCAACATTAAGTCGTGTCAACTTGGCACGATTATTGTCACGTCAACTTGAAGTTGTTTCAAGTTGACGCGACTTTGTCCACGTCATAAAGTTTTTTTTATTTATTTTTTTATATATTGAGTAGTAAGTTATGTAATGTTAAAAATTAATTTGATACATAATTTTCTAAGGGTGTTAGTTTTAAGCGACACAAAATTGGGTAATTGTGTATGGATCATGTTTAACGGTAATGTAATATATTAATTTGGTTATTTGATTAATAAAAAATATGAAGAAAAGCGTTATTGCATTAGGAAATAAATAGAGAAATGAGAATTGTTATTGTATTTGGAAAATAAATAGAGAATTGTTGTTGTGGATTTGGAAAATAAATACCTAGGAAAATAATGGTTTTATAGAACACGTAATGATGAAAATAGATTAATTATAATTAGACAGATTAGTAAGATTCATTACAAAATATAAAATAAAAATAAAAATTTAACTATTGGAAGTAAATTATTTATGGGAAGACATGTCACAATGTGGTCTTCATATTTGTTGTCGAGGTCTTCGTGGAGGGTGATGATCAGACGGAGGTGGAGGTGGAAGAGGATCATTAGTGATATGTTCGTCATCATCGTTATTGACTTCATTATGAGATCCTGGTGATGGCATTGTGGTTCAATAGTGCATAGTAAAAAAATTATAAGTGTAAGGAATCTGATGTTGTGGCGAATGAAGTGAGAGGTGACGAAGATGATCCATGTGTGTGGATGTGGATGGTTGTGGAAGACCCGAATGATTGGATTGACCAACATCAAAATCATGACCATAAGAAGGAAACCTCGAAGGGTGATAAGTCGGATGCAAAGGCGATTATGGTTACGGTTCCAGTTTCATGGGTTATTGTGGTGTGTCATACTATTCGAAAACAATTGTTAACTTCATTATAAACATGTTGATATTGTTAAAAGTAAAAGACATGAATATGAATTAACTTACATTATCGTCAGATGAGGATTCCTGAGCCGATATGTAATGGATGGTATGGCTAATGTACCACTGCATGTAAGTTGTAGAATCATGCAAATGACCATTACCATTAAACTGAATGTCTTCTATTAGACGATTATGTTTATCACTCCACATTACAATCCATTGTTGATGGTATTTCAGCCAGTATTTGTTTGTTCTGCCCCTCGTATTTTTTTTGTGCAACTCCTCTAAGTTTTGTGGCTCTAAAATGGAATACCTTGTCGAAAACTAAACTGTCGCATAACTCGACTAGCTTGGTGAAATTCAACGATGGCAAAATAAATAAGGGTAACAACTGCCCTACTAACTGGAGAAACCTCATCAGTGATCAATACAACGACAGTTGGCCTGTTGTATGGAGACAAGAACTGGAAAAATACTTGGCATTAGTATTAGACAAAATATATACTTAAACATTGGATTGAGAATATATATTAATGTTTTTACGAACATTTTTTTACTGTAAATTATCAATTGTCTTCCTTATCAAACTAACTATCTTCGTAAGTGAGTGGTACCTTTGTGACGGTGCACGAGACCACCTTGGATAAAAAAAAATTGTTAATATTGGACATCAAAGTTCATTTGTATATGTGATACATTAAATATCAAAATATACCTTTTTGCTAATGGGAAATCTTGTTCGGCGTCAATGTCCTCGGGAGTTAATGGCCCAATTATTGGAGAAAGTGTTTTAATTTGTTCCCGAGCCTAACACTACAATAGTAACATACAACCTCCTATGTTGTCTTGGTGATACTCAATTTCATGATCTAATGCACAATAAAGACACGCCAAGACAACTAAACCCCAATTATAAGTGGCGACATGGATCAAGTCAGCTAATAATAACATATACATTAGATTTAATCTGCTTGTCGATGTGTCGGCACCAACAAACTCCCAATTAATGAAAGAATATGTGCTCTAGCATGTTGAGCGATGACATCGTCCGTAGCATTAGCCGGCAGTTGCTGAAAGTTATTGTTCAACCATGATAACTTTATGGTGTTCCCTTTAATTACATTCGAGGGAGGGATGGACCCTAACAAGTATTGGCACGCTTGAACCATGTCCCTACTTGTGAATCCAGTGACAGGTTCACCATCGATGGGAACACCTAATTGCAGAGCCACATCTTGCAATGTGATTGTGGACTCTCCAAGTGGAAAATGAAAAGTATAGGTCTTTGTTCTCCACCTCTCAATTAGTGCAGTAATCAAGTGATAGTTAATGTCGATGGAGGAGGTAGTTAGTAGATGTAAAACCCATCTACATTTATCATATGGATGACTCTGGGATCTATTAATTGGAGGTGGGTAATAACCAGATGGCATGTCGTCTTGGTCGTAGTAATTGTTTGTTATCTCCCCAAATGAACTTAGTAACATGTTTATTTTGAAGGCACAATAAGACATACACTAAAGAAGATGACGTCCGAATGCCATAAAAAAATGCTTCTATAATTATTGTAATTATTTTAAAAAAATAAATAATTGTAAATAATTATGTATATTATGAATAAGTTAAATAATATAAATAATTACACTATTGTAACAAATCATAAATAAAAAAGTTATTACCAACTATAATGAATCATAATTTATTTATTTATCTAAACTAATAAAGAAAAATTCTATCACAAACCAAGTAAAATCTTATTTATATTAAAGTATGAAAAGGTATAAATATTGTAATTATTTTGAAAAAATTAAATAATTATATATTATGAATAAATTAAATAATATAAATAATTGTATTACTGTGACAAATCATAAATAATAAACAACTGAATCACAAATTATTAAATTTTTTTATCATGACAAACTAAGTAATAGATTTTTTTTAAAATTGTTTAAATTTAATTTATATTAAAGTATAAAAAGGTATAAGTACTCTAATTATTTTGAAAAAATTAAATAATTATAAATAATTATATATATTATAAATAAGTTAAATGATATAAATTATTGTAATACCGTAACAAATCACGAATAACAAAATTATAAACAACTATAATGAATTACAAATTATTAAATTTTTTTCTCAATTAATAATTTTTTTTATCACAAACCAAGTAATACATTTTTTAAATCTGTTTATTTTTTAAAATATCATTTATATTAAGGTATAACTATTATAACTATTTTAAAACAATTAAATAATTGTAAATAATTAAGTAATTAACGTTTATAAAACTGATTTTAATTTTTTATAAATTTATTACATATAAATTTTACAAAAATATAATACACTGATATCTTTAAACAATCCAAATTAATGTTTCTAAAACTTATTTTAATTTTTCAAAATTTATTACATACAAATTTTACAAAAAATAGGATACATTAATTTCTTTAAACAATCCAAATTAACGTTTCTAAAACTTATTTTAATTTTTTAAAATTTATTACATACAAACTTTATAAAAATATGATACACCAATGTCTTTAAACAATTCAAATAAACGCTCACAGGTTATCTTCTTAATCAAATATTACTAATCTTATATAGAAAATAACTATGGTAATAAACAGAAAAAAATTCTACAATAGTTTTTATAAATTAAGTCATACACGAGACACAATTTGTAGTTGATGGGAACTTACAGGATGTACTATAAAAACTACAAATCAGTGTGAGTTAGCAGCACTCAACTACAATAAGAACTCTACAAATTGAATTGAAAGATGGATTCCTTCAACATTGTGGGCACAAATAGGTTAGAGGTCCAGTTGGTAATAAGATTTCTCTTTTTTCCAGCGTGGTTTGGCAACAACGTGGTTTGGAAAAGAAGTGTAGGTTCATTGGCAAAGGAGTGTAGGTTGCTATTTAATTGCATTTGAGCCTCTGCATCTCATCCTCATTCACGCCAACAAATGTGCTTCATTTTTTCCTTCATTCAATGGGTCAAAATTGGTCAACAAAAAGACTATCTTGCAACACTATTTTAAAGCACGCTTGTAAGTGAACATTAGATGTACTTTAAAGCTATCATGCGGTGCACTTTGGAAATAGAAGGTCTTCCCTTCACTATACATGAATGAAGACAAAGGAAGAGAACCTGTCAACTTATGACTATTGCATGTGAAAGAATTGAATTTAGTGCATTGATTATAGTGGGTGAGACAACTCCCACTATGGTCAAAAAACGGAGAGTTTCAATATGTTGAGGGATCAAATATCGTACTAGTATAGAGACACCGTGCAACGTAGATACTACGCTGTCAATGGAGAGAATCCTGATCCTGAAACCATTGATCTCTTCATCTTTATGGGTATCAAATAATCACATTTTCTCTTCTAAGATAATTTAATGCAGTTTTTTAGAGGTACTTTAAGTGTTATTCTTTATTAGAATTCAAGCTTTTATTTGAAGAATTTGCACAGTACAAATTAACATAGATCTCAAGGTGAAATCTAACTGAGTGGAGGAACAATAACAAATATAAGTTTTGCTCTTTTACTAAATTAATTTGTTAAAAAATGTTTCCCTTTTAAATGATTTTTCGTAATAGTTAAATTTTGTCCTTTGACAAAAGAGCGAGTTCATTGGCAAAGGAAGCCCTTATATGGTTTTTCCAATTGTTACGAGCATATGTGACACCTTAGTCAAATCTATGCATGATTATGGATAGAGGAACAACAATATTATTAACATTATAATCAATCTCTCGAAGTTGCTTCAGAAGAAGATAGTTTAACCTTAGTGTATTGCATATGTCATATATCATCCAATTTCAACAAGAGATTTACAAATGTTGAGTTAAAGCAAAAACTAATCAACATGAGTAAACATTTCTTAACTTCAATCACATACTTCAAACAATTCACAACCTTTTCCATTAATACCTTTTTTTGAAATTGTCACAATTTATGAAATGAAGGAGCTAACTTAAATTATAAAAAAAAATCATTTTTTGAAGAAATATTTTTTATTTTTTTCTTTTACAAGAATTCCAGGAAGAAGTTGATTCTAATATTCATCAATTTATCAACTTCGCAAACAAACCACGCTCTAAGGGACCATATGCATTCAGGGAATTTTTCTTATATAACATTGTCAAGTATTAAAAAAAATCAAATGTGATATTTTATTGACATGGACAAAGAGATTGAAGCTTTTGTGAAGCCAAAAAGGAGCTTGATTATGGTAGCATCATCCAAATAAATAAGAAAATTAAGCAAAATGGATAATGGTTATTATGTTGAGAACATGTGCAAAAGTGTTTTGATGGTTACATTATGATGTGTATTCCACTTTCTACCATTTTACATTAATATCATCTCTTCTTTATTATTGGTCCCATCTATTTTAACATTATTAGCTATCTTTTGCACCCATGTGTCTAAACTTTTCTGCATAATTCATATTTTTTTCAAGGTACAAACATTAATTAATTGTGTTTGGATATTTTAAATACTATTCTTAAACTTATATAAAGCTTGGAAAGTTGAAGATGTGTTGTAGTTCCTAATAAGGGCATTACTAACTTCACCTTTCAGATTTCTAAGTATATGCATAAAAGATTTTTGCATTTTTTTCACACAAAAGTTTGCATGTTATGGGATTCCATTTTGCCTACAACTTGCCATTTAAGTACTTCACACTTTTTTCATGCCATCTTCATGATTTGTCTAGTTTTTTCTTTTTTTTATATACTAATTTTCTTAGGCTATTTGAGAAAATTGATTATCATTTTTAGGCACTGAAAATTTTTATTGTGTTACATGATAATTAATATTATGATTACAAATATTCAATTTAATATACCACCAATTATGGACTAACTTATGTAAAAAACATGAGGTCGGTTCCTATTTAAAATCTTAACATAATAAATTTATAGATAATTTTTTAAAATTTGTACTTAAATCTTAACTCTTTCGTCATTATAAAAAGATTTTGTTTAATAAACAAATGACACTAGATGAAGTAACATAATAAGAACAAAAATAGGAATGTATTGGAATGATGAAATTTACCATAAGAGACAAATATGTCTATGTTGTGCAAACTCAAAGTTCAAAGTTGGTAGTTCAAAGAAAATCATTTTAACTTTAATCTTATATTAATAATAAAAATAATCAAATTTAAAATAAATATTATATATAAAAAGAGTTAGAAAGTGTATTTCAAATTAATAAAACATAAAAAAAATTATGATTAATTTCATACGTATGAGTAGTGTGTATACTTGTATTAAAAAATTGAAATTTAATCCAAACAAACATAACAAGAGTGCATAGTACTCTTACAATTAAATGTGTGTGGTTTGGCATTTTTTAATAAATCTTTTTACTTTTGTCCTTTTTCCTTTAGCCTCTTCCCTCTGTCGAAGCATAAATTTAATGCATGTTTATTCTAATAAGTTTGATCTAATCCTAAATATATTTTTATTTATATAATATAATTAATTGATTAATCTCAATACAATAATTACTTACAACCTAAATAAATTTATTTAAAATAATATTTATAAGTATAAATGAACAAGAGTGTGTGGCATATTCTATAATTTCTTAAAACATCATCATAATTTGAGCAATCCAGATATTAATGATTTTGTTATAATTTTAAATGTTTCATCATTACAAGTGTGATGGATATATTGGATATAGTTTGTGGATTGCATTTGAGATATTATTATTTTTAAATTCAAATTTAATTCAATCACTGGTTAAATTATGTGTTTATGGATTAAAGATCTATATAAATTAACTTTAATATTGAATTTTAAATAATAATAAATATTTTGGGTATATATTTAATTATTTATAAAATTTGATAAATCAAATTACTTTCTCATTTATTCGGTAATTTTTTATTAATATTTATTTTAATTATACATTTCTCTATTTAATTATCTTATTTATTAAATTTACATTATTTTTTTCATATATTTTAGATCAATTTTTTATTTATATACATATTTGATTTGCATGATAAAATTGTTTATATAATGATGTATCACATAAAGAATTTAAAATAATTAAAAACATTAATTATCCCTCTTATAATAATGATTTTCTACATTGATTCTTTTGAATTTGTGGTAACTAACATAAATATTGTATTAATTTACTTATGGTCCTCTTGATATAATAAAAATATGATAAAAGTATAAAAAATTATTGAGTGAAGATTAGATGTTTTAAAAATCATTAAATAAAAATTAATTTTAAAAACTAAAATAATTAGTTAAAATTTGATTAAAGTATAGATGATTTTATAAATTAAAAAATTATTGATATCTAATATTTTTTATTATTAATAAAAATTGATAAAAACAAGTTTATAATTTGGTATTTAATCATTAGTTACCAAAGTTTTAATAAGAAAACAACCATTCATAACCAATTAAACATATGATAACAATTGCAGAAAACATTATTTGAGAACATTGTGTGGATAAAGAAGACGCGAGCGTCGGCCGCCTCGGCGGCCGCATCCCTCGTCATTGAAATCTCATTGTTCTTGATCGATATATATTCATTCTGGATTATCTTATGAACCATCTTCAATATCAAGAACTTCTTCATTGGAGTCGTTGTAGAAATTCTCCGAATGAGTATCACAAATAAAAATACATCATATACGACGATGATGGTCATCGCTTTCCTCATCATAATATACTAGAAAATCTTAACATATAGAATAAAATAAAACAAATGACGAATTTTGTATTACCAATCAAGCACAAATTCACTATTCCTAATATAGTAAAGGTATCACTCTACACTTCACTCCAATTTAAATAATAATTGTAGCATACTATAATTTAAGGGACGAAACTTTTTGCAATGGTGAGCACTAGTGACTACTATGGTGCCAACAATTATTGTGGTCGCACTACAATAATAAAGAGAAAGAATAAGAAAATATGGTTCAACACGAAGAGAAAATTATATACAATAGATTCAAGTGATGAATATGTAGACATATAAAATTTATAATACCAAGACTATATAATATTAAATGGAAAAGGATATACAATAAATTAATGTGACTATTTTTAATAAATTCTTTAAATGAGTACTTCTATTATGTTTAGTCTAGTACAACTTATGTCTAATAAATGACATTTCTTTACTAATTTTACAAAAAAAACACAGAAAAGAAGGAAGGAGCCAAAGTTGTAGAGAAAAGATGAGAGACATTATTTAACACACAAAACAATGTATATTAGTTCAAATTGAAAGTGACATAAAAGATATTTCTTTAATTTACACATTTTCACCAACTTACTATGATATATAAATTACAAATATCGCAATAAATCTTGTTTTTTTTAGTGCATATTAAATTCTTTTATCAAAGGGACACCTCTTTTAAACTTGAACAATCAAAATAAACTGCATAACTAAATTTGTTAAACAATAATAATTGAGGGATAAAATATACAATTAAATCTTAATATTTTTATAAAAACATATTATTAATAGTTATTTTCCTTTCATTAACTATTAGTATTAACTATCAGTCATTCTTCATAGTTCACTCTTGATTTATCAAGAAGACTATTCTTTTAAAAAATTGTATATTGAAATAATAAGATAAATTATGTGTGGGATACGAGTGATCTGATAAGTCCAACAAACACTCGTTAAGATAAACTCGAAATGATTCTGATACCATATTACAAAGTGGACTCATGAGGTGAGGTTTGCACCCACTTATATACACTGAAAAGTCATAATCTCTAATCAATGGGGATCTCCAATATAAATTAAAGTTTTAATTTTGTTGAAACATACATCTCCATTTATTTTTCATTTATTTTTATCTTAAATTCATTGAAAAAATATCAATAGATGTAATACAGAGAACCGGAATATCATTTAATAGAAATTTTAAAAAAAATGTTTGAAAAAAAGAAAATATTCGTAAAAGTTTTGTAACGTTAGAAAAACCCATGCCGTGGTTTTCGAATTTAGAATGTTATAAACACACACAGGACAGCGTTCCATAAGAGCGAAGCAATTTAAAAAGTGTGAAAAAGACAGAAGAAAGAGACAAGGGCAGATTAGTAGTTTCACACAAATAAGGGTAACAAAGCCAACAAATCCCACCATCCTCTCTTTCCATTTCCAGCTGTGACCAAATCATCCCTGTCCCCCCCTCACATGGCCCCTTCCTTAACTCAACCATGGTTACTTTCTTACCATTTCCTTAACCATCATCTTCTACCCTTTTCCCTTTTTACCTTCATACGCCAAAAACATTACATTCAATTCTTTTTAATTCAAAACATCAATATTTAGTTTCTTTATGAATAATATAAGTGTAAGATACATTATTAATTGTTATTCAATGAACATTACATGCATTCAAAGAGGACACACAAATCCATTTTAAATGCATGAGGTGCTATCATTTATAGAAAAATATTATTTGGAACAAGTTAAAAAATTTATAAACATATCTTGAATTGAATTGTATATGGCCAGGTTTTGGAAATATTATTAATTTTTTTAGATTAATCTTGTGTTGTTTAGTTATAACTTATATTTTGACTATAGAATTATATTTTGTAGAATTTAATTTTAAATTTGTAATGAATTAGTGTAATTATATTATACTAATGGGAACACGGGAACACAAACTATTTGTATTTTTTATTTTTATTATTATTATATGTATATTTATATTTATTTAAATGAAATATAAATTTATGTGTATATGTATTAATATGTTGGGACAAAGAAAGAAATGTGTGGAATGAAAGACTACCTATGAGAGATACATAAAACATGAGAATAGTGTTATTGGATTTCAATAGATTTAAACGAAAAGAAAGATAAAGCGGTGAGAAATAACATAGGGAAAAAGAATAGTGATAAAATCTAATCCAAAAAATTCAAAAATTTAAATTAGGAATCAATAACATGGTAAAAATTGAATAAATAAAGATATATTTTCGAAAATTAAATTAAAAAAAAATTCTACTTTCAAAAATTCTAATAATTATTTTAATATGTTTTTAAAAAATTAAAAAATAACGCAATTTTAATAATACAATAATAAAATTAAATATTAATATAAAAATAAAATATAAAAACAATTAAAAGATAAAATCTTTTTACAGATAACAAACTAAACAGTTCAAGTTACACATCATTATACCAAGATAATTGTTGATGATACACAAAATATAGTGAACTTAACATAATTAATCAGAGATTAATAGATTAAAAGTTAAAAAGGCAATTTGTTCAATTGGTGTTTAAAATGTAAATAATAATAACGTTCTGTTGTCGTTTTATAGAATCAAGTTACTCACCACCAAAAATGTGTTTAACTAATGAATGTTAAGTTAGTTTAGAACTGAAAGTTGTTAAATTAAATATTAAAATATAAAGGAAAATCATATCATTTAATAATTATTAAAATATAAACGTGCTTCTATATAATATGCTTACATAAATTTTTTTTTATCATTGATAAAATTGTAATTGTAATTTTAGTTTTCAAATTAATTACGAACTCTTTTCTAAAACAGATTTAATTATTATATTCTTTGTATATTATCTATCCTACTATTAGTAATATATACCATATCTTATAATATTTCCAATCAAATTTAAAATAAAATTAACGTTGGTTTAGTATATGTCATACTTTATGTTCATTAGTATAACAATATCATAAAGATTTTTTAAATGTCATTATGTATTAGTATACATAAAAAATGCTAAATGAAGTTAAAAAAATGTTCTATAAAAAATTAACAAATTATTTTAAATTTTTTTTACAAAAGACTATTAATATAAACAACAGACTTTTCAACTCATTACAAAAAACTTGAAATTAGCTCAAAACAATTTTCAAATATACTCTTAATAAAAAAAGAGTATAGATTCTCAAGCAAACTTGCATTTAATAATTACACAATAAGTAGTCACATCTAAGGCCATAAAATGATGCTTTAATATATTTTTAATTTATCAAAATATTAACTAAAATTTAAGTATAGTTAATATGTTAAAATTTTGTTTTCATAGTAAACATATGTTTTCTAAAATAATTATAAGATGTTTCGAAAGTATTCCTAATTAATATTAGTCTTAATACTAACTTTAAGCACGGTATAAAAAACACTAAGTTTAAGCAACTAAAGTGGAAAATTATTTTATGAAAATAAAATATTTGTTACATAAAAGTTTACAACAATGCAATGGATACATTGAATACATTAAAAAAAAGGAATATATCCATATGTGAAATATCTATCAAGTAAAAGCTATATAATTTTAAAGTGTTGATATATATATACACTTTCGTATGAAATGTATATTATTTTTCTGTATTTCTATCTATTAGATTAAAGGCATAAGAATGTAAAAGTATTTTTATTTGAAAAATAATTAAAATGCAATTACATATTTGACTTTTTTTTATTTTATTTATAAAATGTTGTCTTTTTGACTACACTGTTTTCTTTTGTCCTTAAATCCTTAACCATGGTTAACCTAACCAAACCACTCTCAGTGCGTGCCCATGCCATCTTTTAACTGCTCTTCCCACTCCTCACTTCCACTTCCACACTTCCACACTCTCCTCTCTCTAACATGGCTGCTCAGTCTCACCTTCCCCTCCTCCTCCTCCTCTCCTTCCTCGCCGTCGTCTCCGCCCACAACATCACCGACATTCTAGCCGCCGATCCGCAGTACAGCGACTTCAACAACTTCCTCTCCCAAACCAGGCTCGCCGACGAAATCAACACGCGTCAGACAATCACCGTGCTCGTCCTCAACAACGCCGCATTCTCCGCCGTCGCCGACAAGCACCCCCTCTCCGTCGTCAAAAACCTCCTCAGCCTCCACATTCTCCTCGACTACTTCGACAACAACAAACTCCACCAAATCACCAACGGCACTACGCTTTCCACCACACTCTACCAAACCACTGGCACTGCCAACGGCAACGTCGGATCCGTCAACATCACTGATCTCAAAGGCGGCAAAGTCGGCTTCGGCTCCGCAGCTTCCGGCTCCAAGCTCGACTCCACCTACACCAAATCGGTCAAACAAATCCCCTACAACATCTCCGTCATCGAAATCAGCGCGCCGATTATCGCGCCGGGGATACTCGCAGCTCCTCCGCCGTCAGCCAACCTTAACATAACGGCTCTCATCGAGAAAGCCGGATGCAAAACTTTCGCCTCACTCATCTCCACTAACGGACTCATTAAAACGTTTCAGTCAACGGCGGATAAAGGTTTGACTATTTTCGCACCTAATGATGAAGCCTTCAAGGCGCGTGGCGTACCTGATTTGAGCAAGCTCACCAACGCCGAAGTAGTCTCGCTCTTACAGTACCACGCCACTCCCAAGTACCTTCCTGTTGGATCTCTCAAAACCACGAAAGACGCTATCAACACGTTAGCCTCCAACGGCGCCGGAAAATACGACTTCACCGTGTCCACCGCCGGCGACTCTCTAACGATCCACACCGGCGTCGACTCCTCCAGAATCGCCGACACTATCCTAGATTCCACTCCGCTCTCGATTTACTCCGTCGACAGCGTTCTCCTTCCGCCGGAGCTCTTCGCGAAGTCGCCGTCGCCTGCTCCGGCGCCGGAACCGGCCAGCGCGCCTTCTCCATCTCCGGGGCCAACTCCTGCGGAAGCGCCTTCGCCGCTTCCAGCATCTCCTCCGGCTCCTGCAGGAGAGACTCCAGCTGGCGCACCGGCGGACGCCCCGTCATCGGCGGCTGAGCGGAGCACCTCCCCCGGCAAGAATGACGGTGTTCACGTGAAAGCTTCTGCGGTTCTCACTGTTACAGTGACTGCTTTGTCGGCTTTGTTGATTTCCACTACTTTTATGTAATTTTAATAGCTTTGTTTTGTAAGTGTTCGAGTTTTTGCCTTTTTTTCCCGGAATATGATTGGACTGGGGTGTTTGGTTTATTTATTTATTTTCTTATAAATTAAATTAGGCATGTGGTGATGTACGACGTCGTAGTGCTGTATTCTATTTTAGCTTTTTTTATTTAATTTAATTTTTGGGTTATTTATGGAAGATTGTGGTGGTTGTATCTGGTGTGCCACTTTCTGTATAGTATTATGTGAAATGGGTTATCTCTGGCGTCCGATTAGTGGTTCAGGTGAGGGAGGCCACGTGGAGGAATGCGACTGGGTCCTACGTGTTTCTTTTCGTGAGGACCATCTCATTTTAATATTTTTTTCATGATGAAAAAAAAAACAGCACTCAGATCTAGTTCTGAGTACTGTGCGGCGAATTGTTTTTTCAATTTCCAACAACATTTTTAACTGTTAAATTAAAGGGTTTAACGATGTAGGTGACGCGCGAGGCGTTTGCAGTTAATAACGCGCTCATTCAGTTCCTTGATTCTGTTGGTACTATTTTGATACAAGGTTGTTGAGAAATTAGTTAACACAAACATGGGGTGTTTTATAATTTAATGAATGCCAAATGCAGTTAATTAGGGTTTAGTTAAGTAATGAATTAGCTTAGGGTAAGAAAATGGTTAAACATAATCCTCTTACCAACAAGAAAATCAGAAGAATGTACTTTCATTGCACTTACAATATCAATAGACAGAGAGATTTTCATTCTGACTTTTGGGTATTTGTTAGAGATTTCTATGACACGACAAATATTGAAATTATTCACTCTTTTGTATTTTAAAAATATTTAAATATCAATTAAGTTGATAATATTATAAATTACCTTTTCAATAAATCCCTTTCCACTTATCATATATTAATAACTATATTTTTTTATATTAATAATAACTCTAGTTAATATCTTTATCCAAAGAAGTATTATTTCATATTTTTTATATTTATATTATTACTTTTTAATCTATTGACTTATTGAGATAAAATAGAAATTGTTTTACAGATGAACTTTTATACAACACTCGGATCTCATCTTTCATAACCAATCTCCTTGAAATTATTGTGAGTGAAAAAAAAAATTAATAATTCTCCTGGAAATTCTTGTCTCATATTTCTAATGATTCATTCCAACCAGCTCTTTCTTTTATTTACTCATTCGAAACGTAATCTATTAATATATTGTTTATAAGGACTAATGTGCGTGCTTGGAATCATAAATGCATTATTAGAGCTATAAATTTGACCCAGTTAATAGTCAACCTTAACTACCTTCTGAATCAAATCTTCTTTTATTAACTTGGGTTAAATAAGACTTTAATTAATTTTTAAATATTTTAAACTATAAATTGATTTTTAAATATTTTACATTAATTATATATTTATCTTTAAAATTTACTACTTACAGCTTAGTTGCAAGGTTAGCTTAACCTAGTTTGTGTAGGCATAACTTGATACAATCTTATTTTGCACGACTTAAGTTAAATTGGATTAAATCTTTCTTAACTTGGATTCAACTTGATCTGGCCCTAACACAACTTAGTTGAACATCTATGTCAATTTAGTTTGACATTGTTTTGGGTCAACTCATCTTATCTCGATTTGACCTAACACATCTATGTCAATTTTAGTTTCACCTAGTTCAATTAATCTCAATAAGGGTTAGATACGACCAACTTAACGTGAAATAGTATGGGCTCAACCCAAACTAACTTGAGTTCAAGCCGACTTAGTTCGATCTTGACATAGGTAAAAACTAACTCCTATTCGACCTAGGTTGCTTCCTACTACATTCATATGTGTTATTCAAACACCCCATAGTAAATAGAAAATTAATACTTTGCCCTTTAGTAGCTAATTTAAAACCCAAAACCCTAAATACTTTTCACCTTACTCTCTCTACTCTATGCTCTCAACCACAACACCCCTAACATGTGTTGCATACAATTTCTCTTCCGGAATGGATCATCCCCTCTTTTCTTTCACACAATTATGCAAATAAAAAACTGCATACAATTTCCCTTCAAAATCCACAAGTCATTCAATAACTAATTTTTATTTTATCTTGGTAAAAGTTTTTTCTTTCTTATCTTTTGAGTTCTTATAAATAAAGAGAAAATATTATTCTATATCAATGACAACATTTCAGATTACATAATTTGAAAGTAATCCATCAATATTTTCACTTCATTATGGATCCACACCTTTTTGGATAATCTAATTCGTAAATGCATCGAATTACCCAATCCAAAACACAATTAAACCATGATTATGATTTTTTGTTAACTTTGTACTGAAGAATAATTATGAAATTTTAAAATTTATGGGGGTGCCTGAAGAGCAAATGGGGTGTAGGAAGAAGCAACCTTCAACCTAATATGGAACCAACCTATAATGATTTGGACATGACCTAATAGAACCTATTTGGGTCTAACTCGACTTAACTTGAATTAATACAAACTATTTAGACCTAATTCGACTTAACCTGAATTGAATCCAACCCATTATATTCATCATTTAAATAATAAATTGATTTTTCCACTATTACAACATAATTAAATAAAAAAATAAAATATTTATTTTATTGGAATTATTTTACTCTATATCAATTTTTCCATATCATTTTAATATTTCAGTTTAATCTTTATCAATCTAAAACAACATAAAAGGCTATCACGTATTAAAAAAATCTCAATTTTAAAATAATATACATGAGAACACAGATAATAATATAAAATATTATAATAAAATACAATTCAATCCAATCAAAATATTCAATAATCAATCTTATATTTTATTTATCTTAAATATGTTTTGAATATCTCAATACAAATTAAAAAAAATCAAAAAAATCTATAAATACATATGAATCACACTCAAATTCTCATACTCAATTTTAATTGATCTTTTCAAGTAGATTTCACTTCATTGTTTTTCGACAAACTTTATCCATCATATGAAGAAGTCGTAAGTGTGATTCCAAGAAGAAACACATTCTTTCACCTACAAAAGCTCTTTTTCAGTAAGAAAAAAAAATAAATAAAAAAAATAAATAAAAATAAAATAAATAAAAATAAAAAATAAAATATATATATATATATATATATATATATATATATATATATATATATATATATATATATATAAGATTATACAATTAGGTTTTAACTAAGTGGAGAAGAAAAGTATAAAATTAGGTTTTAACTATTTATTTATTTATTCAGTTTCATTGGGGAGGCTTTTGCTATTATCCCTTACAACTATGGCTACTCATCTTGCTGCAGCAAAGTCCACCATGACGACGTCGTCTCAGGATAAACGACACCGTTCCATCTTCGATGTTCCGTCGAATTTCTTCGACTCTTCCCGCCTTCTCCCTTCCCCTCACTCTTCCGTTTCCGATCACCACACCGCAGGCCAAACCCAAACCCTTGAATCCTCCTCAAACAACGTCGTTTTTCTTGATGACTCTCGAAACGCTGTCGTTTCCGCGCCTAGGTTGACCTGCAACACCTGCAGAACGCAATTCGATTCCCTCAAAGACCAGCGTGCCCATTTCAAATCCGACATTCATCGGTTCAACGTAAGGCTCAATCTATCCAGAATAGCCCCTTTCAGTGGTTTTTTGTAAAATTTAGAATGTCTATTGTTGCATTTAAAATTGCATTTAAAACGAGAATTTAATTCTAGTACAATATATTGTAAACTAATTAGCTTGTGTGATGAATTTTTTGAGGGTTATCGTAGATACTAGAAATTGTTATAGATTGATTTCTGGTTAGTTGAGAATGTAAAAACCCTTTACAGTGATAGTGCGTGAAAATTAGACTCTTAAAAATGAAAATTTTGAAATCGCAAATATTTGTTTTATCCTTATTTAAAAAAAAAAACAAACTTTCAGAGTTGTCCCGTTTACGGTGATATTATGTCAAGTTTAGAATGCCCAATTTGCTTTGAAGAGCTACCGCTTTTGTTTTTTGGGACAATGTGCGTTGTGGTTTGGGGATGTGAGTGTGTATTCTAGTGTAATTGTTAATGTTACGGGGTTGTATTGATTATAGGTGAAGCTGACGATTGCGGGGAAGAATATTGTGAAGGAAGAAGATTTTGAGGTGCTGACATCTGAATTTGTCAAAGACTATGATGTGTCCAGTATCTCGGGATCAGAAAGCGATGATGATAGTGAAACTGAGTCACAAAGTCAAATTGTACTGAATGTCAAATCGAGTGAAAATTTTAAACAGAAACTCTTTTTTCTTCTTCCGACAGGGCAGAGAGTTTCTGTCTGGAAGTGCTTGATTATGAATGTGACTGAAAATGTACTGTATGCTGATGAAAAGGCAGAGAATGAAGTTGTTCAGAAGTTGAAATCTCTGACTGCTGAGCCCAGAAACAATACTCAGTTGAGGATTGTTCTGCTTGCATCTGGTGGGCACTTTGCAGGTTGTGTCTTTGATGGTGATGCTGTTGTGGCTCACAAGACATTTCACAGGTTAGAACGTGATTCTTGCTTCCTAACAATGGAAATTTGTTATACCATTTCTTAGTATGATTGAATAAAAGATGAATATGATTGAAGTTTCATTTGGGCAAACTGTGTGGAGGGAGAATAGCAATATATGCATAATGCAAATGCATACACCACTAAATCGTGTACAAAGACTAATATTAGAACATCAATGAAGCATGTATCTTTGTCAATTATTCTCCTGTTGGGGGTCTTGTCTGTTGGAAGTATTGTGTTAGCGCATGCGATCAATTTTGCTCCTGTTCACCCACAATTGATTTTTTTTACCTGGATGAGTCAAGCACGATCATTTACTATCAAATCTTTATGCTTCTTTCCTGATATTTAATGTTCAAAGCCTATCTTGTAAAGCTTGTGTTAACTTGTATGTGCAACACCCCTTGCATTAGAGTATATAGTATAGATTAGCTACTGTTGACACTGCAGCTGAGCCCTTTTAGCTTATTTTAGACACCATCGCATGTGTATAGGCATACTCCAACACTCTTGTGGTTTTCTTTTTCATTGTAAGTCATTCGTTTAATAAGTGGGAGTATTACATATATTTAAAGCTCAATTATGGATTTATGCAGATGACTTTTTAATTTGCTTCTAGAATAAGAATTAGTTCAAAATTCATAATGCATCACCTTCAGTTATTATTGTCTTAGCTATCTATTATTACGAGGAATAGATAAACAAGTGATTAGGTGCAATACGTTCTATCTGAATGGAAATGTATGTATGTTCTTTTTGTAGTCTGTTTAACTTAGTTTTGGCAGGAACGTATGAAATGTTATACTGTTTGGTTAACATTTTCAGCAGTTCTTTTTATTTCCTTTCCCTTGTTTTATTTCCTAAGGCAGTAAATCATACATTGTACTTCTCAATTGTTGACCAAATACCCATTCACTATTTTCTTATCCACTTTTATGATTGCTAGTTCTATTTGCTATAAAAGTTGTAGTTGTAGTTGGATTTTTGAATTTTTTTTTATTCTTAAGCTCTTGTTACTGTTGTACAGATATGTTGTAAGGGCCAAGGCAGGAAAAAAACAATCATCAAAAGATGCTTCTGGCGGGGGTATTCATTCTGCTGGGGCCTCACTTCGTCGTTATAATGAACTCGCATTAAAGAAGGTGTTCAAGTCAAAGCTATATTGTTTTTCTTGCTAATTGTTTATTTACATGCTAGTCAATTGTTCTGCATTTTTGTGTTCTGAAATCAACTGGCAGAGAAACCTATTTATAGTTTTGGAATAATGTGACAAAAAGATGCTATTTTCTTAATTCATTTCAGAGTGTGAGAAGTGGGAATTTTAAATTATAATTACTTGAAAATGTTTTTGGGAATGCATGCCCCCTATTTATATTAAAATTTTCTCGTACTAAATCACAGTTTGCCTTCTCTCAATTATGTATAATTATGGTGACGGCTACAGAGCCTGGTTTGTAAAAAAATTTAGAATTCTATTTGGTTTGAGAAAACATTTTATTTCTTAAAAAATAATTACAAAAATATATAACCTTGTTTCCACTTTTCAGAAATAGTGAAAGCAACAAAATATTGTTTTTGCCATTTTCTGTATGAATCTTTTAAAGTAGGAAATAAAACAAAAATGAGTATTCATTTTTTTAATTATTTGTGAAAGCAGGAAAGAAGAATAGCTAACATTTTCTTAAATCAAATGTATCCTTATAATTGATCATGAATTTTGACAAATTGACTGTTACAATGATTCCTCTTCCAATTTTACTTATAGTTATTCGTTTTCAAACATGCACGGGGATATGCAGAAAACCTTTCATACTTATTGCTTTCTTTGTTTGTATGCACCTCCGAATTTTAAATCTGGACTGATTATTGGCATGCCACTATTTTAGGAAGTGCATGAGCTCTTTACTGCTTGGAAACCTTATTTTGATGCCTCCAATTGCGTGTATATACATGCACCTTCAAGTAGTCGTCAACTGCTTTATGATGGAGAAAGATCGTATTTTGGCAATCAGCAGTGTGCTATTAGAAACATTGCTTTGACTGTTCGGAGGCCTACTTTAAGGGAAGCAAAGCGTGTATATAGTCAGTTGACCCAGGTAACCTACGAAGCTGATGAGAAGGAAGTTTTACAAAGCAAACAAGAGGATTTGGTATCAGTTCACATTTCTAAAATAAATAGCAGTCCAACCTCTGACCAATGTAATGGGGCTGTGTTGGATGACAAAGATAAAGCTGAAGCTTGTTCAAGTAAACAAAATGATGCACTCTCCGTTTCGAGTAATGGAGAAAGTGAGAATGAGCAATCTGGTAAATCAACTCCTTTACATGAAGCAGCCAAATCTGGTGACTCTGTAAAGGTTTTGGAGCTCCTGGAACAGGGCTTGGATCCTTGTGCCAAAGATGAAAGGGGGCGGACCCCATATATGTTGGCACATGACAAAGAAACGAGGAATGATTTCAGAAGATTTATGGCATCAAATCTTGACAAATGGGATTGGCATGCTGCAAAAGTGCCCAGTGCATTGACCAAAGAAATGGAAGAATCACAAGCTGCTAAGCAGGTGATTCTGCTACATGTCAAAACAAGTTTTGAATACTGATTTAAAATCAAAGTTACATTTTTGTATAATCCACTTTGTTTTCTCTATGATTAAAGTAATGATTACCTCTTTTTATGGTAGTACAGGCCGAAAAAGATGCTAAGAGAAAAGCAAGAGCAAAGGAATTAAAGAAATTGCGTAAAGCAAAAGAAAAGAAGGCTCAGGTTCGTTTCTGTCTCATCTTTTATGATCACCTTAATTTTTGAGACATGTTTCTGAAAGCATTTCACCTTGGTTTATAAATCGTTATTTAATTGATAGTTCATTACATATACAGACCTAAATCATCGTAATTTCATTTTGATAGTGTTTACCCTAAATATTTTAGAGACAACTTGGTAGTGTTGAAATATTTGTTTAGAGTGAAAATAGTACCTGATCCTTTGATTAACATTCCCCTATTTTGTCTTTCCACCATTGACTACCAAACGCAATGCAATTAGCTTGTGATGATTTAGTCTTTGGCAAGTATGCATAAACAAATGAACTTTCTGTGAATTATGAAAATGAAAGGGAAACTTGTATATACTTCACCAATTTGTGAGTTCTATTGTTGTGCTTTACTCTGTTGTTTGTGGTTTCAGTCCTAGGGAAATACTCTGAAGAATTTTCATTCATAAGCTGCTTTGATTTTCCATATTTCTCATTTACCAGCACACACTCACACACACACACACTCTTTTACTCATTATCCATCATTCTTGTGGTAAAAATAATTATTCTGAGGAATCTTGAACGTGGTGTTCAGGTTGAAGCCACCTTGCCAAAGAATGATTCCAAAACTGTAGAGAAGCTAGTAACTACTTCAACATCGATAAAGGGACAATCTCAACTAAAAAGTGGCGTGCAATTATCCAAAGAGGTTAGATACTTAATTTTGATGATGTTTGCTAGCCGAAAATCTTAGGGGCCATGTCTTTTGTAACCTTAATGATGTGTTGAAATCATGCTACGCATTTATGAGATTATGTTACCCTTCCATCTGAATAATTTCCACTCTTAACTTCTAATTGGAAATGGGTTGCTTAATATTTTTATTTTTTGAAAACAGGACCAAATAAGAATGGCACAGGCTGCCGAAAGAGAAAAGCGAGCAGCTGCTGCTGAGAGGAGAATAGCTGCTCTCAAAATTCAAGCTAACAGTACGACCGGTGCACCTAGCATGTCAGAGCCAAAAAGTGGATTAGCCGGTGACATTTACTGTTCCTGTTGTAATTCATCACTTGCTGGTAAAGTTCCCTTCCACCGGTATAATTACAAATACTGCAGCACATCATGCATGCATGTACACAAGGACATCCTAGAAGATCAATGACAACGTGTTAGATATTTAAAATTTTCTTTTTGCAAGTCAAGATTGCTCCAAATATCCATTGTTCTTGATTTGGTTGCAAGTTATCTTGGATGGAAAAAGGTAAAAAAGTGAAGAGGGGTGGGGAGCAGCCGCGGTGGAAGGACTGAATGGTAAATAACATGAGCTGATGATTTCAAAAGAATAAAAATTTGTTTCTAAGCAACATTGATACAGCTAGAGTCATAACAGCTATCTTAGAGCGTTCCCTCTGTGTTGTGCCAAGCATGAACACAGCATATGACCAAGTGCAGACTTCACAATTCGGCAATAGTCCTGTATTTTTTTATTTTCTTTTTTCCGTATGTGGGTTTTTGTTGGAAGTGTGGTCTGCTTGACTCTATTTTATCAGGCTTGAATTGTCTGTTTTTAAATTAAGCAGATCTAAAAGGTAGACTATTAAGGACTACAGCTGTATAACATAATCTCTCCATTGATGGTCTCATAATCTCCATTGATACTGCCTCCTCACAATTGTGAAGGGATATGAATGGTGTTGTTTTGCCTCAAGCTTTTATTCTTTTAGACTTCTTGAGTTTTTAAATTTATTTTCTGTGAGATTGCTGCCATGGCATAAAGAAAAATATGTTAACTCTAGACAGTATCAATCTCAAGCGATAGGCTGAAGTCATTTAACTCAGTTTTCACAACTTGATCTCAATGGCATACATTTAGCATGCCTATGAATAGAAACTTTCACAATTTTATCGAAATTAAAATGTATTAAATTTCAATTGTTTTATTTTACAAGTTTTTTGTTAGGATAGATCAATTCAAATTTGTTGAATTGTAATTTTTATATTATAATTATTATTTGGTGGTGTTTTTCAACTTGTCCCAGTTATTTTTCAGTCAATTTTTTTAATATTTTTTTATTTAATACCGATAAGGGTTTTTCTCAATTGATATCAAGTGAGAATATTTTTTTTGTTGATATTGATCACAATTATGTTGGATAAATGAAAAATTACTTTGACTGATATTAAAAGAATTTTAGCTATGATTGATTGAAAGTTTTTCCATTGCCATTAAGAGATAACTGTGATCTACTCTGCATAATTGATTCATAATTTTGTAGCACCATGTCAAAACTATCTGCTACTTACATATTTTACTCTGCACAAAAACAGTTATCTGAAACATCAATCTAGTTGACCAGTTCTTATGCTTCTTTTTTTATTTTGAAAGAAATTAGTTTATTGACTAATTGGGTCATACGTCGATTCATGTAGATATTTCAACACGATATATACACAAGATATGATGCTGTAAAGATCTGATTTATACAGTATTTTCTATATCAACTACATTCAGTCTCTACTGATAAATGAAAATCTGCAAAATTGATACTAACATGCTATGCTACAAAGTCCAAATCCATTCTAATGTCAGTGTAATTTATAAACACTTTTTTTTTTAATTTATTGAAACTTCATTCCAAAACAAAATTGTAATATCAGAGACTCCTATCATCTCTTAAGATTTGTTCAACATAAAATAAAAAAAAGCAAATCATAATTTATCTAACTTACATGTCCAAGTTCAAATCTTAGAAATTTGGTCTAATTCCAAATCTCACTAAACATAAACAATGAAAACTTCAAATTCAACTTGGATTATCTATTATTATCTCTGTTTTGGCACTTTTGAATGTCAACAAGGATCCTCCATTGTTGTCACTAGTGATTGTTGTGAGTTGTAAGAAATAATTTGTCAGTTAGTAAAATTTGTGACCAAATTAACATGTATGAATAATTCTTGCATGGACGATTTGTCTATAAGGTGATGCTCAATTCAAGACAAGAATCATAAACTTTAACATCATATGATATCCTTACATTTTTTTCTTGATTTGAGATCTTTTTCACTTTAAATATTGGCATGCATATAATTTCATGATCAATGAATATCCTTGTTACTCAGCCAATAAGAAAAGTAACACTTGAGTAACAATTTTATGTTTAACACAAGCAAAACTAGAAAACCATATTTGTAAAATTCTTAGATGGAAAAAAGAACACAATTTGCAAAAGATACCAAATAATGATCCTAAAAATTGACATGCTATCTCGATAATCTTGTTTTCAAACTTAAGTATTACGAATAAATTACTAATACATCATCAAGTTATTTTAATTTCCACAGAAAAGTATTTACTAATACACTCATAATCCATTTAAAACACATACCAAGTTAGAGGAGTATGAATTCGATTGTGAGATAATACATCATAAAAAATTTCTTTAGGGTCTCATTAATACTCCCTTTAATCACAATTACCAAAACCTTATAAATATCAGTTAAAAAACTGTTAATATCACACTTAACCTATGGCAGGTCCCTCGCATAGGAGAGCCACCTTCTACATTCACCAGCAAACCTTCAACCTAACAACTCCTCTCTCAGTTACATGCAACCTTGCTCACAATTCCTTCACCAAACAACGCCACAAAATTTATGCATTTACACTTCCAACACTCTTGTGCTTCCTCCAAGTTCAAACTTCAGGTGCCACAACTTCCCCCTTCCAACTGCACCCTTTGACAGCAAAAGCTTGTGTCTGTGGCATATTAGGGTACTATTTAGCCTTCAGGGCATGTCTGTTTTTACCCTCATATGCTTCTCAGTTAAGCATTGCCATGGCAGCATTTGGCTCATTTTCCTTGGCTTCTTTGGTGTCTCTTCTTTTTTCTGACTCGTGGTGGCACGTCAAGTGCATGTTTTACGTCTTACTTGTGGTGGTTGAGTTGCATGAGATAGTAATGGTCACAGGGTTCTTGCATGGGAAATATTGTTTGAAGAGATTAACGTTGGTATGGAGATCAAGATCATGGAATATGAACTCTGTGCAACAAGAGCCTCTGCAACTTACACACATGGATTTGATAGATTATAATGTGTAATTCAAGAATAAATGTTTATATTCATATAACATTATTTATTTATATGTATGTGTGAGTTTTTTTACCATGATGAGGTTATTTTTTTTGTTTTTTTATCAAAATGGGATCAGTTTTAAAAAAATTACAAATTTAGGTAAGTCGTGCCAATTAGGCACGACTTCATATGCACAAATTGTCCTAATTAGACACGACTTCTGCCCTGTCATACTGAAGTCGTGCCAACTTGACACGACTTCTGCCACATCATAAATTTTTTTTCTATGCATTTATTCACTCATAACACTCTTAGAACATTCGTTTTCTTTATCTATGTATTTATTCATTCATAATACTCTTAGAACATTCATTTTCTTTATCTATGCATTTATTCACTCAATTCAAACATGATCCATACACGATTATCCATTTTTTTTTTCTTAAAACTAATACTCTTAGAAAATTATGTATCAAATTCATTTTTAACATTACATAACTTACTACCCAATATATAAACAATAAAATTAAAAAAAAAACAAAATTATGACGTGACCGAAGTGGTGCCAAGTTGGCACAACTTCATTATGACAGGACAGAAGTCGTGTCAAGTTGACACGACTTCAGTATGACAGGACGGTATGACATGGCATAGTCGTGTCTAATTGGAACGATTTGTGCATATTAAGTCGTGCCGAATTGGCACGACTTGCCTAAATTTGTAATTTTTTTTAAACGGATCCCATTTTAGTAAAAAACAAAAAAAAAAAAACCCATAATGGTCAAAAACCCGCCAATAAATATGTATGCATATATTTAATTCTTTACCATTTTTAAATATTAAAATCAAATTAATAAATAAAAACTAAACGAATACAAAAATTAAAAAATATTTTTAATTGAATTAAATCAAATTTCAGATTTTATTTTAAAAATCAATTCAGTTCAAATCGAACCAAACTGTATTTTGTATGTAAGATTATTCAATAATATATATATCACACGACACGAACTTATAACTAAAAAATATCTGATAAAATATAAAAAAAAAGAAAAAATAGAATTTTAAAAATAACAGTTAAATGGTAATAGTAGAAAAGAAAAATTGCAAAGCTTTCAGGGGAAGCTTGTTGTTTGTGTTTTTGATGAGAGTGAGTGAGTCATCAAAAGGGAAACCCTCACCATTCTCTTCGCTGCACTTCACTCTCTTTACACTTCCCAGTGGTGAAGAACACCAAGAAATTCAATTCAGTTCATTTCGATTCAGGAAGTAGCAGTTAATTAGGGTTTCCACGCGGCCATGGAAGAGACGAAAGTAGAGACCCCGTCGTCAGCGTCCAGAGGCAACAATGGTGGTGACCATTGTTCGCCGAGTTTGAGCCCTAGAGCGCGCATTGTTTCCGTTGCCTCTAACATTGCCTCGCAGTCTCTTCACAACTCCGATCCTCGCGTTTGGGGTGTTCTCACTGCCATCTCCAACAATGCCCGCAAAAGGCACCAGGTTTCCCCAGTTTCCTGTTTTTCTTCTTCCAAAAATTTATTATATACGAGCTTCCAGTGTTTTGTTGTGTTGTTTTGCCTCTAATTTAACTCAAGATTATTGAGTTCGAGGATTATTGAATATGAATGCTAAGTTTTCTTCGTGATTATATGTTGTTGGTTTAAAGTATTCACTGATTTTGCTGATAAATATTTCGGGGGAAAGTGATTGATCAGCTTCTTCTTTCCCATCATGTTTTGTTTTCTTCCATCTAAAAGTCTTTAACGCAACGTCTTGTTTAAGAAATTCAAACCCGGTAAACCGAGCTTTTGTACTTGTGTGAATTGGCGACTAATATTTTGTCAAAAGTCTTTGTTTTATTAAAACATAAAGGACAGATATTTGTTTGTATTATTGAGATGGATGAATGAAATAATTAGTATTTGTTGTTGTGGAATACGGAGTAGTAGTTTTACGGGCACGATGCCTATACTCGGAACCAAACAAAACTTTAGAATGCATATTTTAGGAAGACAACGTTGAAGTGGTTTTAAAGGTTTTCTTGAGGTTTTTATGTTGTTATTGCATGTGAGAAAAATGCACATGCAATGTTGCTTTGGAATGCCATTACCTTTGCTAAAAAGAAAGGAATTGGGAAAACCCCTCTTAAATGAAAAACATGAATTTACAGGTTAACTTTTGCTAATAAAATGTCATTTTATCCCTTTTTATTTAATGATTTATGATTTTAGAATGTAGAATGGTTGCACTAATTCAATTTTTGTTATTATAATTGAAGGTGAGGTTAATATGTATATGTTGTTGACTTGTTTTTTTATAACCATAATATTGGGGAATTGACCCTATTGTTCATTATTTTTGGGTAAATGTGATCTAGATTGATTCCTTTAAGGTGTTGGTTGTGTCGATCGCTGAAAACCGTATAAAGGGACATGGTGAAAACATGAAACAAAGGTTATCTTAAGGAATTTTTGTTACTTTGTTTAGACCGAGCTGTTTGTTGATGTCCTATATAATATATTGTCAATTTTAGTGGAAATTCTGTTGCTCCTGTATGAGGGTGAGCCTTGTCACAATGGTAAGGTTGCTGCCTTTTGATTTAAAGGTCATGGGTGGACAAATCATTGAATAATTTCTCTACTTGTCTGAGTTAGGCTGCGTATATCTTCCCAGTATATCTTCCCACCCCAAACGGCCAGCCCTCACGAGATGAGGGATGCGTTTGTTGCTCCTTTATAATAGTCAACTAAAAATCTACTACTCATCATCCAAACTACTTGTTAAAAAATAGGTTAGGCAATTAGGTACAATTCAATTAGTGGTATTTCAATTTTAGTAATTGACCCAGACCCACAAACGTCCGTGATTTCAAGTTTATAAACTTTCTAATCAAATTGTGCATGGTAGTTAATTCCTACTCGTTTTCACTATGACCAATGCTATTGGCACTTTTATTTTCATTTTTTTTTGGTTTAACTGTTCATTTCTCTTTGAATGTTTTTTCATAAACGGTTGCAACAGGGAATCAACATTATATTAAGTGCCGATGAACACTGCTTTGGGCGATTGGTAGAGGATGTGCGTTTCCAGATTGATTCCAATTCTGTTAGTGCAAATCATTGCCAAATATACAGGATGAAGGTTACTAATGAAAATATGGAGAATGCCACATCAATACTCTTGAAAGATACAAGGTATTGAATTCTTTTTAGAACTTGAGGTCCTCCCATCATTTAATAGGAATTAAAGAGTTTTTTTCCCTTTCTTCTTCATATTCTGATTTTTGTTTTATTCAGCACAAATGGAACTTACCTAAACTGGGAAAAATTGAAAAAGAATGGTGCTGCAGTGAAAGTCTGCCATGGTGATATTATATCATTTGCTGCTCCTCCACAGCATGGTATGATAATTTTGAATTCCTTACAATAGCTTAATATTTTATTTTTATTCTGCCTTTTCTCACTGTTGTAGAATTGATTTTTTTATTGGTCAATGATATGGTTTTGATCTCTATTTCCTATTATCTTTTCTTTTCATTTCCTTTAATTGTGACAAGTGTATACAAATTTTAAAAAATATTTGAGCAAATGTATGTTTAAGTGCTATTTGGTTGCAAAAATGTCACTGAAAAAGTTAATATTATCGTGATTAATTATCTTTTTTGTAATTTCATTTGTATTTGTGAAAATATATAAAATAAAACAATTGTCCCTTATAAATATTTTTATTTAGTGTACGACAACTTCTGTTATTTCTACTTTTGCTTGTGAACCTTTATTTTAAAGTTGGACGACTACTGTAATTATTTGTTATAAATTTGAGAAATTGCTGCTTTTGAGAGTATCTATTGCCTTCTGTATTTTGTTCTATATCAAATTATTATAATTTGGTCTTATCATGCAGATCTGGCATTTGCTTTTGTATATCGAGATGTGCTTGTGTCTAGCCCCATGCCAGATAATGCAGTTGTTAAACGAAAAGCAGGTAGTGTAATAATGAGCAGCAGTTCATTTATTAACCTTTTTTTGTCATTCTTGAATTTTACCTGATTTTTGTGTAAGTAGAATCAAGCTTCTAAATTTATGTTGATTTGAAGTTATGTGTGTGCTGACATTCATAATTTCCTATACATATGATAAACTCTTTGCAAAATACCTAATATTTTATTGATAGATTAAGATATATAATGTATTGATTTGATGTTTACTTTTATTTCAGTTTCTAATACATTTTGCTTTTGTTCTGTCTTCCATCCTATTTTCTTTAATGTGTAGAGGATTTTATTTCTGAAAACAAGAGATTGAAAGGTTTAGGCATCGGTGCTCCTGAGGGTCCCATATCTCTAGATGATTTTCGAAGTCTTCAAAGATCAAACATGGTGTGATAATTTAGAAGGATTGCATATTAGCTAGTTTTGTAAACTTCTTTTCTTTCTTTAATTGGACCCAATCTTCTTGACAGGAATTGAGAAAGCAATTGGAGAATCAGGTGGTTACAATTGATACTTTGCGGAGTGACAACCGTGCAGCTGTTGAACACCATGAAAGTGTATGTAGTCTTTGTTGAACTTACTGGGACAACACCTAGATTAAGCTGAGGTTCCTCTAAAAATATTTTAAACTTAATCCTTAATTTTAGAAATGACATAAAATGGGCAGGTTATGTTATATAGTTATGATAATTAAGCCACTGATAATTATCCTTTTATTCATGATCTCGTGTGATGTGAGTCAAACACATAATTCATCACACTTATTTTCTTTCTTAGCATTCTATCTGAGTCTACATTTCCACTGTTGTGCTTGCCCAGCCTCCATCTACATTTGTTTGGGCTCCTTGCTTTCTAACCATTGTTGTCAATCCCAAATACAGGCAGTGTCTGACCCTGAAAACACTGTAGCACATAGTGGGATGTCTGCTTGTCTAACCAATTAGAATAAGAAAATTGAAGGGTAAAACATAGAAGGGAGCATAATAAGACAGATGAAAAATCTGTTTCAGAGAGATTAAAAATCTGAACACTGGATGAAACAGAGCAAGGAAGCAAAGGTAATTGTTGGCCAGATTCAATGATAGGATTGCCAAAAAAATGGCGGTAGAGGTCTTAAGGATGATCAGAAACTGTGCAAAAAAGAGGTTACAACAGTTGCAGATGGTAAAAAGTTGGCACAAATATCCTGGAAATGCTAAGGAAGTTAGTTGAAAAGGTGAACAATGGGTGATGCTACTCCAGAACAGTTTCCATGCAATTGGCAGAGAAAGTAGGGTTTCAAATCTGATCCAAAGGGGGGGGACAAATTCCCAAATTTACCCCTAAAACAGCCTTAAAAGACATTGTTTCATCTTTAAGATAGGTTTTTTGCGACACACTCAAATGGTGCCGGCTCAAATTGTATTTTGTCTACTGTTGCCATTGCAACAATTGACTCATCAAACTGCAATGTTCAATAAATTTTTGTAGCATGTTTTGGATACTCCAAAATGTGATTCTACAATTTCAGCATTGTTTGATGCCATTGACAATCATGGTTCTACTAGGGATGGCAACTGAGTGGGTGTGGGTCTAACTTGTCTCCATCCCTGAAGTAAAAGATCCATACCCATCCTCATTCCTTTCGGATATGAAACTTGTGTCACATTTCCCAAATGGTGAAGTAACTTAGAAATCCCCATGCTTGAAAATATATTGTTGTGGATTTCTTTAGAACGCTCTTGTCTATTTTTGCTTTTGTGTTAGTCATGTTCTTTGAGATACTAGAGTTGGAAAACTTTATCTTTTTGTTTATTTTGGATAAACATATGACCTTCAAACTTGGTAGATATGCAGAGTAGCTTATCTTGCTTAAGTGTCTTATTATCGAATAAACAATGCAGCAGATGAAGTTTAAAGCTAGTTGACAGATGAAGTTGACTATGGCCCATAAATTTGTTCTCTACTCGAAAAAGCAATTAGCCATTTTGTTGTACATGGAAAATATTAGCCTTTGTCATCAAAAGCATTCTTACGTCTTGTTTGTTATAAAAACTCAAGGTTGGGTAATCCTATATAACCTTATAATTTTTAACACGCTGTAGGGAATGGTTTGGCATATTCAGCTCTGGCTCAGCAGTTTGGTATGATTCAGCATTAGGCAGGTTACTTAGGGCCTATTTTGATGAACTTTTCCATTAACACTTCTTAGGAAAGAAAAAAAAAGTTTCTCCTTAAGCTAATCTATAGAAGCTTTCTCATATAGTTTCTCTAAATTTTTATTTTTAACTTGTGCATAAACTAATTTTAGTTTATGGAGAAGCTCTTATCATTTTATCCCTTCTTATTTTTCTTATAGAAGTGCTTATAAAGAAAATTTTCTAAATAAATCCTTAGTCTTCTATCACCACTCACTTGCAAGATGCACTTATTACTTGATTATATACACTGGTATCATTGGCACTACAGACAGTGATGAGAAGGAACATCTGTGTTATGTATCATTGAAACTTTGGTACTGAATGTGGATAGAGTAGTAAGTTCCAAGAATGATATTATGATTTCTTAGAGGAAGTAGGTTATGGATATTTTTGAGGAATCAGGACTGATAAAGGCCAAATTCGTTGGCGCTAGGGATCGAAATGCTAAACTTATGCCATGTTAGGAGGAGCCATTTTCTACTCCAAAGAGATAACAACAACTTGGTTGGAAAATTAAATTATTTCACTATCACTTGTCTAGATATTTCTTTTGCAGTTAGTATTGTAGGTCATTTTCTCTTAATTCATTTAGAGTTCATTACCGTGCAAATTTGAATTGAGATAAGTAAATAAGCTCCAAGAAAATGTCCTCTTGTATAAAGGCAAAGTTATGCTTAAATTGTGGGGATTTCAGATGTAGAATGGGGAGGCTCTCCCACTTACAAGAGGCCCCACTTTGGATTCCTGTATCTTCACCGTGGAATCTAATTTCCTGGAAAAGCAAGAAACAAGATGTGATTGTAGGATAGAGTGCAGAAGTGGAACATTAAGCCATGTGAGCTTATCTTGCTCAAATAGTTACTCAAAGAAACAGTGATTTAGATTCTTATTTGTGATAACTACGCAGCATCACTTATTGCCTCAAATATAGATTCCAGAAAAGGATTGACATTGACTGTAATTTTATTAGATATCAGTAGACATCCCACTATTTTGTTAATTCATATGATCAAATTGGCAAATGTTTCCATGAAATCATTGAGAGATCCCCCAGTTAGTTATATATGTAGCAAGCTTGGCATATATGATTTTTATGCTCTTTTGTTGAGGGGGAGTGTTAGAAATAATGTACTTATAATAATAATAATAATATAAATAGAACAGATTGCGTGTTACTTAAGTAATTGTGTATTTTTGTAACTGTCCTTTGTATTTATGATCTCACAAAAAAATGTGTTCTGTTGCATGATTCAAACCCAGAATTCATCACGTGCCCTCATTTTCTCTTTCTCACAATTTTATTTACTTCACCCCCCCCCCCCCCCC
>Ga0123342_1000070_pt1 | contig 108933 bp, 55 predicted proteins | sample Turbeawhitnodule_FD_89960 | JGI IMG/M metagenome (GOLD analysis project Ga0123342, IMG submission 89960) | Root nodule microbial communities of legume samples collected from Mexico - Turtle bean Mexico white nodule | ecosystem: Host-associated > Plants > Roots > Nodule | place: Mexico: Nepantla... | reverse complement strand
AGAAGATATTGGAAGACATGGAATACCTGTTCCATCAGCTATGGGAAATGCAACTGCTAGCAGAGGCTTAGAAGTTGCAGTTGCTAATTTGCAGGAATACTGCAATGGTAAATATTTTTTTTTATGAAAAACAGGGACATGTTAGCTTATTAATATCACATGTTTCTGTCAAACAGAATAATTAAGAGAATCATAGTTATGTGCATTTCTTGTTAAAACTGCAATATTATAGTCCTTTTTTCATCAAGAATATTGTGACTGACAAAATACATTATTCAATCTAAGAATTTTGTGATCTGTGAGGATGTCTGCTTTCTTTTGTTGCAGATAGAATGGTCAGCATCCTTTAAAAGCTTAATAACTACGCTTAATCAAAACACAAATTTATTTATCAATGATGTTGACATATTTCTGTACGTATGAAACAGCTTCTTCATCTAAGGTCTCTCTAATTAGGCTTATTGGTCACGTAACACCTTTTTATGATCTTCTGGCTTTTACTGTATTTGTCACTATGGCCATCTAGAATTCCAAATACAAAATGAGTTTACTGAACAGAGTGGAGCTCATGTTTAATTTTCCAGAGGTATTTCTGCCTTTTTGTGTTCTGCTTTATCTTGGAATGCAAGTGTCCACATTTAAGGACATGTGCTTTTATCAAGTGTTATCTTTCTTCCATTTGGTGTGATGTGAACCAAATGTAAGCAATATTGAGGATTTAAATTGCATGGAAATTTTGTTTACTACCTTTTTTTCATCCAATAAGATTATCGGTAGCAAATGACTTTACTTAGCCTCGAGGGACACAATTCAACACTAGCTCAATTCTACCTTTCCCCATTAACAGGGTGCATGTTCAGAATTTTGCTTCTTGCCTTTTAGAATATACGAACATGCTGATATTTCTGGATTACCTGACCTTACATAAGGTTACAACCAAAATATTTAGTGGCAACCCATGAATGTTAAAACTGTGTTATGCATTTCTTAAGTAATAAATGTTTGATAATTCTTTCTCTATTTTTGCAGAACTGGAGAATAGATTGCTCTCTCGTTTTGATGCAGCATCACAGAAAAGAGAATTGACCACCATGGCCGAGTGTGCCAAAATTTTGTCTCAGGTAATAAAGTTTTGTTTTACATAATTACATCCCTTTCCCTTTCCCCTATAATCCCCGTGTCACTTTCCCATATTACTATTTTCCATTCAGATAACTTGGATTGTTTTACTGGTAAAACCAAACCAAGAAAAAAAAATTCTGAATTGTTGGTCATAGAAATAGTACCTGATATCATCGATATCTCATGTTCATGGGTTTTTGGAGGCCTTGTGTTATGTTTTTATTTTATATAGCTTATAATTCTTAAGTCCTATAGTTGGATATCTCTTGTTTTACTTGTCAATATCAATTTCAGTCTAATAGGCAGTACATCAAATTGAGTCTGTGCTTGCTTCCTCGTTTCTCATACCTCTGATGATATTCTTTTTTTGTCATCGTTTGTCACTTTCTCTATTATCTCATTTTCAACGATGCTTCCTTTTTCATCCTTCTCTTTCGCCAAATTGAAATGCATCTTTTGTCCATTGTTTATGATAATTCCCTCTTGTTAATTGCAGCACTAATTAATAAAAATTTTAAATTTAAGAGTAAAGGTGTATCGGTCTTCCTTTTGCTTAAATTGCATTGTACTTTGTGATTTGCTAGATGTTGTATAGTTGCCAATACTAAATGGAATTTAATGTTACTTTAGTTGGTCTGCGTATTGATTAAATTGTATTTGAAATTTAACTCATTTTAAATAGAATCCAAGCTTCAATTTATGGTTGTACAGTGTAGTTGTTTGAATGGTTGCTTTCAAATGTTTGTACTTTGTCTCTTATGCTAGCAGTATATTTTACTTACTTATAATGGAAATAAGTAAATTCACTGGTTTTGAATGCATCTACTTACATATCAAATGTTGATTTTTTAGTAAATGATGCATCTATTTAGCTAAATTACTATTTGTAATGCAGTTTAACAGGGGTACAAGCGCCATGCAACATTATGTGGCAACACGTCCAATGTTCATTGATGTTGAAGTAATGAATGCAGACACTAAGCTGGTTCTAGGTGACCAGGGTGCCCAAGTTAGCCCTAGTAATGTTGCTCGTGGGCTGTCCTCCTTGTACAAAGAAATCACAGGTTTGAAATATACTTTCTGCTGCTGTTAGTAAAATGAAAATTTTCTTGACAGAATCAATGACTGATGGTAGTTTTTTACAGATACTGTTCGTAAAGAGGCTGCAACAATCACAGCTGTATTCCCCACACCAAGTGAAGTTATGTCAATTTTAGTTCAGGTACCCAAAAAACTGTCTTCAATGAATATTGCGGTCTTGAACAGGTTATATAGTTTACTGTATTCACAAAAACCAATGTTCTCATAATTCTGTATGCAGCGAGTTTTAGAGCAGCGAATCACTGCCCTTTTGGACAAACTGTTAGAGAAGCCATCTATTGTCAATTTACCTTCCATGGAGGAAGGTGGGCTTCTATTAGTGAGTACAATTATCCAACTTCCTTCATTATTATCATCCAAGAGCCAGTTTAGACAGAAGGCTGATGCCAATGTGATTTGTATTTGATTTGATTTGAGGTTTCAGTATCTTCGAATGCTGGCAGTGGCATATGAAAAGACCCGAGAACTAGCAAGAGATCTACAAGCTGTAGGATGTGGTGACTTGGATGTTGAGGGTAATGTGTTAACTCTAAATATGCATGATTTTCTTAATTGATATCTGGTGAATGGTTTGGAACATAAATGCAAATGATATTAGAAGGACTTATGTTTGTTTGTTAGATGTATTTTTGACAATTACACACATGGTTTTGTAGTGAAACTTAAAAGACAATTATGTTTTCTTGATTTCTTGAGGCTGGTCATCTGTCTACCATATAATACAGTGTGTGTCAGTTGTTGTTGGGGCTTTATTATTTAGACTGTCTGAATTCTCACCTGGTTCCGTTCAACAGAAGAACAACGTGAGAGTGAAGTTATGTTGCATTTGTCTTGGAATTCAGAATTTGAGTTAAGCAAACATAATCTTAGTCATATAATGGGCATGATCATTGCGAATGCTTTTGAATTGTGCTTTCATACTGCTCTTCTTGCTTTTACAATAACTTGTGATTGATGTGCAATATAAGTGTTAGACCTAGAAGTATAATTATTATATGACTCTAATCTTGCCTCATGGCAATTTTGAACTAGGACTTTTGACTTTTTCTTAATTTAATGCATTTTACCCATCTTAGAAATATGTGGTAATGACATATATGCTTCATTCTTGTATTATTAATTCCATTCCCACTAATAAAGTAGTTTTTCAATAAATGTTGATGTGTCTTATGGTAACATGTGCTTTGTGCTGAATTAGAATATTCAAAAAAAGTATTAGGTGACTTAACAAAAAGTTCGCTCTTTATTCAGGTCTAACAGAGTCCCTATTTTCAAGCCACAAGGACGAATATCCTGAATATGAGCAGGCATCTCTTAGGCAATTATATAAAATGAAGGTTTGTGATTGTTTTAATTCTTTTCCCTTACACTTGTAATATGTGGAAATTATTTTATGATGATTCAAATAGTATAATAAAGATCACTATTTGTAGTTATACAGCTTTGATTATAAAAACTAAGCTATGGACATCAAACCAGACCTGATTACTGTAAACAACTAAACCTTGACCAATCATTCCAAATAAAGAAGCAAATATAATTAAATGAAGAAAAATAATGCACGGGCAGCGTGCTTCATACTTTATATGCTACAAAACTTCATAGCTTTGTTAATGGAATTTTAGTGCCATAGCTTGCTAGTAAGATCTTGTAATCGCTGATTGGGTAGCCCTGTTGTTAGAACTTCTGCCTACTGATCTCCAAAAGGAACATATGTTGTCTCCTTGATGAAGGTCTGGTCTATTTCTGCATGTTTTCTCATCAATCTGAACCAAATTATGGTTTTGATGTTGCAGAAAGCAACGTCATAGATACTTCATACATAATTCCAAGGTCACCAAGCATGATTTTTATCAATAATAGTTCACATAGCATCTAGGTCATCAAATATGATTTTTATTCATGTCTTGAATCCATTTTTCCTGTTTTAAGGCTTCTTGTACTGGTTTGGCGATCTTAATAGAATAATGGCTGATATAAAACTGTAGTGTTTCATAAAAAGGTGTTTAGTCGACACTAGACACAAACAGATATTTAACATAACATTTTTTTTTTTTGCTCAAGGTAACAAGCAAGTATTCAGTATTAGAATTATAATTAATAAAAATAATTTCTAAAGACTCTACAGTAGGAGTGCTTACCTGACAGTTGGGGTTGCTATTGAGCCTAGTTGGGTTTTCTCCTTCTATTGTGTATAAATAATGGCTTGTTGGCTTTGTTTTGAATTGCTTCAAATGCTTCTGATATGCTGTTAGTAGTTAGTGCGAGAGGAAGATGCCAAATCTGCACATGAGCAAAAGCAATAAGGAAGAGAGAAAGGCTCACCGAAAGCTCAACATGAGGCCCCTATGATTAATAACACTGGCTGAAGTTGAAGGGGTAGCGATATTATCATGTGACACTTGACATCTATTAGAAAGTAAACTTTAAGTCTAATTCAATCTTATAAAATTGACTTATTATATGTATCCAGTTATATTGTAATTCGGTCTTATCTCTAGTCGATGTGAGATCTTAAACTAACCCTCTTACGTTGAAAACTGGACATCTCGAGCATGAGACTAGATATTTATGGATGGTCCGATGACAAGCCTAATAAACCTCGTTAGAATAAATTCTAATATCATATTAGGAAGTAACTTTATATTCTCATATGCTACAAAACTAGCATATGAGGTTTGCAACCATATTATATTCTGTAATTTGACTTTTATCTGTAGTCAATGTGGAATCTCCAAAAAAACACCATTAAAAACATAAAATTTGGCAACTTTAGGGGTTAAATTTTGACTGCCCTAAGATCCAATACATGACAATGTTGACTCCGAATATGGAGAAGGCAACAGAACCAAAGGCATAATGTGAAATACTTTCAAAATAGAAATAGAAGGGAAGTCACATAATGGATTGGGGTAACACTATCGAGAACCTAAGTATGGCTGAAACAACTTCTCTCCAATACGATTTTGGAACAAACATTTGAAATAGAAAATTCTTGATAACTTCAAGGAAAAGGCAATTTTTCTGTTTGAGTGACTCATTTTGCTGTAGGATATTGACACATGTTAGTTTATGAATAACATGGTTTTGTTGTAGAAAATTAGGACAATTCTGATTCAGCTATTCCTTTCCACTGTTCAAGCATAATCATTTAATTGATCTTCCAATAGAAGTTCAAGAATAGTTGAAACACCTCCAATCAATCTTTCATCTGGTGAATTCATGAAACCTTAATTTAGTCACTCACAAAAGAAACTAACCATTTTGCAATAGAAATTATAAAAAATAGGAGCTGGTCCCCCAAACCAAACATGAGAATGAACGCTCATCTTTTCTATTATTGACAACAAATTAGCTTTTTTGAAATAGATGTAAATCACAATTAAAAGACTCGATGAACTCTAAAATAAACATATGAGGAACAATGCTTGAAGAGTTAAGATTACTTAAAGGAGGACGCACTAGACATTGACATTGAAGTCTAATTTGGGAAGGCACAAACTCATAACTAGTCTAATGACATGGAGTGGACACATTCAGTTTGGCAATGCCTTTTGTTTCTACACAATGCAGATTGTATAGCCTTCCCCATTAATGTTCAGTTCCATGTGTTCTCACTGAGACAAGATCTTGAATGACACAATAGGAAGGAAAGAATGCTACTGTTTACTACACATATCAAATCTTGAGTAACTTTATATATCAAATCAAGATTAATTGTGGAGTGAAGGAGCATGATGCACATTTTGTACGTGAAGAGAGGGTTGGAGTTGAAGGCTGCCACTTTCAGCAATTGGGTATGACTGACTGTGGCAGTGGTGATGCAAATGAATGCCAATAGGGAATCGTGTGGTATGCACAATATGGGAAAATGTCCTTGAAAGAGTGTGACGTGGCTTCCAGTAACAAGTCTCGTGGCAGTGGTCAATTCGTCGAAGTTGCTGGTCTATTAAAAGTAGGTGGTGGGATAGTGGTTGTAGAACTTGTAGTGCAACTGAAGGTGCCACTTAGGCACTGATGGCAGCAAGGAAGCCTGCCTAAGTTGGTCACAATGAAGGTGGAGACTAGGATTTATGTGTCTATGAAGGAAAGTGAATACTATTTTCTGATGATTCAAAGGTATAAAACACAGTTCACAATTTATACTACTTGAACTTAAAACTAAGCTAGAATTATGGACAAATCAAACCTGGTTACTGCAATTAAGGAAATTTATACCAATAAACCCTAATAGGGGAATATATCTAATAAAATCTGTACAAAAAAATAAATAATGTAGAGACTAAAAATCTTACACATGTTGCAACACTAATTCAATTGGACTCCAATAACATTTATGTCCCTAAAAAATACAGGTGGAAGAATTGCGAGCCGAAAGTCAGCAGATTTCTGATTCATCTGGGTCAATTGGACGCGCAAAAGGAGCTTCAGTAGTTTCTTCTCAACAGCAAATATCTGTTACTGTTGTAACCGAGTTTGTGCGTTGGAATGAAGAAGCAATCTCAAGATGCAATCTATTTGCTTCCCAGGTAATTAGTTGTTTGCTTTATTTTACAGGGCAGTGCAGTAGTTGCTTAGGGTAACTGTAGTAAGGACCTTCGGCCAAGTAAGTTTTGTTTATATGGATTAATGAAGCATAATGAGGTTGTTTTTTGTAGGCTTGTTCAAATTCATTTCATGTTGGTAAACTAAATACATATTTGGACCAGTATAAAAATCAAAGAGCCTTATTATGCTCATACTAAATGTGATTTTTCTTTATATTATAGTTTATCAAAACATTTTTTTAATAATTCACCATTTCATAATAATGCGTTTTTTGTTTGGCACTTACCAATGTTTAGGTAGTTAAGCTCTGATATTTTGATCTGAAATCAATATTTTAGTCCTTTATATGAATAATTGAAAGTATTCTTTTACAGCCTGCAACACTTGCAAACCATGTAAAAGCAGTGTTTACTTGCCTGCTAGACCAAGTAAGTTAGTTTCACACTTTGTCAGCATTCAGATATATAATACCTTTAGTGCATTCGAGTTCATTTTGAGGGGTCATTTTCTTTCTACTTTACAGGTTAGTCAATATATAGCAGATGGGCTTGAACGGGCTAGAGACAGCCTGACGGAAGCAGCTAATTTGAGGGAAAGATTTGTGCTGGGTACCAGTGTTACCCGTAGAGTGGCTGCTGCAGCTGCATCTGCTGTAAATACATGATCTTTTTGCATGCTCTTGTTAAAGTATATATAGAAGTGTAAAATACGAGTACATTTCACCAGACAATTTAACATTTATTTGTTGATATGCAGGCAGAGGCAGCTGCAGCTGCTGGTGAAAGTAGTTTCAGATCTTTCATGATATCTGTACAACGATCTGGAAGCAGTGTAGCCATTATTCAACAAGTACAATTTGAGCCTTGATTTTTAATTACTATTTTTAGATATTAACAAATTCTATAACTGAAATGAGTAATTCTCTGCAGTATTTTTCTAATTCTATATCTCGGCTTTTGCTCCCTGTTGATGGGGCACATGCTGCTGCTTGTGAGGAAATGGCTACGGCAATGTCAAGCGCAGAGGCAGCTGCTTATAAAGGATTACAACAGTGCATTGAAACTGTCATGGCTGAGGTCAGTTGTACCTATAATATTTTGAGTGATAACCAGTGGTCAACTACATTAAACATCATTGCTACTCTGTCTGCATACTATCCATCTAATAGAAAGGGGCTGGTGTGTTTTCTTTTGCTGTTCAAGTTGGAATCATAACTCCTAAACTCTTAAGTATTTCACTTTAAACCCCTTGACAGGTGGAGCGGTTGCTTTCAGCTGAACAAAAGGCTACAGATTATCGATCACCTGATGATGGAATGGCTCCTGACCACCGGGCAACCAGTGCCTGCACAAGGTGGATGTTTCTTGAAACTTGAACTGAAACTACTGAATACTGATGATTTTGATATTTTCTGTAATTTATATCTCTGCGCATGTGAACTAGGCTGTTTTTACTTTGTTGAATATTTGAAATTTTATGATTTCATTCTTCATGTATATTTAGCATGGTTTCAAAAATTGGATCAGTTCAAGGATTCAAGGTCCAACTGAGCTTGTTTTCATACATACCTATGAATACATGAAATTATATAAAAATATAATGTATGTTAGTAAACAAGTAGAATAAAGCACTGGTTCACTGGTTTCTAACCTTCTGCTTTTAAAGGGTTGACCAGAGACTAGTCAAAACATAAACTCTTGATCTCCCTTTCTAAACTGGTTGGTTTGAAAAACAAGCAAGGCTGTATAGATTCCAGACACTACACTACCGATGTCAATGTTATTTAAGGGACCAAGTTTTAATCTTATTTGAAATAGATATCAGCATTTAATTTTTAGTTTATTCCTCCAACTTTGTATTCTTAACTAACAAGTATACTTTGGTTTCCTGTGTCAGAGTTGTTGCTTATCTTTCCCGTGTGTTGGAATCTGCATTTACTGCTCTAGAAGGCCTTAACAAACAAGCATTCCTGACTGAGTTGGTATGATATGGTGTTTCTGATCATTGAATATAATATTGATTTGATGACTTTTTGAATGAAAGAGTTGGCTGCTTGTACAGAATCATTTAGGAGGATGATCTTTTCACAAGGTTCTTGGATCTTAAAACAAACTTTAATCGGTTGAAAGTCTCTTTTCTTGTAGTTGACAGTGTCTATCATTGTTTTTTCACTGGGGGAAAGTGGTTCTTTTGATTGTTTACTTGTTTGTGATAGTTCAGTTCCTAATCAATGTTTACTGATGGAGAAGGAGCCATACTATTGATTCATTTGTTGCTTCTAAGGAAGATCCAGCTTTCATGTAACGTCAGTCCAATCTGTCTTGGGTGGTTAATTTGGTGCAAGTGACACTGATTTGCTTCTGCCTGAAACTTTTTATTGCTTTCAACAGTATACTTTCATCTACTTATATTTATTACTCAATTATTTCAAAATTTGGAATCTGTCCAGTTCGTTAGCACTAATGTTATTGGGATTGCTGCTTTCTTTTGTGTCTGGACCATTTAAACATTATCTTTCACATTCATGATATGGACTCTACCCATAACACTTAGCTGAGCTGCTTTTTTAGAGAGAAAAAAAACAAGACCTTATGTATTTGTTGGGGAGTAAGAACAAGACAGAATTATACCAAGATATGGCAAGAAAATATAAAATGAAATTTGACTAAAAAATGGTTAATAATAAAGAATTTTGTTTGAGCCAACTGTGCATTAATAATGATCTTCAATGTTTGTTCTATTACCTGCCTTACTTGCATTATGCTATTTTTATTAATTGTGCATCATCGCCATTTTACCAGTTTGTGAGATGGCTATGGTAACATATTATATGTTGCTTGGGCTCTTTGTCCTAATTTCATTGATAACATGATAAATTTTGTCATTATAGGGGAATCGGTTGCACAAGGTGCTACAAAACCATTGGCAGAAGTATACTTTTAATCCAAGGTAATTGTCTGGGTCCTACATTCCTTATTTTCTCTAGCTTGTATATACATATTACTGTAACAAGTACTGCTTTGATATGGCAAAAAAATGTTCATAAGCTAATCACAAATTAATCCTTCTGAATTTTCTTTCGTCACCTTATGTATTTATTATAATGTTTGAATTATTTTCTCTATGCGCGTCTACTTGTGTACTTTAGGTTTTGTGAGAAGTCTTTTCGTCTCCAACTTCAAAATTTATGCTGAAAGTAATTTATGAAGTTTATATTTGTCACCAACTGGTTCTATAATATCCTGTTGATTGTTGTATGCTCATGAATTGCTTTGCAGTGGGGGGTTGCGACTGAAGCGTGACATTACTGAATATGGAGATTTTCTGCGTAGTTTCAATGCTCCTTCTGTTGATGAAAAGTTTGAATTGTTGGGCATGTAAGTTGAATGACATGCAATTTTTTTTTAAAATTCAAACCCCCCACCTCTCCCATTTTTACATACTAATTTCTGAAGGTTTTCTTTAGAACGGCCAATGTATTTATTGTTGCTCCTGAGAGCCTTGCAACTTTGTTTGAGGGCACACCCAGCATACGGAAAGACGCTCAAAGGTATAATTACATTGGATCTGTAAATAATGCAATGATTTATGTTTTATTGTTGGCTGTTATTATTATACTGTCCTCACCATCAGTATAAAATGACTCATAATGACATTTATATAAAAAAAATATATATTTTCCTGTTGCTGTTCTATTTCCTTTACACTCTTAAATAGTTTCATGAAGAGTCTTTGGGGTGAGAGTAATCCCCGATCAGGATATTAATTGTGAAGATTGTCCCTTCACACTTAACCATTGAATTCAAGCTTGGTTACAACTGAAGCCACCCTTTGTGGGTAGCCTTACGGTAATTTGGTTATTTAAGATGACCATATTAAGGATTCCAGGAAGATAAGTGGATCAAATGGAAGATTATTCAATAAAAAGTGATAAAGGACAATGTTAGGAAAAACTGTTGAAATTATCTGTTTAAATGATTTGACTAAAACTTTGTTTTTGATAGTCTAATGACGTTTACTGAATATGTAGTTCACACCACCTGTCAAGATAAGTCTTGGTGGTGGTGATGGTGGTTTTAGTAAGCCCCCCTCTCCAACACACAACATCCCAGTGAACAAATTAATTAATGTTGTTGAGTATGTTTGGTGATGAAAATGTTCATTTCTCTGCTGTGCAACAGATTTATTCAACTTCGGGATGACTACAAGGCAGCCAAACTTGCGTCCAAACTAAGTTCCTTGTGGTCTTAACAAAAGTCAGCTTGTGATCTGATCTTAAAATCTCTGGGTATGACTACATTCACCTGTTTCTTGGCTATGGGTACTGATGCTTGAACTGAATTCATTGGCGGTGTTAGAAGAGTGATTTAACAATTTGTTCTATACAAAATCATAGGAGGTTATTCAGTGACCGTTTTAGTAGAATTGAGTGTTCTTTCTTGCTGAATATTTGGAGGCATGAATAGGAAGGGAGACCATGTAGATTTGTAATTTATTTTTTATGCATAGTTTTCCTTTGTGAATGTAGTTGTATTTTTTTTGTTTTTGTTTGCGGAGTTGTTGATATTTGGTGCTAAGTGGACCAGGCTTAGACCGAGTAAATATAGTCAAATATTTGGACTCGTCGTGTAAATTAGTTTTTTTATGGAATGCAACGTATCATCTGTTGATCAGACTTCTCTGAAGAACATTCAAATCATAACTTAGGGGAAGATGACCAATTAGTCGTATGTTGAAATCATTTACCTCGGACTTGAGATCTCATTTCTGATTGAACCCAAAGGTAGAAGAGGGAGAAAACTCCCATACTCAAGTAAACCGTTATTACTGAAAATAAGAATGATATAACGGCTGTTATAGGACTTTGTAAAGGAGAGATTGTCCAACACTCTAGGATCATTTCATGTTTATGTTATCTATCTCATATAATCAAAATTATTCATTCACATTAAATGAATATGAACTTCGATCCTTTCTTCAATTTTCATGGAAGCTGTTTGTGTACTAGCTTAGACCGGTTAATCCGTTCTAAACTAAAGAATGAATGAGATAACTACTTTAGAAATACTTTTAGAAAAATAAATAAATAAAATAATTTTTCATTAGCTAAATTAGTGTATATACAAATTATATACTACTTTTTAAAGAAGTTAATGAGTTTCTACAAAGTAGTTTAAATATAAATTAATTTTAATTTCTGAGAAATTTTGATAGTTATCCAAGATTGAAGTTGCTAGAATTAATAACAAAATGCAAGTTACAACCAGGCAAACTGCTTAACCACAGTTGACATGCAAAGTGGTATGCATTACTTGTGGACAGAGTGTGGGCATACCATACCAGGGTATTTCTCAACAAATGGCTTCCTGCACCCAATCATTCTAAAAAATCATTTTACACATTTTAAAAGTACTTCTGGATTACTCTTTCTCAAATATTTCCTAAACATACTTTTCATAACCTTTTCATTTTAGAAATTAAAAAAATGTGTTCTGGAAAGAATATACTTTCCTATTCCGAAAATATACTTTGCTTACAAAACTCTTATTTTGGAATCACTCAAAATTATTAAGGATAATTCTGGTATTTCAAAAAAAATGTAGAAGTGCAAGAAGAAAAGAAAAATATAAGGGTGCATGAAGAAATACTCACCACCATACTAATGAATCAAATACCTCCATTGGATTCTTTCTTGGAAGACAAGATTTTCTTTCGTTATTCTTTTTCCTCTTTCCTTTTACTCGTATTCTTATCAACCTCATCTTTTTAAAATCCTATTTTCAATAAATATTCACTCAAATAACCCATGTGCCACATTGTTTACATGAATCTGCACTTGAAAAATCAGTTGGTCAGACCGATTTCTTCTTGCTTACATAAATTTTTATTTATCTCTAACTGTAGAATTTTTTTCTCTAATACTCATTATGCAGGCACACTAGCAGCAAAACTAGTTACAAGCCAAAATTAAGCTTTGAAATCAAAGTCATACATAATCATTACTTCCAAAAAAACCACTTAAAAGTTAAAGCTGCCATGTTGATAGTACACCTCAACAGACGTTGACATATCACAGGGAAACTAAAGATTCTCATTCATAACTAACAAAAATATAAACAAAATCTTATTAAATATAAAGTGACACTAGTAAACTAAATAATTTTTTTATGAATTTGTTGTTTACAGCACAACATCTAGTGCAATAACTTCACCCATAAGTAAAACTCCCCCAAAACTGGGTGGTCTAGAAATGGTTAAATAAAAAAGAAAAGAAGTTATTGCAGACTGAATGATAGCTATAAAACATTGCTGATGTTACCTATAACAGAACTTGATGATTAATTGCTTGATTACTAGAGCAATCAAAACCAGCACTAAAGTATCTAATACACACTGATGAAGAAGAGTAAAGTGAAAGTGAAAGTAATTAAAATGCCCCACTCATCTTAGTCCAACGTAATGCAATGTCCTTTCTCAATGCAACACCAAATTAAAGTTACTCTTTCTAGCTGGTCTCCAATAGGAAACAAACACTGCACACACTCTTATTTTATTTTACTTTCACAATATCATCTCCTTCAAATTTCATTTTCTTCTAATTTTGTGCCAAAAAGAGAGACACACGAAGCGCAAATCACGGTTTTATTTCTTCATTTTCAACCAATTAAACCAAAATAATTGATTCTTAAAAAAATAGTTTGAATTTAATGTGCATATATAAGTGTGTGTGTGTATATATATCTCCCAAAGTGAAAGAGACAGAGATTGCCGAAATTAGCGCCATTGTTAGCATGGCAATGCATAGTGGGAGCTTAATGGTAAACGAAATAAGTGTTTGATTCCTTATTTGGTTCTGAATTATTGGTAAGCAATATTGAACTTTGGTGCTATAATTAAAACCCTTCTTAGTTGGCTGATTGAGAATATATATATATATATATATATATGTTATTTTTTTTATGTCTGCATTATCTTCTATTGTCAATAAATAATACATTGGACTAATTTAATAATATGCAAATACCAAATCCTCCATGTGTTGTGTCTGCACAAACTCTCTAATATCACTGCAGAATCTGTTCTGGATTCGTTCTACTCTATATTTTCTATATTTTGTATTTTTCTCTGAACCAAATAGATCCGTTACATTCATAACTCTGTACTTGATTCTTTTTAAACTCTATTCTTTAATCTCTTTTAAGGCATCTACTTATACTTTCAATTTATTTTATACTCTATACTATGTACCTGATGAGTTAACATATCGGTTAGTGTATTATATAATTTTTCATGTAAAGGGAATCAGATAATCAGATAGTAATTCCTGTATTCTCTTTTAACCTTTTATCTAGAGTTTGGATTTTGGCTCTTCGTTTAAAGTGTATTTGTAAAAATTTATCTGACGTTTAAGTAAGTATTTGGTATTCAGATGAATTATTATAATAACAAAGTAAATTTGTTTTGATTGTTGTTCCTATTTATATAGTTTTTGTGAACGTTTTATTGTTGGACCGAGATTAAGATATGTATCATGATTAAGAGTGTATTACATAATCTTCCGTACAACTTATCCTAAGTTAATCTTTTATTTACCTTAATACATTCTTCTTGTGATGGTCCAGTGACAGTTGACCAGTATTAAATATCATACGTTTTGACACAGTTAAGTTTCTAACAGTTTATTTTTATTGATATGAAAATTCATAGTATTGTAAACAAGATTAATCTTTCATTTAATGAACTACAAAAGTTTGTGATAGAATAGAAAAATTAATTAAACATCTTACATTCTTATAAGAATCATCTTATGATTCCATTATCTTATCACACACATTACACTTGCCATTCCCAACCTTCAGTTTGGAAGCTGTCAGATCTGTGAACAATGTGTTGTGTGTTGTGTGTGTATTTTATTTATGCAGATATACACTCAGATGCAATGTATGCAAATAGATTGAGAGATGAGGTCAAATACTATGGCCCATGACATATAACGTTGTTGTTGGTTTCTAATAATTGTGAAAGTCAGCTCACACGTGTGTCTCATATAAGCTTTGCATTTTAACTTTATTTTTTGGTTAAATTCATGTTGCATCATTCATCCAATCAAAAGCAATTTCAAATTTTCACAACAATGCTCTTTATGTTATCTCCGATTGTTCTTGTTTTTGTAGGAGAATGAAAAGGAAGGTGCAGAAGATGTTAACTTCAATATTTTTTCTCCACAACAACTTTCTGATCTTAACTACCACTTGTCTCAATCTCATCACAATGGCCACCATATTATTAAGTCTCCATTCCAAATCTAACTAGGGTTAGTGCATTCACCATTTTTTTCCATTTTTAGAATATTTGTTATTATATATACTCTTTTGTTTGATGTAAATCACACATCTTAATTTAATAAAAAAAATCTCTTGTAATATCAGAATTATTAATAATATATCATAAGTTAAGTTTTTTAAACTTATTATTATCGACTCTGAATTCTCTATTAAGAAGATTGGTCCTTTTTAACATGGTGTATAACACTAAAAACTTTTCGATACAAGATAAGACCGTTTACATGAAAGGAAAGAAAAAATATGTATTCGATGTAAATGTTTAATATCTTTAATGTAAGAGAATGTATTAAAAATCTCACGTCAATATGATATATGATTAAGTTATAATATATAAATTAATTAAAAGTTCACGTATAATTTGAAAATAATTTTATTATAAGAATTACTTAAACATTTTAAAGTTGTAGTTGATACAATGAAGATGTTCCATGATAACAAATTCATCATGTAACTTACACATCTTCCATCATAAAAAAAATCCAAACATAAATATATTTGTCACATTTTTACTCACATATTCACAAAAGTTCTTTATACTAGTTTCTTCAAATGTTTCATTGCTAAATCAAGAATCATCGACATTTATTCTCCAACTTAATATATATTATATAATTAATTATTTTATTATATTTTTTATTTAACTTGATATATATTTATTATTATATATATAGTCTTTTTCATTGATAACACATTTTAAAATAAATTATTTTATTTTTTTATCTAGTGATAAAGTGTTCATTTAAAAAATCTAACTAGTATTACTTGGATTATGTAAAAGTTATGCATCACTAAGTTCTATAAGAAATATAATTACTTTAAAAAGCCCATTTAAACACGTGGTCGGTGCAATAAAAAAATGAATACGCATGGTTAACAGTATGAAGAAGAACTGAATATTCAAAGTGTACCTTCAAAGACAAAAGTATCAGAAAAGCATAACCATTCATTAAATTACAAATCATCAATAAATATATAATTCTACCCATAAATTAAAAATTCTCAATTGTTTTTTTTAGACAAAAATCATTTTACTTATATAAAATAAATAAATAAATGTTGCAATACAGAGTTAAGGAAAATTTAACTAATTAAAATAGACTAATTACCTAACGAATTAAAATTATTTAATCGGTTACCAAATAATTAGTTAATTACTAACTAAATAACGAAATTCAATCACGCAAATTTATGCAATATATAGCTCCACACCACTTCGATATAAATGCCAAGAAGTTCATTTTTAAAAAATAAGACAATTAAGTTGTGCATGCTTTTCCAAAATAAATTAGTACATATATATACAGCAACATATACAATAATGTAAACTACATCGTCTTTTGTATTTATTTCCCTTCGTCGTATTATAACAAGTACTGCTAATAAATAATGTACTATAAGAAAATAAACACAATAAAATAGTATAAATTTTAATTATTAATACTCTCACTGTCTTAACTCATCTTTTTATTACAGTTGGTTGTGTTCAACGTCCATACAAAAGAAAATTTTACTATATTAGGCGAAAAATAAATGCTACTCGTGTTATGTGTAGTTAAATAAGAATTATTATAAGATTAAATATTTTTTTCGTTTTTTATTATAACGTGAAATTGATTTTTTTTTTTTGTAATACAAACTTAAAAACATTTTTTGAGTATATATAATAAGAAAATTATTGGAATGAGTTATTATCGGTGTATGTGACAAATAAATTTTTACTAGGATGTTAAAATATTTCATGTTAACTCATGTTGATGTAGATGTTATAATATTATAATTAACATCGTTCATATTATCATTAGTTACGTAATTTATTTCAATAATTTTTTTAGTGTAATTATTTCGAAAACATAAATTCGGACTAGAGACAAAAATAAATTTTGCGTGAAAGTAAGAACATAAAGATATTTAACCCATTGTTCTATTATTCTGAATAACTTTCACTACAAGAAAATCATGAAATAGAAACTGATTTTATAGACAAAAATAATTAGTTACTATAATGACTAAATTAGAGAGCATTTTATAAACTAAATAAATTTTTGGTTTCTAAATTGGTATCTAATTAGCAACCAAAGTTTTTGCTACCAAATTTAGAATCTAAATAATTGGTAGTTAAAACCTTGGTAGCTAATAAGATATCAATTTAGAAACCATTTAACAATAATAGAAACTATTTTAGAAACCAAAATCTTTTTTAGTTTCTAAAATAGTCTCTAATTTAGTTACTATTGCAACTAATTATTTTGGTCTCTAAAAATTAGTTTCTATTTGATGATTTTCTTGTAGTGCTTAATGATTTGAAAATAAAAATAAAGTGAAATTGAAGGGTGGTTGATCACGTTTTACAATTGGATTAATAACATGGGAGATTAATTAAGCCTCAATGATTATATATTCAATTAAACTGTTTAAATAATTGAGTTCACTCTTTATTTAAGGAAATCCAAATCAAAATCACATGATAACAATAATAGAGTTGAAAAAAGAAAACTGTATGAAAGAGTGCAGATATCTGTTACTAATTAATATACATATCTTCTTTATATAAATATTAGTAGATGATTATGTTAAGGAAGATTTGCATGGCTAATTAGCACTGTGATTGTTCATTAAAGAAGCATTAGGTTAATTCAACAACTCACTTTACTACTGCACATCAACGTGCTTGGTAGGTTGTTAATATTAATTACTCCTAAATTAACAATTAGTGGTCCTCTCTAATTAATTAATATATATATATATATATATATATATATATATATATATATATAATGGTGAGTTGGGTTGTCAGCCATCATACTTATCTCTTCGATGAACACTTTCATTACAAATAGAAAGAATAATTTGTGTTCTAATTTAAAATGAGAAGAGCATAATGAATGAATAAATAAAGTTTATATACTCTTAGAGTATATTTTTTTTTCCATTATAAACAAATAAAAGTTATTCTGAATATGATATTTATAGTAATTAGCACATACTTTATCGAACCTGTATCATATTTAATTCATTGCAGATAAAAAAAAATGTTGATAATTAAAAATAATAACATTAACGGCTTTTATACTTTATATAATACATTTTAAGAGTTTTTTTCAACAAATTTTATAGGATTTTATTGAAAAAATTACAAACCTTTCTATAAGTTAAAATTAATATGTACACAAATTAAAAAAAATTAGAAAAAGCATATATTTTTTGTTGTTGTATATAAACTAGTTTTAATAACTTTTAAAAGAAACTTATTATATTTTTTATTTTTTATTTTCTTTTAATGATTTTTATGAAAAAATGTGTCCTGCCAAATGTTTTTCTGAAAAAAAAAAGAAAAACAATTGTGGATAGAAATTATTCACTTTCCTAAAAGAAATAATTAAGATCCGCTATAATATATACTTTAAATATAAAGTATATCAAAACCAAAAAAATAGTCTCTAATTTAGTCATTATAACAACTAATTATTTTTTTATTTAAAATTGGTTTCTATTTTCATGTTTTCTTGTATTGTACATTTTGAAAATAAACACAATTTAAGTTTTTACCGAATACTTGTATCTTATAAATGGAAAAAAAATCTTTTAAAAACGTCTAAATAGACAAATATGAATATTATAAAAAAATCATTAAATAGAAAATAATTTTATATATTAAAATAATTAGTCATTATACTAATTAAATTAGAGACATTTTTATGAACTAAAAAATTATTGATATCTAAAATAATTTATATTATTAATAAAAAATTATAAAAGTGTTTCGTAACTAAATATTAGTTATTAAGTACTTTGTTCTAAATTAGTCTCTATTAGTATTTTTTTTAAAGACTAATTTAAAATCTAAAATATTAGTAGCTAAAACTTTGATAACTAATTTTAAAAATATTTTATTAATAATCACAATCACATTAGATATCAATAATTTTTTACTTTCTATATTAGTATCTAATTTATTCAATATAGTGATTAATTATTTTTTGTTTCTGGTTATTATTTAATGATTTTTTTTTTTGTAGTGGTACTTATATTTATATATTTATATATATTAATGAAGAATTATATATGTTTATTATTAAAAATATGGTTAATAAAATGCTCCTGAAATAGATATTATTAATTGATAAGTAAGTCATTAATATTGTGATGCAACCTAAACGTAGGGTTTGAAAAAATGAAGATGATGACGTTGCTGCTTCAAGTGTTTAATGGTTAAGTTTGGATTGAAGCCATTTATGTTTGATTCGTGGAAGATGCTTCTCCAAATATACTTAGACTGTGTTTGGACCTAAACTCTTCCAACAAATAATCACGTTCTCAGTAACTTCCTTTCAGATGTACTTTTCGTACTCTAACTTCATTGCATTCGTATAATCCCATTCCCATCAGTATCAACGTAAAACACCAAATCAAAACGTACTAAATTATCCCATGCACTCGTTTTTTTTTACTTCTTTCACCGTAAACTTTTTTGTTGAACAACCTAATGTAAAAAAATTATGATAATACTATAATCTCATCATTAAATACTAACATTTTTTAATTTATTGTTTTTCTTTTATTATTTTTAGCTTAAATTATAGTTACTTCTTGTTTTCTTATGAATCAATAAAATATCTTCCTCACTTAACTAAAGTAGTATAATATGTGTATTTTGATATGTTAATGATCTCATTTATATTGGGATGAAAATGTGTATCTTCTATTGTTGGAGATCTCACATCGACTAGAGAGAGATTAGAGTCTTTCACAGTATATAAGTGGGTGCAAACCTCACCTCATGAACCGGTTTTATGGAGTTGAGTTAGGCTTAAAGTCCACTTCTTTATATGGTATCAGAGCCATTTCGAGTCTATTTTAACGAGTATTTGTTGGGCATATCGTACCACCCGCTATCAGGCCGCTATCGGACCACCCATAATATATAGTCCCACGCACGAGTTGACAGTCTCGGTGTGCCCATGAACCGGTTGTATGGAGTTCAGTTAGATTTAAAGTCCACTTCTTAATACCCATATTGAAATTAACATTAATTATCAACAATGATACATTAATAACTGATATAACTAAAATTAAATACATTATTGACCTAATTTTTTTTTTAGTTTACATATCCTAATTAACTAAACTTTTGTGTAGTAAATTTTGGGTATGATTACCTCAAATAAAAATGGGAAATTATGAATTAAAAATGACATATCATTAGTCTACAAATAGTGTTAAAAAAAGTTGAGATTCTTGTCCTAATTAAACCAAGAGAAAGTGCATAAACACAGATTTAAATTGTTTTGGATTATTTACGAGGAAGAAAGCAAAATTATTCGAAAAACATGCTGATAGACTAATTTAATACGCAGGTTGACAGTTATAATATAAAAAAATGAAAGAAAATGAATATATTATTAATGACAATTATAATTTGAATTAACTAAATAACAAAAGTGAAAATAAGCATATTAAGTATTGCAACTTGTGTTGCTTTAAAGCTTTACAGATAAACAGAATAAAATAATTATATAAAGAATTAGAGAATATAAGAATAATAACCTCTGTCATAGGTATACAAGACCTCTATCTAATTTTATTTTGACCATTAATTAAAAGTTCCTGTTTAAAAGGAAAAAAAGTCAAATTCCGCAATATTATTGGATTTTAATATTTTTTTCACAACTCTTCTTTTTCATCTCTTTTGTCTTTTTGTTTCTTTTCCTTTTTACTACTAATCATGAATCTCTCTATTTTCTTTGTTTTTCATACATATAACAGCTACATGCCATTCAACAACTGAATACGACACAATTCTCACAAACTACCTTAACATCAAATAATCTCCTTAATCATCATCAAAAAATGCTTTTAAAATAAAACTTTTATATTAAAATAGAATTCATGTTTTGATTATACAACCTTAATTTCTTATTCTTTTAATATTTAATAAAATCATATGTTTAATAGATTATTTTAATTTTTAAAGTTATTTTATTTTATTTTGTTTAAAAGTCGTGCTCTTATTAATTCTTAAATCTTAAACAAAATTAAAGAGAAAAAGAAAACGAATACAATTATACAGAGTAATAATATTCTTTTTATTAATATTTTCAATGATTACCAGCTCTAAAAGTTACAGTTTTTTTTTTACTGTTTTAGATAAGAAAAAATGTGAAGTGCGTGATAGGTCCTGCCCTTATTTAGGGAAACTCGTCCTTTTGAAGGGAACTCGTCCTTTCTTCTAAACTTTTCCCTTTTTTCTTTTCATTTTTTATTACATCATTTTCCACATTCACCTAATTTTATTTTTTTAATATCCAAAAATGAGATGCTAAATAGTCATTATTACTAAAAATTTAATTAAAAATGTAAAATTAACACTAATCCAACGTTATAAGTAATTGTTGCTCCGGTGTGTTTCGGCATTCTCACCTTCTCTTTCTTCTTCTGAGACTAAGCCATGACTAACCCAAAACTTCCCTACGCCGGAATCGGAGATTCCGGTGATTCCGGCAACCACATTTCCCTCTCTAAAAAAACCTACAACAAGAAGAAGAAGCTTTTCCTCACACTCTTCGCCACCCTCCTGGTGGCGGCATCCGTCGTGGCCATCGTCGCCGGAGTAAAAAACAAAAACCAAAAGTCCGACAGCAGCAGCAGCACCCCTCTCACCCTCTCCCACCAATCCCACGAGATCATCAAGAGCGCGTGCAGCTCCACATTCTACTCAGAACTCTGCTTCTCCGCAGTGGCTTCAGAACCCAACGTCACCCACAAAGTAACCTCTCACCGTGACGTCATCCAACTCTCCCTCAAGATCACCACGCGCGCGGTGGAGCACAACTACTTCACCGTCAAGAAGCTCTCCACCAAAGGCGGCCTCACGAAGCGCGAGAAAACGGCGCTCCACGACTGCCTCGAAACCATCGACGAGACGCTCGACGAGCTGAGAGAGGCTCAGCACGATCTCGAGCTCTACCCCAACAAGAAAACTCTGTACCAGCACGCCGACGACCTCAAAACCCTCATCAGCGCCGCCATAACCAACCAGGTCACGTGCCTCGACGGCTTCTCGCACGAGGACGCCGATAAGCGCGTCCGGAAGGCTCTGGAAGAAGGACAGGTGCACGTGGAACGCATGTGCAGCAACGCACTCGCCATGACCAAGAACATGACCGACACCGACATTGCCAACTTCGAACAGACCACGAAGCTCCGAAACAACAACGCTGGCCAAAACAGAAAGCTCTTGGCGGAGGAGAGCAATGCCAATGGCGACGGTGTTGTCTGGCCGGAGTGGATTTCTGGTGCCGACAGGCGCCTGCTTCAGGCCGCGGCGGTGAATGCCGATGTGGTGGTGGCGGCGGACGGTAGCGGAGACTTCAAAACGGTGTCGGAGGCCGTGGAAGCCGCTCCGTTGAAGAGTAGTAAGAGGTTTGTTATTAGGATAAAGGCTGGAGTTTACAGAGAGAATGTGGAAGTTCCTAAGAAGAAGACTAACATCATGTTCTTGGGTGACGGAAGAACAAGCACCATCATCACCGCCAGTAGAAATGTCGTTGACGGCAGCACCACCTTCCACTCCGCCACCGTCGGTGAGTTTATCTAACCTTCATTCATTTTTTTTTATCCACTGCATTTTTATTTTCCCTACAAATTTATTTCGTAACATATGCTTTGTTTCAAATAACACGATGGGTTAACGGTAACGTGAGTTTTTGAATTAACGACCCTACCATTAGTAAAAAGGTGTGGCTACAAAAGGATGTTTCATAACATAAATCCTAAAATGTCTTTCATTTTGTCCTTTTGGCATGTTGTTGAAAAAAATGTTAATTTGAGAATTATATAAATTCTACTCTTTACGACCTTTTAAAACAAAAAATCTCCTCACATTTATCCATATTTCAATAAAAAAAAAAATTGTACACGTGTTGTCCTCAGAAAATTCTTTTCATTGATCTTGAAGATATTTTTTGTTACATCTTAGTTTTTAAGGTGACAGAACGTGAGGTTTCTGACAAGTGACAACTAATGCAAAAGTTTAGTGTTATTTTAGTACTAATGTATCTGTCTGAAAATTAAGTGGAGAGAGATTAATGTTGTGAAGCTCTTTCAGTGGTTGATTCATGTGTAATGAATAATAAGTTATGATTGGTCTAGAATATGGTTAGACCAACGACAACATAAATAAACAATGTTAAGTCCTATAATTTCGGGATATTAAGGTCCCAATTCAAGAAGACAACAGGAACAACAATTCCGGGTGAGATCCTAAATTTTCACTGTAACAATGATTTAGAAACCTTTTTCTTCAAATTCAACAATCATTTTCTGTATATATGGTCAGCATGCACATGGGTCGGTTTCCACACTCAACACAAAAACTATTTTTTTGTTGTTGTTTTCTACTCATATGCTTTTCTATCATTTTATATTCTGATTTAATTTTCATTTCTGTTTCAAAATCCTTTTAAATACATTTTCAAAATGGCTTTCTTCTTCAGCTTGCCAATTTTCAAAGGTTTCTGTGTGTTGTTCACTTTTCTAAGGGCACTGTGGACTATGGTTGCCCAGAGTGAAGGACACACTATCTTCTTTCTATGGGCGTTTATATTTGTTTTTTTTCTAAAAGGATAAAGTTTCCTGAATATAAAAAAGGTTTACATTTTTTTTATAAAAGTTAAACATGTTTCTAAAAAGTAACAAAAGTTATACCTGTTTGCAGCACTTCTCCATAAAATACTTTAAGAAAAAGATGATAAAATAAACTTTTCCGTAAATTTAAATTAACTTATGAACAAGTTAAAATTAATTTTTTTTAAAAATTATCTAAAAAAACTTAACATTTACCTATGAGAAAATTTTAATTTATATACAAAATTATTTTAAATTTTCATTTTATTTTTTAACACACCAGCTTCATTCACTTAACACCTAAGTAAAATAATATAATATGTTTGTAGATTGTCTTTTAGTATTATCAAATAAACCTTTTCTTTTAGCTATTATTTCTTAACGGAGAAAGGGTTGGGATACAGCTACACAAAAATTATTCAACTTTTTTTTATCAGCATCTTTATAATTTTGACTTTATATACGCATTGTAGTTATCCTGTCTTTCTCGGCATTTTCCTTTTTCACTTTAAAGCCTAAATTTGATGCCAATGTTTCATTCTGCCTATATATTCTCTTCAATCATGCATGCTTTCTTCTCTAATCGATTTAGACATTATTTTTTTTGTTATGTTTATTACAGAATGAAAACTTTAACTTTAATTAAAAAATAACACTTTTTACTAATATAATACATAACCTCTTCCTTGCACGACACACCAGACACAATCTAAGCACCTATTTGCTTCTCCTTAATATGTTTAGCTAACCTGTCATTATCTTCTGTGATGCCTATGAAACGTCCAACAAACTAAGATTCATTATAAGTAAAATCCAACTTTCATACATGCTTTTGAAACTATTCAATATCATACTATTCTATTTATGCTATAACCACTTTGCATGGTTAAATATCAGATTCATTATTTATATAAATACGTTTCTAGAAACAAAATGAGCATATATATATATAGAGACTTCACGCTTAGTATATAGTTTATTAGAGGAAAAAACTGTAGCATACTATGATTGAGTTTTACTGTTCTGATAAATCTGAAATATTCACCAACAAAATTAAGACTTGAAAGTATATAAACAAAGGTGAATGCACCTCAATCATAGGGTCTAGTTAGATGCTTTTTGGCTTTTCATTTTTGTCTCTTTGATTCTTTTGTGTAGTCAATTTTGAATTTTGAAGTTATGCTTTGTTTTGGTGATGCAGCTGTGGTGGGTGGAAACTTCCTAGCCAGAGACATAACATTCCAAAACACTGCAGGGGCCTCAAAGCACCAAGCTGTGGCCCTAAGAGTAGGAGGGGACCTCTCAGCATTCTACAACTGTGACATCTTAGCGTACCAAGACACCCTCTATGTCCACAACAACCGTCAATTCTTTGTGAATTGCCTGATTGCAGGAACAGTGGATTTCATCTTTGGAAACTCGGCAGTGGTGTTCCAAGACTGTGACATCCACGCGAGGCGTCCTGACTCGGGCCAGAAGAACATGGTGACGGCTCAAGGAAGAGTAGACCCTAACCAGAACACGGGCATTGTGATCCAGAAGTGCAGGATTGGTGCCACTTCGGACTTGGAGTCCGTGAAGAAGAGTTTCAAGACGTATCTTGGGAGGCCATGGAAGGAGTACTCCAGGACTGTGATCATGCAGAGTAGTATCAGTGATGTGATTGACCCTGTTGGGTGGCATGAGTGGAGTGGGAACTTTGCATTGAGCACTTTGGTCTATAGGGAGTATCAGAACACTGGGCCTGGTGCTGGAACCTCCAGTAGGGTCTCTTGGAAAGGGTTCCAGGTCATCACTGATGCTGGTGAGGCCCGGGCTTTTACCCCCGGAAGCTTCATTGGGGGCTCCAGCTGGTTGGGCTCTACAGGCTTTCCTTTCTCTCTTGGGTTGTAAATTAGGTTGAGATTCAGTGTTTTAATTGTTATCTATTATTGTTTGTGATGGTAGAGAGAAAGAAAGCTCACACCCCAAAGATTTAGAACAAAAGAAAAAGGTGAAAGAGAGTGATTGATGCAGAAAAAGGAGTTTTGGAACACACCATCTTCTTCTACCTTAGGCTATTATCACCCACTGCCTAAATAATGGTGAAAATAAGTGTATTTCAAGGTCTTCATCCTTCTGATATTGGATTATTTCGTTTCCATTTAATAAATTTTAGGAGATATTAACTATTTATGATTGTATCAAGAATAAGCTTATTGGTAGTGTTACATGAAAAATATTTAAGCCTTAATGTCATATTAATCTGCATTGATTGGGCAAAACACATTGCTTGGACTAAGTTACCAAAAATATAAAATTTGTATTTTGAATTAATGCATATTTACATTCTAGATTGTGTATTTTATAAATATATACTATGAATTGTATAAATTTTGTATTTTGGATTGTATAATTCATAATATAAATTTTGTATTCTAATAAAATACAAAAATTTATAAATTTTAACTTCTAAATTCAGAGAGTCTCCAAATTTTACATTCTAGAATTAAAAAAAATGTTTAAATGAAAAATATCAAATGATAGTAATTTGGATATTTTTTAAAATATGGGTGTTGAAAGAAAGGCGTGGAGGTGCAGGAAGAAATCGTCCAATGGAATATTTAGTGCTTGCCCATACCCAAACACTACACCCAATTGGGCTGCGGCGTAAATGCTAAGCCTTTTTTTTATCACATGTCTCAAATGCGTTGTTTGAAAAACCAATTACTGCATCATATCTATCTAATTTTATTTTTCAGTGCAATATAAAAAAATAAATAAATGAGGGGGCGTACTAAGAAATGAGATAAGAAAAAATAATTATTTTAAAAACAAAGAAGAACATTTAAGACTACTATGATAAAAAATAATTAATTATTATATTAACCGTGTTTATATAAATAATCTCATATATATTAACAATGATGAGATGATGTTTGAAGAGTTTAAGACTACACAAAGTTTTTATTTAGAAAAAAATAAATAAATTAGTGAAACATTTAATAGATTAATAGTATTGAAGGTATTAAGTTGCAGAAATAAGAAAAATGAGTGGAAGTTGATAACATTCATTTCAAACAACTTGAATGAAGCCTTAAAGCTATAAGACCAAACAATGCACATTTTGTAAATCATTATTTTTTCACATAATTACTTTTCCAAATTATTACATTCTATATAATTAATTTTATAAATTAATTTTTTAAATCAGTTGTTTTTGATAACCTATAATTATAAATTCTCCTTCATTAAAAAAAATTAAAACACAACTCAGAATTCGATTATTTGAAAACCAAATTTTGAGGTTTTCTAGTAAAATTATACCCAATCACGTTTAAAATTCGATTTCTGATAACTAAATTCTGAACTACTATAACAAATTGTTCTTTGGATGATTATTTCACACAATATATTATTAGAATAAAAAAGTTAAAATGTGTTATTTTGGAAAAAAATTACATCAATAGTGTGATTTCTTGGACTTGATTTCATAACAACAACCTTTTTAGATGAAAAGAGTTTTGAAAACATTGTAAAGTAATGAGTTACTATGATGTTTGATAACATTTATGCAATTAAGTTATCCAAAAACAAAATGAGTAACCATACTCATATGAGATTCCATTTAATGAATTCTTGCACCGTATTGATTGGCGGTGGCGGAGCAGAGCGGTGACAGGCGGTGAAAAAGGGATCAGACACACTAAGGAAGAAGAAGAAGTTTCTATTATTTCTCATGTTTTCAAAACTACACTTGGCATACACGTGGATGAAGAATAAATAAGAGTGAGGAGAAACTTAATGGGCCAAAGAATGAAACGTGGTCCAAAGGCCCAAAATACAAAACTAATAAAATTTAGGCAATTTCTTCCTGCACCTCTACATTTTTCTTTCTGCACCCCCATAATTTTGTAAATTCCGAAACTGACCTTCACCTGTTATTTGAATTCGGAATCTGGGAGTGTGCTACAGATTTATTAATCCGAAAGTGAATCATGCTGTTTTTTGGATGAGGGAGTGTTCTGGAAGCAAAGTTTACATAAATTGTTGATTTCCGGATTGTTGAATCTAGAGCCTAATTTCTATTATCGATTGGTGGATCCGGAATGATTTTTTTCAATTATGGATTTTTGAATCCGAAATGCATATTTTAAATTACGAATTGGTGGATCCAGAATGGTTTTTTTAATTATGGATGTTTTGCATTTTTTTATTTTGGATTAACACTGTCATTCATGTACTATCGAAAACATCAATTCGGAAGATTATAGGACGTGTCAATCCAAAAATTTATCATATTTCATAATCTGAAATAAAAAAATAAATATACAGGGACAATTTTGTCTTTGCGCAACATTACGGGTGCAGGAAGAAACTGCCTAAAACTTAAGATCATTTATGAAATTTATACAATAATAATATTATTCCTCTGGATTATTATTATAAGAAAAACCAATTAAAAATATTTTTTAAGTTTGAAGATTTCCAATATTTGCAACATGCTTGATGTTTCCAAGATAGATTAGATGAAAATATATTTAAAGTTACCTGTTTTAATTATCTACAATTTTGTATTTATTTGATAAGCTTCGATTTAAAAGTGATTATAGAGTGCAGAAAAAGCTTGAATGGGAACACAAAATTGCAACATTTGTGGTGGGTTGAGGAAAGGAAGAAACAATCAAAGAAACCGTATTCCTATGGCGCGATTACCGGATAGTTGCCATTTGCCAACGCAAAACACTGCCACATCCAATGATCATAAAATATTCCCTCAAATTAACATAATTTAGAACTTAGGTTTCGTGTAATTATATCCTTCACTTTCTAAAAAAACAAGAGCCAAAATAAATATTATTTTTAAAATGCGTGCATTAATTTCTTTTAACAATCCTTTTTTTTAATGATTGTTTGATGGTTTGACTAAAACCAACTGCATTTACACAAACAAAAAAAAGGTTTCTGTCTTCTTAGTGTGTAACAGTTGTGGAAGGAATGAACGATAAAAAACACAGCTCAGATTCACTGTGAAAAATAAGGAAACCGTGTGGATTTATTGTGTTAGCTTGTCACAATACCGTTTCCAAACCGTGTATTCAATTTAAAAATCCAACGAATTAGTTTTAATTTTACAAATCAGAATAATGGATTGTTGGAAACATGTTTGGCTTTTGTTGGTTCAAACGTAAGACGATAAAACACTTATAAGCAAAAAAATTTAATAGGAACGCAATTAACCCACGAAACACCATAATTAGCTTTCATTATGCATAAAAAAAAGAATTTGTTCTTAGATGCTGATTGCACTGAATCTTAGCAAAGAAGCATTGTGGAAATGACACTCTCCACATTCTTATCCCAAAGCATAAAATAAATAAATAAATATTAAATTAAAATAAAAGTGTCATGAGATAAAAAGCTCCCACAGTAAAGTGTGAAGTCAAAATAAAATAAAATCTTATTTATTAAATTGCAAATAGTAACATTCCACGTAAAACATCCTAAGTGTCACACGTTGAATGATTCGAGTAGGTAAAAGGTATTTGTTTTGTTTATTGTTGGGTTATAAAATGGCACAAAGTTGCATATAAAAGGGTAAGTATAGAAGAGTGGGAAGCTAGAAAGAGGGGTTTTTGAATAGAGTGAGGAACCAAACAGATCTTAAGTATGGATACAATTAAGTCCTTCAAGGGCTACGGGAAAGTGGACGAGTTGGAGCAGCAAGCCTATGAGAAGAAGACACGTAAGCGCCTCATAATCATCGCAGTTTCTTCCATCGTTCTAATTGCGGTCATCATCGCTGCGGTTGCAGGGGTCGTCATACACAACCGCAACAGCGAATCATCACCCTCGTCTGACTCGGTTCCGCAAACTGAGTTATCTCCTGCCGCGTCACTCAAAGCGGTGTGCGACACCACTCGCTACCCTAGCTCCTGCTTCTCCTCCATATCCTCGTTGCCGGAATCCAACACCACCGACCCGGAGCTCCTCTTCAAGCTCTCGCTCCGCGTCGCCATTGACGAGCTCTCCAAGCTCTCCAGCTTCCCTTCCAAGCTTCGCGCCAATGCGGAGCAGGACGCGCGTCTGCAGAAGGCGATTGACGTCTGCAGTTCCGTCATCGGCGACGCGCTGGACCGCCTCAACGACTCGATCTCCGCGCTCGGAACCGTCGCCGGGAGGATTGCTTCTTCGGCGAGCGTCAGCAACGTGGAGACGTGGCTCAGCGCGGCGCTCACGGACCAGGACACGTGCCTTGACGCGGTCGGCGAGCTTAACTCCACCGCTGCTCGCGGCGCTCTCCAGGAGATCGAGACTGCCATGAGGAACTCCACGGAGTTCGCGAGCAACAGTTTGGCTATCGTCACGAAGATCCTAGGGCTGCTGTCGCGGTTCGAGACGCCGATTCACCACCGGCGGCTGCTAGGGTTTCCGGAGTGGCTGGGCGCGGCGGAGCGAAGGCTGCTGGAGGAGAAGAACAACGACTCCACGCCGGATGCTGTGGTGGCGAAGGATGGCAGTGGACAGTTCAAGACGATCGGCGAGGCGCTGAAGTTGGTGAAGAAGAAGAGCGAGAAGAGATTCTCGGTGTACGTGAAGGAAGGGAGGTACGTGGAGAACATCGATTTGGATAAGAACACGTGGAATGTGATGATCTACGGTGACGGCAAGGACAAAACCTTCGTCCTCGGTAGCCGGAACTTCATGGACGGAACGCCGACTTTCGAAACTGCAACTTTCGGTAAGCACTTTACGTATAAATTTTTTCTTCATTTATTTATTTTCTGCAATTTATTTTATCACAAGTTGCTGTGCTTTTAATGCTATCTTTGAAAATTGGTGCATTAACGTTTAGGATCATTATATTTTCTGTTGTTTGATTATTCTCTCTTTGAAACTTTGGCATAAATTTCGTTCTCTGCCCATAATCAGATTTATGGAAAATGAAAAAAATCGATTGGTATTTTCACCCAACAATTAATTTGAGTGATTTATTTTTACCTTTTGGATTATTTCATGGTTAAGTATACTGAATATAAGAAGGGACGAATTTGTGAGGTTTCATTGTTTCACATTGTTATAAAAAAAAAAAACAAGTTTGATGGGAAAGCATGTGTGGGAAGTGCTTTAGTGCGTCTGGTGAGCCACATGGTATTAAGTGTCATCATGTGCCCCCTCTTTCATTATCATGACCCACCAAGCATTATGCTGTTTTCTGCATTATTCATGGCCTTCCCATGTGGATGTCTGCATTACCTTCTCCTAACTAATGTCCACACTATCCATTAATGCTGTCTTCAGACAATAGACATGGATTTTTAGGTGCTCACCTGCTTTTATGCGTCAAACTATGATGTTGGTACAAGATTTAACAAATTCACATTTGCCTGACTATGACATATGAATACGACTAACAGAAAGTGTTACTTTTTGCAGCTGTTAAAGGCAAGGGATTCATTGCCAAAGACATAGGGTTTGTGAACAATGCAGGTGCTTCAAAGCACCAGGCTGTGGCATTGAGATCTGGGTCGGATCGCTCTGTGTTCTTCAGATGCTCGTTTGATGGCTTCCAAGACACCCTCTATGCCCATTCCAACCGCCAATTCTACCGTGACTGTGACATTACAGGCACCATAGACTTCATATTTGGCAATGCAGCTGTTGTGTTCCAAAGCTGCAAAATAATGCCTAGACAGCCCCTACCAAACCAGTTCAACACCATCACAGCTCAGGGCAAGAAAGACCCTAACCAGAACACTGGAATTATAATTCAGAAATCAACAATTACTCCCTTTGGCAACAATCTCACAGCCCCCACATACCTTGGGAGGCCATGGAAAGACTTCTCCACCACTGTGATCATGCAATCTGATATTGGGGCATTGCTGAATCCGGTGGGGTGGATGAGTTGGGTCCCTAATGTGGAGCCTCCAACTACCATCTTCTATGCAGAGTATCAGAATAGTGGGCCGGGAGCTGACGTGTCCCAAAGGGTCAAATGGGCCGGTTATAAGCCCACTATCACCGACCGCAACGCAGAGGAGTTCACTGTGCAGTCCTTTATCCAAGGCCCCGAATGGTTGCCAAATGCAGCTGTGCAGTTTGATTCCACCTTGTGATTTGAACACCTGCCTCATACAAACATACGGAAAGAATCGGGGGTTATCAAGCATATTTAACTTCTCTTTTAATCACTCTCTTCTAACATGTATTACTACACTACACGCATTTTTTTGACCTACTTTTTAATGGTTTATAAAATTCTTCTACACTTTGCAGTTTCGAAAAATATGTCAAATTTCAGATGCCAATGAAAATGAATATATATTAACTCCAAGGGGAAGCTACTGTTTCAATATTCTGCCAGCTTCCTAAACAATTGCATGTTATATACATATACAAATTAAGTAACTTTAAGTGCGTTTCTAGTACAACTTACTTTTAATACAAAATACATTTTTCATAGTATAGTATTGGAGACGTGAGAGATTAATATATTTTATATAAGTAAATCTCAATTTATAAAATTCCAATTTTACGAGGTTGAATTAAACTTTAAAGTTTACTTTTTAATATGGTATTAGAATCATTTTGAATTTATTTTAATTATTGTTTATTGGACTTATCAAGTTATTTATTATTAAACTACCCATAATATATAGTTTCACACGGGAGGAGTTGGTAGTCTCGATATGACTATTTTGTCAATGTTCGACATGATCTCTTATTTAGCCGATATACCATATAAGAAAATTATATAAGAATATGGTAAGAAAAATGAAGATGTTAAGAAAAATAAATATGTCTTATTCTCTTGTGTATTTACCTAACTCCATGTACAGAAATATATTGTATGAAGATTTTCTCTCTTCAAATTATAAGTTAATTATGTATGTTTTCACATTATCTAAAGATTAAAACATTTCATAATAGATAAGTGAGTCTAAATCTCATCTTATAACTTAGTTTTATGAATTTTTTACGTATTTTTTTTTATCTAACATAAAATCTCCCAATAATTGTTTAACTTAAAATCAATTATGTGCTCTAAATTTATTGTATACCCAATCAATTTCTCAAATTAAAATCTTATCTAAATTCATATAAATTGGTATTTCCAATAATTGTTTAACTTAAAATCAATTATGTGCTCTAAATTTATTGTATACTCACTCAATTTCTCAAATTAAAATCTTAACTAAATTCATATACATTGGTATTTAAATATATTCTATATAATTATTGACTATCATTATTCTTTGTGATATATGAAAGATTATTAGTGTGTATTTATGTTTGGTTAAGATAAACTTGATGAATTGGATTTATGGTTTAGGATTTAAGATTTGTGATATATGAATTGGATAAACACATTTACTTATTTCGCCATACCAAGTTCAAATTATTTTAATAACGATTCAAAATTCAATTATTACTTATAAATATAGGGAAAATGATAAAATTATTCAAAAAGTTATTATAATAAATATCCCTCAATCTATTAATTTATTTTCTTAAAATTAATGGTTGATGAAGAATAACACTTTAAAAAATGTTAAAAATGATTTATAATTTTTCCTATGTGAGAAAAATATAATAAATAAAGTTTAACATAAATTAAAACTAAACTTATAAATACTTCCAAACATACTTTATGTATTACGATGAAATTTTTGTCTTTTATGTAATTAACCATCTTGAGGTATAGATTATTTAGTCGGATAGATTAGGGTGTCAAAGTAGGGAGGGTCGTGCGGGTCGGACTGTGGCTCGCTGAAAAAACGTGGGGCAAGTTGTTTTTTTCAACCCGTTGACCTGCTTAGGCCTGTCTTGCATAACCCGCAGTCCGCACGGACCAAGTGCGGGGCGGGGCGGATTGACCTGCATAACTTTAAAATGTAAATTTTTTTTCTGCACCTCCATATTTTCTTCATGTAGCCTCATATTTCACATTCCAAAATTTTTAATAAAATCTTACTACGCATGTCTCGTGAAAATAATATTATGAGATAATTTACTTAATGCATCTAAATAAAAGAATTCAATTTTTTTTTTAAAAATTCTTATGTAGACTGGCCCGCAGGCCCGCGAGTCAACCCTTATGCGGGGCGGGTTAAAAAATCAACCCGCAAATTTTATGCGGGACGGGCCAATCCGGCTCGTTTTTTACGGGCCAAGTGTGGGGCGGGCCAGTCCGCATTGCCACCCTTAGGACATATCATTTGTTGCTAAATAGTAATCTATTTTTTTTTTCTAGCTAAATTTTTATTTTTAGTGTGGCATATTCTATATGCACCTTCATACCTTCTCCCTGCATTTTTATATGTATTTTTTTTAATTCTAACAACATTTGGAGAATGTGATGTCCTCTTCTTCAATTGCGAGTGTGGTGGTTGTTGCGATGATCGATGATCGGTGATAAATGTTGATAGTTGGAGTAAGTTTTGTGGTGTTATTACTAGTGGTGATTGTGTTTTTTTTTTTTCATTTTTTAAAGTCAACAAAACCCAAAAAAAAAACAAAGTGCAACAATAGAGTACAAAACTCAAAAAAAAAAAAAAATTATCTTTATATTGAGAAATGTCGAATACACTAAATTTTCTTGTTAATTCTCTCACACACTATCAATGAAAACACTCTCTCAAACATTGTGGCTGGAAGGAGGTATGCGGCTGAAAGGGAAATATGAAGGTACAACTGAGTCTATTTTAAAAAGGTAAGATTATGTTTCACTTAAGGTTATTTAATTTTTTTAAAAATATTTAAAATTGATTTTTCATAATTAATATGGAGGTGGGTGAAGAATTTGTCTTTAGTTTTAACTAAGTTTGCACTCTTAGGTTATGTTTAGATTAAAGAAGGGATGTGTGAGGATTTAAGAAAATAGATAAGTAAAAAAATTTAAGAGAAAAATATAAAAAAAATAAATGGATTTGAATTTTGAAATATTTTAGAGTGTATTTCAATTCAAACTAACCTTTAATCATTTAAACTCAACTATGCATAAATAACTTGTATAATAAAAGGTATCCCTAACTGAATGACCCTATTGATTACATCACTAGAATTCCCTTTTATCTCACTCACTTTATCTCATATACGTGGGAGAATTGCATAGTCTCCACATCAAATGGGTGTTTTTATATTTGATTTTTCTCTTCTAACTTATTTGTTGGTTTCAATTTTTTTACCAATAAAATTAAAATTTATAAAAAATACCATATTAATATATATTTTCTATTCTATATTTCTTACTTAATAAGATAATTTTCTCATTTGTTCAAATCTATATTTTAACAAGTATTTTTAACATTTTTTTTTCCTTAGAAGCTTTGAGAGATATCTATAAGCAACAGGAGTACGTATTTACACTTACAGCAGTTCAAATTTGATATGCAAAAGTGAGATAACGTGAATAAATCCCTTCTCAGCAAAGGCCATTTTCTGATAAACAAAAGTGAGGCATGTGATGAGGTCATTAAGAAAATGATAGAAAACAGAAAGAGAGAAAAAGATGAAATGCAATTCAAATTCAAATTTGATCCACAGATTTCAAAACCACAGTATTCAATTCAAATTTTCAACTATCCTCAAAACCATCAAAATCATGATTATTAAATATTAATGCAACCTTAATTATAATAGCTTAGCTTAACAAAGTTTAAAGGATTATGATTCAACCCCGTGCATCGTCAAGTGCTTATTGTAAAAAAGTACTTATATGTAAACCACAGTTATATATAAATACTATAAAGTTAGTAATATCATACATTATTCTTTGCACGGGATGGAATCATCTTCATACTTTCCATTCACTTTTTCCAAAGTCGTCATCATAGGAGAGAACATGTATTTTAATATATGAAGTTCAAATATTTACGTTAAATGTCGTGTTGGTATCGAATACTCATATCGTCCACCGATATTTGTATGACACTTGTAGGATACGTATTTATGAAGTGTCCAATTAAAGATTTGCTGGATTTCTGATAATTCTAGTACAGTTCTAATATACTTTTAAAAAGGAAAAATACATTAATTTTCTAAAAACTCAAACTTATTGTATAAATTTTTATTATGATTATAAAAATAAGAAACAAATCCTTTTGAACCAGTCATCAAAAACATCTTTCTGCTCCAAAAAATAATCTGGAACATACTTGTTCACATAAATCTTTATTGTCAATTTATATAATTCATAATTATATAATATATAGATCCGTGACCCTGTGTCCTACATTTTATATATTATACTTATTTTCGTGTCCGTGTTCTATTAGTGTTCGTGTCAGTTTCTGCGCTACATTGATTCTAATACAAGGAATTTGTTTTTTATTTGTCAAACTTATTTATAATATAGTTTTTTTTTTTTTTTGAAAGTAAACTCCGTTTTGAAGGAGAAAAGAAAGGCTTTATTATGTGTTGAAGATATTTTTGGAAAGAATTGCTCCAATTTAAATGATGTTAAAGTAGAAAGTAGAAAGATTTGCAAGACACTTAGAAACATTTTAAATATCCATTAGCCTCCTAGTTAATTTCGTAAAAAAAAATAACCATTATCCCATAAGATCAAATAAAATATATAAAATATGATGAATATTTTATATTAAACTAAAATCAATTTATAATATACGAGTAAATGTTAATCTTATTTCACAAGCTTATATTTTTAAAAAATATTATAAAATAAAATTTACATTTACTTTTATTTTATATATTATGATTTATCTCTAGTGAAATTTATAATAAAATAGTAATAATATTTTTTTTATTTACTTGAAAAGGGAGAAAAATGAAATAACATCTCAGTTTTCTTTGATTTTAGTATTTGAAATTTTTAAGAGTAAAAAATGGTGGAATTCTTAAACTGCATACTCTTTACGTTTTTTGGTTAATTTTAGTCCGAAGATGACGAGGATCGTGTAACTGGAGAAGAGGAGTTTAGTCAAATATATCTTTATTTTATATTTTATCTCGGATAAAAGTTTGAATTAATATATTTTGCTTTCTTTAATAAAACAATAAATAAATTATTATTGTGTCTTTTATTCTCTTTCATTGTATTTAAAATATATTATTAAAAAAATTAAAAGACATAATTTTAGACTAAATTCTATTTAATTTTCTTACTATAACCATCTTATACAAGTAGAATGGGAATAGAATGATTAAATAACAACTTTATCGATTGGATTTTATTTTTATTCCAATATAATCTTGAAGAGTATACTTTATTTTTATCTAAAAAATATTTCATATTTAATTTGTAAATGTTTGTCATTAGTATATACTACATTTTGCATTTTAAGTGTAATTCATTGAAGTAGGATTATTCTATTTAATTAGTGATTTTGATTTTAAAGCTCAAATATACAAATATATTTAAAATAATTCTATTTATATCTTATTTGAAATAAGTTATATATTGAAGGAAAATATCTATCTTATTTTTAGTGATCTTACGTGTGATTAAGATTCTCAATAATTAGACTAATATATTTTTAATTTTATTTTTTTTAAACCAGCACACCTATTACTATTTTAAGTTATTGTTGTTACATAATTATCTTTATCTAGTCACTGTTATAAAAAAAATTAAGAAAAATATTTAACAAAAGGGTATTAACCTCTGTTCGAACAAAAAGATAGTCCTTACTTATAAGAAATAAATAATTGATATGAATGCAACATTAAAAATTGATATAACATAATTTATAAGATGAAAGAAAACGAAAAAAAAAGGAATGATATAAGTACGATTTTTTTCTCTCAAATGGTATAATTCTATTTTGTATTTTTTAAAATAAAATAAAAAATATTTTAAATATATAAATGGAATTTCCTATTATAATAGTTTTTTTGATTTACACAAATTTTTTCTTATTCTACCTTATTTAATATATCTTATTTTATTAATACAATTGAGTATTTTGTTATTTTATAAAAATTACTTAAAAAAGTAAAATTATTTTTAAATTAATATTAATGTACAGTTTTTATATGATTTCACTCTTTTATTAGTTTCTTATTTTAAGATAAGAAACAGAGCAAATTCTCACACATTTTCACACAAAATCTTACATTCCATTTTTAATCAGTCTCTGTACTATTTTTCGCTTTTCAGTTTCGACTGATCCAAAACTATTTCTGTATATATGTTAAATTTCTATCATCATAAAAATTGAGTAAAAGAGAAAAATATAAATACATAACGCAATGACACCTGTATTTCTACTAATATATATTAAATTTCAAGAAAATTTGATATAATTAGATCTACTAGACATTTACAATTTCAATTTAATATAAAAATTAAAATAATACATGATAAGTAAATATTTTTTTCTCATGTCCAATTTGGAAATAATTTTTTTAAAACTATTTTATGAAATAGAATTACATAATTTAGAAAAGAAAAGCTATAAGTACATATTCCATTGAGAGTGCATGAGCGGCTGAAGTTTTGACAGAGAGTGGGGCGGCTTGTATGTTGGAGTTGGAAAGTTCTCCAAATCAACAAAGTTGTCACATATTGTTTCTTTCATATATTGTTTCTTTCTAGATACACGCACGCGCCTTCCCTGTCTCACCGTCAAATCTTCATCTTCCTTTTATATATATATAGCCCTCATAACAATGCGGAAAATCGCTGCAGACAGATTCAGGCGCCTTTTCAATCGTTCACTTCTTCTTCTTCCTCGCCACAGTCACAATCACCCTCCCTTTCCTGCTTCTTCCTCTATCTCTTCTCACTCTCTGTTTTCCCCCTACCGCTTCTTATTTTCTACTCCGTTTTCTTCCATGGCCTCTGATTCCCCTTTCCCAGTCACCGCTCAAAACATCAACCCCAAGGTCTGTGCTTCCTTCAATTCTCTTTCGCTTTTTTCACTTCTGGGTGTGCTAAAGTTGCAAGCTTTGATCTGTGTGATCGTTTTTTTTTATCTGGGCAAGCATGATTTCGAGTTGATTATTTTAGGGTTCTCTTTATTAGTTCTTGCATGGTGTAACGTGTTTGTTTGTCGAAGGATCGACCTTTGATTAAATTATAGCTGTTTTTTACTTCGAAAGGCTTGCTTATTGTTATTGTTATTGATCTGTGACTCGGGTTTGACGATGATCTTTTTTCTTCGTTGTTTTCTGTCTAGTGGTGTGACTGATGACCTAGTTATAGGTCGTTTAATTTTATATACTTTTATATGCCCAATTGAGTGTTTATGTGCTTCCTAATTGTGTTCAACGCTGGGATTGGTGGAAAGATTAGTATCAGTAGAGATATTGCTTATGCTGTTTTAATGGATTTTGACACGTTTCATTTATTTATAAAGTGTGATCGTCTGCTAAAATATTTGCCCACTTGTTTTTTTTTTCTCTCGATCTGAGGTTCTAACAAACTTCTTAAATAGCGTGTTTGACAGCCGAATCGACCTACGACACTTGTAGGACACTGAATTCTTAAATAATTCTTAAATAGCGTGTTTGACGGTCGAATCGGTCGAATCGACCTACGTTCGACCTACGACACTTGTTGGACACCGAATCGACCTACGACACTTGTAGGACACCGAATCGACCTACGACACTTGTAGGACACCGACCTACGACATTCCTAATACTTATAGGACACGTATTGATAAAGTGTTTAATTCAAAAAATATTTATTGAATTTATGATAATCCTATACGATTCTAACACAATTTTAAAAATAAGAAATATATTAATTTTTTAAATACTAAAACTTATTGTATAAATTTTTATTATGACTATAAAAATAAAAAACATTTAAAAAAAAAAAAAAACTAAAACTAAAACTGAAACATATTTATTATTAATTTATATAATTCATAATATATACATATGTATTTATGCGTTTCATACATTTTAGAGATTATCTCCTTGTATTAATGTTAGTGTTCATAGCTTTTAATACGGTTTTGTTATGATGCCACCAATTTTCATATTTTATTTGGTAATTTGAAACTATGTTTTTTTGTTGTCTAGGTTCTGAAATGTGAGTACGCCGTTAGAGGAGAGGTTGTCACACTTGCTCAGGTACGGTGATTTGACTGTACATATTAAAATTAGGCCATTCATGGAAAAAAGTATTTTTGTCTTGGTTTATTCCAAGATAGATACATTTTATACCTTTGCATTGACAAAATAAGTTGATTTCACAGTGCTCCTCTGACACTAAATTGATCACTTAAGAATTTTCTATGGGCAATTGTTACAATACTCTCTGCTTACATCGCCTTAATAATGTTGCAGAATTTGCAAAAGGATTTACAGGCCAATCCCGGTTCTCATCCATTTGACGAGGTACTTTTCTTTTTCAACTTTATGACTTCTGAAGTAGAACTCTGTTTTTTTTAGCTCTCAGGAGGAAGACATGTAAGGGGTTCTACAAAGCTCCTTATGTGCACGGTGTTCTTGTAACGGGTGAACCCACTGTGTAGTAGACAGCCTTATGTTGAATTAGTAAAGTTGTAATAGGTTGATTCCACAACCTGAACATCTGAAGTTCCCATCATAGGGTGAAAATTCCAATTGTTGTCCCAAGGCTCTCATTCTATGATTAACTATTTCTTTATATCCTTAATTCTTTGGATCAAATGTATTAATTGTGAGGCAATGCAACCATATGAATGGTTAAAAATAGTTGCATGAGTTGGCTGTTATAGTATGAACATTTCAACTGTTCTTGGATATGCTTCTATTCTACATCTCTGTAATAGTAAGACATTTTGTAATTGGAATGGGGAATCTTCCTTGGCCATTTGTTTTTGAGAAAAAATGAACCAATTTTGCAGGATAAATTTTAATCATTTTGTCATCAGATGCCCCTTTTTTTAGGATGAAATAAAAATAATATGCACTTTTCTTTTTATTTTAAAATATTCCCACCCCCATCCCCTCCAAGAAAAAAGGTTGAGGGTGACAAAATTATCTGTAATTTCACTAGACTTCAACTTCATGAAGCTGTTGCTCTACTTTTGTTTTGTCTTTTCCTCTCACTTTTCTTTTATCTGAATATAGATACTTTACTGCAACATTGGAAATCCTCAGTCTCTTGGCCAGGCTCCAATAACTTTTTTCCGAGAGGTTTGCTGTTTATAATTTTGTGCAGTGAATGTAGCAAAATACAAATTAAGCAACGCTTATTATGACAATCTCATTTCTGTCAGGTTCTTGCTTTATCTGATCATCCAGCTTTATTGGACAAAAGTGAAACCCAGGGTTTGTTCAGGTAACAGGATAAAAATAAACAAAATAACTGGCAGCATCTAGATAACTAGTCACAGTGAAGCAGGAAACTGTCTACGATTTTCTTGATGGAACAATTGTATTAGAGTATGAATCATATGCCTGCAGTAGCATATATAACTAGCAATGATCTAGTCAGTGGTATTTTCAATTTGATTATAATGTATAACAAACTTCTGTGAAAACCTACAAGCATAGAATTACGAATGCAAATTGAATTTGAATGACTAAGTGGTATTCTTAATTCAGTTTTGTAATGTTATAGTTTACTATAACGTGGAACAGAATAAAAGTTCCTTCTGTTACTGGTGATTTGGTCTAACTTGACCTTTGGCATACTGCAGTGCTGATGCAATAGAACGAGCTTGGCAGATTGTGGAACAGATTCCCGGTAGAGCAACTGGTGCCTATAGCCACAGTCAGGTATTTATTGAGTTATCAAATTTGGTTTATTTCTATGCTATACAGAGGCAGAGCCATGAAATTGTTATTATTTTCATGTCAGGGTGTCAAGGGTTTACGTGATACAATAGCGGCTGGGATTGAAGAGCGTGATGGTTTTCCTTGCAATCCTGATGACATTTTCATGACAGATGGTGCAAGCCCGGCAGTATGTCTCTACTTTGCCTTTGATATTTCTATATGGTTTTAATTGATGATGAGACTTTGTTTGATATATAATCTGAATAAGTTTTAAAAACTATCATCTCTATGTTTTCAGGTCCATAACATGATGCAATTACTCATTAGATCAGAAAATGATGGTATTCTGTGTCCCATTCCACAGTACCCTTTGTACTCGGCCTCAATTACCCTCCATGGTGGATTCTTGGTAATGTTTTCTGCATACAATTGCATAATGCTAAATTTAATTTGGTCAATATTCAGATGCATTCTTTATGATGATGTTATTGGTTGTGTGGCATCTTTTTGTAAGGACAAATAAGAAAAATGATCTATGTAAAAATTTACATAATTTGGTCACTCGAAACATTGAATGTGAACTATTTTGTTATAATACTTTGGTTGGAGTATTAGCTTAACTGGGGTATTTTTTTCTAAAGGTACCTTATTATCTAGATGAAGCAACCGGTTGGGGGTTGGAAATACCTGAACTAAAGAAGCAATTGGAGGCTGCCAAGTCTAAGGGCATCAGTGTTAGGGCTTTAGTTGTTATAAATCCTGGCAATCCAACGGGGCAGGTGAGCCACAAATAATTATGTAGTGTTTCGTTGATGTTTTGAAGACCTTATGTGGAACCTATTTGGGTTAATGAAAATTACTTATGACTCCTACAAGCTATTTATTGTTTATGCCAAATTGATGATTAGTGATGAAAGCTTATTTATTTATTTAATTAAGCTGTCTGATATAATCTCATGTGATATAGTCAAGTCTTGATCTTGGAGGATGCTTAATGCTTAGAAAGCAAAGTTTTATCGTTAAATTTTGTAACACGGCTCTTCTGTCATGCCCCCAGGTTCTTGCTGAGGAAAATCAGCGCAATATAGTAGATTTTTGCAAGCAAGAAGGTTTGGTTCTTTTAGCTGATGAGGTAAATGGACCATTCTTGAAGATCTTAGATACTACATTGAATTTATTTAAAACATAGTTGCATTTCATGAACCTTGGGAATGAAGGTTATTAGATCCTAGTCAATTTCTTTTTTTCACAATAGCATAACACTATGATACACGAAATTCATTTTGAAGGTATATCAAGAAAATGTTTATGTCCCTGAGAAGAAATTTCACTCATTCAAGAAGGTATCTCGGTCCATGGGATATGGTGAGAATGACATCACCTTAGTATCCTTTCAATCAGTCTCCAAAGGTAAGTTGGTACAAAATTTATTTTAACAAGATACAATAGAATTTTATGCTAAAAAGGGATCAATATTGATGGAAGACACCTTTTTTCTTTGTCCTCAGGCTACCATGGGGAGTGTGGGAAACGAGGAGGTTACATGGAGGTGACTGGCTTTTCTGCAGACGTAAGGGAACAAATATACAAAATGGCATCTGTCAACCTTTGCTCTAATATATCTGGTCAAATTCTTGCAAGCTTGGTCATGAGTCCACCTAAGGTAAACTCCTTGCATCTTCTAAGTGCAATTTCTTTTTGGGGGAATATTTTTTTAGTTTGAATAATTACAAGAACATTGAACACAATTCTGACCATGATAAGATTGGTAATAGTGCCAACCTAGAATTAACATATCAGAAGTTCCCTTGTGCTAAAGATTTACATGGTGAGTTGGAAGGAATTATACATGATTGAGGCATTGCCTTCCAAGAATAGTAACTCTCTTCATCAATGGTAATGGTGCGTTTACTCTGGAATGCTCTGTGCCACTACTATTCGAGTATTGCCTTTGGCATTGTAAATCCAAAATAATGTCGCATGTGAAATAAGAAGGTATATCATTTGGTAGCCCCTGTTCGTATTTATAATAAACAAAATTTAACACAATTAACACTGTTATTAAATTATTCTACACCGGGGTTTTTTAGCACATGGATTTTGTATTAAAGTTCAGCATTTGGCATTCCATTACTAGTTTGATTTTAATCATGCCTTTCATACTCAACATTCAATGATTGTCTGCAGGTTGGAGACGAGTCCTATGAATCATACATGGCTGAGAAGGGAAATATTTTGGAGTCGCTTGCTAGGCGTGCAAAGGTTAGCTACCTATGAAATAATTTGAAATAGTAAAATCAACCAACATTTAATTCTCTTTCAAGAGTAATATTTTAGAACATCTCCAAGGAACCCTTCCTCCCAATGCATGGATTTGATTAACACTTAACACACCGAAGTTCATTTTGAAGGGCTCTCACTCTATGGAAAGGATTACCGTAGTCTCTAAAATATTTGCAATTTCACAATCCCATTATCACATTTACCAAGAACCTTAACCAATTAATTTTTGCTTTCTGTCGCCATTTATTCTTGACAGACACTAGAAGATGCATTCAACAAGCTAGAGGGTGTAACATGCAACAAAGCAGAAGGGGCAATGTATCTGTTTCCCCAAATTCGCCTGTCCCAAAAGGCTATCAAAGCTGCAGGGGATGAAAATACTTCACCTGATAACTTCTATTGCAAGCGCTTGCTTAATGCAACAGGAGTAGTAGTTGTTCCTGGTTCTGGTTTTGGACAGGTTAGTTTATGTATTATCTTTTGTAAATGCCTTATCTCTTCAATTAACATATGGTTATGACACATTTATTTACAGATTAACCAACAAAATTGATTACTGGTTCCAACTAAGTAGCATTTTCCATCCTTTTGGTAATTGTAAACTGATTGTATTGTTAAACTGTTGTTGTCTTGCAAGGTTCCTGGCACATGGCATTTCAGGTGTACCATTTTGCCTCAAGAAGAAAAGATTCCAGCCATTGTCTCCCGTTTGACAGAGTTCCATGAAAAATTCATGGATGAGTTCCGTGACTAAGTCCTGCTTCTATTTGATCCCTCAAAGCAAGGGTACCCAATTGAAATTTGATGAGGATGGATTTTGCAGTTATAGAAAATAGGACCTTTTGTTTTCTGGAATAAATTTATTGTTAACTCCATTATAGATGCATATTGAATATGCAAGACGTGAAATCTTATTCCTATGTTACCTATTTTTAATTGAATAGACTTTTTTCAAACCACTTTCTTTGTTATACTCCAATGCAAGGTTAAAGCCTCAAGGACCAGTAGGACCAGTTATGATGGGATCAAACAAGTCATAATAATTTGAAACATAAACCTTGAAGAAATGAAATAATCAACTTGGTCTCTTTGATGGAAAGAGTGACCCATAATCCTTAATCAACTTATTTTAGATACTTTGAATAATTTTCAAGTGATTAATTTTTAATCATTATCCTAGCTAGAATAGTGATGAAAAGGGTATTTGGAAACTTGAAAAGTTTAACTCTTTTGTTTAGCATAGGCTTCTATGGTTGGCAGTAATTGTCCCTCTGTTCACGTAACCTCATGACCGAAGAAGTCTGAAAAGCAGGACAGACTTTATTATTTGCATGTCAATTTTGGATTGTTGCTTCTCAAATCCAAATACAAAACGACACAACCATCAGAACAAAACAAATGCAAAAACAACAAATCAACATCACTTCCTCTTCCTATTTCTCATGTTTCGGATCCATTGTGTTGTCCCATGAGTTTGACATTCACTGTATATTGTATGGACTCTTATTCTGCAGTTTTTTTCTTTTTAAATTTCTCACTCCTTTCGTCCTAAAATTAAAGTAGTTTTCTGAATAAAAAATTAAAGCAGTTTTAGATTGAGTTTTTTTTTTATTGATTTTTAAATCTTCAGTGAATTATTTATTTTTATTTTTATCTTGTTCTTAAATAAAGCCACTTTAATGTTTGTATTTACAGTAAATCGTGTGTTTATTGAGAGTTAAATTATTTTAGTAAAATTAAATGATATATTTATTGTTAATGTTGTGGCAAAAAGAGTAAAAAGAAAAAAGAGTACTTTCTAGGATTTTATTTTGATGTTGAGCAGTGCAAGTATTAAGTGATGCATTTTGCACTCACTGTAAAAAAAAATCATTAAATAAAATTAATTTTAAAAATTAAAAATAATTAATTATTATATTGACTAAAATAAAAATTATTTTTTATTTTATTTTTAAATTAATTTTTTTATTGATAAATAATTTTTAAATTGATATCTAATTAACTATCAAATTTTTAAATCTTAAAATTTTAAATTTTAGTAACTAATTAAAAATGAATTTAAAAATTATTTATCAATAACAAAAATTAATTTATAATAATTTATAATAATTTTTTTAATTTTTAAAATATTATTTAATTTAGTTGATATAACTAATTATTTTTTATTTTTAAAATTAGTTTCTATTTAATAATTTTTTTTTAGTAATTATTATATTTAAAAAATGTTAATGAACATTTTTTTTGGATTTGTTACAAAAAAAAATTACTTTTGATATTACATGTACGAAATAAATTATTAATTTTGAAGAATAACAGAAATAGTTACATTAGTCCATTTAATTAAATAACGTCATAATTTAAATTTATTTTACAAAAAGTTTATAAATTAAATAGTTTAAGTAGTGATTGTCTTTAAACATTACTAATAATTTAAGTATGATTTAAATTGTCAATAGATGAATAAAAGTATCATTAATAACCTTCACAGCAAATTAAAGATATTAAAAGAAAATAGCAATACATTTATAATCGGTATAAAAAATTGTATGACTTGTTTTTTATGAAGAAGATAGTATTAAATAAAAAGAAAGCATTTTAAAATTTGAATATATTAAAATTTGCTTTTATCAAATATTTGTATCCTTAACAAAGTCTCTCTCTTTAGACACTCCCAAGAACACTATGTTCAATGATGGTTGTTGTTGCAAGGGAAGCAACCACATGAACTTGGCTTTGAAAAGTGTGAGTTATGTTTATGAATCATCTTTTGAGCTTGCTCAGTGGCTTTCTGTATTTGCTCCAAGTGTTGCTGTCTTGCTTCTGCTCTCCACTCCTCAGCTTTCCTGTGAACCACTGACATCCTCTTCATCAACTTCTCTTCAAGGTTTGATCTCATCTTCTGTATTTTCACCTAACCAACATTTTCAATAAAAAAAAAAACATGCTTAGTTTCAATGACATGATTCTGAAGTTGAAAACCAACTTGGTAATCTGTAACAGTACTACATTTAACCATATTCATGTTTTCAATGCTTGTGAACTTACAACCATTTACTATAATAATGGAAGCTGAAAAAGACAACATGCCTAGAACTTTTCAACTTTGGAATTTGTTTTTATTATTATGGTCTATACCACATAGAACAGTAGATTGATTCCCCTATCCACTAGATTCCATTGTCCATCTGTCCAAGTTCTTAACCAACTAGTGTATCACAGAGTTATGCTTCTACCCATGCTCTCTAGCCACACAACACATTCACACACTCACAAAAAGTAAATTTTTAGAATCAATTATAGTACCCTTAATCATAAAACAATAGAGGAAGAAGAATAGGACTATTCACCAACATTTTTCACATCTCTCTCTCAGTATTTCCATAAACATCATAAACTCAACTGAATCAACAAATCAAATTTCCCACATGATTCCTAGTATTACACACCAAGTAGTTGGTATGAATAGATAACACTTAATCTTTAACCAAAGAATGTCTTTTTAAATAAAATATTAAAAAATGTTATGAATATCACTCCTATCCAAAAAAAAAAATATTATCAACATTGCTACTTCAAGGGTTCATTTTGTGTCTTTTGAATGAAGAGGGAAGCATGAAGATGGAATTGTATTTGATTGAGGAAAGAGTGAGAATTGGAGCGTGGACTGGTCAAGGAAATAATAATATAATGACGGTATCCCATGAGATGGGTGTGGCTCGAGGAATAGGTCACCAACATGCCCACCAAAGGCAAAACATTGAATTGTGGTCAAAAGTTAGAAATAGATAATGTATAAGACTTTAAAGTTTAAACAATAGTTGGTTGTGTGTGTTTAGAAGACAATAGATTACTACACCATGTGCATTTTCACAGGAATCTGCTGTTACAAAAGGTTCAAACTGCTTCCAAAAGAGAAAAGTTTCAGTAATGGATTATCTTGTACTTTCAAATTCCTACCATTTTTCAAATTTCAATGCCAGAAGTACCAAAATATGGAGGACAGGGCAAGCAGAGGGAAAACTGCATGTTGCAACTTCACAAAATTTGATTACAATACATTTTTTCATTTCTATCCCTCCAAGAACTGAAATCATGTTTGGCCTCTAACATTCCATTTAAGACAAATAAATGACATTTTTGCAGATTAAATAATTGAGAGTTGCACATGACATGATGCCATACAGCAGGTGCCACATAATATAACCTTCTTTAAACACAAACAATTAACCAATTTCATATAAAAAATGCAGAACTAAAAACATTGGTTTAAAATTTTGGAAAACTGCATACTAAAAATACCTTTATAAAAGCTTAAATCAGATTTTGTTCAGTTTATATGCAGACAAAATATGATTGACTCTAAAAAAGTTTAATTGGACTTTATCTCGAGATCCGAGTTTAACTTGTAGTACTAATATTTAATCTAAGAGGAGGAGTTAAACTACACTTATTTGTTTCATTTTAGCATTCAACGATTACGGCTATTACAGCTATGGCTTAAAATAGCCTTTTTATACTAGTTATATAATGATAGTACATCTATGGCTTAGAGTAGCAACTTTATACTAGTTATTCAATTGATAATGCACCTTTCATAGTATTGTTTTCTCTTCATCCTCTTTTATTATACCACCAATTTATTTCACATTTCTGTTTTCTGCCTATTTCTTTTATTGTGCTAGAAACTGTACAAATTTGTTGCACAAAATATAGTCTATGAAGGACAATGAAATACCTCAAGCTTTCTTGACCTGGCCTCTGCTTTAGCACTTTGGAGGTTTACCCAAGCTTGGATTTTTGCTTCTTCTCTCTGATACCTACAGCAACTCAATCACAATTCAGTTCCAGCCACACACATATTATCAGATGAAAACAGCATAAAAGAATATTAACAAAAATATTTTATAACACATTTATTAGAAATCACAAATTTACATATTTCACTTCAATATTTAATTAACTTGTTCATAATTTGGAAAATGGTTTAGAAAGAATTTGTTGCAATACAATATGCTGAAAGGTTGTGTTACCTTAAACAACACTTGGTCTTCTCCTCTTCTTCCCATGAAGCAGCTATGCAGTCGGAATCAGCTTTGTGGCTCCCATTATGCCTCAAGCTTTTTGATATTTCCTTTTCTTCCTCTTCACTTGAGCTCCAATTTGAAGTTACTATATCATACTGTGATCCTAGTTGCAGTTTAGAAAAATGGCACTCCTCCAGCTGAATGACATCAAGAGTGCAGGCAGTGCTAGCCAAGGCCAATGGTCCTGACCTACTTGCAGGAGTGTTGTGCCGAGGAGGTGATGAAATCTTAACTGGGGTGTGGCATCTTGAAGTTGTGGAACTTCCCAGAGGAGTCATCTCAGTGCCAATGTCTCTATGTTGAACCACTTCTGTGCAAGCATCTTGCATTGCCCCACCACCTTGGTTCCTAAACAAGAACCCTTCCTTAGCCGGCTCTAAATATCTCAAATTTGGCAAAATAGGTTCTATGCTGTCTGTGAACTTATCTGCATTGCAATTCATTACATGTCAGCAACTTGCCATACTAGTAAAATTGTGGTCTATTATCCATATTGTTCCATTCAATTTCAAATACATTTAACACACTCTCCTGAATTCCAACTATTGGGAAAATATATTGAAAAGCACAATTTTGTAAGTTTCATTTTTTATTTAATGAATTCTACTCATGATTTTAGTACACCTCTTTTAATTTAATAGATGAGATATATGATCTTAGGCTATCTTAGAAGTTGCAACAGTGTCAGCAGCACAAGCTACCATCATGCCCAACAACAGCTTCAGCCTACAAGGAAATCTGAACCTGGATTTTTTTTTATTCAAGCTACCCACTGTTTAAAGTCTATGAAAACAAAGAATATAATAAAGAAAAAAGGGAAAAGAAAGAGGATGATAACGATGGCTAAAAGGGTAGATAGGAAAAAGAAAAGGAAGGAAAAAGGAGGGATAAAGTCAAATTTTGAAGTTAAGACTGTGATATCCCACCTTTGAGTACAATGTCTTTAACACCATGGAAAGCGCCGAGTGTGTTATGGTGGTGGTCCAATGAAGGAGACCAGTGAAAGTTGGGGACAGCTTTGGTCACCCTTTCTTCAGTGACCCTAGATTTCTCCGAGAAATTTTCCATTTGCTGCTTAAAGGTAACATCTTCGTATTGCTGTCTGGTTGCAACCTTTGAGGAGTCTGAGACTGAAACCTTGAGAGTGTTGTTGTTGTTGTTGTGAGCAGGTGAGTCGTGGCAAGAAGTGCTCATGAGCCATTTCTCTGCATCATCCCACTTGGAAGGGAAGCTCTTTCTTGGAAGGCCAGAGCTGAAGGAGAAAACTGGTCTCCCCGGAGTGGAGGGAGCCTCTAATAGTCTCCTCTGTTGTGAAACAGAGTGGCCTCTGCTTTCGGCTCTGCCACTCGGCACAGGCAACGACTTGACAAACTCAGAGGTTTCCTTCAGGTTGAGCTTGCAAAGTGGATCAGGGAAGTCATCTGCAAAAGGGTTGTCTTTGCTTTTCCCATACATGTTCATATTGCTCTCAGTGAGTGTTTCCTGTATCACAAAAACGAGTGAGAAAAGCCTTCAAAGAGCATCAGTAAAGGTAGCAGTATATTACCCCATGTGGTGCCACTGCCACTGCCAATGCAGACGGAGATTGGAAGAATTTGTGGTTGGGAAGGTCCATGGCATGGCACGGTGAAATTGAACTTGTTGGGGTCGGTGATGTGAGAGAAATGGAAATGCAGTAAGTGTCTCTAGTGTGGTTCTGTTACTTGCAAAATTTGCATTAGTTTCATGTGATGTATGTTGAACAGTGTGGGTCAGGGGAAAGTGACCGCGGAGGCAGTGGAACAGAACAGCATACTGAACAAGGAAAAAGTATGTAAGACTTAGTTGGAACCGGGGTCTATGGTAAGTACACTAATGACTTGACTCACATGCAAGGAGCCAAAAACACAGACCTGTTTTCGTGCCACTGTGTGTGTCTCTCACACCTCACACACCCTCCTTAGTCCTTTCTATCTCCAGGAGATGGAAGGTATGAACACGGGAGCAAGAGAGTACATCATCAACCAAAGAGGGAGCTTTCGTTAGGTTTGCACAAGAAATAATTTAAGAAAGAACATCAAGATAAAAAAGGCCAAGAAAAATGCAAACAAAACATGTTATAAATAATATACTATGTTTTTATCTATATGTCACATCAATCACCTATCTCAGATTTTTCTATGGTAAACTACATTCAAAATTAGATTTCATGAGATTTCACAACCTCTTCATTCATGGTTTTTTAATACATTTTTTTTCAAACAGTTGAAATAAACAGAGTGGTACATGACAAAACCTCAATGTGTTGCTCATTTTTCTGTTTATTGTTGTCTAGACTATTTATCTGCATTATTCAGTAATGGTAATTTCTTCACGAGTAGCGTGTCAAATTCTTAAAAAGGCTTTAGATTTAAATTCTGTGTTAAAAAACACTACTACTAAAAGGAGGTAATTTTGGATCAAACATTAATTATAGAGCTATTTTGCCTAACAGGATGCGTAGTAAAAAACAAAATTCTCCTTCCTAGGTAAAGAAAGTACTTACTTACTGTATATTTTTATGCTTACAACGGTATATTTAAACACTATTCATTCAATGTTTTTTATGGAGTATTACGAGAATAGTTGGAAAATTTTCTCCAACATTTTACTTTATGAAGGTAGGAATCTCTCAACTTTACTAGTGCTGGTTCTTGTTCGTGAATTTCGATCCTATTTTTTAGCTTCGGACTAGGATACTGTGTACAAGCCTTCTCTGTTTTTCTCACTCACAATCAATTATATCAGAGAGTAAGAATTTCCCTGAAGGCTTACCTTTTGTGAGTGACCAATACCTAACTTTACAACAATGTAATATATTAATTAATTACACTAACTGCACTCATTTTTCACTAGACTAAATCTAAGTGTTGTCTAGTTCCTACTTCTTGGGTTAACCAAGCTCTATCACTCTCTCTCACAGGCATAACTTTGCATGCCAAATTAATATATTATTTCACTTCTAGTGTTCTACCTTCTTCTCTAGGGTATACAATTATAAAACACGCCTTTGTTTTATATCAAGGTAAAGTTGCATTGATAATATCAGCTACCATAGACTTTCATTCATACTTTTCTTTTAGATTAGACTCAGAAATATTATATCAACATATATACTATGAAATGTTCTTATTAAAACAACTAACAACTTGTGTTAACCTATAGATTTACACTTTTATGAATTCTGAAATGTGTATCTGCTTCAATTTTGTACTATAAACAAGTCTATTTTGTTAACTGCTGATAAATCTGAGATAACTTGTAACAAGGTGAACATGAAATATGAAAGTACATTTAGAAATTGTGCCCTTAGAAGACTAGTTAGCATTGCCCTTAGAGTTAAAATAGTTAAAGGAGAGTTCAGCATCTGAGTGTTTATATGGTCAACTCAGGTTAACATTTTGTAATTTATTTCGAATATTTAAGTAGATGTTTAAAAAACAATCAAAAGGGATATTATGAAAAGGGAAAAAAATGTAAGAAATGAGGAGTGGTGGAGTAAAAGAAGGTTGAAAAAAGTGAAAAGAAGCAGGGAAAATCCGTTGCAAATTAAGTACAGTAAGAGCAGAAAGCTTTTCAGGCATTCTCTTGTTGAGTGTCAGCATTTGCATCCCCTCTTTTCCAAATTCATAGGCTTTCTATCTCTCATTCATCCTTCCCTGTAACCAAGGTTTCTGCTTTCTTTTCCTTGCTTTGCTGTCTTACCAGCTTTTGTCCATTTTATTACTTCTTTCTCTGTTGGAAACAAGGAATTATCCAACTTTTTCTTTCTTTTTTTTACTGTTGCTTATGCTGTCACCATTTTTTATTTTTTATTTTTCTTTCTTTCTATATAATGCAACACCGTCTGTGCTCTACAAATTTACTAACTTTGATCTGCATTTTTGAATAAGTACTTTGTTCTTGTCTTCCTAAGATTTGAAGATAGAAACACTGTATTCATGACATTTACAAACTACTAACAGGTATAACTTTGTAGCAGTCATACTAAAGTAAGTGAAGTTGTCTTTGCTGAATGGATCTTTTCAAAATTTCATATTAGCAAGTATAATGTTATTATTCTCAATTTAGATTTTGTTGATGTTGCAGAAATTACAACGAGTTTTGCAAGCCAATCCCGATTTCAAACCATTGATGAGGTTACTCTTTCTCCGCAATATCCAACTCTTTTTAAGTATATTTTTTTCTTTTATAAATTCATGATTTTGTTATGTCCAACATGAAAAAACTTTTATAAAAAAAAATGTGAATATGATTAAAATTTTATTATTTTTAATTAATGAAAATGTAAGATTACAATTTTATTTTATATTTAAAAATAATTAAAAAAATATGATTTATTAATTTGTATATTTTAATTGTTTATAATTAAAATATTATTTTTATTATTAGTAAGATCAATCAGCTCCGAGATATTATCTATTTTAATTTTACTCTTATTGTAATGAGTTGTCCCTTTGATGAGATTACTCTTTCTCCGCAATACCCAACTCTTTTTAAGTATATTTTTTTTGTTATGAATTCATGATTTTGTCATGTCCATCATGAAAAAAATTTATAAAAAAAAAATAGTAAATGATATAATGAGTATGATTAAAATTTTATTATTTTTAATTAATGAAAATGTAAGATTACAATTTTATTTTATATTTAAAAATAATTAAAAAATTAATTTGTACATTTTAGTTGTTTATAATTAAAATATTCTTTTCAGTATTAGGAGGATCAATCATATTCGAGATATTGTCCATTTTGATTTTATTCTTAAAAGGTACCTTAATGAGTTAAAGGAGAAAAATGTATTTAAACTACTATTGATGTCAACTTCTAAACAATGTGAGATTATATTATTCATACCGGAACAATATATTATACAATATATACCTTAACTTCTCAATGTGTAATTGATTTTTTTTTATATATATATATAAAATTATATATGAAGTTTTTAATGGTATAATTTTTTTATATAATAATATTATTATTAATAATAATAAATTAATATATTTTTATAATTAATTTAATATTTAAATATGTAATTTAAATCAGTGATGATAGAAAATTACATGATTGGTTATTGATACATGTAATCAATTATTTTGAAAAATAAATGTATAATCAATCTGTTTGACATAATTGATTATATGTTTTATTTTTAAGCATAATCGATTATTATACTTGGTATCCACTTTCTGCACTATCAAACTATCAAATTCCATGAAAAAAAATTAAGGTTATTTTGACTTTTTTACCATAGTTGATGTGACTTTTCTTGTTTTTCTTTTTACAATAGTGAAGAACAATCACATCTTCTTTCCAGAGTAAAAGATCAGTTCCTTTGTAACAGAGTAAATGAGTGGAAACAAACACAATGGAAATGATGCAGTTGCACTTGCATGAGTTGTTCACTAGTATTACCATTTCAACTCTGTGAATAATTTGATTTCCATTTGGAACCTGTTTTCTATTCTTTTGGATAAGAAAGTTACTTTATCAGATGATGGCAGAAGTATAAGATGTACTATCTTTTTCTGTAAATCTTTTTCCCAAAAGGTTGAGTGGGGTTAAAGTGCATCTTTAGTTAATCTCCAACCTTCAAGTTTGCACAAGTGTACTTTATGTTATGTGACATAACTGCATTTTTGCTTCTCTTTCTTTTTCACTTCTCCTTTATATGAAAATAGATACTTCACTGCAACTCTGCAACCCTGAAAATCCTCAATCCCTTGCCCACCACCTCATCACTTTTATCATAGTGGAATGCTTATTATGACTACCTCATCTCTGTCTTAGCTTCCTGCATTATGTGACCATCCACCTATTTTCAACACACATCTACATATGGATACTTATAGTGGATCCACAAACTCTCTTTCTTTCACTTTTCTCATATATTTCCCTTCTTTTCTACACTTTTCTCATATCACTTTCACCTTTCTGCACCTACTCTATATATTCTTCTCAAACTCTTATTAAATATGTAAAGGGTAACAAAGTATTCAAATGAAGGGATGCAAAATTGAATTTATATTTGTCAATGAAGATGAGTGTTGTAAGAAGGTTCTTTATCTTATTGCTGCAGTGTGAAACAAAGTTGCTTTCATTGCTGCTGCTGCTGCTGATATGTTCTTAAATGTCTCTATGTTCTGCATTTTCTTTGTAGTTCCCTTTTCCCTGTAGGGTTGTTCTTTCTACATCTTGCTATGCTGACACCATAGAGAGAAGTAGGAGAGTAACTATACATGCAATGGCCATGAAATTGTTCTTGTAATATCTGTATCAGGATATCATGGACCTCATAAAATAGCCCCTAGAATTGAAACCATGGTACTTTTTTTTCCTTATGATCACAGTGACATTTCTTGATTCATGGTGCAAGCTCAGAGTACCCTTGAGCTTCATTTTGTTTTATTCTTAAACAAATGCTGACAGTGTAGGTGCAAACTAATATTGTGAAAGTCTTTTTTACATGTATGGTTACTCTCACAAAGTGTGTTCACACATTTATATTTTGTTTGAAACAAAGTTTTCATACAAAATATTGGATTCCTTTTGCAAACTTAGTTTACAAAACAATGGACATGTGTAATTTTTAAATTATAGTGTACCATAAATTTATATATTATATCATTATGAATTATATGATAGGAAATTAGGAAAAATACACTTTAGTTAAAATTTAATTAAAATTAAAACAAATTTTAACATTTTATGAAGATGTGATAGGATATTAAATAAAAATCTTTTCAATTATACATATATAATTTAAATATTTTTTATTGTATATAAAATTTTATTTATTTCTGTAATCATAATAGAAACACTTATTCAATAACTTGTGAATTTTTAAAAAACTATTATATTTATTTATTTTAAAATTATGTTAAAATGTTAAAGACTTAGAAAATATTTTTTTAATTAAATATTTCATCAATATATATTACACGTGTTATATGTAGATACATTGTTTAAATTAAACATATTGAACTTCTTATATGTTAACTCATACACGATAAACACACTTTGAGTAACCTCAAATAATGAATCTTTCACTTTTACTATATATCTTCTTTATTAAAAAAAAATCTTTGAACAAAGATCTGAAATCGAAGATTAAAGACCCAAATAAATATAAACAGTTATCCGATATAAAGAGGTATCAGAGTTATGCAAGAACAGAATGGATAAGGAAGAACTTTTTGGGAAACAAACACCAAAAAATTTAAGGTCATTTGAAGGCTTTGGAAGGGCCCATGGTTTATGATTTGTCCTCGTTCAGGGAACCCCAGTTGTGACTGGTGGGAAGCAAAACCATGGTTGAATGTTTCACATAAAAACAAAACATTAAAAAAAGGAAAGATTGACACAACTTGTACAAGGGATCTTTTGTTTTTCCCTACTGCTTTTCTAGGAATGGAGAATGAATCTCTCTAACTTGATTCCTTATTTCTTGCACGTAAACTACTCAATCACTATCTCACACGTCAGAACTAGTGTTTAATATATATACATCAGTGGAATGCAATATGCATTAACCATTGCGTTTGGTCTACAAATTCCCTTCCAACCTTCACATGCCATGTGGAGAACTCAAATATTTAACTCCCTTCTTTTCTTCTTTTCTTCCATTCTTCCAACCATTTCAGACTTTAGTGCACATTACAACACATCCTTTCTACTGCATTATACAACGTCACATTACTTTAAATATTGATTAAGTTATGAATAAACTATTATGTGGTTGCTATAACTTATTAGTCTCAAATCCCATCATTGCAGTTAAATGATCCTTTAGCTGCTAAACTCATTTACATGTTATGTTCTTAATTAAGCTAAGATGCAGTTAAGTAATTAGAGTTTTTGGCTCACATGGTTTGATGTTTAGTTTATATATACTCTCAATATATGCATCACACCAACAAATAATTGATTTGTATGAAATGAATGTTGGTATAAAGTGACTTTATTGAATGAAGACTTTTGGGAAGCAACTTTTATCTAGTAGTATATATATTACTGCATCATGATAAGACATGGTCCATCCATAATTGAAAATATTATATGAGCAAAGCCCACCAAAACCAATGCTCACTATGAATAACTAAATGATTTTGTGACGTGATCATTGTACTATAACTATATATCAATAAGCCATCCATCAACACTTTTATTCCTTCTCTTCTTCTTTATCATCATCATCATCTTATCCTCCTCCTCCTTTTCTTCATGTTCTTGAAGAACTAGAATTCATGGCAACTAACTGTAGTTCATCAGCTCAAATCTCTCTTCAGAAATATGGTTCGTTTCTGAAATATGCCAACAAAGATTTGAAGTCCAAAGACTGCTCTGTCCCACAGAAAAGAGCTGCAGGTGGTCCAGTAGCATTGAGAATCACAGCATCCATCAAGAACAAGGTCAACATCTTATCATATTTCTTTTCTAGAGGCTCTGATATCTATATGCTAGGCTTTTTTATTGTTACTCTTATCCAAAATTGAAGAATCACACACTTAACTAGTCCTATATGGTTAATTGATAAACAGAAATTTGACTGAGTTTTAAGGATTTTTGTGTTAATTGATGTCTGTTTTTCTCCTAAACAGATTTATGAGGACAAATCACAGGGCATAATTTGCTATGAAGATGAGAGTGGAGAAATAATTTGTGAAGGTTATGATGAAGGGCCTCGTTATCATCGAATTCCAAGTCCAACCCATCATCCAAGGTAGAGAATCTTATCCACCCTTGTGATAAATTATTATGTTATCTCAAATAATCGTGTGTTCATGACATGAATCAATCTTTAATAACATATGACTAAATTCAATTTATGAGAAAGAATTAATAACACTTAGGTTACAACATCTCATGGTACTTTTGTTTGTATATACTCATCTGAATAAAGGAAATTTCATCTGTTGGATTCAGGGATGTTGAAATCATGAATCTTGTGCAACAACAAAGTTGGCTTCAGATTGTTAAAGGGGAAGAAATCAATCATTTAGCTAAAGGAGTTCTTCGTTCACGAGAGGATTTAAACTACAACAGATGGATTTAACTTGTTCAAAACCAATCAGGCTTTTGTCACTCTCAAAGGCCTTAACAATTACATGCAGTGCTAATATGTAGCAGAAAGGAATAATAGCACAATATATGCTGTAATTGGTGAATCAAATAGAACAAGTGCTTTCCTCAGCACATTTTTCATGAAAGTTGTACAAATTGACTGTGGTGAATGATGATGCTTTTCTTTTTCAATCTGTTCATACAGTTTCACTTCAGAATTTCATATTATCTGATAGATGAAAGGGAGTTAAATATGATTCACAAAGCAGCAAGCAAGGAATTCGGCCATGGATCATACAGATTCTAGCTATATTATCAGGAGCTTAAATCTTGAAACAGTTTTATAGTACTTACATAAAAAAAAAATCTACAACTTCCTTCGACAACATTGTATAATCATTAAAAATATATAACTGGTCTGTGTTATGTATGATTGCAAAAAAGATAAATTTAGAAGAACAAGAAAACAAATGAATGGACCAAACAGTGGATTTGAGCACCTTTTTGAGGTAGGTGGGGCTGTGGCTCCCTCAAGAATTTCAGAAAACATCTTTTTCAGTTTATGTTGTTGTTTTATTTTGATTAGAATAATACAACTCTGCCTTTCAGTCTATGGAATCGTTATCTGTTTAGGTATCATTCAAATCATCCATTGATGTGAACACAAAAATTTTTCACACTGAAATGAAACTTAATGCTTCATCTTAAAAATTTTCAGTTTTTCATTTTTCAATTAGAACAATCTTAATTCAGTGGAATGTTGAATATGATAATTATAGAAGATAATTGTTTTTAAAAAATATCTAATGTTGCTCCATATTACACGTGGCCACTCTGTAATCATGAGACAAACCATCTTGAATACTTTGCAGCACAAAGGCAAATAAATTGTGGTGATTGGTATATAACAGAGCATCTCTCTCACATAAGTTCTGCACACAGTTCTAACTGGTGACAACTATTTTAAAGGATTTTCTTTTACTTGGAATATCCACATTTCAAACCAATGGAATAGCCATAAATTCTGATTTGTAGCAGTATCAAAATTCAATTTTAACAGGATTTAAAAAATAACTTTTTGAATTATAAAATTTAGAAGATAATTTTCTGTAGCGATATCGTGTGCGGGAGTGTAATAATTTCAACCAAAGATTATGAGAAATTAAAGTAACAAAGAAAATTGAGAATGGTACCATAAATTTTTAGGTAGAAAACCCCTTTAAATAGAGATAAAAAATCACCGACAAGAGAGCCAAAACTTCCACTATAGATAAATAGCCCCAAAACACTTATAAGAAAAGAAATAGAGAGTATAGGAGAAGAGAGAGGACACGAGTGTTTGTTGCTGTTTGTTGTGTGTTACATTACTGGAAGAAAGCCACTATATACCGTAGTTCTAGGAGACAACAATAATAAATACAATTAATGATAATTAATTTTCCTTTGATGCCAATTAATTGTAATAAGAAACCTCCATTTGATGACAATTAATTATTAATTGTGGCAAGTAGCCTCCCAATTATGTTAAGAAAACGGAAAGTGAGTCATAACCCATACTTTCTATTCGAAATTATACCATTATGAAGTTATTTCTGAATCCAAAAAATAACTTTTGAATTATAGAATTCAAAATATTATCTTTACTAAAATGAAAAAAATGAAAAGTATTAACTAAATTTTTAATTTCATTAAGAATAAATTTTACTTTTCACCAAAAATACATAATAAACTTTTGTGTACGAACAAATTGACAGTTTTGGACTCAATTGTTTTTGTCCTTCTTTTTGGTTTCTGTTGTATGTGTCACGAGTCACCTTGATCTTGTATTGTTGAATCATTTTTTCATTTTTTTCTCTAATTCCTTTTTTCATCATTTAGTTCAATTATTTTGTAATAATAGTTTATATAATAAAATATTAAAGTAATTTTAACATGTGTTTTCAATATCAAGAGCAATTTTAGAAATACATCACAAAATAACATAGTTTAAGAAAAAACAATATATAAGCAATTACCATAATCATTTGTAGAAATAGATCACAAAATGTATTAAAAACATGTTACTTTGATATGGAGTTCATGTGTGTTTTCAGTGGATGGAATAGTTTAACTCATGATTATGTTAAAAAGTGATATTTGGGAATGAAAGGAAGAATGAAGTAAAATTTATTTAGGTAAGTACCTTTTTTTTTAAAAGATAATAATTATTTTCTTCTTTTTACTTTTCATATTAGTTTTATATTTATTGAATATGTAATTAGGAAAATATTTCTAAAGGTTAAATCAGTGTCCCCATTTATATTTAAGAATAAGCAAAACTTGTGTTAATATATATACATTACTTTGTATCTTTCTTTGTAAATAACATTATTTTTTGAATTTTTAATTGAATCAGTAGATAAATTTATGCCTTTAGTGTTACTATTTCAGATAAATCATAATTTTAAACCTTTCATTCAAATACAATAGTAATACAAATTCTTCATTCACCTCCATGACCTTCGTACTGTAAAAAATATCCAAATTATTCTTCGATATTTGTTACTAAATGTTTTTTTTTTTCAGAATATGAAATTTGGAACTAAATTATAAAATCTGAGAATTAAAATTTGTAATTTTTTATTCTAAATTATATATTTATTCCGAAACATGTAATTAGAATACAAGTTTATATTTTAAATTATACAATTTTTAGATTATACAATTTAAAATATAAAATTTGTATATTACACAATATATAATATAATTTTTTATATTTCAGAACATATAATTCAAACTACAAACTATAAATTCGTATTCTAGATGCAGGAAGAAACTGCCGACAGGCTATAGCTCGCAACTGGCATGAAAATAATATAATCTTTTGTTATAGTTTTATTATTTTTAGCATAATATTATTTTCTTTTGTTTACAATTCTTTGAATAATTCAATTATAAAAATAAATTATGACCATTAACAATCAAAATCTTTTCAAAACCAATACAAGATTTCATACGAGATATCAACTTGCATATATTTATTATAATATTATTTAAAAACTTTTAATTGAATAATTTATTCTAGAACTCACTATTAAATTACAGTTCCTATCATATAATTAATATTTCAAAAATTTAGATTAATCTAAAACTGATGAGTGGATCTGAAAAATCATGTATATCAAAATCAATGTAAAGAAATTTATATATGAATGAGATATTAAATACACCTTGATAAAATCTGAATCTGAAGTAAAGCACAACACAACATGGGAATTGCAAGGAAAGTTGAGAAATTCAAGAGCAGGTCTGAGAAATTAAAGTCATATACATGTATAGAACGAGTTGCTAGAACGTTACTATAGGTTTTTGTACAAAGATTTCATCCAGAGGTCATCAAATACTTTTACCCCAGACAAACATCCTTGGCTACTAACAGCCCCTCTTTTGGTATATCTTCTACCAAATAATTGACAATATCTAGTTGACAAAATTACAAATGAACCAAAAAATTCCTATATAATTTTAAGAGGGGGAAACAAAAATTTTAATATAAAATTATGGGGGAGTTAAATCCCCAAGTTGAAAGCAAAAATTTACACAAACACAACCAAAGAATCATTCAGCTGGGGTCCTAAAGTGTGGGTTGTCTTCACCTAAATCAGACTGAGAATTACTAGCAGCCATAGAAGGAGGAGACCACTGATCTGGAAGCATGAGAAAGTAAGTGGTCATTGCTTTCCTGAACCTTTTCTTGTATTGCTTGGGTGATATAACTGTTGGAGGTGTGTTCTTTGGTCCCCCAAGTATGCCTGAAGCTTTTACCCATGTTTCAAGATGCTTGTCCCAGGTATACTGCCTCATGAAATCAATGATTCCAATAACCAACTCATGCTTCTCTTCATCCATCCCAACCAGTAAAGAATAGTCCATAACATCAACTGACTGCACAATAGGAAAACAAAATGCATGTGAGATGGACATAAGATGATGCCCATTTTGCAAGAAAAGACATCCAGGCCCCTTCTAAGCAAGAAACAAGAGACACTTGAGAGAAGGAAGAATGTCACAAAAAAAAGTTGAGACTTACAGCAAGAAAACCAGTGTCATTCCAGACAGCTCTCTCTAAAGATCGTTTTGCTTTGTTTCCCACGAAAATAGGAGAAGTTGGCATTGCTTCAATTAAGTTCTGGTCCAGTAGAACTTTGTTTTTCCCAGTACTATCTGCATTATACCTAGACCTGGAAGATCCTTTGAGATCGTAAAGTCGTGTTACAGTCCTCCTATACAGAAGATTCTCCATAACCAAAACATCCATCCTTGACTCTTTCCCTCCTTTAGTATGCTTCGATGTAACCTTTCCAATAGAATGTCATTCAAACATCAAGTGGTTAAGATAATATAGGTAAATCGAGTGAAGCAAAATACAGAATTATGTAGCATCTATCCAATAATTAATAATATGAAAAAGATTATTCATTACATGGTTGCTCCTTCCTTCTTAAACTTAGTCATCGTATATTTTCCACATTAAAAATCATGTTCATCGGATGCTTTAACAAAATACAAACAGTTGTTTTGTTATTTAATTATCACCGCTCTTTTGAAGGATACCTGACCTCTTAAACTTCTATAAACAGCTTATGCTTGATTTCTACTAAATTTTTCAGTTTACAAATAAACCTAAAGGAAATAATTGTTAGGGTCAAAAGGTAAGTACCTGGTATATGCCAAGAATTTTTGCCAGACATGTCGGACTTCCAGTGGCTATGGATTCAGAAAGATACTTGAAGTATTCAGGACCAAATTTAATGAATGATTCAAGCTCTGTTTTTGTAACTTGTTTGATAATAAATCGATCATCCAATGTTTTTGCAAAAAATACATTACTCTTCCCACCTTGAGCTCCCCATTTCTTACAGCGACTCAGAGACCTTATATAGTCAAGCTCAGAAGGACAAGACACCCTTCTTAAGGCTTCAAAACGCTTGGCATAGTAACAAGTCACAGAATATTTTACCTTGCCAAGGGGACCGTCTTCTCCAAAGGAAACTCTGGCATGCATAGCCTTGGTATGTAACATTGGATCAAACATTGATGAACTACGAGATCCAGACATGGAAAGTATCATTTCCTCTATCGATCCAAAACTTTTCTGAGAATCAAAGGCTGTTTCATCAACAGAAGAGAATGACTGGAAGGTGCCTGAGTCAGAAAAATATGATGAAGTGAACTCATTTCCTTCTCGTGGCCTTTCTCCTTCATCAGTCAATTGGAAGTGATATTCTGGTGACATTAAGGCATAAGCTATAACACTAGAGGGTTCATCATCATATACTGGAATTACAGTGTCATTGACACCAATTGGCAAAAGAAGCCTTGCCCCACCCTGGAGTTCCTGCTTCCGGAAAGATGACATGTAAACAGGATTGTAGTCAACTAGGGGATCAAACTTCTGTGTACTGGCAAAAAGGTTTTTGTTAAATTGGCGATAGAAGTTCAAGAAGGGCATTCCTAACCAGCTCGAAGACTCTTCCATATTATCATGACCTTTGAAAGAAGAATAGAAACTCTTGGAACCATTTTGATCTTCTGTACGATCCCCTACATAATATGTTTCTTTTTGTACACTGATCATGGAACTATCTGCCAAATGTATATCGGGATTCACAAAGCTGTTATCCTTTTGAGCTCCAAATCCAGAGTGATTTTCACCCGTCCATTTTGCATCAAGTGTTTCAGACAAACTAGGTATGACCGGAAATGGCCCATCTGATAGAGTTCTAAGAACACCCAATTCAGGTTCTAAGAGACCAGATTGATCATTTATGCTTTTGCTGTTTGAAACAGGTCCCTCACCTTTCTCATGATTTTCTTTTTTGGCCATCTCGCTTTCTTGATGCAATGCATCATCTTGTGAAAGTTTGCCATCAACTACGACACTTCCTCCTCCAAGACAAGGATTTTCATTAACCTTTGGACCACCATGAATAGAGTTGATACTGATCTGATTTTCATCAACAGGTTTCTCCTTATCTTCGGAAACTGGACTGCTTGAACCAGATCCATTATTGGAATTGACTAAGTTCGCTGCATAAATAAGACGGTGATCCCACATATATGATTGAAAAATTAACTGCCTCCACAATCGATTAATTTCCAGAATGTCAATCCCCGGTGGGCCATTTCTCTTTTCTTGATTCAAAATCTTTCGAAGAGTTTCCTAAGTAATTAGAAGAGAAAATGATTCAACTACAAGCCTTTCAAACTTTTTATATGTTGTTTCAAATTTAAATTATAGAATTTAAAAAAATATCCGGTCCAGTAAAACTAATAACCAAAAAAATATTGCTAAAACAGAAAGTTTCAAACACATGGATGGTTTTATATCTAACACTTACTAGTAACAAAATTAATCACTAAACCAAGGCACTACTAGAGAAGGAACTTAAATGAAGCTATAAATAAAGTATAATACCGAAGACCACACCTCAAATTCTAGTTTCTCCTTTTGCAACATGCCCTCTAGTTCAGTAACTTGACGTCTTAATTGGCCAGCATTAGATCTTTTCTCTCCAATTTGACTAAGACCATTGAGTACCTCAGAGAATAAAAGTTCTGCCCGGTTGACCACCTGTAACAACCAGAAATTAGGTGCACTATTATCACACAACCAAATTTTAATTTTAAGATCCAAAGACTGCAAGTATTGAACCTCATCTGATTCTTGCTGTATCCAATCCTGATTCCCATAATCAAATATAAGTGTGTGGGGGGGAAGGTAGACAGAGTGAACATCAATGGATGCATATCGAAAACAAGCAACCATTCTTCCAAATCTGCAAGTGAAGCATGAGTATGATGGATTAATGAATTTCACAAAAAGGCAGCTAAAAGTACAGATGTTAGCCACACAGAAAAAAAAAACTTGAATAGCATAATCAGAAAAACAAGTTTATATGGTTTTAACAATGGGAGGCCCCTATATGTCCTCCAAAAAAGAGGTCATAAAATTCTTCTCTTACACAATCACGCTGATGAAAAATAAATAAATGTTTTATTTTTTTAACTCAAGCTTTGTGTCTTATATCAAGAAGTTTTTATAAAGATATGAGATCAAGACTTGTTTAGGCAACATTTATAAACCTTGGACCATTACATGTTTAGCTAAAACCAAAAAATAGAGAAGAACACTATAATTACCCATAAAATCGAAGACAATCTCTGTGTAATGAATGGCCACAGCTTGCCACCCTGCTGGCTGCAGCATGGTTTGAGAAACTGAGCTCCAAAAATTTCCCGAATGATAAACCCCAAGCAGCATCAGACATTACTATCCTCTGTGTAGCAGGAGGAAAGCCATTGATTCTTGGACACCGCAAGCACCTGTGCCACATCCAAATCTTTCCATCCCTTTCCCCGGGTAAGATAATTTCTGGTAGTTTCTTAACTGATATGGTAAGTGTTCCCTGACGATGAGTATAGCAATACACATGTGCTTCTGATGGCATTTCACAAGAATGGCATCGATAACTCTGAAAAGTAATGATAATAACAATAAAAACTAAAGCTATAGTTCAACCAACAAAGACATTTATTCCTAAAACAGACAATAAATTACCTGATCAAATAAGTGGTCCCGCAGAAACCGACCCAATGGCTTATCAAAGCTGCCATAGTATTTAATTCGAAAGAGATGGGACCTCTCACACACAGTTCCCTTCCATACACACCGAGAGGACAAAGAAACCAAAATGCTTTGATGATCAGACGGAGATGGAGGAAAGTCTTCTTTTTCAAGAATAAACTCTTCATTTATGATTTCAATATTCTCGGGATGGTTTAGACCATCTTTTGGAGATAAAGATCCTGACTCAATTAACTGGTTTGTAGAGATTTTGCTATCACCATTTTGTGGAGTGTCCGTTGACATGCCTTGATATAATTTCTCTGAAGTTCCAGGGTCTTCTGCAGTAGGATCATCCTCAATAACCAGGGTGTCGTCCACTGGAGAAGTTTCTTCCACCATAGGTTGTTTGGAGTCCATTCCATTTCTATCTCTGCTAGTGCATGGAAGAAGCATATTATGGTGTGATTCGGGAATTGAATTTTCTGAAGAAACAATGGAGGAGTAAAAGGCAGTTGAATGGTTGAGACTTGATCCAAGTGGCATCAATTGAGAAGCACCATTAGACACACATGGCTCTGAACTGCAGGTTGCAGATGTTAGTTCAGCAATTGTGACACTTTTGGTTCTTCGCGGTCCAGAGTCAGGTTCGTGCCCTTGAGGCTTTTCATTATCAGCAATACCAAAACCCGGAACTGTTGAAATGGACCTCTGAATGGCTAATGCTTGATCTGGAAGGGCCAGACTGTTTAATGGAATTTCTGGCAGGGATACTCCTTCATCGGCAAGAAAAGATGTTTCCATAGCCAAATGGTAAGCTGCAAAAACTCCGTACTGAACCACATGCTTTACCTTCTTCAACTCCTCCTTGTCGGCCCCTTTTAGTAAAATCTGTTCAAAATTAGAAACACAAGATTAATGAACTCTTTTGTGGGCTTGAAGCATGGCAAAAAATAGGCCAACTTTCTGTTGAAATAGTTAATTTGAGTGTAGGGGTGGCAAACTCTTAACCACTTGGTCAGACAGGCTTCACCGTGTTTGCATTGCGTATAAAGTTTAGAGAGTATAAAAGTCAAGAATGCGTGAAGGCTTTTTTCTATTAAATTAAATTACATAAAACCGATAAGAAAAAAAAAATTAAAGACTTACAGTGAAACCAAATGGTTTTGGGCAACCTTCAAAAAACATCAATGTTTTCAATGTTTTTTTCCCACCCTGACCAACATTGTTTAGGTCTTCAAGAAACTTCTGAACATGAACTGATTCACAGTGACCCAACTTTTGCGATGACAGATGATCGATTGAAGGCACTATTTGAGTACCTGTGCAACGTGCTACACGCTCCAAAAGTGGTTTCTTGACATTGAGAACCAGAGTTATGTCTTTTGCAAGAAGATATTCCTGTGCATATCGTGAGACTGATTTCTCCACCAACAACATGTTTGGCTGCTGCGAAGCTATCTTTGCCACAGCCATCTTCAGATGGTCCATTTCCTAGATAAAGAACATAAAACATAAGAATGAACACATGATACCAGCATGTGTACCAACAACCAAACAAGCACCAGACTAAAGATAAAAAAAAATGGTAACATAAACAACCTGCTGCAATAGGGTATCTACACTAGAAAAAAGGTTGGTCACACGCTGATACTCTAGAGCCCCTCCAAGGATCAACAAGCGAGGTTTATCCACTTTTGATGTCATTCGCCGATGAGCCACATTTTTTTTACAAACAACTCCTTTAACCAGCACACTGATAAGAATACGAATCCAAGAAGTCAGGCAAAAGGAATGTCACATATAAATGGGGATAAGACCTAGTGATCAACATAAAAGCAGGTGGATTAAATTATGTTAAATTTTGGCCAGTGAGTATAATGCAGATTTTTTAAAACCTAATAAAATATCACTAATGTAGAAGCTGAAGCTCTTATTATTTGTATATCCTAATCCCATGTCTTAGTATAAACTATAAAGAGAGATACATGAGTTATCAGGAGAGAGCATTTAGTGCTGCTATCTAAGATTTCATTCACCAGTTTCTATTTGATCTATTATTTCCTACATAATTACAGGCCAGGCCACATTCTCATCTCATTACATGCATGTCTATCCCCAGATTATACAAATAATGTAAATGCATGTCTTTTCATATGTTGTTTTTCTTTTAACACTCAAACAATTTTCCTGACTCTTTGAAAATGTTTTTTTTTTCAGTGATTTTCTTTAGTTTATTTTTTATGATCAATATCATTTTTTTTCCTCTGTTGGAAGTGGGAACCAGAAATAAAATATTGAAAAGGCACAGGACAATTCTCTATAATATTTTTTTTGTTTATTATATTTGGAAAGGTACATTTTGTACGAGGAAAAACACATTGTGTATATATATGCACGAGAAAGCGGATATGATATGAGCTTTAAAACCCATTGCTAAATGCCTTACTGACAAATTGTATATCCACTTATCTAGAAGAACATGAACAGTAGATAGAACATATAAGTATGAAATATATTAAAGTATAGCATTTACCTTTCATTACGATTCCCACACGCTATGCATTTGACTTTCACATAACCAGCTGGGTCCATGACTCCACCTTTGCTCATATCTGGTTTCAATAAAGTAGCCGCTTCCCATGACAGAGATGTGACAATCTCCAACCAACTGTTCTCGTCATTATCTTCAACAGCTAGGTTCTCAACTTGTAACAGCTGAGATACCAATGCCCTAAAATGCCCATCAACTACATTCTTCATTACCTGCTTCTGCTCCTCATTTGATCTATCTCTCTGTCGAGATTCACCACTTCCAAAACTGCTAGAACTGCGTAGATATCCCCACTCTCCAATGACATTCCCATCATCATCATCATCATCATCAAACAAAATAGGTTCATGTTCATCTTCTTCGTCTTCTGGTTCAGGAGGGAGCCAGAGAAGTCCGTTATTTTCAAAATCAACAGGTTCAGCATCAACGTCCTCTGAGACATATAATGAGGAAGGGGCTTCATTTTCATCACAGATATCAGGTTCATCTTCATGTTTTGCTATAATGGGGGCTCCTTCCAAACCCTGTGTATCAGTGTCAAAACTATAGTTTGAAGGGAGTTTTGCATCAATGTTTTCTCCATCAGGATCCACTTTCAGTGAGCCATCAATGAGGCCTATCCGATCAAACTCAGCCTGTCCATAGTAGTTATTCACTTCAGGATAATGCCTCGTGTCAGAATCTGACCGATACACACCATACTCATCCTCGTCATCATCAGTCCTGAAACAAGAAAAAATCACATGATCCATGACAAAATATTAGAAGAAGTAACAACACTAGTTAAATACAAAACTGCTGGTTGATTGAGAATGCACCCAATTAGATAAAGACCAGGTCAAACAGTATATAACATTCACATTTTGGATTCAGGGATTCCTGACGACTATAGATGCCAGTTAGAACAAATTGCTAATGTCCTTACTTATAAGACTCCCAGCATAATTTCAGTTATCACAAAACTATGATGTACGGTTATTACACTCCTTCTGGATTCTCATGTCTCATTAGCACAATGGAAAATATATTGACCAAAAAAACAAATATAAACACAAAACTACATGAAGAATGCCTGATTCAAGAAATATCAATGTGAACAATCAAGCATTAGTTCTCTCTATCAGTAAACCAAATCGAAACAGTAAAATACCTATTAATTGCGAATCCGCATTGGTTTGGTAATGGATCACCCAGATCTGCTACAAGATCATTCCTCCCTCCTAATGCTGATAAGCCTTCCCTATCAGTATCCGCGTCTTTTCCCTTCAGAGGTAATTTATGCAGGTTTAAAACAGAACCCTGTTGCATTTGTTGATAAGACCCAACTGAATAAGGCATGGAGCAAAGAGTAATATTACTACTGTTTGCAGTGGCACTGGTTTTAGTGCTATTCAAGCTTGAAGTTGAGGCTGAAGCAATATTATCCAGATTGGAAACCGGAATACTGTTATCAAAAGCAACTACACCTTGCTCCCATTGCTTGTAACAATAATTACATACACGAATCTTTTCCAACTCAAGCTTGTTTGATGCACTCTTGTTTGTTGTACATGAATCTTTTTCAACTATTATCCAAACAGGGGCAGGAACCGAGTTTGTTGTACACTTGTTACAGAAAATCCGTCCACATAAACGACAGTGGTGTTTACGGTTAAACAAGGTGAACTGTGAATCACACTCGTAGCATACTCTACAACTCTGATCGGGCATCCAAAAATCCCTAGACACATTTGCTGGTTCAGATCGCCAGGCACACAACGTTTTGACGATGCTGACAAGCTCAGAAAATGTCTTGTCCAGTGCATCCATTGACAAACAATCTAGTTTGCCGGTTCATTATGACTTGCCCATTTGCCACTCCTAACAGGCCATGTGCAGAATAGAATAGGGAACTAATCCAACATAAAGAACTAGAACCCAACAGAAATCAAATCAATCCCAGATATCCTAAGCAACTATACTTGTAAGCTACCACTCAGATGCAAATCCTCACAATCTGAATTTCCATGCTTCTATATTCACAAACAATCCCCAATCTTGTCGAGGCGGTTTGTGGTTCATCATTCAGCCCAGGAAACAAAATTCATCACCGAATCCACAATTGGGAAGAAAATCAATGCCACCTCTATTGGCCCTTGAATTCAAAATTCATACAAGGAACCCCACTTTCCCCACCTTTCAACCAATTCAACTCTCACAAATACTCCTCACTACTAAACAAGCACTACAACATAACTTCACAGCATATTTCAAACAACCCAAGTCAAATTAAAAGAACCAGGAAGGTAAAAGCCACCTTATTCAAAGGAGATAAAAAAAAAACCTCACACCAGGGTGAAAACCTTTCTTCACAATCACACGCAATTCAAACATCACCCTTCATGTAAAAATTCCAACTCAAAAACTCAAGCTACTCCACTTCTCCCCCATTGCAAAACAAACCCCAAAAAACCAAAATTCTCTAACCAATCCAACAAAACAGCCCCGGTGATCAAACAATATATTCAAGCAGATAGTCCCATCAAATTCCAATCAAAATCACAATCAGATCCTTCTCGGGTAAATATAATAAAAGGTTGCAAACCAGATGTGCCCCCACGTAGTTAACACACCCTGTTATGCCAAAACTCCAAATATACAAAGAGAGATGCAGAGGAAAAATCCAGGAAATCAAAGAGCAACCCAGAAACGATCCGCTGTAGAATGGATAATCTACGACTTCAAATTTGGATCCTGATCATCATCATCGTGGTCATCCATAAAAATTAATCTATAATAATTTGATCTCTAAATTGAGGGAAAGAAAAAATATATACATACACACATATAATAATTGTTGTCACAACTGTCTGGAATTCTATCCGATTACACGAAATTGGGAAAGGAAGGATCGTTAGAAAATTCCGAATTGGATATGAAAATTGAGTGATGACTTTTCTCTTTTCGTTCCATCTCTTTCTCGTTACAAACTAGTCGTCGTTTTGTTTATCCTTTTAATTTTCTCTCTGTGATCCCAGAACAAGACCCCACCACTGCGAGACAAAATCAATTTAATTAATTAATTCAAAATAATAATAATAATAATAAAAATAATAATAATAATAATAATAATAATAAACAAATCCATTTCTCAAGAAAAATTAAATACTTTTTGTGCATTTTTCCTGTCAATAACTCATTTTCATGCTTGCATCAAAAATAAAATAAGTTATCGTAAATATAAATAATTCTTTTCATTGGAGTTACATGAAAATCAAAGAATTAAAACTTTATCTGCATCCCTTATTTTAATATTATTTTGTCCGTTTTCGTTTTAACAAAGTCAAGGTAACAACATGTTTGCATGACTCGTCAAAAGTTTATGAAAAGTCAAAACCAATAGATTCAAGAACGCACGTACGATTCCTTAAATGTCCTTTTGTTTCATATAAAATTCCAAAACAAATACTATAAAATTTCGTTTGTCGACCACAAAAAATAAAAACCACGAGGGTTAAGAATGGTAACGTATACTACACTGTTATGTATTATATTAAAGAAAATTTTACGTTTATATTAAACTGAAATCTAGGTCAATTACAGATTATATATGTATTTTTCTTTAATTTTTTAAAGATAAAATTATAACGAAATTTTGGATTTTAAAGTCAACAATATTTTGATGATTCATCCATGTTATTTAAACGAAATTGAGATCAAAACACTTATAATACTCTAATAGGTATAAATCTTTTAATTAAAAATGTTAGTCATGGATGAAGTTTAATTCTATCTTTTAATAATTTAGCAAATTTAAAAAGTACATATTTGTTGACCAACTTCTTCAAAGATATTGATTATGAATTTTTAAAATTGGAAAATATATAATCCATACCCAATTTATATCTAATTTTTAAAATCTAAAAAAATAAATTTGAATTTCAAACAAATTCATTACATTAGATTTAAAATTATTTTAGTAATGTAACTTGGTTGGTTTAAAAGAATAATTAACCATCCCAAGTTTACAACCATACCCATCCAAAACCAACTTTTACGTTAACATAAGCCTAATACCAACACCATAAACATCACACATTCTTAATTAAAAAGCATAACCTTTGATCATTTATTATTTAATGAGTCTTTAAACATTTAACAATCTTAATAATAAATTTTAGCCAATTTAACAATAAAGAATCTAGGAAAAAATGTATTAAAAACAATACACAACAATACAAACAAAAATTCATTCAGTATTGTGAATAAAAAAATGATGGGAAAAATAACTTTTTTTTAAAAAACGATTAATAAATTTTTTTTCGATAAAAAATTGTCACAAAAAACATAAACTTTTGCACCAATAATATTATAACAAAATATCACAATATAGTAGTAGTATTTTAAATTAAAATGACAAAATAGCAGTTGAGAAACTCAAATGACGTACCAAATTAATATGTATTTTTATTGTGGTTTATTAATCACTTTCAAATGGTTCCCCTAATGTGTTACTTCTTGTGCTAATTTTTGCAAGAAAGGTAGCTTAAACCATTGACTTGGAAAAAATACAGATACAAATTAATGTGTTAGAGATGTTTTCTTGACCCTCTAGCTTGAATGAGAATGATTTGTTAATGTTTTTTTTAGAGTTTGTTCTTTTAGGTGGAATCACAGAGTTAAGTTAGAGTTAAGTTAGATGAGTTTGTTTGAGTTTTTTTTTATATAAGTTGAATCACTCTTAAAAGGTTCATATTTATTAATTTTTTTTTAATAAAAAAATTAATGTGTTTAGTTTAGTATATAGAATTTTAAAACTATATATTTAAGATGTAACAGCTAAAATTATTCAAATTAGCTTCAATTTTAAAATACATTAAAGATGTACATGACATCAAATTTAACATATTTATAATGTTATTATCTGTTTTTTGCTTGTATCTGATTAAAATTATAATGGCATAAACTTTTTTTTCAATAATCTTTTACGGGGTTTAATAACTTTTAATATTATTAAACAAAAACTATTGACTATGACACATTTTTAAAATATTATTTTTAGTTTGGTAAACGAAAATGCATTTTATATGTGTTTGACCAAAATATTAAACATTTTTTATTTTGATTTCATTACACTTTTGAATAATTATTAAAAATTTCAAAAGAAAATAATTAACCGTTAAATATTTTAAATATTTTTTCTTTTCATTTTATTTGAAATTGTATTTTGTTAGATAACGTTTATGTTAAGTCAAATGGTAAATACTCAACTTAACAATCTAGCTAACTTCACCATGTTTAATTATTATAGTAAAATAAATATTATTAAATAAATGGTTATAGACAGTATCGATTATTTTATGATAAAGATTAAATGAATTAAGTTACAAGCGAATTATGTTTAAAATTGTTTTTTTAAATTATTGAGAGAAAAATTAAAATTGCTGTAGATACATCTATTATTATTGTGAGTCAAATTATAATTAAATCGTGTTTAATTCCCAATAAAATAATTTAAAAAAATGTTAATCCAAAGTGTTTCAAATAAATAAAATTGTAAATCTGTTATACTTCACTAAATATTAATTAAATCTTATTAAGTAACAAAAAGTACTTAATCCAACACATTCTATCTATTGACTCAAAAGTTTGTATAAGTTTATTCATTTTGGATTTGTATATTATATAATTTCCTGTATTAAAAATATATTTATATATATTATGAATTTTAGTTATGAAAAAAATATAATGTTTGTTAACTATTTATTAGAATCTAGCACATAAGTTTATTCACTTTAAATACTAATAATTTTTTAGTTTCTAAAAAATATCTAATTTAATTAGTTAATATAGTAACTATTGTTTTTTTTCTTCTAAATTTGGTTACTATTTATGTAAGAAGTTTAGATAAAATAATTTAAGAAAATTATAAAATTTCTAAAAAAAATAACTAAATAGTTAAAATTTATTTTTTATATAACATAAATAAAAATTTTAAGTCTTTTTTTATTTAAAAGAAATATATTTACTAAACTAAATTCAGTGTATGAGATAATTACGAAATTATATTATTTTTATAATTCATTATTGTTATAATGATTTAAATTCTTTCTAATTATTTTTGTTATAAATTTTTTTTTGGTAAGTTTAATGAAAAGTATTGGTAAAATAATTAATTTCGTTCGAATGCTAAAAAAAAGTAGCTTAAAAAAGCGTATGAAACTAAAAAGAAAATAGTTATTGAAAAATAAATACAAATTAAAAATATTTCAATTTAATATTATTTTTACAATTTTAAAATTTATTTTACAAACAATTATTTTTAAAAAAAATTATTAAATTAAAACTAATTTTAAAAACCAAAATAATTAGTTACTATTTAGTTAAATTAGAAACCATTTTATAAACTAAAAAGACTATATTATTATTTAAAGTAGTTTCTATTATTAATAAAAAATTATAAATAATTTTTAAATTGGTATCTAACTACCAAGGTTTTAAGTATTTATTATTTTATATTCTAAATTATTTCTATTAGTCTTTTAGAAACTATTTTAGAATATAAAATATTAGTCGTTTTATTAGATAATTAATTTAGATACAAATTTAGAAATCAATTTATAATTTTTTATTAATAATAAAAATCATTCTAAATATAAATAATTTTGTAATCTTTAAATTAGTATTTAATTTAATTAATATAATGACTAATTATTTTTTTCTCTAAATTTAGTTCTTATTTAATATTTTTCTTGTAGTGATTAAATACTCTATATCTATTTTTTCTTTCATCTTATAAGAAAATATGATAATGTTTTAGCAAGTTACTTCATAAAAAGTTTTAATTAATAAATAAGGAAAAATAAATTTAAATTTTCCCTAAACAAAAACGGATTTAAGTATGAAATATAATTTTTTTTATAAAAATTAATAAAAAATCATTTTTATTTATAAAAAATCCTTTTGTAATTCTGTATGGAAAGAAACTTCGAACAAAGTATGAATGAATATTAAACAAAGTCTGAAATCAAAAGAGAGAATGTGGTGGTTATAAGAAGTGAATATCAGTCATAGTAATTTGTTTTCAAGCAATATTTTACCCAAGTCCTAATAAATTTGAAGACTTGGACCAAATGCAAACATTCACATGGAAGAAGTTAGTTTAACCACTAACATGTTGTTGAATCAACTATCATTTTAATATTGAAAAAAATAGCTTTTGACCTAATATATTGAAAATATTCATCATGATATATGAGAAGAAAGATGGTAATTATCAAACCTAAAGTTACATAATATTAGTATATACTAATATACTTTTATCAATATACTAATAAAGTTTTATTTTTAATTTGTTAAAGTCTCCATAATCACTGTTGTAGATCTCACATCGACTAGATATTAGATCAATTCATAATATATAATTGGGGTGCAAATATCTCACCTCATAAATCGGTTTTATGGGGTTGAATTAAGCTTAAAATTCACTTCATAATATGGTATTAGAGTCATTTTCAAGCTTATTCTAGCAATTGTTTGTTAGATTTTATGTGAGGCCACCCGCTATCGGATCGTCATCAGACCACCCATAATATGTTGTCTAATGCACGAACGGTCACTCTCGGCGTGAGGGGTGTGTTAGAGACCCCACATCAACTAGAGTTAGGATTAAAGTGCACTTCATAATAATCACGCCCACAAAATATATATTTTATCTTCTCTAATAAAAAAACAGTAGATTCAGAACATTAAATATTAACATATTTATTCTTATTAAAAAATCTTAATATACAATTAATCTTAAAAAGTCTTTTACTTCTTTTTCTTTAATATTTATCAAAATACATCGTCAATTACCTGAACCATTAACACATTCGAATAAAACTAATAAAATTAAAAAAATTACTCCTAGACTATTAATATTTTGGTTATACTAAAAATAAGATAAAGTCTTTATTGTGCTAAAACAGCTACTTACCCAAAATAATATAACTTAAAAATTATACATTTGAATGAGTTTTAAAAACGAAAGTATAAAAATGCAGAGGGTGAATTAAATGTGTCCCAACAAGTATACTATAAAATACTATTATTTTGAAGCCTTCGTACATTGTTTGATAATAATAATAATAATAATAAGATGCTACAATGAAGCTTTTGCATTGTGCAACTACAAAATACTATAAACAAACAATTGAATGGCACACAGTGATCTGCATTTCATCATCAAGCAACAAGTGGGGATTATATTATGCAACCTCTGATAAGACCTGCAGAAAAAAGTCACTATTATATATTCATGATAAGGTTTAAGCCAATTACTTCTAAACAAGCTTACGCTTGCAGTTGTGGATTTTGCTTTAACTTCAAAGAACACGTCAACAAATCATATTAAAGCAAAACATATATAGTTAACAAACTTTACATGATATTGTATTTTATATATCATGTCTGCTTTGTATTATTATTTTCTTGTTTTGCCAAAACCACTCACTAACCTATGCTTTTTTTCTTTAACCGACTATGATTAAAAATTTCATGTGGCTATAGATATATGATTATCTCATTACTATATATAAAAGCCTGTGATTGGTGACATGCTGCACACAACTTCAACCATGGGAAAAGTTTGTCCTCAAGCACTAGAACCCTCCACTACCTGCAGTTTCACTTGCAAGCAAGAGACTCTTACCCTGTGGATGAAATCTCTTGTGCTGAATGGAAAGGGATGCACTGTGTTTGATTCCAATGGCCAGATTGCATACCGAGTTGATAACTACAACTGCAAGCACAGAGATGAAGTTCATCTCATGGACCAAAATGGTGATATTTTGTTCACCATGCTAAAAAAGGTATGCAGATTTCGTGCACTGTTTTATGACAGATGAGTTTTTTCTTGCACATAAAATAACTGATATATAACATTGTGTTTGGATGTTTTGTGGTTTAGCAATATAAGTTGTCGAGGTTTTGGGAGGGTTATAGATTTCCAGCAACAAGGAATGATCAGAAAGGACCATGCTTTCGAGTTTCCAAAACTTATAAGATCTCTAGAGGGGGTTCCATCTATGAAGTTGAACTTGGTTTGGACAAGAATCAACCCTATATTCATAAAATAGAAAGCAGCACCTGCACTTCAGCTTGCAAAATATCTAATGAGGTTGGGGTGGTAGTTGCAGAGGTAAAGGTTTCTTATATCTTGTTATAATTAGCAAAGTTTCTTTCAATTCCTCAAATGTCTTGTGAACTCAATTCATCCATATTTAATATCCATGATAGAAAAGGAGACATGCATAAAAAACAATGCATTAAATTAAGGTTGTTTAGTCTAAATCCTCAAACATAGTGTGTAATCTATGAACATTAAACATATATAAAGACATGAGAAGGAGTAGGTATCTTAGAAAGAAATATTGAGTATTGAAAATACATTGAATAACTACCAATAAAGAAAACATCAGCATTATTTTTTTTATCAAAAAAAAAAATAGATTAATAAGAATCACTTTAAGGTAATCCAACTCTTATACAGAACATAAAACAAACATGTCTGATCCAACAAACTCAAACCCAGAAAAGAGGTAAATAGATAAACAACACACAATCCAAACAAAACACTCAGCCGAAAAACAATAACCCACCCACCTAAAATGAAAACAAACAAACTAGATTGAATTTAGATAAATCAGAAATTGAAGACACCAATCTAAAAAAGAAAAACAAGTAGAGAAGACTTTAGAGATAACTCAAGACTAAACCTTTAATTGGATAAAAGAAAAATTTATAAATGATCCACTACACCGTCTTAAAAAAAAAGTAACAGCATTTGTATTTTAGAATTCTTGTTATTATTTTATTTATACCTGTTTTGTGTTTTGCATGAGCAGCTAAGGAGAAAGAAGTCACATAGTGGAGTTGATTTAGGAGAAGATGTTTTCACAATGGTAGTGGAGCAAAACATAGATCTTTCTCTGGTTATGGGGCTTGTTGTAGCATACAATCTTATAAACTGTAAAATGTAAGTATTTTGGAGGCAACACTGTTTCCACAACATGGTGATTTGCAAATTTGAGTAAGTCTTTAGCTAGAATTAGCAAATCGGTTGCTGAATACAGTTTCTATGTTGAGCTTTGCATATATGTTTGTGTGTGATTAATCAATCACTAAATGATCTCGTTTTGAAATCAAATTTAATTTCACTTTTGCTTGTTCAGGAAATGCTTCCTTTTATTCTCTACATAGAAGTCTTAATTATATGTTGTTTAACACAGTTCTTTTATAAGATATTTGAAATATATTGAAAGAAAAAAATAAAAGAGTTTTATTAAATAAAAGGTAATTAAGATCTATTACCAATTTATAATTTTAATAATATTTGTATATCTAGAGTCAACCATTTGACTCTCTCTTTAAATGTCATCATGAGAACAACACGTCAATGAGATAAAACTATATTTGAGTAATAGGATTAATTAACAAGTAATACACCCTAAACACTTTTTATAATACGATTAACCGCACTTGGGTCAAGCTTAATCATTCATATTAAGAAGGTTCAAACAACCATTTTAAATAAATATCATCTCCAATGAGTAGAATGTAATGAAACTTTAAATCTAAACTTATACATTTTACTTGAACCTAAATTGACTTTAGGATTAGAGTATAATCGCAGGTTTATCATGAGTACTTTTCCAGAAAAACTTGTTTATGTTACGAGTAACAAATTCTATGCAAAGTGAAATATCACTATTTATTTTTTATTTGATGTATTATGTTGTGTTGTGTTGGAAATTATAAATAATATCTAACTTTTTTTGAGATATTCTTTAAATGTTTCAAATATATTTATTCATTGGTGATAAAGAAAAAGTCTTAATCAATATTGTTTAATTTTTGAGTTAAATTCTTTAAATAGTTTTCTATCACAATTCAACTTAAGTTCAATTATTTGAGTAAAAAAAAAAAAAGGTGATAGGAGGATTTGGTTGTAAGTATTGAAGAAAATTAGAAGTATAAAGTTAAACGAATGAATTAGAAGTGAAAAAAAAATGATTAATTTTATGTTTGAGATTTAAGAGGCTTTGGATATCTATTTTATGTTGATAATAAGTACAAGTATAAAGCTAATTCTCTACATTTTTTTTTAATTTGAAAATCAAAATATTTAACTTCGATTTTTTATTTATTAAAGAAGGTATTTTAATCCCCCAAACCGTCTTTAAAATAAAAATAGAAAAGTTCTTTTAATGTAAATCCTGTTTTGTTATTTAGTTCAAACAATACGTCAAATTCTCACATATATATTTTCTAATTTTTATTTACGTCTCCATTTAATAGGGTTAACTTAAAATACTTAATATCCACAGTTGAACTATTTAAACATCTCAATTTCTTAATATATTTATTTTCATCATAATCATAAATTAAATTAAATATTTTTTTTCTTATATTATGATATAAAATTAGTTTTTCTTTCTAATCTAAATTTTAAATTATTCTATGTAAATTATTGAAATAAATCTTTTCGTGTATAAAGAAATTGTTAGTTTTTTCAGAAATTATTAATTTTTGTGAAATTCATTAATCGAACAAATTTGATATAAAAAATGACTTATTTTTATCATTTTTATATATACTATAAATATTTAAATAATCTAAAATTTATAAAAAATAAAAATGAATTTGAGAGAAAAACATATTTATCTTTTGTCCAACAACAGTCACTTTATCCAAGAGACCTTATATCTCAACAATATATAACTATTTCATTGGATTTTTGTTTTGTTTTGATTTATCAAAAAATAATTTGTAAAGTGCAAAAATAAAAAAAGGGAGTGAAGTAAAGAAAATTGGTGAGAGGAGAAAGAAGAGAAATTGAATGGAGAATCGGAAGACATCGGCGTACTACGAGAACAGAGCGGTGCAGTTCGGCGTAGTCAGCACCGAGTGGCTCGCTCAGGCTCAGTCCGCCACCGTCCATCGCCCTCCTTCTCCTCCTCCGCATAATGACGCCGCCGACAAACCCTTCTCCGTCATCCACGAGTTCGACACCTGGCGCAAGCACCCCGATTTGGCGGAGGCCGTCGCCGCCATTCGCGCCTTGGCCGCCGTCATCCGCTCCAGCACGGCCACCACCATGATGCAGCTCGAAATCCAACTCAAAAACGCCTCCGATTCCCTCAAAGTAACTACCCCCTTTCTGATTATTATTATTATTATTAACTGATTCTGATGCGGTGTTACGCTGCACACAGTGTTGGGATACAACCTCCATCTCCTTAACCGCCGCCTGCGATCTCTTCATGCGATACGTCACCAGAACCTCCGCTCTCGAATACGAAGACTTCAATTCCGCCAAGTCTCGCTTGCTCGAACGCGCCGATAAGTTCGGCGAAATCTCCTTCAAGGTCACTCACTCTTTCTCTCTCACTCGCATCGTCACTCTCTCACTCGATTCCTTTTTCAGGCTCGCGAAATCATTGCAATGCTCAGCCAGGATTTTATTTTCGACGGTTGCACAATTCTTGTTCACGGTTTCTCCAGAGTCGTGCTTCAGATTCTCAAACTCGCCGCACAGAACAACAAGCTCTTTAGAGTCTTCTGCACAGGTTCTGCTCTCTCTAAAGCAATTTTTTTTGTAGTGATGAAATATGAAGCTCAGACACTTCTCTGCGACACTTCTCTGCGTGTGTCTGTGTTAGATACTTATATCGGACTCGACACTACGTATCCGTGAAGTATCCAAATCAAAATGTATTTTTGTTGAATTTATGAAAATTCTACTATAGTTCTAACACAATTTTAAAAAGTAAAAATACATTAATTTTTTAAAAACTCAAACTTATTGTATAAATTTTTATTATGATTATAAAAATAAGAAACAAATATTTTTGAATCAGTCATGAAAAATATCTTTCTGCTAAAAATATAAATTTAAAACATACTTGTGCACATAAATCTTTATTATTAATTTATATAATTCATAATTATATAATATATAGATTCGTGTTCCCGTGTCTTACATTTTAGATATCTTTGTGTCCGTGTCGTATCAGTGTCTGTGCTACATAGGGAATGACTAAAGTATTGAAAAAACTTTAATATCTGAATTCATGTATTCTGGATATGAAGGATATTTTGTATTTGAACTTTCTGGTCAGAGTGATTTCTATTATTTCCAGAAATAGCTAAATAGTTTTTTAAGGATGGAATTGATGGATCGGTCTTAATTTGTAGAGGGGAGACCGGATAGAACGGGTTTGAGGTTGTCCAATGAGCTGGCGAAGCTTGATGTGCCTGTGAAGCTTGTTATAGACTCTGCAGTGGCGTATACTATGGATGAGGTTGACATGGTGTTTGTTGGGGCAGATGGAGTTGTTGAAAGTGGTGGTATAATCAACATGATGGGGACTTACCAAATTGCAATGGTCGCCAAGAGCATGAACAAACCAGTTTATGTGGCTACTGAAAGCTACAAGGTATGTTCATCTTTCTGCATACTTGTTATACTGATGAGTAAGATTTTGATTAGAATACATACACTGTTTCACACAGTAATTTTGATTATAAGAAGACAATCTTACCCAAAAAAAAACACAGTTGATTAAGTAGGACAACCTCTTACTTATATACTTAATCCAACATTATGCTTCTTATACTACTCAAAGTGGAATTTATAACAGTCACCCAATAATGGTTGCCATGTATGCACAGTGGTAAGATTGTTAAGTTTTGTAATAGCTACTTTAAAAGTTGTATATAAAATTTTGTCTGGTTGATTGCCAAAATGGTTACATTTATCATGTATCAAAATGAAACTGGATTAGTAATGGACCTTGTACATATTCTGTATGTAATTGACAGTTTGCTCGATTTTACCCTCTGGACCAAAAGGATTTGGCCCCTGCCTTACGCCCTGTTGATTTTGGTGTGCCTGTTCCATCCAAGGTTGAGGTTGAATGTTCTGCGCGGGATTATACTCCTCCTCAGTATCTCACTCTGCTTTTCACTGATTTAGGTGTTCTTACTCCATCAGTTGTTAGTGATGAACTCATCCAGCTATATTTGTAGCTATTCCTGTATAACTTTCTTTAAATTCATTTAAATTGTTAGCCTCACTCCAAGATTGTGTGTTGGGAAATAATTTTGTGACAAGTACATGCATTAGCAAGTTCAGTATAACCTAACAAATTAGTGTAAAGAGTTTAGTAGACCTTAAAAGCTCAATACATAACTTGCTCAACCAAAAAGATTTTTAAATAGGCTATGATAAAAACACATTTATGGTCAAAATCATTATTATTTGTGTGCTGTTTGAATCTTTCTCCTTATGAGTGAACTAAACTCTTATTTTTTTGGCTATCAAAATTGCACCAAAGTTGATTTTGAAGGATCAAATCACAAAACCTTTAGTTCTTCCGACGGTTTCAAACAAGTTAATGCTTATTTTTAGGAGTACTTCAACTCCCAGCGGAAAATAATCACATTTTATTATAAGAAACTAAAATGAAGTTTTACTTTTAAGCTAGGCATTAGATAAAAATGGACTAGGAAAAAATGTTTTTCTAAAAGGCTTTTTTTCAACTAAATTTGCATTGGTGAGAAATAGAGGGTCTTAAATGAGAAGTTTTATCTCAAATTACTTTGAAATAAATATTTTTTAAAATAAATCGCATAACTTTAGACTTGTTTTTTGTCAATTAATTTTATAACTTTTCATTCACTCAAAATATGCACTTAACTAAAAATTTGATGAGTTGGCTTAGTGATTAAACAACTTTCTTGTCGTAGAAGTAATTAATGTGACATAGAATCTAATTCTGAGAATATATAAAAACTTGTTGAAGTGGTTATAATCACATGTTACCATAAGTAAGATTAGTCTTAAAAAAAACCCTGTGATTGGGGAGAAAAATATAGTGAACTAAGGGCATAAATAGTGGGCACCTAAGAAGCATAAAAGCCATTTGAGAGAATTGTTATGGTGACAGTATAAGAAAAAGGAATCAAGCAAAAGGAACTATTACTGAGTTTGCAAGAATGTATTCCCTAATGGGGTATACCTAAGAAGGAGTGAGCTTTTTAGTAGAATTAACATTGGAAGCATTAATGTGGCAGCTGGAAGCACCTTTGGAAAGACAAATTCCATACTTTATTTAGCTCAATTAGGCTCTTCTTGGGGAGGGGTGACCCAGAGGGATGTCATTCTCATATTCTCATTCAAATTCAAAAGAATTCCAATTTCAGAGGAAACCAAAATCACTGGAATCATATGTCAGATTCGATTAATTAAAGAAATATGCATATATGATAAAAGTCTATCTGAAAATAATATTAACGAAAAATAAACATCAAATATAACAATTTTATTGTTTTCTTTTTATATTATTATAATAATTTAAATACTAAAAATTGATCTTGAATAGATAATTAATATTTAATATTGAAGAAAGACCGGTAACAGAAGGACGTGTATAACCGATAGAACATCAAATGGACGTTTATGATAAAAAAAAAGGATTTAGTTGAGATCCATCAATTCTTAACTAAAACAAGTTTTAATGATCAAATCTATACTTTAATGTTATATTCACTGATGATTATTTTTATTTTATAAAAATATTTTTACTCTTTACAAAATTATTTAATTTTAATTTAGTCTTTATAACCATTTTTTTTTAATTTCAACCTTAAAACCCTGAAATTTGGTTTTTAATATTTCTATTATGAGATCTTTATTAATTGTTTACATTAATTAATATTAAGTAGAAACCACTAGAATACATGGTGATACTTTAAAAATAATTTTTTAGATTTTTGAAATAAATGTTTTTATTTATCTTTAAATATTTTTTAAGGATAAAAATATTAATTTTAAGTTCAGGATAAATTAAAATTAAAAAAAAAAAAACATCATCAAAATTATAGTTTGTTCATTTTATAAAGACTATAAACAATAATTTTAATTTTTTATAGAATGCAAAATAAAGAATTTCTTTATAAGTACCAACACCCAAATATATCAATTTTATATAGAATATTTATTTATGCAATTAAGTGTTATAGTAAATAGATAATGTTTGATAAAGATTTATTTGAGATTTCAAAATGTCACTTCAAATCACTTGAAAAAAATATTATGCTACCAACTAAGGTTTTAACTACCAATTATTTAGTTTCTAAATTTGGTAAAAAAATATTAGTTGTTAATTAGATATCAATTTAGAAACCATTTAACAATAATATAAACTAATTTAGAAACCAAAAACTTTTTAGTTTTTAAAATGGTCTCTAATTTAGTCACTATAGCAACTAATTATTTTTTATCACTAAAAATTAGTTTCTAAGATTAGTGTACTCAGTAACTTGATTTTCCTTATTTGATTTAGACTTTATTTTTAAGATGAAAAGATTTTTACTCAATTAACTAAATAAAAATTATTCTAAAAATATTTTAAATAATTACTATAAAAATAAAAATGTGCAATAATTAATAATTATGATTAGATAACCATATAAAATATATTTAAATTATTAAAATATTTTATTTATATTTTTTATTTCATTTCGTTCATCATTAAATATTTGAATATAATCTAATTAAAATTCAAGATCTACTAAAAATAATATAAAATAACAATATTAATAAAAAAAATTATTAAATAAAAACTAATTTTAAAGAACAAACTAATTAGTTATTATTCACTAATTAGATATAATCTTATAAACTTAAAACAAGTATTGATATTTAAAATAATTTTTATTATTAATAAAAAAGTCATAAAGTAATTTTTAAATTAGTATTTAAGTCTAAATTGATTTTTTTAGTTAAAAATATATTTAAAATTACATTTTCAACAAGATAAAAAATTATTTTTTAATTGACTATTTGTTAATATACACTAAAAGGTCAATGAAATTAATCTTTTAAAACAAATAGTTAAAAATATTTTGAATGAAACTATATATAACTTTAGTATTATCTAACTAAAGTGGTTATATGCAAATAGTATTAAATTGTTTTATACTATTATCAATATAAATTACAAATACTACAAGAAAATCATTAAATAAAAACTAATTTTAAAAATCAAAATAATTAGTTATTATTTTACTAAATTAGAGACCGTTTTATGTACTAAAAAAATTATTGATATCTAAAGTAGTTTCTATTATAAAGAAAAATTTATAAAATGGTTTATAAATTGATATCTAACCATTAACTACTAAGGTTTTAGCTATTTACTACTAGTTAAAATTTAGGTAGCTAATTTAGATACCAATATAGAAATTATTTTAATTTTTTATTAATAATATAAACCACTTTAGATATGAATAATTTTTAGTCTTTAAATTAATTAATAATCTAGTCAATATAGTAAATAATTATTTATATTTTTAAATTTAGTTATTAATTAATAATTTTGTTGTAATGAACAATAATCTATAGTTGTCCTATAAAAAAAAGTTGACCCTGTGAGACTAATAAAAGTTTTTTCATATTAGAATATATATATATATATATTTTATTTTATTTTTATTTTTTTCACTAGAAGAAAAAATATTATATTAATGAAAGTTTATTTTTTTATATTATCAAAGGTTAAAATCTTTGCTCAGTTATTTATCTGTAGATGAATTATATGTTTTAAAGTATTTAATGGAGGTTTTAAAATTTATGTTAACTGCTGTGAGTTTAAAAGTTTATGTAAAATATTATGAGTTTCAAAACGTAGATTATCATACATTTCAAAATTATTTACATTTGTTTTTTTATTCATTTATCATTTATGCATTTATGTGATTTTTCAGCCATACTTATTTTCATTTATTGTATTTATTTATCTATGTTTAATAAAGTGTTTTTTAAATAAATAAAACAAATAAATGATAGATATAAAAATCACCAATTGACAAGTTATACATATATAGTTAACTAAATTTAAATTTATACCAAAATATATCAAGTACGCATTCAGATTCAAACTCAAATACAAAAAATGAGTTAAAAAACTAAGAAGTAACAAAAGAAGAATATTGTTATGAGGTAATACAAATAAAAATCTAACATATTGTTCACAAAGTGTAAAATGGGACAAATCATTTTCACATTGTACTATATTTTTTCAAGTATCACATATGCTTCTCTTCATGTCCAGAATTTATTCTATTAGTTAGCACACTTCCTTCATTAGAAATCTACAACATAAATATCATAATTAGATATGTAAAATCTAAATAGTAAAACAAGTTATTTAACATTTTTAAACATTATCGGTAAAAGATTCAACATACTCAATTCATGAGTTAATTGACCTTATTGTTTATTTTGTTCAATTATTATTCTATTTTGTTTATCAAATTGTGACTTTAATGCAATGACACCTATATTAGAATACATACTATCATGAAAAATAATGAAAAAAAATCCATACACTTTAAAAAATACACAATCAATCAATAAAAGTTAAACTACATTTGTTACTCCTATTAATATTTAAAATAATTATCAAAAAATTTAATAGTGCCTAATCATATTCCACACAACAACATTTCCAATCTTGACACTGATAACAATAATTTCAATCTTCGACATGACAATCCAACCTACACAACACTAAATTGCTAATAAGAAAATGCATGTTCAATAACCTAATTCTCCAATTCTCTATATGAAGGAGAAAATGAAGATATCTTGATACTATAATTCCTATTATATTCAAACACATAAGAATGGTAAGGTCTCAATCTCATCCCTCAGGCACTACCACAATGTTTTTGACTTCCTAGAACATGAGCTAGTGAATCTTTAATTGATATATCTTGTGAAAGAGAAGATTTATTTTGACTCTTATGCTTGAATTTTTTTCTTACAAATAACAAAAAAGTTATAAGTGAAACTGACATGCAATTTGGTTGAGTCTTTGTCTTTATAAAAATTATGCTTGCTCCAATTTTGCTCAATGGTCTTCAAATTTGGACCATAATCAACAAAAGAAGTCCAATAATCTCTATTCATTATTTCTGGATACATTGTAATAACGGTATTTCTATTTCGTGTTTCATCATCTTTTTATTGTCATATTGTCATAATTATTGCCTATACTCACTCATGTAGTGAATTTAAATTTAAGATATATGTTAAATCAGCATCAAATTTAACTTCAAATTTCTCTTAAAAGATATTACACTAAGTAAATTTAATTATACACTATAAATGGATAAGCATATATAGTGATAGGAAATTGACTTATCATAAAGGGATGTGAGACCAACATAAATAATCAACAAACTGAACATATATTTATTACATAAGTGAAGAACAAAAGTGAAAAAAAGTGATGGTGGTTTTTGTTTCACTGAGATTCTAATTAAGTTGATTGGTAGATTTAGTGTGTGTCTTGGGCAGAAACTTCTCCCTAAGCTCAGCAGCATCAACCTCACCAAAGTGCTTCTCAGGAATCCAATTTCCACTCTTCGGATCTCTCATCCAAAACTTTTCCTCTTTCTTGCCATTATCTGATGTTGCTTTTGCCTTCACTGCTGTGCCTTCCATTTGCATCCTTAAACTTTCTGCCACAACAGTACAACATCTCTTCCTGCACCATTGCCTTCATATTTAACAAGATATTATATATAGTTCAATAGCATGAAACAAACAAAAAAAAGTAGAAGAATGGATTACACATGCAAAGCAGAAGAAGGAGAAGATAAGAGTGGTAGGGTTAACCTGAGAAGGAAAGAAGGGTTGAGAATAATGTTGGCCATGAAATGCAGAAAGTGAAGGAGAAATTAGAGAAAGGTGATGTTTGAGGGATGAAGGGTTGGTTTGGAAGAAAGAGTGTTATATAAGAGAAATGAGTGAGTGAGTGCGTGGTGTTTTGAAAGGAACTTTAACTCAAGCAGTTATTCCTTAAGAATATATATGTTGAATCCATGCCATGTATAATAGAATCTGATAATGCTTTGATAACTTCTGTCTCATTTCTTAACTACTTCTAATTAAATATCTGCTTCAGAATATTCTTTTCTTTTAAAAAAATTATAAAAGCATAACATAATTTGATACCATGTATACAAGATTCTTGGATGAAAAATTTTGGGATTGGGCATTTGCAAGGTTAATGATTTTCATCCATCCATTCTCAACATGAATTTTTTTTAATAAATTTACGTTAAACAGAACGTGTTATCACATAAAAAAAAACTATTGACATAGTTACTTAATAAATCATTTATTATCCGAGATATTATTGTAACAAAGACTAAACTCAAATTTTAGGTTTAAATTTTTGTTTGTTTCAAATATATAACAAATTTTTGTTTTGAGTATCCAATTTTTTTTTTATGTTAGGTACCTAATAAATTAAATTTTTTTAAAATATGTTGAGAATGGATGGATGAAAATCATTAACCTTGATTATCGAAAAGCAAAATCTAAAAGAAGAAAATATAGAGGAATAGCAAAAAGGATAAATGGTGATGAGAAAACCATGTGCCTCCTCTGGTTGAGTCTTTCTCATTCCTCTAGTCACATGTTTCAATCACAATTTCATAAGAAAAATGTTAAATTAGCATTTCACAAATTAAAATGTATATAAAGAGAATTACTTGTGATTGTGTCCGCAACTCCTTTCCCTCCATCTAGTCTCAACCTTCAATTACAATTTCATAAGACAAATGTCAAATGAAAGAACTGGAAATGAAAGTATGTTTATACATAAAAGAGGAAAGGTAAGAGAAAATAAAATAGGAAGTAGGTAGGAGAAAAGAAAATGAGAAGTAGAAGTAGGGTCACTCATTTCAAGAGAGATGGAGATAATGAGAAAAAAAAATTGCTCACGGACAAAAAGTTTAATAAATTGCTTCACATTCCAAATTTAAAATTGGTAACTGCTTTTATAAAATGATAGAATATTAGTTTTAAAAATAAAATAAAAATCCAATTAATTATAAGAATAATTAGTTATTTATTAAATGCTTACAAAGAATGAAATGACTGAAATATATAAAATAAAACAATAAAATAAATATTAATATAAAGATAAAATTGATAAACACAATAGGTATAGATAAATGATACAAATAAAAAATACGAATGAATACATAGGCACGCCAATACTTATGTTTCCGCTAATATAAATAATAATTATTCTTTACGATCATTCAAAAATTTCAATAAATTTTTCTTACAAATCTATTCCAACATTCGAGTCAAAACAACTTCATTTTCTTTTCACTTTTTTTTAAATCACTTCAAATTCATTCTCTCAAATCTTTTCTTCAATCCAAACACACCCTAAATCTTCTACTAACATGTAGCGATAATGATGTCTCTGTTCAGTTGGAATGAATTGTGGTGCAAGATGCATTCACATGGTGAAAGGTCTATGCCACCATGAAAGTAGAGGAGCTGAAATCTGATTTACCTTTTGTTGAGTCTTGGCACTGTTGAGAATAGCTAAGAAACTCACATCAATGAAACCAGCACACACAAACAGAATACTTTTTTTATAAATTAAAATATTTGAATTACTTACGTTTCAAAACTTTCCATCAACATCCATTTCAACCATCAATATCACACCACTGTCATATTAGTTCTTTCCTTTATGCAACTTAACAACCTCTTGGTTGTTTTGATGAAAGAGATCACTTTAAAAATTTTAAGACGAAATTAAAAACAATTTAATAATAATAGAAAAAATTAGTATATTAAATAAAAATAATAATTATTATTATAGAATTGATTGATGGAGGGGAAAGTGTAAAATCAGCTTTATAGAAACAAATTTGTATTTCAAAAATAATTTTACTTTATAATCTAAGTAAACCAACTCTTCTAATTAATTAACGTGTAAAATATTATTTTCAGTGACAAACCAAATTTTTAATTCACGATACTTTTTTAAAATAGTTCTTTAAAAAATAATTATACAAAAAACGTAGTTGTATAATTAGTATAACTACTCACATAACACCTTGTCTATGGAATATAACGACGTAATTAGATTCTCTGTTTAATTACAGGGACAGAGAGAATCAGTATTTTTTTTTTCATTGTGCAGCTCGTATCAAAACATTAGGAAAATATTTGTAAAATGTTGTTATTCACATATGTTTCTACTGTTTTTCATTTAAAACATTAGAACATATCCCAAATGCAAATGGCAGAATCAAGTTTATTCTTTTTTTTTTCTTTAGTATGATGCATCGTCATCAATAGTAATTCTTCAAATCAAGAAAGAAGTTACAATTTATACGTCAGTTTTAAGTGAAGATTCTATATTATATCTATTTACTTTTAATAAGCTTATTATTATTTTTATTGGAGTTATAAGGGAGCTAGATTTTTTCAATAAAATCTAATACATGTTACGAAAAAAACTAAAGCAAGTTTGTTCTTGAAGTTTCACAAGTCAGCCTCTCACAAAGGCAATGTACTCAAAACAGAATAATTTAGAGTTGAAAGTAGAATTAAAAGTGATTCTGTAAACTAAGAGTCTAAAAATTGTGTTACGACATAAAGACAGAGGTGCTTATTCTAATTTTGATAAAACAAATGCTATTTATCAGAATAATCTCTTGCCAAAAAATTATTCCGTCTGTATTCAAAAATTAGATCATATACACAAACCATTACTATTATCTCAGTTTTTCAAGATTAAAATTGGACCCAAAAAATGAACATCCTTTGACATAAACAGACTTAATTATTAACCGAAATTGATTATGTGAGTTTCAATCTTACTTCATGAACTTTATTAATAATTTTGCATTCATAATTTTATAATTTTCAACAAATAATGGAACAAAATTAAAATAACGTGATAGTGGCAAGAGTTCCTCTTATATATATACATTTTTTTTCCTATTTGACATTACACACTCAAATCTGACAACCAAGAAGTAGTATGTGCATATAGTAAAAAGACTGAAAAAGATATGTTAAATTAAATCATATAAACATTCTCAGTGCACAAGTCTATACACATTTTCCTTTCAATACAATAGGACACTCGTAATAAACTAACTTTCAACTCACAATGGAGAGTTTGATGGGGATCTGAAAGTGGTATGAGTTCCGTGATCTGAATTAGGAATTTTTGTTCCCCTTAATCAAGAACAAAGGTGAGGGGTTCGCCTAATCTTAATGACATTTGTGTTAATTGACCTAATTTTCATTTTTTTCATCCTATATTTTACTAATCTATCTAAAACATAGAGTACAGATAAATCCAGCAAAGCGGGTAACTAGTTTGTCTGCTATTCCAGAAGAGAAACCATCAAAGGTGTCGTGAAGACATTGACCCTTGTGAATACCCATTTGCAACATTTTGTTTCTTCTTGAAATTTGTAACACTACAATGAGGACATATGTATTCTAACCCATCTGTTTTTGCATAATCCTGCAGAAGTTGTGATTTAAAGAAAAGAACCTTAATATAATTAGTACCAAACAGATTTATTATTTTTCGCTATATTACGACTCAACGTATATACAATAATTCTATGTGAATGTGACGAAGCAGTACCTTAAATGCGCCTAGACCCTGCCTTCTGTCACAGCCAAAGTGGGCCCACTCACCACATATGCCACAATTCACCCAATCACCAGCTGCACTACTGTTTAACCGAAAAGATTGTACATAAAAAATTATATTAGCTGCTGCTACAGTTGCCAATCATAAAGTGAATGGTAAATTACGAGTCTTAAATTAAACTAATGTAACTGCATAGCTTCATTGACTTAAAAAATATTAAGTACAACCTGTGACACAACAAGCAACATTCTCCATCCACATCGTCATGTGCTAATTCATATTCTAAAAGGTAGGTCTCATAATGTCTTTTCAGAGTATTTCCAACACCCTGTAGAATAAGACACAAAAACCCTTAGCTAGCAGTTAATTTCACATAATAAACAAACATTCGGTCAGAACATAAATTCTTTGTTAATTAGAGAACTTCATATCAGTGCAATTTTAACTTCTCTGCTAATTTAACTAACTTTTTTAAAGAAACTACAACAGAGGTAAAGCCAACAACATATGATCATCAATAGTTACACCAAAGCTTAAGCCAAAGACCCTAAAAATAAACTAATTGCACCATTTTTAGTTTTTGGGATGAGGAACAGAACAGAATGCTGTAATTTAAGGTTCTTTCCGGTGAAGGCTTTCTAAGGTAGGGTGCAAGCAACACTCAGTTTTGGGACCAAATGATAACATGAACATACAATTGACCAGAACCGTTTCCATACTGTACTTTAACGAATACAAAAAGAGAAAGAAGAGCCTTATGGAATTGTGTCATGTCATGTTGCTATCTGGGATTGTATCATGTTGAAGATTCATATAGACGTTGGCTCTGAGACAAAACAGAGGTCAATTATCGTTAATTTAATTAACATAATTTTTCAGTACTAGGGATTCTCTGGAAGGGTAAATAGAGATAATTCTTTTATTAGAGAACTAAGATTTCAGTTGTCAAGTCTTTGAAGCGGCTTCAGTTTTGAAAACTTCCTTTATGTTATTTTAGTTAATCAAGATTTCATAAGAGTTTATCGAGAGATGTGAAAATTTTCACATCAAAAGATAGGAAAACCCATTCCTTGTCAATCTCAATTTAAATGAGCCACTCAAGGTATATAGCCAACACATAGAACTTACAGTCATTCTATTGGTAGTTGTATAATTCCGCATCTTTGAAAAGATTTGCCCCTTCCAGTTGATACCATTGCCAACATGAAATCCTCCCCTCGTAACCACCTAAAAGACCAAACCAACAAATTGAGAAAAAAATTATACAGAAAATATACAAAAAATACACATCCATAATCATTCCCAAATAATACACAGTCATCAACTCACCTCTTTATACAAATTGTAGAGATCAAGACGTTTTCCATTGAGTATGGCATCGGGGAACTCAGTAAGCCCTCCTTGAGGAATTAATCGATTATGTCCCCGGAGAATCAGAAACTCCATGACATCTTTAAGAAATTCCTCCTAATACAGAAAGTTACAATAATGATTAGGAATAAATTTTCTGTATGGAATATAGACTAAAAATCACTAAAAGGAAAATAATCAGAAAACGAACAAAAAGTGATTTCTTTTGTTTTTTAAATATAGTCTCATTGAACATTTGAACTGTATATCAGTTGGCCCAGTATGATTTAAAAATATTTAGGTCTTAGAATAACATTCTTTTATGAAATATTGATCCAAAAAGATCATTCATTAGAAAAGGAAGATCATCCTTCTAGGATACGTAATTAAAATTTTCAGATCAACGTTAACATGTAAGAAAACTCCCTTTGCTGAATGACAGCAACAATTTTCATCAACTTATGTAGTATTTAGAGGTTTCTATCTGAAGATAATGCTACATTTAAAATCAAAACTAGAGAGCACAATCCTCAAGTTACATATTTCAAAGAAATAATCTCTAGAATTAGGCATAGGTTACAACTCATCAAATTATCTTAAAACAATGGACAAAGGAAAACTAACCTCAGAGCACGTCTGTACTGGGCCTCTACCGCAACCATGCTTCTTAAGAGGCAATGGGTTCAACGAAATAACCTGCTTAGATTGAGCTGCACTTGAAAATGATTTTCTATGTGTTGCAGATGTTGATCCAATACTACGCTTTGTTGGGGCAACAAGTGGCAAAGTAGGCTCTACTTGCCCACCATCAAAACCATCTGTCTCAGAAGGTCCACAAAAAGGTGTCATTCTATGGCGGCGAATGTGAGGAATTGGCCTCATTGCAGATACTTTTAATCTCTGTCTAGCAGGAGCTAATGGGGTGCTAATGCCATTCGCCATTTTTCTATCCTTTTCCTCTTCATTTACTTTATAAACAGTGGCAGGCCCCGCAAAGACGCCTTCATGAAGACCAGGGCTAGTCCCTTGGCTTGATTCACACCTTTTTCTTCTAGGAGGGGGTGGTTTCAACCAACCAGGGGGACTGCCAAATATTATATTATTTTTGCTTGTACCACTATCTTTCTCACAACTTTGATAGAAGAAAAGTAAGCGCTCAGCATCATCTTTCTCAAAAGAAGCTATAGGCAACCCCTGAATACTAGCAATACCAAGTGCAACTAAACTTCGATAAGAAACCTCAGGTGCTAGCTGTCTCAAAATCTGAAGGGAGCAACAAAGACATGCAATTATGAACATGAATAACAATAAATATGCCTAATGTAGAACTCCAATTCTAATAGGATGCAAACTTTAAATACTGTACTTAACACCCATGTATTTATGCAGAAGTCCTTGTTACTATCTGCGTTTGTTCATTATTAGCAAATGTAGATAACCCAATTTGAAAACAGGATAAGCAATTAGGTCAAAATAGAGTGATTAGTAGGGACAGTGATTACTGCTTGAAAGAATCAAAATGATAAATCCCAGTGTGCAACTCTTTGGTTATCCATAGATTATTAGCCATGCAAATGTAGATCATCCAATTTGAAAACAGGTTAAGCAGGTAGGTCAAAACAGTTTGATTAGTAGGAACAATGATTACTGCTTGAAAGAATCATGATGAAAACTCCCAGTGTGAAACTCTTTGCTTAGAACCACTCTCATTATAATAGGGCTAAACTGCATATTAAAAGAATATGGTACTCCCATTTGAAAGGGGAAGAAAATGAAAGATGCAGGGTAGTTGACAGCAAAGGTGAGATGCCCGGTATAAATACTACTATTTAATCATACTAGTACAAAATTGGACATCAAACGTATTATAAGCAGTAAATGCAGGATAAATTCTTAACATAAACGTTAGGTAATCCCACAAGAGAACAACAAGCAATGATTAAATTAAAGCATTGATGAATCCCAAGTATGAAACTAGCAAGAAGGATTGACATTGAGAAATAATAACTTTAAGCAATAAAACACTGACAAAGATAACTTTATCCAAAAGAAAGGGAAAAGGGAGAGATATTAAAACCTGCAAAGCCCATTGAGGAAGCTTCATGCAAATTTCAAATACAGGTGCTCCACAGGCAATAGAAGCAGATCTGCGAGGTTCAGAGATGTTCTGTTTGTTTCCCTCATTGTTGAGCTTCGCGTGAACTAGTTGACTCTTCTCAATTATCTCATTTTTTATATGACTTTCCAGGAGCTAAAAAGTAAAACAGATAGGCCAAAGAATAAGAATCTAAAAATTTCAACAGGTAAAAGTATCTTGCACAATGTATATATTATCATTGCACCTCAGATACGAGGTTATTGACTTAATGCTTAATAAAATAGTATTAGACAACTCAATGATAATTGAAATGATCAAAGAACTGTGACATTCCAAAAAAATGATAAATTAAATTCTGAAGACAAAATAGTAATAAGAAACATAATGTATGTATCTATGCCTATAAAAGTTGCTGAGAGAAATGTAGGACTAGAACTAAAACATTATTATATATCAGTGCAAATAGCGATTATTGTTGGCTACATAAATAATTCTTAAACAATGGCAACATAGATAGTTGGAGAGTACCTGATCATTAAAACAAGTTTGTGCACTGCCCGATACCAGAAGTGAGATATGTGCAGAACTACAGGTTGATATATCACATCGCATGGTTACAACTCCTCGAGAAAAAGTGGCTGCCTGAAGAGGTGGTGGTGGAGCACTGTACCATAGCATAAAAATATATATTACATGGTGGCAAATCATATTCATCTGTTCAAAAAAGTCCTGGCGAAAATCCATGAAAATAAAGGAATTTGACTAAGAGAGAGACATTTTTCAAGTCATAAAATGTATGAGTACAAAATCATATGCAAGTTATATTAACATACCTAAACTTGCCATGGAGCTTGCAACCGCGGATCTGAAAAGATAAATACAAAAATTGAGAAAACCTCCCTAGAGGCCATATCAAGCAGATGAAAATGTTGTAGCAAAAAGCAACAAAACAACACAAGGGTAAAAGACTACTAAAATTACCACGGGAAGTTGCATTTTATTATATTATATTATATTATATTATATTTATATTGCTCCCAAGGAAAGAATACACCAGATTGAATAATGAACAGTGGATCTTATTTTATTAACAGTATTTTTTTTAGTTTTACAGTATAAAAAGGGTTATACATCTTAAGATTTTGCTGACATAGAGTTTTATAATCCAAGTAAGATATTTCAACTAAACATAAAGTCAAACGTACTTCAATAGTTAAGAGAGCTCTGAGTCCATCCTCCAAAGATCTTAGCAATGACTCGTCCTGAAAAGAAACAAAAGAGATGAGTACTCGGTAAATGATATCTAGTGTGGATGGGTGTGTTTATTAATGCGCATTGTTATATAACAATCCTTTCCTCAGTCGTAAATTGGTAAACATACTCTTGCTTTGTTCCACAACAGAGAAACTTATTTTCAACATGCATCTGTAGGTGGGGCATGTCACTATGTCACAGTTACCACAAACATTTTTCATTGAATTAGCATCAAAGTTTAAAGGTGGAGAGCACACTAATAGGAAGTAGAATTCCAAAGAAGCTTACAACAGTCGAAGGTGCACCACAGACAAGAAATCTCAAGTTCACTTCATCTTCATGTATCTTAATGGCAGGCAGAGTGCCTGAAGAATTTTCGTCATCATCTTCCTCATCAATCTCTGGAGGGTCAACATTGATTTTGAGACAGTCACCAAGAAGGTGTGGCCCCATCTCACTAATAGCATCATGGATGTCGGTAGAAAGCACTTGATTGTTTTGGACACAGTAAAGTTCAAAAGAGGCACGTGCAAGGTGAAAAGCATCCCAGGTATGTGTAGATGAACTGCAAAACATTGGTAAACAGCACTAGATGTTATGTACTACCTAGAAAATCTTAACAAAATCCACTATAATTTCTCATTTCCCTAAGAAAAGAAAGGGTCTCAAATATTGCATGGACACAGAAAATGAGAGAAAAAAAGCATACTGGACTTTCTAAAGTCTGGCCCTTCATAGTTCAAACAAAAATATTAGAAAAAAATTCGATGATTTAGTTTAACAGATAAACTAGAAAAGTTCCAGATTTCACAAGAAAGTATTCCTTTCATGGATGAGCCACTACTGGATGCATCATTAAACGCAAATGCAATCATCCATCAATATGACTTGTATCAGTAGGACAATTGGACTTAGGACTTAAAGAGCCATTTCATTGTGAATGCATCACATGCTTGCAAGTTGCAATAAAATAAACAATATCATACCTCTGTACAACTGAAAGAAATGCTTGACGAAAATGGCAGGCAGCATAAGAAAAAAAGGCATTCTTCCAAAATATAACATATGGGATTCCCTGCAAAGTCAATCCAATTAAATAAGCAAACTTTCACCATAGAATTATCAGAATGCAAGGGGTTCTAGTATTTTTTATCATCCTTCAGAAATAGTAGTTTGTTGAGTATTGATAGCTGAGTTTTAACAAGCAACTAAGACAAAAGTACCTTAAGGTGAAGAGCCTCTGCAAAACTTTCTCCATTTGGTATTTCTAAATAAACCTGAAGAAAACATTGAAATTACATCAAATGAAACATCATACCCACAATGCCAACTGAGGGGAACAAACGTAAATCAGATGAACCATATTAGTTTTTATAAGATCAATAAGACAGTTATTTAGGCCAAAAAGAATGTCTTATTAAGACATATGCTAAAAAGAATGTTAATAATTTTAACACACGAGATTAGACCTCAAAATTTTGGGAGAAACACAATGAAATTTCATGAGTAAAGTGATAAGCACCAAAGAACTTGGGAAACCTTCCCTTAACTGCTAGTTCTTAAGGGGGAGAACCAAGTAACTTAAGTAATCAACCATGCATCCCATATTACTCTATGTGAGACTTAGTCGTCCTATAATAATAATAATAACAACAACAACAATAATAATAATACCCAGGTCCCTGTCAAACCTATCAAAATGACTCCAAATATCGCCAATGTCTAAATTCTTAAGTATCACATTGACTGGTTCAATACTTGAAGTACAAATGTCTATGCCACCATACAACTGATCTAGGAAAATATAGACGCAAGTTTCTAATATTTTTAACAGTATGCATTTTACTTCCTATATTTTTCCTTCTTTCTCCTACATTCTTAACAGTATGCAGATCTACTTCCTACATTTTCCCTTCTTTCTCCAACGGAACTAGTCCCCATAATATGACCAAGCTTGTAACAACACAGAAACTGCCAATTTTAAAAGCTCTCCATTTTCTTCACTGAACTTAATACACGTAACCTAGAGCGCCATCAACAAAACACACACAGAGACAAAAGAGTAGCTAAAAATTCAGAATACATACAGCCGTCGGCAATGTGGAACCAAAGAGCTCTATGATATCCTCAGAAGTCGATAATTCCAAACCTTGCCAGACCAGTGAACCAACTTTGTCATTCTCTAGCTGCTCTCCTTGCAAATAAACAAAATTCGGTTGATACGACTCCAGCACTTTCCTAAACTGTTCCTTATCCGGATTCCGAAGAGTTTGAACCTGCATTAACAAAACATCCACATCATGCTCTTCCCGTGGCTCCCAACGCGAAACCAAAAACCAACATTACAACATGTGAATGCGTTAATCGTGAATACCTCAAGACGCCCCGCGGAAACTAGCTCGGGAAAAGGATATTTGTGCTGATTCTGTGAGGCCTTGTGCTCAGCGAAACTTGCGCCACAGGTTACAGCGAGAAGAGTGCAAGCGTGTTTCGGAGCTCCATGAGGATGGAATGGAAACATCGTTGTTCGAGCTAAAAGCAGCACCGTTCAGACACGCAGGCACACTGAGAAAACGACGATGAAACTTCTCACGCGTAAGGTTGGACTCCGATGGGACTCAGTTACGCACTTTGAAGCACCGAAGAAAACGCCGTTTCGCAAAACTGCGGAGGAATTGCGAGGGTGCGTTGCATAGTTGGACGGACGAAGAGAGTTGGTGATCGAGGAGAGAGGGCGCGGCAATGGCGGTGCGCGACAAGAAGAGGATGAGGAACTGCAAGTATTAAAACCCTAACATGATGGATTGATTGGGATTGGAAGATGAAGATTGAACAAGAAGAAGATTGAGATTCACATCTTCTCATGTTCTTTCTAAAGAGTAAGACGGCGTCGTTCTGCTTCCTAATTTAGTTTTTTTACAAAAATTACAACGGATTAGTTCTTGGAAACTGGGCTTGGTTAGTTTGTGTTGTTTGTTCACTTCTTTGGAAAATAATTGTTCAAAAATATTATTTTTAAATTAAAAACATTAATTTTTATAATCCGTAACTTTAGATTTAATTAAGTTTGAAGTTCTAATAAATTTAATTATTTTCAATTGAATTTATATTTTAAAAAATTATATTAATTATAGAAAAGTTTTATTTATTTTTAATTAAGTCTATGTAATTTAATTTTTTTATTAATTAAGTGGCATGATTGTTATTTTATCTTATCATCTTATTTAGTTGTTTTCATATGTTATTTTATGTTAATATAAAATTATATATTTTTGTGGTTATTATATGAAAAACATTTTATTTAGTTGTTTTCATATGTTATTTTTGTTAATATAAAATTATATATTTTTGTGGTTATTTTATGAAAATAAAAACTTAAATATGATGTTGGGAGAATGTGGAACAAATGTGGGGTTAAATAGCATAACAATAACGATAGAACAATGGTTATGGCCAAATGTACGTAAATTGGTTGTAAGTTTTATATCATTCACTACCTTCACACACAATTCCAACTTCACCCTTGTTCCATAGTCTCCAAAACAAAATATTTAAACTTGAGTTTTTCTTCTTGCACCAAAACAAATAAAAGCCACCTATTATTATATGTTCACTGGGTTGAACAGTTTGTATGCACTTATTGGATGATATCCAATTTATCTTCCAATTTCTTCCTCTTCTCTTATGAAATATGCCTATATCACAAAGAACAAGATATTTTCAAATGACTAACCGTTGATTTAAGTCCAGTCCAAATTTGTTTCTGGTACAGCTGTCTCCAATTTTTTTGTAGAACACCTATTGAGAATATAGGCTACAGTGGTGACAGTCTCTCCCCAAAAGTTATGAGGCAACCCCTTGCCTTTGAGCATGCACCTTGCCATATTAAGTAAAGTTTTATTTATTTTCTTTGCAATTCCATTATGTTGTGGAGTGTAAGGAGATGTAACTTCATGTGCAATTCCTTTTGCAACACAAAATTCTTCCAGCTCTTTGGAATTGAATTCTCCACCTTCATCAGTTCTGAAAATTGTTAAGACATGACCTGATTGCCTTTCAATCTTAGCACAAAAATTCACAAATCTTCCAAACACCTTACCTTTCTCCTTTAATAGGTAAATCTAGATTTTTCTAGTGAATTCATCCACAAAAGTAAGAAAATACGTATTACCTCCAAGTTAGTTGTTGTCTAGAGGGCCACATACATATGAATATAGAACCTCCAAAGGCTTCTTTACTCTTTGCAGTCTGGAGTTCTTGAAATTATTTCTTGATTGCTTTCCAAATAGGCAGCCTTTACATGTCTTATGAGATAGGTTGGTTGGTGGCAGCCCTGTGACCATCTGTTTACTGCTTAACCTGTTCAAACTCTTGAAATTCAAATGGCCAAATTTGTGGTGCCACAACATATTTGTTTCCTCATTATCCCCAATTGAAGATTATCCCCAATTGAAGACAAACAGTATGTGGTTAATATTAAAAGTCGTATTTTTAGACAAAGGTGCCTTATGAACTAACCTTGATTTCTAATCATAGATCTTGATGAAATTATGCTTCATTGACATTTTGAATCCCTTTTTCAGTAGTTGGCCTAAGCTGAGAAGATTATTCTTCATTGATGGCACGTATAGGACATCATTCATGCAATCAACTTTTCCATCTTTACAAGTGAATCTGACCTTGCTAATTCCTTCAGCAAAAATCATACTATTATATGCAAATTTCACATTGTTTTTGACATTAGAATCAAAATCAATAATCTACTCCTTCGTGCCAATCATATGATCGGAACAACCTGTGTCTAAGTACCAACTTGAAGCATATTCCTCCTGATTTGTAGTGGTCATCAATAGCACTTGATCTAAATAAGAATCTTCATCTTCTCGAGCTAGATGTGCTTCATCTTTTTTGGATGAATTTCTAGTGTTGTTACTGTGATCAGCTCCCCAACATTCTGTTGCAAAATGATCATACTTACCACAATTGTAATACTGCAGTTTTCTTTATCATGGAATTTATTGGATCCATGATCTTGACTCCCTCTTCTAGTAGCCAACTTCTGCCTTTGCATACTGTTTTGACTCTGGGTCTGATTGCTTGAACTAGGTCAGTCACTTGATTGATCTCCTCTGTCTCTACCAGTAATTTGAGCTTGGAAAACTTGTTATACTACTTTTTTCTTTACCTTTTATTAAAAGTAATCGTTGCTCATGTGCTTCAAGGGAATTTCGAAGTTCTTCTACTATCATTGCATCCAAATCCTTGGATTCTTCAATTGCCACAATAATGTGTTTAAAGGCCGAAATCAAAGTTATAAAAATCTTCTCAACCACCTTTGAAACACGCAACTACTCATCACAACCTCGCATGGAATTTGCAATTGCTTGGATTTTACAAAATAATCTCACACTAATTCTTGAGTCATGGACAACAATTCAAATTTTCTTCTGAGTGATTGTAATCTCACCTTCTTAACCTACTAGTATTTCCATAGGTTTGTTCCAGTATGTCCCAAATATGCTTAGCATATTCAGCTTTTGAGATCTTCTAGAAAAATGGCAGTTGAGACAAACTGATGCAATAACATTTGTGCCTTGCAGTCAATCTTTTTATTTTCTTTTAACTGCTTGTCAAACTTTTTCTTCTGCTCCTCAGATTCAAGCTTGGTTGAATCTTAAAACCCAATCAATCTTGACAGCTTCTTCCAATTCTTAAAAACCAAGAATGTCTTTCATCTTTACAATCCAATCATCATAATCCTTCCAATCAAACACCGGAAGACTACTTGGAACCACACTGAATGCAAACATGACAGCTATCACATGTAGCAGTCAACCTCCAACTCTTGGCTTGCAAAACAACAAATTCTCCTCTGCTCAATGTTCCAGAAACAATTACCTCACTGCCAGGATAGCACACAAGTCCCCTCCCTATGCTCTTGGTACCACTCTGTTGGGAATTAATTTGATAATTGGAATTGAAACTGAGATCTCTTATTAGAAAAACTATACTGATACAATACAAACAATGTTATTTATAATTGTCAAAATTATAATGAATTAAAACATTTTGATAACAAAAATATCTAGCTTTAAGTTTTGGATAGTTAGAATTAACAACCTAACTCTTTTATTTAGCTTATTCCAACCGCTAAGATCCAAGTTGAGATGAATTTAATCTAATTAACAAAATAAATTTTATTTAAATTTAATCTATTTTAAATGGATTTAAAAAATTCAAATAAATTTAATCTAATTAAAATAAATATAAATTTTAAATCCATGTAGATTGGAAATCCAATACATTGACCATCTAGTAAATAGTAAATTATCCCAATCAAACAATTTATAAAAAATTATAAATATGATTTCAACCATAGTAATCATAAATTCAGTTCTTAAATTACTTGCAACAAGGTTACACAAGTAAACACTAATGTTTTTAATCCCTTCGTTATCTTTTTAGTAACCAGGACAGGGAATTTATTATACAAATGATATAATTTTAAATCAGATCTATATTAAAATATTAATTTTATTTATAAACAATTTTCACCGAAGATATAAGAAAGAAATAAATTAAAAAAGTAGACATGAAAATTGGACATTAGAAAAATATTTTTTATATTTTAAAAATGTATTTTTATATAAATTTATAGTTGTATTTAATTAATTTAAGTGCACGATATAATTATGTTTATCGGTTAAAGAAATTACATTAAAGTTGGTTCAACTTAATTATTTTATAAAGAAAGAGGTAAAACACAAACCGCGTTTCAATCAATTTTTCGGCAGCATTTTTTTATTATAGTAACTTGAATTTGTACACGCCTTATGAATGCTTATATGAGATTATATCTTTTTACCACGTGACAATGAACACTTAATTCTCCCTAACTTTTTGGTCGGTTCCGTACTTTGACCTTTGGATTATTTTATTTATTGTTAAATAAGTTATGTTCATGGTTGAAAATGTTTTAATATTTTAATATTTAATATTGCGTAAATATGTTAATTTTGATTTTATACTAATTTTATTGAATTAATAATGCTGATATATAATTATTTTAATATTTATAGATATATTTATATGTGATAGTGATAAAATTAGTGTATTAATATTGTTAATTTAAAAATAACTATACCTGTACTCAATATCGACGACCAACAATATCAAAATACATTTAAGATATTCAATAAATGACAACAAGCGACAGTTATAAAAACTTCCTACAATCATAATCACGTCCCATCAAATCTGAGTAACACTCTCTAGAAATTAGCTAAGATTGATTTAGTGGAATATATTGATTTATTAAAAATATTCTCCAAATATACCAATATACCTCCCTTTAAATTAGAGAATCATGCTAAAAATCAGTTAACATTGATATTTGATAGATTCGGTCTATCACAACAAAGGCCCATGACTAAACACTATAAATAAATCTTCTAGCGAATGTAAGGTACGCTTTAACAGTTTTTACTACACACCCTTGACACAATACTTATTTGATTGTCGGAATACCTTTTTCAAGTCAACCCCAACCGAGCACATGCAATTAAAGGAAAAGACTTGAAGTAAGGAGCAATGAGGTAACAAACACATCAACAATTATACCATCACTTCTAGATACTATTTAGACTCATTTTATCTAAACGAGTAAAGTAACTATCATAGTTAAATGTTACATATAAAAAAACACTGCAAAAATTAAAAATACAAAATTGCATTTTAGAAATACTAAAATTTGTTATTACGTTTACATGTAAAATAACATTGTGTAATATACTGTGTATTGTGGATTCGAATTGATATTTCTTTGATATTGAAATATTGAAATTGTTAGTAAAATAACTCATTAGGATAGATTTGTTTGAACTTAATTTGAGGGTTGTCTCGACATTTTTAACTTTAGTTGATCAATAAGCAAGTTTAGGTGCAAAATAGGGTGAAACATGTTAGAATTGAGTTGTTTAGGTTATTGCATTAGAAAAAGTTACGGATTTTAATTTATTAAAATTGTTTGTAAAGTTAAAGTTTAATATATTAGTTAATGTTAGATATTTAATATAAAATTAGGAGAGTGTAAGATTTAAAATTTTAAAATTTCAAGTGAATTTTTAAAATTTTACAATTTTAAATAATTAAAATACTTTAATAATCTATTAAAATTTAAAATCATTTAAAAAAATTCTATATAATTTTTTTTTATTTTATATAATATTTTAAATTATTTATAAAAAATAATTATTCTAAAAAAAAACCCACAAAATATAAGAAACTATAGCAGTGTAAAAACTCTAAAAAAATAAAAAATAACATAATAATAATAATAATAAATAATGTACCCACTAACTCCTAAACAAAAATAAGAGGCTCTAACAAATAAAAAACAAAAACTAAACCTCATAACAAGTTCCTACATTTTTAAGAAACTAAATAACTCACTTAATACTTAGTAAAAAAAAACAAATTGTAATGTAACTCCTCGTAAAAGTGAAATATGGTCTTAAAATTTTTTTTAAAAAAAAATCTCTGCAAAAATAGAAATTATAAGCTTCGTCTTCCATGAAAATCTTAAGAATTCAAAGTGATTAAATTGATGTAAAAAATATTTGATTTCTGTTTTCATTTATAAAACAAATATAATTTACCTACCTTAATACTCATAAGCCAGTTTTTTTTATTTCTTTTTCAATTAGCATAACAATGTTTTACCCCTTTAATAATTCAACCATGCAAATTAATGATAGGACCTTCAAATATTCCATGAATATATATGGCACATTCTGTTCATGAATATATACGGTAAGTGGCTATTGCCATTGTTACTTTTCCATCGGAAAGAATAAGAAATCTCTGCAACTGTGGTGTGGTTCCAAAGTTTATGTGTGGAATCTGTGCTTAATTTTAACCAAACTTTATGTCATGTCTTCTTGGGTACCACAAGTTTCATGTGTGAATATTGCAAACCATTATTAAAAAGACAAATCTCTGTCAGCAATTCTCAACCGTGCCCCATGTGGGCCAAACAAAAGCAATAATACAAACACCAGAATTAGACACCAGCCATAATTTCACCACCTACTCTATTATTTTTTGCTCCCTCTTGTCCACTTTCTTGTTTTTTGACCTATGCAAAAGCATGCTGTAAAAGGCTGCAACAATCTCAGATAAAAATATTTGTATTCTAATGCAGTTATGCAACACGTGTTGTATAGGAGCACAACAGTTACACAGAGTAAAACATGAGTGATGCTGCAATGCCCTTTTTTGTGGGGGCATGGTTCCTTTAAATATCAACCATTCCTTCCTTTCAAGAACTCATCCACTTCCAATTTCTTTTCTACTCTATATTCCATTTCTCTTCTGTGTTTCCCCACTCACCATGCTTACAAAGTTCATAGTTAGCCCCTTTAAAGTGGAACACCAAGAAGGGAAGCATGCGATGAACAAAAGAAGAAAGCACGAGAGATCATTTGAGAGCACCAACATGGATGTTGGTTTGAGACTTCTCCCTCAAATCACCAGCTCAAAAACCACCTCAAATGTCCTCTTGAAATCTGCAATGAGAAAGCCAAACCAATCCATCCCTCAACAACACTTCTGCTTCCTTAAAACCTGCAATCTATGCAAGAAGCAGCTCAGTCCAGACAAAGATATTTACATGTACAGGTATACATATATACATATAAGAAAACCAAACCCTTGATTCTACTTACACATAATTGCTTAATCATGCTAAACTTAACATATCTTGAATAATTTATTATGTGTTAGATCTGTTTGAGGCTTTTATCTTCTAATCTCTTCACAACAACTGAAAAACCTAAAAGCAAACACCTTATACTTGAGTTAACTATCTCTATAAACATTGTGTTGTGTTGTGGTTTCTGATAGAAGTTGGATATGATGTTTGTGCAGGGGAGATCAAGGTTTCTGCAGTGTGGAGTGCCGAAACAGACAAATAGTTTTGGATGAGATGAGAGAATTGGAAAGCTCCACCAAGCAAATGGTAGCATCTTACAGACAATGCTGTAGTGAGGCACGTGAAGAGACTCGCCTTATACTCGAAGACCTTCGAATGCAGAGACTCAAATCTAGATTCTAATTTTTGTAGATTGCTTAGTAAGTATAGAGATACTTACATGTACTGTGTATGAAACATGTTATAAGTTCATCTTTGTTTTTGAGAATTCTGACAAAAGGATGTGACATGTTTAATATTTTTTAACTAGAATAATATTCTTATAGTTTATTTAGTTTTATCTTTGGAAGAAAAGTATTATTATTTAGTTTATCTTTGGACTATACTGAAATATTCTACTGTGTCGTCTACGTACCTTTGTTTCCTAGAGAGACCCTATGCAAAATAATAGATAAGGATAAGGTGATAGGGAAGATTTTAAATCCCGTCCTTCAATTTTCCCATAATTAGTATCTTATCTATCAACGAAAATATCTCCAATATAAAGAAACATTCTATATATTATATAATTATAAATTATATAATTTGATAATAAAGATTCATAAATATATGTTTTGTTTTTTTATTAGACATATATTTTTTTGACTAGTTCAAAATGATTTATTCTTTATTTTTATAATTATAATAAAATTTTATACAATAAATTTAAATTTATTAAAAAATAATATATTTTTTTAAAAAAATTATGTTAAAATTGTATTAGAATTATAAATAATTTAACAAATATTTTTAAATTGAATACTTTATCGTATAAGTGTCTTATAAATATCGATACCTGATATGTATACGGACAAGAACACAAATAAATGTGTCAGAGGAGATCTTATCACATGTAATATTGTCTCACAACGAAATTCTTTGAGAATTGCTGGACCAAGCTTTAAACACTGATATGGACTGCCATCAAGATATTTTGCTATATATATGTCAATAATTTTTTTATTGAAATTAGATTTCTCGTCCCAATTTAAACTAAACCTATATATACGAAGATGAGGTGTGGGATTATTTCAGTTTAATAAGATGTTTATAATTTTTATAAAAAACATTCAGATATTTTTATTTTTAAATAAGAGTGATGTATCACTTGGGTTTCATTCTATTCAAATGAGATGAGAAAGTGACAGAAGAAGAGGACGAGATATCTTTTAAGGGAAATGTTAAGAGATTTGACTAGATCCTTTTTTATGAATCACTAACCACTCCTTTTATTGTGTGAAAAAAATACTTTAAATACTTTTTTTTTCTTAATATATTGAAAAAAAAACTTTAACTAGATTCAAATTTTAAAGTAGATAATATTTGGGATGAGTTTTAGCTCAAAATAAAAGGAAAGAATTATAAATAACGAAAGAAAAAAAAAGTATTAAAGAAGAAAAAGGTTGGAAAAGTTGAAGAAAGAAACGATAGAGGAAATTGCATTTTAATTCAAAGATATGTGTTTGTTAATTGGAAAAATGTAGAGAACCAATACATGGTTTTTGCAATCGATATGAAAAAACGTATGTGATTTATTTTTTTATTTTCAAATTTTATTTGGCAAGTGTTAATATGGTACTCATTTAACTTCACATTGAATATAATAAATAGGTTTGTTAGTTGGTTAACATGTTATTATAGTGATTAATATGGGTTTGTGAATGATTAATATGATTTCTTCTATTTATTCGTCAATTATGTTATCTGTACTGGCTAATTAGATTGGGTGATTGGTTAAAATTATGTCTATAGTCGAATAACTATGTTAGATGGAGTAACCAATTTTGAATTTTGTGGATGGTTATTATTATAAAGTTTGTTATTAGTTTTATGTGTAGGGGTTCATTTGACTAAGTGGATGATTTAAATTGTAAGTTGTGTTAGTAGATTAATTCTTTGTTTTAATAATTAATAATTAATTTGGTATACGGTGGATTTTTTTTATCGATAAATAATAAATAAATTAATATAAAATACTTAAGAGATATTTCAATCCTATCACAAAGAGAAGATTCAATAAAGATGACCACTAACTAAATCTACAAGATCCAAGAGTACTACATATGTTTGTGTTTCAAAACTAACATAATGAGAGAAGTTCTTCCAAAATAAACTTTGTTCCACTAATAACTACATGAAGAATGAGCTGCTAAGAAGTTTTATTTCATATATACTTAGCTACCCTCACAATCTTATACAAAACAAATATATTTCATAGTACAAAAAACACAACAATATGAGATAAGTGTACAATAAACAATCATAATAAGACCATTAATATGTTTAAACTCCACAAAAAAACCTTATGAGACACTTTCACTTAAACCCATTTATAAGAATAATGTCCAAGCCCAATTCTGCGTACGAAATTAAATGGCACAAATTTGCAAAGATGACTGCAACACCAACATCTTGCACTCTAGTCCAGACCACCAGATCACATATTTCTAGTCATGTACTGTACCATGCATTACTAACAAAAAAAAAAATTCCTGTTCCTACAAGATCTAAGCCCTGCAGAACACTTCCTCTGATGATGTCTTGTGCTGTTCTTCTCGTCTTGTCGGTCTTTCGGTTGGTCTTCTTCCAGCTGGATCTTCGGCTTGGACACGATGGGGGGAGTACCTGCGAAGACACTTCGACGATCAAGTCAGACCGAGAGCTAAGTACCAGAAGAGTGGGGAGTGAATAGTTACCTTGGGTGATGTGCCTCTTCTGCTATT